>Ga0210027_1000346_pt1 | contig 49028 bp, 26 predicted proteins | sample CryGeymeta201510_FD_183978 | JGI IMG/M metagenome (GOLD analysis project Ga0210027, IMG submission 183978) | Groundwater microbial communities from Crystal Geyser aquifers in Utah, USA - Crystal Geyser metaG 2015-10 (SPAdes) (version 2) | ecosystem: Environmental > Aquatic > Deep subsurface >...
AGTATTTGTAAGTGCGGCTGTTGTTTGTAGTCGATTTCTATTTCCTGAGCGAGTTCGTAAATCATATATCCCTCCATTTGAAACATTCATTTTACCCGGTATAATATCGTAATGAAGACCTGAAAATTGAAGAATATCGTTTGAATAACTATCCGTTAAACCAAAAAAATGAGTCGATTCAAATTGAGTAATTCCATCTAGTTGAATCAAAACTCCGTCTGGAGTTCCACCTCGTAAAATAATATGTCGGTCAAATGCTGTTTGTGCAAAAACTGAGGGTAAATTTTGTGTTGAACGGATCAAACTCCATTCTCCACCAACTGAAAAATTTCCTGATTGAAATCGAGCTTCACTAAATTGGTCATTTTCAGATTTACCAGAAACAATTAATTCATCACCCTCAAATTGAAGCATGGTTAATCTTGGATTTATTTGATATAAACCCCGTTTATCGGGCAAAACAATCGATTGTGTTTCATAACCACTTGCATAAACTTGTATAAGTCCAACACTGTCGCTTTCACTAAACTGTAAACTTAAGCGCCCAAATTCATCTGTTTTAAAAAACTTGTTTTCAACAACAGTAGTTGCATAAGGAATGTATTCACCAGAACTATTATCATTTACTTGTAAGAGAATAACTCTTTTTTTTAGTGATGAAGATTTTCTTTCAAAAACCAAAATATGCTTATACACACTATCAATTAACAGTGAAACTCCTAAAGGTTCTAAAGAGATTTGAATTTTTTTTAAGAGATCTGTTGCATTTCGATTGTAGGGTAATTGAATCGAATTGGTAAACGACTCACGATATAAAAAACGAAACCCCGTTTCTTTTTCAATTTTTTTTATGGCATAGCTTAAGGAAACCGTTGAAATAACCGTTTCCTGAGCTAGAAGATTCGTAGTAATCGTTAAAAAAAATCCAGCAAGAAGAAAATAAAACCAAACTCGACGAAGCGAAATTAAAGTCATTTCCTCTTTTTTAGTATTCGCGTTGTTTCCAATGATAAATTTTCTGGCTAGTCTGAGTAAACTTGCCACCAATGAGCAATTCAACAGAGTTCAACACTTCATTTATAGAATTGAGTCTAAGTGTTCCGCTTAATCGTTCACTTTTAATAGAAACCGGCATTGAGATGATCACATTATAATGTCGTTGAATTTCATCAATTACAGAACCAACCGTTCTTGAATGCAGTACCATTTCATTATTCAACCAAGCTGTATAGGTCTCTATTTCAGTTTCTGGCAAATACTTAACCCCATCATAAGTGATAGATACAATTTCACCTGGAGCTAAGAATTGCTGCTCTTTTTCGCCTTTTTTATTGAACTGAACTTTACCTTCTTCGAGATAAATTACTGTGGAATTGTTTTCAGCAAGTACGGTAAACTTTGTTCCTAAAACACGAATTAGTGCGGTAGCTGTTTGAATTTCAAAAAACTGAGTTTCTCTTTTTTGCACATTAACAGAAGCTTCACCAAATAGACGAACTCGATATACATCATCTGTATTCAACTCTTCAGTAATGCTTGAATAATTTCGAAGTTCAATATTGGCCTGATTATTAATTGAAACCGTTGAATAGGCGTCTTTAGTTTGAGCAAGTTTAGTTGATGTTTTTTCTGGGAGATCAATATTTAACAGACTAACTACAGCAAGCAAAACTACAGCAGCAACTAATAATAATACTCTTCTAAAATAAACTCTTGCTTGCTCTTTTTTACCCGATTCTTTTTCTCCTTGAGTTTCGGAACGAATAACTCGCCACATCGATTTTGAGGGAACATTTTGTGCATTTTGATCTAATTTATAAGCATGTAAAGCAGACAAACCAGAATCTTCTGTAAACTGTACAGATTTTCCATCTTCTAATTTTTTTAATTCATTTGTAAAGTTATGGTCTTCCATTTCGCCCTCCTCTAGGGATAATTTTTCCGAGTTTGAGGTCAATTAACAAAGGTTCGTTGATAAATTTGGTTCGCAACAATGCATTGCCATCACCCATCAACTCAATTTTTCCTGAGTAGTTAACTGTTAAGGTATCTGTTCCTTGTAATTTTTTCGAGTAAAAATTAAACTCTATTACACCCGATAATGATCTCGTAAAATCTCTTTCATTTACGGCTTGTTTGCGAATTTGAACATTATCGAAGGTGAAAACAGTAGTATAATATCTAAAAATTTCTTCTGTACTTGCTGAACTTTCAAAAAAACCTTTTGCAGATTGATATCCACGTACCGTGATGGCTTGGTTTTGTCTGTTCATGCCTTTTAAATACAAACTATCTGTGCGCTGAAAACCTGATCGGTGAAACGAGGTTACGATCTCTCCAGATTTAAAACCCGAAAATTGAATCGTTTCAACTTCTCCTTGATGGCGTCTTGGCATAAATACAGGCATTCCAGATTTATTTTTATAGAGATATTTCAAAATAGCGGATACATTTTTTGAAAATCCACTCGCTTGAAATGATCTATCAAACTCAAGTGTATGAATTCCCGTTTTGGCATCAACACTTAATTTCATATTCGTAGCATTTCCAATTATCGACGAGTCAGGTTGTTGTGTAGGCATTATCTCTGGCTGATTAAAACCTCCTGGCCCTAAACTAGCTGTTGCATCTAAAAAATTAGATATCAATCCATCTGTTTGCACTCCAATGGATTGGGCAACTTCCTCCATAACGGCTTTGGTTTCTTCCGAATCAAATGAATCATTTTTCATCGGTTTGTCTACACACGCCTGGAGAATTAGAAAAAGGGTACTATAGATAATGAGTTTTTTCACAGTCCTAACTTACTTTAATTTTATTACACTTGAGAAATCTTTTACCCCTAATTCTTGGACTATTTTTTTTCGTAAATCATTAGAAATCAACCTTTACGATTATTTTTACTGCGCTAAATTTTTTTTCTCTTTTCTCTTCAAACTCTTCGAAAATTCTATCGAGCAACGTTTCTATTCCAAGTGTTTTCATATCGGGATGCATTTTGAGTAATAAATCCCAGAAATATTCTTTTTCAATCTTATAAATTGTTGATGGCGCAGGACCCAAAACAGGCCATTTGGGAATATGATTAATTATACAATGAAAGAATAATTGCGCAGCATTTCCCACATCATCTTTATTTTTCCCTTTAAACGTAAATTGAATCATTTTTGAAAATGGCGGATACTCCAATTCCATTCTATTCGCTAATTCTGCATCAGCAAAAAGTTGATAATCATGCTCTTGAGCTGCTTTAATGGGCAACTTATCAGGCTTCCAGCTTTGAAACCACACTTTTCCTGCTTTTTCACCACGTCCAGAACGCCCTGCAACTTGACTCAATAATTGAAACATTCTTTCTTGAGCCCGATACGATGGAAATGCTAATTCTGTATCTGTATTTAACACCCCAACTAATGTTACATTCGGGAAATCGAGTCCTTTTGAAACCAATTGAGTTCCGATTAAAATATCATATTCTTGGTTTCTAAATGCTTCTGTTAAATCTCGATGGGCAAACTTCTTTCTTGTTGTATCTTGATCCATTCGTAAAACTTTCGCTTCAGGAAATAATGCAATAATTTCTTCTTCCGCTTTTTGAGTTCCTGCGCCCATAAAGTTTAACTCAGTTGAATTACATTGCGTACAAGGAGTTTTTTCATAACGAGAATAGCCACAATAATGGCAAAGAAAAACACTTTTGGGTTTATGATAGGTTAACGAAACGGAGCAATTAGGACACTCTTGAATAGTTCCACAATCGTTACACAATAAATGCGGAGAATACCCTCTTCTGTTCAGCAAAAAAATGATTTGTTCATTTCTGGATAATGCATCTTTTGATGCTAGATATAAAGCCGCCGTCAATGGACCATACATTGCTTTTTTATACTGTGTTAGATCAGATAATTCGACCTTAGGTAAGGTTGCCCCTTTATGTCGAAGGTTGAGTTCTACTAATTCAAATTTACCTTCTTTTGCTTGTTTCCATGTTGTAAGCGATGGCGTTGCGGAGCCTAGAACTATAGGAATCTTTTCAATAAACGCACGCATAACCGCCGTGTCTCTGCCGTGATAACGTGGTGCAGGATCTTCTTGCCGGTAAGAACTATCATGTTCCTCATCTACTATAATTAGACCAAGATTTTCGACAGGAGCAAACACCGCAGAACGAGGACCAATTGCAATATTTTTGTTACCTGATTTTAATTCATTCCAAGTAAAAAGACGTTCTTGAGGAGTTAAGCGACTATGTAAGACCGCAATTTCATCGCCAAAAATTTCATAAAATCGACGGACTGTTTGTGGAGTTAAGGCAATTTCTGGAACTAATACAATTGCGCCTTTTCCCATTTCAAGACAGGTTTTTATGGCATGAATATAGACTTCGGTTTTTCCACTGCCTGTTATTCCTTTTAATAAATACGTTTGGAAAACTTCTGCGGTAATTCCTGCTTTTATTTGGTCATACGCATCGAACTGTTCGGGATTTAAGGATCTTAAATTATCTGGTTTATGCTCGTAATATTCTTCTGAATAGCTTTTTTCACGTTGCTGCTTTTCTAAAACACCAGCTGATTCTAAAATTTTTAGAGCGCCTTTTGAACAACCCATTTCTTCTAACTCGTGGGTTTTTACAGGTAATTTTATTGTAAGTAATACTTTATAAGCCTCATGCCATTTTAATATCTTATTAGATGAAGCAATAATTTCATTTCCAATAGTTTTTCCCGATTCAGTCCAATTCCATACCATTTCTTTGGCGGTTTCAATTTTAGTTTTTGGAACTTCACGAATCTCTATTAATCTTCTCTCTTCTAAAATGCGAATATCCTCGCTTGTTACCAAGCGAAATTGAGCCATTACCTCTAAAAGCGGTTGTTCACCTGTTTCAAATAGATGTTTTACAAATTCATCTTGAATTGCATTCCCGCTGAGTACTAATCGACCAATTGGTTTCACAACTTTTACACTCTGAAAATTCAAGCCACTTGGCAACATAGCTTGGCAAACTTCACCCATTGAACAATAATAATAGCGATGCACCCAATCTGCTAATTTGAATAATTCTGTTGAAAAAACGGGTTTATAATCTAAAACCGATTGAATAGGTCGTGTCCGAAATGTTGGTTTATCTTGATGTATTTTTAATACAATACCTATCGCAAATCTATTTTGAACAGGTACATAAACCCTCATTCCTTGTTTTAATCCTTGAAATATTTCAGGGGGAACACTATAAGTAAATGGGCGACGAAGTGGTGTAGGAAGTGCAATATCTGCGAAATAGCTCATACCTTAAATTAGAATAAATTGCCAAGTATTAAAACATCGAGCTATTAAATCGATGGGTAATGTGTAGATCACAACTTCGTTCTTAGCATTAAAAGATTCAGTGAAATTTATTAAAAAAATGAATTTCAACAATGAATCCACTCCAGAAATTCGATTTTTTAGGCTTTCAATTTTAGAATTCGCCGAATAGTTTGCTAAAACTACTTTTCGGAATAAGCTCAACCATATCAATTCAAGATTTTTACATTATTTAGACACTGCATTTCGGAATTTATTTAATTCCAACAAATTTATTTATCAAAGAAGAACCCACTAAAAAAATCGATTTATTTTTTTCAAATCGTGCTAACGCCTATACTTATGTTTAACTATTGATTCGAGATTTCATTCAAATAAATTTTGTATTAGCAATCATTTAAAGTTTAATTTATATCTCTACGAGCGCCTCGTTGTATGAGTAAGGTAACAATATCTCTTTTCCCTCTTTGCGTTGCATATAACAATGCATTTCCATCATACATATCTTTATGATTCAAATTTGCACCTCTATCAATGAGCCATTCCGCAGTTTTTGCATCGCCCAATCGAGCAACTTCAATTAAAGCAGTTCTTCCCTGATAATTGGTCGTATTAATATTCACCCCATACATAATCAATTCTACTAATTTGTCTATATCCCCAACTATCGATGCTTGAACAAATAGATAATTCAACTCTTCTATATCTTTATCAGCAAATTCAGATTTAACTGTTTCCTTTTCATTTGAAGTTTTATTTTTACTCTTTTTCATAAAGGTTTTTTTAAACCAATCAATAATAGAAAACTTTGGTTTTTTAGCCTTAGGAGTATCATCCGTTGCCTCAAGATAGTCAAAAGACTCGTCAATTGTGACCGCAGAAGCAGCATCCGCCGTTGAATCAACTTCCTGTGCATGCAGGTGTGGCACGAAGGCTGAAGACATAAGTAACAATAAGAGGATACTAATAATTTTCATTCAGAAAATCGCTTTTATTATACTTGGAAAGAGAATTGAAAAGTAAGCTATTTTAGAATAAAATGATAAATAAACCAATTTTTTCATTACACATAGGTACTCAACGAAAAAATTAGTCATTTTATCGAAAACATTCTTTGTTTCGGGGATACTTAACTCATCTCAATATCTATTATTACTATGTTCAGTTTAAAGTAATTATTAACAAAATATTTTTTTTGATATGGGGGAAATGGAAGTAATCGAAAGCATTTCAAATAAAAATGCTTCATACCTATTTAAAGGAATAGTTAATACGGATAAATACCACGAATTTGTTATATCAATAACGAACTTAACCAATATTGAGGCATACACCTGGCGTATCGATGTACATGAGATAAATTCGAATAGGTTACAGCTTATGCTTTTATGTTTAGTAATTTCTAATCATTTGAGTAGTGCAGATAGAGTAGAGTTTATTTTATCAAAAGAACAGGTAAAATGGATAAAATGGTTTGAACCGGTTTGGTCATCACGAATTAAATATGAGGTTATTTCATGAATTTTATAGAACCTGTAAAAGAACTTTTTATAACCGAGTCTAAAGAGCTATTAGATAGAATTGAACAAGTTTCTCTTGAAATTGAGCTTTTGAAAGACAAAAAAGAGACTTTACGTGAAATGTTTCGTTGTATCCATTCAATTAAAGGCTCTAGTGGAATGTTCGGTTTTGAGACAATCGAATACTTTCTTCATCATTTTGAAAATCTCTTAGACGAATTGAGAAATGACAAATTAGCTGTTAATAGCACCGTTGTTGATATTATTCTGAAGTCAATTGATCATACTCGAATGCTTGTTAACAAACCAGGTCATAATCTCACCCGCTCAGAAAAAAAGCAAAGTGAAGCTTTGATTTCAACCATGAAAGAAATCATGAAAAATGAAGATGTTGCAATCAATGAAAAAGAAGAAACAATCGAACCGATTAAATCTCAGCCAAAAGAAATTCTATCCATCTTAGAAACGCAACCAAACCCTCAAGTCAAAAAAAAATCAATCGAAGGCTGGATTGTTGAAATAACTCTTACAGAGAGTGGTTTAAAAAAAGATTTTGATCCAACTTACATTCTTTTAGAACTCGAAGAAATAGGATGGAAACGAATGACCTTTATTCCAGGTTCTATTCCAGATATTGTAAAATTCGACCCATTTAGACCTTTTGGAAGATGGTTAATTGAATTTGAAGATCATTGCGACCCAGATACTATAGAAGATGTTTTTGCCTTTATAGAAGACGAGTTACGCTATACTATTACTTCCACCCTACCAGAAGAGTATTCAAACCCAACAGACGATGACCTAATCGACTCTTCAATTGATAGTAGTAATCTTACTCAAGTAAATCCTATATCTATTGAATTAGTGCAACATTCCGATTTTGAGCTACAAACTGAACCCCAAACAACCACTTTGGAGGTTGCGAATGATTCTGAAATAATTAAAAAGCCAATTTTGAAAGAATCACGAAAAGAAAATAATCTCAGTAACACTGAAAACAATGTGACTAAATCAATTACAAGCGAGCTAATAGAACTTGTTGATATTGACACAGAAGAAAAGAATGAGCATGAAGAACCTTCTTCGGAAAAAACGACATATAAAACTAATGAACAGCAAAATTCGATTAGGGTAAATGTAACCGTATTAGAAGATTTATTAAATCTAGTTTCTGAATTGGTATTAAATAGAAATCAATTTATGCAGATGGCCCAAAGCACTGATAATCATAAATTGACCAAACACGTTAATCAGTTAAATAGATTAACATCTGAGATTCAAGAAACGGCTATGCGAACACGCATGCAAGCGATTGGAACTTCATGGACTCGCTTCCCAAGAATTGTACGTGATTTATCTGCGGTACTCGGAAAAGATGTTGAGCTTAAAATGGAAGGCGAAGCAACTGAATTAGATCGCCAAGTAATTCAGCGAATTTCTGAACCAATGGTTCATTTAATCAGAAATTCGATTGATCATGGGATAGAAAAGCGAGAAATTCGAATAAAACAAGGAAAAGCTGGGAAAGGTCATATTCGGTTAAATGCTTACAATAGAGGCGGTCATATTATAATAGAGGTCTCCGATGATGGCAAAGGAATAGATTTAGAAATCATTCGCAAAAAAGCTTTAGATCGAGGATTATTAACTAAAGAAAATGCAGAAAAAGCAACGGCTCATCAACTCTATGATTTCTTATTTAGTTCTGGATTTAGTACTGCTGGGAATGTGACCAAACTATCTGGAAGAGGAGTTGGTTTAGATGTAGTAAGAAAAAATATTGAAGATTTGGGCGGCTCTGTTGAAGTGCAGTCTGAAAAAGGAAATGGCTCTCTTTTCAGAATCAAAATCCCTTTAACACTTGCCATTATTTCAGCACTAATCGTAAAAACAGAAAATCAATTTTATGCTATTCCAGAAATCGGGATTCAAGAATTAGTTTGGCTAAACGATGTAAATTACGATAAAGTGATCGATTTGGAAGGCAATCGAGTATTGACATTAAGAAACAAGCTTCTACCACTTGTAAATTTGAGTACTATTTTAGGAGGCTCCGATGAAGTTGAAACTATAAGAGGGAAACATGTAGTTGTTATTCAAAATGGCGATCTAGTTTATGGATTAGTCGTTGATACCGTAGATCAAATTCAGGAAATAGTTGTAAAACCGCTCAATCGTCTTTTAAAAACCATTCAAGTTTATTCTGGAACAACCCTAATTGGTAGTGAGCAAATTGTTCTCATTTTAGATGTAAATGGAGTCGCTATTCAAGCCATGCTGAATCAAGATGAATTCAACAAACAATCTATTCGTGAAATTGAGGAAGATCAGGTTGTGGAGAAAACACTATTCCTCTTATTTCATAGTGGATCATCCCAAAAAGCCGTTCATTTAGGAATGGTAGCACGCCTTGAAATGCTGCCCAAAGAAAAATTAGAATCGGTAGATGGTAGATATGTAATTCAATATCGTGATCATATTATGCCCTTAATTGAATATAAAAACGGAACAATTGATAATGCAGAAGAAACTATTTCCATTATAGTTTTCCAAAATGAGAATATCACTTTTGGTTTAATCGTCGACTATTTTAATGATATTGCCGAAGAAGCTGTTCAGTTTGAGCAAGTTTCAAAACGTGCTGGAATTCTTGGAATGGCTGTTTTAAGTGGAAAATCGACTGAAATTATTGACGTAAATATGTTCTTTGAGAGCTTAAACACATCACAACATAATCTTTCATTAAAAGAAAAAGGCTTTGTTAGTGTTTTATTAGTTGAACGGTCCGATTTTCTTCGAGTACATATAAAAGGTGTTTTACAGGCGGCAGGAATGCAAACTGTTGCGGTAAATTCCCGCAAAGAAGCACTTAAAAAATTAAAAACTCAGGTTTTTCAATTGGTTATAACTGGTTTAGAATTGGCTGATTGCGATGGATTTATGCTAGCAAACTCTATTCATAACGACCCAAGTATGCCTCCTACCTTACTTTTGTCTATTTCATCGCATAATTTGGATGATAATTCACAGAAAAATTTATTCGCAGCTCACATTAGTGGATATGATAAAGATGTCATTTTGGAAACCTTACACAATGTTCTAGATCACAATAGTGTGATTTCGCCATTTTAAACTTTATAGGATTTAAAAAATATGTACGTACTCACCTTTGTTTTAAATAGAACGAGAGTTGCACTACCCGTTGATTTTATTCAAGAAATCTTATTAGAACAAGAATATGTTGATGTTCCTTTAGCTCAGAAAGATATTAAAGGCTTATTCAGTTTACGCGGACAAGTTATAACAGCTTTAGACTTACGAAAAAAACTAGGTCTTTCAGAAAAAAGAGACGGCAGATTTGCAAATATCGTTATAAAACTTGATGAAGAGCAATTTAGCTTAGTTGTTGATGAAATTGGTGAAGTAATGCTTCTTCAAACGAATCAACTAGAACCACTTCCTACAAACTTGCGTGTGAAATGGGGAAATTGGTGTAATAATGTATTTAGAGAACAAGGGGAACTTGTCTTATTACTCGAATTAATGAGTTTACTTGAGACAAGTGCTTCAACACTGTAGCCAAACTTATTTACTTATATGAATACATCTTGCTGACCCTAAAATTTTTTGAACTAGAATTGCTATGTAATTGGAGTGAATAATGGAGAATTCAAATGGATATTTATTAAAACTAAAAGAACAAATCTAGATCGATAATTCAAAATATGGAGCCATCGAATTAACAACAGAAGGAATCGTCTATAAGCGATTAAATTAATTATTCGCAAACAGATAACATCTTTTAGTTCCTGATTTTAAAACAAACAAATAATTAAATCATCACAAATCAAAAACACACTATGGCAAAATTACCATCAAATGCTCCTGAACTTTCTGAAATTGAGCAATTAAAAGCTGAAATTGAGCTTTTGAAAGAAGAAAGAGATCAGTCAAATCGTGAAGTTACATCTGTACTAGCTGCTATAGATGAAATGTGTATTGTTTCACACACAGACAAACGAGGATACATTACTTACGTAAATGACAAACATTGTGAAGTGGCTCAGTATTCAAGAGAAGAACTAATCGGTGCTAATCAGAATATTGTTCGACATCCAGATATGCCTAAAGAAACTTTTAAAGAACTTTGGGCAACAATAGGTCGTGGAAAAATATTTAGAGCACCCGTTAAAAACCGTAAAAAAGACGGTACTCCTTACTATGTTGATGGGGCATTTGTTCCTGTTCTTGGTGCTAATGGCAAACCGATAAAATATCTTGGCATTCGTTACGACAAAACAGAAGAGACTATCGAAAAACAAAGTATGCAAGGTATCGTTGAGGCCATAGATAAATCCTATGCCTATATTGAGTTAACAATGGATGGAACTATTATAGCAGCAAATGCTAATTTTCTTTCCATAATGGGCTACAAATTAGAAGACATTACGGGAAAACATCACCGTATTTTTGTGGAAAAACGCTATGCAGAATCTGAACAATATACAGATTTTTGGAAAAGACTGAATGAAGGCGAAATCTTTACAGATGAATTTTTGCGAATTCATAAATCTGGAAGAACTGTTTACCTACAAGGAGTTTATTCTCCTGTAAAAGACGATATGGGTAGAATTACTAAAGTAATAAAAATTGCTATAGATGTTACTGAACAAGTTAATCTTAGAGAGCAATTAAAAGAAACCGTTTCTGATGTATCTCAAGCATTAACTGAAATGGCGAATGGAAACTTTACGGTCAGAATTAATAAAGAGTATGTTGGTACTTTTAAAATTTTAAAAGATAGTCTGAATACCATGGCTATAAAAGTATCTGATTCAATGAAAACCATGATGATGAGCATTGAATCACTTTCTAGCCAAGGCACTGAGTTATCTTCTACCTCACAGTCCATGGAAGCGGTTGCCGATGAAACCACTCGGCAGGCGCAAGCCGTTGCTGCGGCAGCTGAGCAAGCAAGTAGAAACTTCATGACCGTATCTTCCGCTACAGAGCAAATGAGTACAAGTATTAGGGAAATTGCCAGTCTTGTGCAAAACTCCGATTCAATTTCAAGGGATGCACTGAAACAATCGAACAATACCATCGAAATTGTTAAAAACCTAACAAACTCAAGCGAAGAAATTGGAGCTGTAGTTAAAACGATTACCTACATTGCTCAACAAACAAATCTACTAGCTTTAAATGCTACAATTGAAGCAGCACGAGCAGGTGATGCAGGAAAAGGTTTTGCAGTTGTTGCAAACGAAGTAAAAGAATTAGCAAGACAAACAACTCAATCTGCTGATGAAATTTCAAAGAAAATTAGTGGTGTTCAGTTAGACTCCAAAAATGTGGATACCGCTATCTCCCAAGTTGGGCAAATTATTGGAAAAATTGGTGAAATATCGAGTACAATTTCAGTAGCTGTTGAGGAGCAAAGCATAACAACTGCAGATATTTCGAGAAATGTTCAAGAAGCTTCGAGAAGCACTAATGAAATTTCGGAGAAAATTGCAGGCGTTGCAGATGCTGCTGGAGAAACAGCAAAAGCTGCCATCCAAACAAGTGTAGCTTCCGATGAGTTGCAAAAACTTTCGATTCATATCAGTTCAATTATTAAAACATTCACTGTTTAAAACAGTTTTTAAACCCGTTGATTAATCAATTAACGGGTTTATAACTATACTTTAATCATAAATTTTAGCCCTTATGAAATCGATTCTACATGTTGAAGACGCTGCCACTATGCAAAAAGCAGTTGCTTTTATGCTTGGCGAAAAAAGTATAAATCTGAAGTCTGTTTCAAATGGCAAACTTGCACTTGAATTAATCGATAAACAACATTTTGACGGCATATTACTTGACCTAGATATGCCAGTTATGGATGGATTGGAGTTTTTATCAAAATTTAATGCTACAAAACAAGGAACAATCGTTTTAGTTTGTTCTGCTCGCCACGATGTTAATTCCATTTATAAAGCGATTGAGCTTGGCGCAGCCGACTATATTATGAAGCCATTTACCGAGGATATCTTAATTTCTAAACTAAAACAGCTGAACATACTATGAGACCGATTCAAGTTGCGATAGCAGACGATTCGTACGTAATTAGAACAGTCTTAGAAATGATCATTCGTTCTCAACCCGATATGCTTGTTGTTGCAAGCGTAGAAAATGGTGAATTAGCTCTAAAAGCCGTAGAAGATAAACAACCCGATTTTCTATTATTAGACATCGAAATGCCTGTAATGGATGGCATTACAACATTAAAACATCTTTTCAAATTGAAATCTAAAACCAAAGTTATTGTTCTTAGCAACTTAACTGCTAAACATGCTCCTGTTACGATTCATGCTTTATCTTTAGGCGCAACAGCTTACCTCCAAAAACCTACCACTCAAGGTAATAAACGTAGTATTGAAGAAATCAGCGCTAAATTATTAGATTTAATTCGTTCTCTTTATGGCTCTCCACATGATATTGAAGAAGTAGAACATGCGGTGGAAAATTTTAGACAAATCCATTCAAATGAAGTGTTTACACCAGAAATAGTTGTAGTTGGATCGAGTACTGGTGGACCAAATGCTCTTTCAGTATTTTTAAAAGATATTGGGAAACCCCTGCCTGTGCCTCTTGTAATAATTCAACACATGCCAGAACTGTTTATTCCACAATTAGCAAAACGACTTTCCATAGACTCTAATATGGATGTTCAAGTTGCTGAACAAAATATGGTGCTTCAAAAAGGTGTAGCTTACATAGGGCCGGGCGAAATTCACACAGAAATTAAAGTATCGGATAGTGGTAAATATTATTTCGATTTAGTTGATGGGGCTCCAGAAGTATTTTGTAAACCATCCGTGAATTCCTTATTTAGAACGGCTGCTCGGCTTTTCAGAAAGAAAACACTTGGGGTTATTTTAACAGGAATGGGTGAAGATGGTCTAGATGGAAGTAGATACATTAAAAAATATGGTGGTAGAATTATTGCACAGGATAGCAAAACTTCCATTGTTTGGGGCATGCCAAAAGCCGTTGTTGCAGAAAATTTAGCAGATGAAGTTTTACCGATTGAATCTATTGGTGCTACTGTTTCAAAGTTTTTGAAAAGGAAAGATTAATATGAGCTATTTAAGTGATTCAGCTTGTATTTTAGTCTGTAAATGGGTTGAAAAAAAAATCGGGCTTTTACTTACATTGGAAAAAAAATACCTAGTTGAACACAGATTAGATCCTGTAGCAACAATGAATGGGTTTACCTCTATTGACGAACTAGTTGAAGCTTTAATTAAAGAAAAAAATGGGCTCTTAGAACAACAGATAATTGATAGTCTTGTTACAAACGAAACTTATTTTTTTAGAGATCCTGACTCTTTTGTAGATCTTAAAGAAATGATTAAAAAACTTTATGTAACCAAAAAAGATAAGAAGCTTCGTATTTGGTCTGCTGCGTGTTCAACTGGGCAAGAAATTTATTCTATTGCCATAACCTTACATGACTTACACTTAGATTGGACTGGTTGGACCTTACAATTAATGGGAACAGATATCAGTGAGGCAGCATTGAACAAAGCAAAAAAAGGAATTTATAATCATTTTGAAGTTCAACGTGGACTTCATATCACTCAACTCATAAAATGGTTTACTCAAGTGAACGATAAATGGCAAATTAAATCGCCTTTTTTGAGTTCAATTGAATTTAAATCGCTTAATTTATTGACAGATCCTATCCCATTTACAAAAATTGATTTGCTATTTCTCAGAAATGTTCTAATTTACTTCGATAATCCAGTTAAGAAAAAATTACTTCGAAAAATGAAAGATTATCTTGGAATTTCCGGATATCTCATTTTAGGAGGAACTGAAACGGCTTTTTATCTTAACGATGAAGTAAATCGTTTAAAAGAATATAAAACTCCCGTTTATCAGTTCAAAGATTTGAACGCTAGTACTGGAAACGAAAAAATTACTGAAAATGAATCTATTAAGGTTCAACCACAAAAAGATAACACTATTGGTAATTTGATTTGGCCAACATTTTGAGACAGCTTAACGCATGAATTCTGCATTAATAATTGACGATAACCCAATCAATCAAAAAGTTTTACAACTTTATTTAAAGTCGTATGTGTCGTTTTTAGACTGGGCTTTAACCGCAAACAGTGGGCTTCAAAAGGTACAATCTAAGTCTTTTGATTTCATATTGGTTGATATACATCTACCTGATATGAATGGCATTGACTTGACTATTCAAATCCTTGAAAATAATCTTATCTCAACTTCAACTACAAAGTTGATTGCTATAACTGGAGACCGAAGCGTTGAAGACAATGATGATGCAAAACGAATTTTTGATGGGATTTTAATAAAACCTTTCACTAGGTCAAAGCTTATTAAATTGTTAGGAAATCCTAAATCATTTGATGAAAAACGCATCAATTTGAACTCGGTTATGCCCCTATTGGAAACTCATGCAGATAAAGCGCAATTTTTCTCCTTATTACAAAAAAGTTTACGCCATTATTACGAACAACTAAAAAACCCAAGTGTAAGTGGCAATATTGAAAACTTGAAAAATCTTGTTCATAAAGTTGAACCTGTTTTCAAAATGATTGAACAAACTCAACTTATTGAAGAAGTTCGTAAATATTATTCTCTACCTGATTCTACTCGAATAAAAACGCTTTTTTCATACAGTGAAACCTTACTTCCACTTATTAAAGAATCTCAAGATTTATCTTCAAATCTACTCAAAGAAGTAGGCTAAATTTATTCGTTCGTTTTAAACTAAAAAAGAAGGAGTCCTAAAGCTCATCTTCTTTTTGTTTAGTTTTGAGTAAACTCTGATAGGTTGTTTTCTCCAATTAAATCGATAATTTCACACAATATGAACGATTAAACATGTTGAATTCCAACGTTCTGTTATTGGCCATTTATAAAAATTGGATTTTCACTTATTATGAAACATATTGAAAAGCAGGACGGCCAAATTTTTTTAGCGTTCTATAATGTGATACTACTGCTTCTGTAAATGTCCCATGTTGTTTATACGGAATTCCATACTTATTTGCCGTTTCTTCAACAATATGACTGATTTCTGGATAATGAATACTGCAAATACATGGAAATAAATGATGCTCTATTTGATAATTTAATCCACCAATGTACCAAGACAACACCTTATTTTTTCTAGCAAAATTTGAAGTTGTTAGCATTTCATGAACTAGCCAATGATTCTCAATCGTCATTTCATCGTTTGGCATAGGATGTTCGGTTTCTTCAACAACGTGTGCCAATTGAAAAATAACACCTAATATTAAACCGGCTGTTAAATGCAAGGTTAAAAACCCAATTAACCATTGTAAAAATGTAATATCAAGAAAATATAGAGGTGCAACAATTATGTAAGAGAAGTAAATAATTTTAGTAATAAATAGAATAATCCATTCTTTAATAGGATGTTTTTTATTCTCATACGGACCCAAGCGACGCAGTGAAAACTGTATAAAATCTTTAGCAATTACCCAAAAAATGGTTGCTAATGAATACACAAAAAAAGCAAGAATATGTTGAATTCTATTTATAGCCAAGTGTTTTGAATGGGGTGATAATCTTACTATTCCTGCAATATCTAAATCACCATCATGACCATGAATATTTGTGTATGTGTGATGAATAATATTGTGTGTTATCTTCCAGATATATCCATTTGCACCAAGCATGTCAAATGTAAAGCCTAAAACGGTATTTATTGTTTTATTACTCGAATACGCACCATGAAGCGCATCATGTGAAATGGAAAAACCAATTCCAGCCATACTGAGACCCATTATAAATGATAATAACCACATTACCCATAATGGGAATATTCCCGACATAATTAAAGCATAAGAACCCCAAAATGATGATAAAATAACGATGGTCTTTGTAACCATTGCAGCATTGGCATGTTTCGATAGTTGATTATCTTCAAAATAGGCATTTACTTTTTGTTTGACCTCCATGGTGAAGTCACGGCAAAGCTTGTTGTTAAAAGATATTTTATGATAGATAGCTTTAGACATAAGAATGTTTTTTAGACTTCAGATAATTTATACTTCAATTAAGATATAGAAATTTAAGCTTTTTAGGTTTTCAATCAATTTAAATAATTGATGTAAATATGTCTATTTAGTTCACATTAAGATTAATTTTTTTGCTAAATGGTTTACTTTGTGCTATTCCGAATTCAGAAACTCTTAACTCTAAATCTTGTCTTCCTCTGTTTACGGGGATCATTACCACATTTCCTGAAGCACTTAATTTTCCATTTAAAAACCACTCATAAACCAATGGAGTCCCTTCAGGTCTATTCATTTTTGGTGCTTCAACTTGAACGTATGGATTTGCGGGATTCCATTTTATTTCAATATCTGATGATGGATTTTCAGCATTTAGTTTTGGTAGAACTTCAATCTCATAGGAATAGATTTTTAGCACTGAATCTTTTGGCATCCATGCAAATTCTACGGTTTGTTTACCCGAATCTTTTGCAGTCCAAACCGATATTTTCTTTCCAAATTGAACCAAATAAACATCTTTTGGCAAACTGAAATCACTTGCTTTCAATTCTCCATTTTGGATTATCACTTTTGGTAGTTCGATTTCAGCTTTTGGGGCTTGATTTACTGCAAGATTCAACTCTAGAGAATCGCGAGAATTACTGAGCCCAAGACCATTGTCTTTTATCAATTTCACTTTATAAACTGGCTCTGTAGCTTTAAATTCAGGCTTTGTAAGTAATTGATTATTTAAGAACCATTCTGTTTTTAGTGTTCCAGAATTCTCATAATTCGCGGTTTGAGCTTTTAAAGAAATTGTTTCCCCTGAATGAATTTTATCGGGCACCTTAACTGCCATAAATGGCGCTTCTTTAACTTCAAATTCAAGTTTCTTACTAATCGTTCCCGATTTTATTTTTGAATTATCTTTTAAAATGAGCTCAACACTGTGTTTGCCAGCATTTAATTCTGGAATAAATAATTCTAATTGGCTACTAGATTTTTTCCCATCTAAAACCCACTGATACGAACTGATAAATCCATCAGCATCTTTTGAACCTACTGCCGATAATCGAATTGGTTTTTTAACGGGATAAAGAGTTTTCGTATTCCAAACTAATTCAGGTGGATAATTTATTCGAATCGTTTTTTCCATGCTTGATTGATTACAAGCAGAACTTGATTCAACAATTAGATCAAGCACGATTCTATATTCTCCTGGTGTTTCTGCTTTAAAAGATGTTTTAATTCCTTCTAAAGATTGAACAATAGTATTCTCACCATCATAAACAGACCATTTTACACTAGCTAATTTGCCATCGTAACGAGATGTTGAACAATCAAGCTGAATCATTTCTCCATGATTAATCCACTCTGATACCGTAAATTCTGCATTAGGGCCTTCGATTACTCGTACCGTTGCAGACACTTGACTTGTATTGCTACAAACACCAGTGGAGGAACCTACTACGGTAAGCCTTACTGTGTATAAGCCAGACTTTGTATATAAATGTGTTAAGTTTTTACCAACCCCACTCGTTTCATCACCAAAATTCCATGAGTACGCACCAATCGGGCCATTTGGATCTGTACTTGAAGAACCATCAAATAATAATGGTGAATTCACACAAATGGTTGTGTCTGCAAAATTCATGAATGCCGTTGGTGAACCTGAAATCACAACTGGAATTTGTGCAACTGTTGGATTGTCAGCAATTCCATCAGATAGTTTTAATGTCACAAAATACAAACCCGGTGTTTTGTAAGTGTGATAAGGATTGCTTTCTTTTGATGTACTTCCATCACCGAAATCCCATTCTGTTGTAAACTGATCTCCATCAGGATCGAAACATCTTGCACTTGAAAAAATGATTAATTGGCCAGTACACGATTCAATAAGTGAATCTAATTGAGCTGAAACGGGTCTATTCATAAAAATATCAACGCCCATCGAAGCTTTGCTGTTTTTTAATCCTTCACCGTCATCAATCGTTAATCCAACTTTATGATAACCTCCATTTGGAGCATTCCAGGTAAAAATCGGTTCATTTCTTTTGCTTCCATCAGGTAAAACCCAAGTAAATGTTTTTATGGCACCATCAGCATCGTAACTTTTTGAAGCATCTAAAACAACCGAAAGCTGATTTACTACTAATTTCTTTTCTGAAACTGGAATCGGACGTGCATTTATTCGAATTGTTCCTTTTACTGATTGTTTTGAATTCGCCAAACCTCTGCCATCATCTGCTGTTAAAGTGAAAAAATACGTTCCTGCTTTTGCGAATTTCCTTTTAATCTCTAAGCCTGATTCTAACTTTTCTTCGTTTTCAAATTTCCATTCAAAACTCAAATTTTTATTGTCTTCATCACTCGAATTAGTTGCACTTAGCACAATTTCTTGATCTGGCGATACAACCTTAGGTGTTGCATCCCAACGAGGAATTGGCGGATAATTCACATGAATAGAATGCGAAATTATATCAATAGCGTCATCAAAACCTGAATTATCTTTTACTTTTAAGCGTATTGCATAATCACCCGGCTTTTCAAAAGAATATTTCGGTTTAATTACCGTATCGATTCTAGAATCCAGAAAAAACCACTCATACGAAACTACTTTTCCATCCGAATCTTTGGTTGAACTTGCGTCTAAGGTAAACTCAACACCCGGTGCTACAGTTTTTGGAAACGAGAATGCAGCAACAGGATTATTATTGATCGTAATCATTTTCTTGGTTGAAATAATGGAATTACTCATTCCTTTTCCATCATTAACAAATAATTCGATGATATATACACCACTTCCAGGGTATTCATGAATCAAATCTAAACCATTCCCTTTTGTACCATCTCCAAAATCCCAAGAATAATCTACAATACTATGATCTTGATCGGTACTGTTTACTGCTGAAAGTGAAATAATCGCTGAATTCGATTTATCAACAACTGTAATTTCTGGAACTGGCTCAAAATTAATATGAATAGGAAATTCAATAGATTGATTTGAATTTTCCACTTTCATGCTGTCATCAACCGTAAGTTTAATGAGATAATCTCCTGATTCATTAAAACTAATGAGCCAATTTTCAGTATTTGATGTTCTTCCATCAGAAATTGACCAGGAATAAACGAGTTTATCAGAATCAGGGTCTGTACTATTTGAAGCAGATAAATTAATTTTTTGATTCGGAGCGGCTAATTTGGGAATGGTAAATTGAGGTTTCGGAGCTCCGTTTACTTTATAGTTTTTAGTAATTGTATAAGATGAATTCGTAGTATTGGTCTGATCATCAACAGTTAGTTCAGCTTTATATAATCCATTTGTTTTGTGATCAGCTGAAACTTCAGATTGCTTTCCATCTCCTACTAAACCTTCAATTTTCCATGAATAAGCTAAATTATCGTTATCCGAATCAAACGAAGAAATGGCAGAAAATGAACTTGATGAACCTTGAGCAACAATATCTTGTAATTTTATTTCTACATAAGGTTGCGTATTTACACGAACAAGTATAGTTGTATCAGCAGTTGTACAGGCAGAACCTGTTTCTAAATCATTAATAAGTAATCGAATTCTATATTCCCCTGATGTGGAAGAGTTGAAGCGAAATTGAGCATCTGATGTTCTGAAAATATCATCTGTAAACCAGGCAAATTCTAGTGTTTTACCTTCAGGATCAAATGAAGCAGTAGCATCAAGTAATAAATTTTCAGCAGGAGAAAGTAAGGTTTTATACTCATTTAATTTAATTACTGGAGGTTTATTAATGAACACCGTTGACTCTGTTACCTGGTACAAAGGAGCATAACGACCTTTTAAAGGAATGATAATTCTAACTGGAATATTTCCTTTTTCAACAAACTGATGTCTAATCGTATTTCCTGAGTAGGTTTTTTTTTCTGTCTGCCAAATAGTACGGTTAACATCATATTCGAAACCTCGATTTAGCAATTCTAATTGAACATCTTCACATGATTCTAAGGCTTGAGTTCTAAATAATGCAGGTTGTAACTTGTCGTTTTTTACAATTACAGGTTTAATAATCCAAGGAATTATTCCTTTATTTCCACTTACAACTAAATTATTTAAACGCTGTTTAGATCCATTTACGGTTAAAACCCAGGTATTTGGTATCCCAAATTTTTCTGATTTCCAATCTATACTATCTTTTATTATTTCTCCAAATGCATCATTTATATGAATGTCAGAATCTTCTTGCCCTGTTACTGTAAAAAAACTTGGCGCTGAATCAGAAAAAAGAGGTTTTAATTGAACGGTTTGTTCTGTACTTGTTTTGTACAATCCAATTGATAAATCTAACGATACAATATCATAATCATTTTCCATTGCAGCAGGAAGTCTTACTTTAAAATCGTTAACATCGTCACCTTCATTTGTTTCAACTCGAAGAATCCATCCATTTTTTGAGGTTCCATCATAAGTAAACAATGAAATCCATCTGTTTTTATACAACATTTCACCTGTCACATTAACCGAAATTGATTTTGCTCCAACTTTTTTAGCTGGAAGAATGCTTCCTTTGCCTAATACATAAACCGAATCAAAATCGATAATACTAAACTCGGTTACTGTATTTGCTTCGCCTTGAATTACATCGGCATAACCACCAATTCCTGCATCGTACACTTCAGGATTAGGAAAAACAGCATCTAATGACTTAGGACGAATCCAAATATCATACAAACCTGCTTTTTCACCAGATTCAACTTTAGCTTTTTGTCCTGATATTGAAAAATACACTTCTTGTGCAAAGCTATTTGTAGTACAACTTACTATCGTTAGGAATACAAGTCCACAAAACCGACTAGTCCAGTTCATATTTCTTTTCTGCAATTAGAGTTCCGGTTTGTTTATCAATAAATCGAAGAGTGAGTTCTGTTGATTTCTCCGTTAAAAGCTGTAATGACCATTCGCCATTTTGTCCACATGCAGCTCTAAACACGCGATTATTTGTTTCAGCTTCTGTTGTCAATTGAGGATAAGCTTGACCCGATACAGTTATTAATTCAGCATTTTTAATGGAATTTCCTTTTACAGGAACCGACCATGATAAATCAAATAACTGATTTTCAGACATTTTTACAACTTCTTTTCGAATAGTCGTTTTATTCTCTGAAAAATCCGCAACCGTAAATTCTATAGATGTTTTTTCTGTACTTAAAGAAAAAGAGAGTTCAAATTCTCCCTTGGAGTTCGCTGTAAAAACACCAAGACTTGAATTAATAGTCGCTTTCGGCTCTGTAATCCCTTTAATTATGAACGCTGAATTTGAAGTATAATAAATAGACTCATTTCCGTTTTTAAGAAATACAGCAGGAGCTTGAATATCTTTATTTTTCAATAAACGATATACAGGGCTATCTAAGCCTCTTAGATTTAATTTGTCGAAAGCTCGAACACGAATATAATAAGCGCCTTCTTCAATGTTTTTCAATTCAATACTCGTAGAATTCGCTTTATACGTTTTCACTTTATAAGAAAATGTTGAAGAGCTAGAAACATCAACTTCATAATAGCTTGCATTGGGTACAGCAGTCCATTCTATTTCTAAATCAGGGTTGTAGGTAACCGAATCTGAACGTGGCCATGTTAAAAGTGGCGCTGTTAATAATTTCACTGGTGGAAGTGGATCTTGTCCCCTAACGATAACTGTTCCTTCATCTTTGGCTAATTCAACTTGTTTTGATCCTGCACGAACTAAGGCGTTTCCATCATAATTTGATAGCGTTACCGATTCTTGATCATCTTTTTTTGCCCAAAATTTAGATGAATTTACCGTTGTATTACTTTGAGCAGCTTTTAAAGAGAAAACAGAAGACCTACGTGCTTCGGCAGACATAGAAGCAAGAACGCCACCAGTAGTAATTTCGATTTCAGTATTGGTAGCATTGTATAATTTATCAATAGAAGCGGAACGAACTTGAGCGATGGTTTCAGGATCAACAATTACATAACTACCATCTACAAAATCGAGTTTTGCCATCGATTTTTTTTCCGTTTTTATTCCATCCGCTTCTTTATACAAATCTCCTTTATCCGATTCGTTCCAAGTACCTAGTAATCCTTTCCGCTGTGAAACAGTTCCTGTTTTTTCTGCTAGAATGGCAGCCACTCGTTCTATACGCTTCTTGTTAACCGTTTTAGCTAAATTATTAACTAAATCGGATAATTCAGTTATCGTTTTGACAACCGTTTCATATTCCCCTTCTCGAATAGCTTTACCTAACTCATTTTGTTTATTTTCGGCATCTATTAATAAATCTGGAACAAATACTTTTGCCCCATTTTTTAATAAATCCTCGTAATTCTTATCAGTCTGCTTATTCAGTTTATTTAAATCAACTAATTTTTTTAGCTTAATTTCTGTCTCACTTTTGAGGACAAACTCATTTTTTTCTGCGTCATAAGCTGCTTCTGCGCTCAAAATGGGCCAAAATTGAGCATTTCCTGTAATGCGTAAAGCCTCATCTTGTAGACTAGACGATTTTATACTACGTGACGATGCATTCTCATATTGTTGAGCTTTTAGTGGATTAACGAATCCAAAAAAAAATAAAGTTAAAACGAAAATATATTGTGATTTATACAAAATACTTATTCCAACATCGTATTTATAAGATCGGGAAACCAAAGTGTGAATCGTGTACCAATTGCAGAATTAGAATCTAAGGTAATTTTCCCGCCATGTTTCTCCATAATTTCTTTCACGTAAGCCAGACCAAGTCCTGTTCCAGCTGTTTCCTGATATTCTTTAATTCGATAAAATTTATCAAAAATCTTGCCTTGATGTTCTTTAGGAATCCCAAATCCATAATCAGTTACAGAAATTGTGATAAAACCATTCACTTTTGCAATGCTAACATCAATTTTACGCTTAGGATTACCGTATTTAATGGCATTGGATAATAAATTTTTTAACGCATCGGTTAACAAGATTTCCGAGCCTTCAACAAAGTCAGTTCCCGGTTCAATGGAAATATTCAAATTTAATTCTTTTTGTTGCAATTGTATTTGTAATGAATCTTCAATTTGTTGCAAAATTCCGGGAATAAATAAGGGCGATTTTTCGATGACGGCAGTTTGAGACTCCAATCTGCTTACAGTTAAAAAACGACTAATTAAATCGTCCATTTCTTTTGTACTATTCAAAACATAATTTACATAAGACATTTCTTTTTTCGTAAGTGTTTGTGAATATTGAAGCAATTGTGTAAAACCTGAAATAGACGCAATTGGATTTTTTAATTCATGAATGATAAAACTTATCATTTCATTACGTTTAATATCCATTTCCAATTCTTTGGTCAAATCAACCAAAACAATTAAACTACTTTGTTTTTTGTCCTCTTTATGAAGTTCTAAGTTATGAACTCTAAAGTAGTATCTATTTTTTGATTCTGAGTCGATTTGCCATTCAGAATGATGATTGATGAAAACAACGTTTTCGCGTTCCTCTTTTTCTATTTTAATATTTTTGATTTTAAGACTTTTTATGTTTTCAATTTCATCCCAATTATCAGGAAGAGTAGACAAAGAAAACTCTCCTAAGAAATTTCTCAATTTATCATTCATAAACTGAATATTATCCTCTGAGTCTAGAATTGCTATCATTTCTGAGGCTTTACTCATGAGTAAATTATTCCTCATTTGCTCAACAATTATTTTCTCCACATTTAAGCGCTGATAGCGTAACAATTGAACTCTAATGGCATCCAAAGAATCTGTAACCGGTTCTAATTCAGGTAAACCAACCGATAAAATTGGGGTATTAAACATAAACTGCCCCATTGGTTTTATGTAATTAATTAAAGTCTTTAAGGGTTTATTTAGCACCGATACAATGTACCAACCACCAATACTGAGTAAAATAAATGCAAAAAAGATTACAGTTGTTGATTGCAATATCAGATTTTTAACCGGTTTGGTAATTTCAGATTCACTTATTTCTACCGTAAGTGCATAGGGCAAGAATTGAAATAAACCTGTGGCGGCATAAAACAAATCATTATTTGATGGATAATTAGAAATTTCAATTATTTCCTTAGGCTCGGCTGTTTCGATTCCAATTTTATTCGATTTATTTGATAAAAAGACTTTTCCTCCACTACTAATTAAAACCGTTAAATCATCTGAAATTGATGCATCAAACAATTTTCTTTTTAGAGAAATGTCGTTAATTAGAATATTGATTTCAAAAACACCTGATTCGTTTTGAATTTGCTTATTTACTAGTAAAACTTCTTTCTCGGCAATCCAACGAACATTTACTGAAGGAAATTCTCTAATTGGTAGCATAAGTGTTTTCCACTCAGGCAAAATTTCACTAACAGGACTTTGTTTTTGTTTTACCTCTAAAAACTGTCTTGTTTGTAAATCGGTAATCTTTATGAGATGTATTTCAGGAAAAATTCGAATAAACGTAGATAAAGACTGTTCAGCTGCATTAGAAGTCCCCTCTAATTGATACGATAAATCGTCTGTTAACTTTAACCAATAGGCTACTTGAGAGTCCGCATCTCTTGTTATTTGCTGATTAAACTGACTAAGCTTTTGAACCCGTTCTTCAATTAAAGCTTTTTCATAGGCTGGTTTTATTCCAAACCATGTTACAGACATTGAACAAATCAATATCAACATTACTAAAACTAAAAGGCGCGATTTTAATGACACTAAGCCTCCAAATAAAAAAATTTAAAAAAGTAAAATACGGTTATCAAAGTAATAGAACTATTAATATGATTTTTTAATAGACTTATGTAGAATAGCAAAGAACTGTAAGTAAGTTAACACTATTTTACTTAATTATTCAACTTTCGGTCTTAAACCCTTTGTAAAGTTGGTTAATTTTATAAAGGTGAAATTTGGAAAATAATAAAAACAAGAACCTAATGGCAACCTATTGTTCTTTTTATAGTTGTTTTTTCGTCATGTTGGGCTACAACCCAGCATCTCAGTCTTTAACTTTACCTATTTTATAGAAGTGCTTATGGCGTAAAAACCATAGTTGACTGAGATTGCACTTCGTGGTTTTTCGAATAGTGTCGCTCAACAGAATGACCTTTATTTACAAAAACCCGTAAAGTTTGTTTAGAAACGAAGTCCTAATTTGAGTTATTTAATCCATCATCAATAAGATTTTTTATCGTGGAGAAGCTCATTTAGGATGAGGTTAAAATAAGCTCAGTAATACGTCACAAAAAGATACCATTTCTACTTTTCTCTCGAAATTAAATACGCCATTAAAGCGCAAGTTGGTGCAATTACTGATTCATCAATATCAAAAAAACTATGATGTAATGGGTAAGATGTTTCTGGCGAATTACTAGTTCCAACACGAATAAAAAGAGACGGTCTTACTTGACTGAACCATCCAAAATCTTCGCCACCCATACTCTGTCTAGTTGCTTGTAAATTAGTAAACTCGCCTAATAAGCGGTTTGCATGGTCTGCAAGTTCAGCATTGTTTAACACAGAAGGCGCACCTTGATCAAATTTCAAATTAGCTGTTATTCCATAAAGCATTTCTAATTGGGCAACTGAATCAGACAGAAATTTTTTAATCTGATTTCTATTTTCTTCTGTAACACAGCGTAAAGTTCCAGACAAGGATAGCGAATTAGGCATCACATTGATAGCTTCGCCTGTATGTAAGGTGCAAAAAGTTAAAACAACCGCATCTCTAACATCCGTAATTCTCCCAGCTATTGAGTACCATTGGTTCAATAAGTTGTTCACAATCCATACTAAATCTTTTCCAGTGTGAGGACGCGCAGAATGATTAGAAGCCTCAGTTGATAAATCTAAATAAACTCCATCATACGATGCAGTTTCAGGTCCAGAATTTATAGACAGCCAGCCCGATTTTTGATTTGGATCAACATGTATTCCAAACACTTTATCAACTTGTTCTAAAACGCCTTCTTTAATTAATCTTGGCGCTCCCGAAGGGCTAGTCTCCTCTGCTGGTTGAAAGAAAATTCGAACACCTTTTTTTAAGGGCACGTCTTTTAGTAAAATGGCGATTCCTAGCGCAACAGTAGCATGTACATCATGGCCACACAAATGTGCTGCTTGTGGAAATGCTGAAGCGTAAGAGATATGTTTTTTATCTGTAATAGGCAATGCATCAATATCGGCTCTCCAAGCAGTTCTATACTCGGTCTCAGACCCTAAATCGATATAAAATCCATTTATTCCATCAAATTCTTTTGTAACAACTAAGCCATAAGATTGAGCCATAGCCATTAAATAGGCTTTTGTTCTAAACTCATGCCAGCTAATTTCTGGGTTACGATGTAGAAAACGTCTTGTGGAAATTAAAAAAGACTGAATTTCATCAGCCTTGTTTTTTAAATCATTTAAAGAAACTGTACTCATTAAGGTCTCGGTGGAGGATTTGGTAAGGTTGAACTACTTGAATTTCCGCTAAGGAGTATGGCCGCAGCACCTAAAACCACAGCAGAAACTCCTAATCCTACAAAATATTTAGTATAACTATTTTTTTTCTTATTCGGTCCACCATTATATGCAGCACCAAATATGCCTTTTTTTTCAATTATATAAGGTTGTAAATCAAAAAACATTACTTCATCCATTCCAGACGTAACATACAAATCACGTACTTGTGATAAATAGTTTGGTGTATTTACTTCCACACGGTACATACCCGCCTTTAATTGATAAACACCTGAATCTTTTGTTTGTTTTTTCTTTACTTCAACCATATTAAAGCGATTCAAAATGGTAATTACAGCACCAGGTTCACTCGTTTTTATGGTAATCTTTCCTTTAGGAGTGGAATCAGGGTCTTCTGTAGTTGTTGGAGTAGGTACTGGTTGACTTTTGTCTTGAGCTTGTAAGCTTGAAAATGAACCTTGTAAAATCACAAAAAGCACCACCAATGAAACCCATAATTTGATTTCACTTAAAAATCTACTTAAGTGAGAAGTTGTGTTGATGTGTTGTTTCAGGTTTTTCATAATTGAGTACTAATCTAGTAAAATGATGCTTGTCTGTTTTATTTTACTAATGTCATTTTCTGAACTTTTACAAAATTCTTAGCTTCTAAGCGGTACAAATATACTCCACTTGCTAAATTTGTACCATTAAAATCGAACGTGTACCAACCTGCCTGCTGTATAATATTAACAAGAGTTTGTACTTTTCTACCCAAAATATCAAAAACTTCTAATTTCACTGTAGCAGATTCTGAAAGTGAATATCTAATAACAGTACTTGGATTAAATGGATTTGGATAGTTTTGTTCTAAAGTAAACGACTCTGGTAATAATTGAGATTTAACGTCATCTAAATAGGAAGAGCTACCGATATAAACATCAAATGACGATACAGGTTCAGTTATTTTTAGCGAAACCAATTCATTATTAGGTATGTTAGTCATTACTTTAGTTAGTTTATTTACCAATAAAATCTGATTGTCCTCAGCCAAATGATTCCATTTAGAGGATAATTGAACAATTGAACCACGTTTAGCTTTTAATTCTAGTACGTATGTTTCTTGCTCTAATTCCCCACCTAACTTTCTATCATAAGCGAGCTCAGTATTTTCTTGTGATTTAACAACCATTCCATGTTTAGCAAAACCCAAACGTGGATGAACTCGTTCTAAAACTGGTTCAGAAATAAACTCCGATTGATCCGAATTTTCTTTATTTACTGAAAGTGATTTTGCTAACAATAAAGGTTGAACAAAGTCATGATTTGAATCAAAAACCCATTCTACTTCATTTTTGGAGCCATCAGAATAGATCGCTGTCAATTTCAGATTTGGGATATCACCTAAATCTTGGCGAACACTCATAACTTGTAAACCAACTTGAGCCGATGAGCTATAAGGAATTTGCAATGAGCTTAAGCCAAAAGCTGGATCATTATAAAAATAATAGCCTTTAAACGCTTCCATTACATTTACTTTAGAATACACTTCATTAAAATCATGTAAATCAGAAACAATATCATTTATTTGTTGAGTCAACTCCCAATCAACATTTGTTTGATAGGGATTACTAATGATATTCCAACCAGGGTTTAAAGGTATAGCATAACTGTCTTTAGTATTTGGTGTTACAGAATGGAAGCCTCTTCGAATAACTAATTCAGATTTTGAAATCACCCAATAACCAAGTCCAGGTGAGAACGCCATTGAAGAATCAATTGGATTGAATTCCGTTAGATAGTTAGTCTCATTACTTGACCCTGTTTCATAAAAAGCTCTCCAATTTTCTAGATAAGTCTCTGTAAATAAATCAACGAATGGAATAGACTCCGAACCTGGCATAGAAATAAGTTTATAATCAGATTGATTTGGAATTCTTATTGAATTTCCAATCTTTGGTGCAAAACTAATAGCCTTTGCAACTGTTTTATTTTCACTTTCTTCAGGATTAACACGTGTTGAAAACGATCGAGCTAAACTCCACTCAGACCTACCCACTTCATCATTTACTCGAACTCTCCAAAAATATTGTCTCTTTGCAGTCAACCCTGTTATCTGAACAGTTAAACCTTGACCAATAGTATCTTTCGAATTAGTAGTAAATTGCGCATTGGTAGAAACTTGAATTTGATGATTCAACACTTCATTATCACCTGACCATGATAAAAATGGAGCCGTTGAAACATTTTTTTGATTAGCTGTTGGGAATGAAAGCACAGGAGTTAAGGCTTTGGTAGTGAAGGTTGAAACAGTTGACCAATCACTGGTTCCGCCTAAATTTGTAGCTCTCACTCTCCATGAATAATTCGTTAAGGGATTTAATTGAACTGTAAAACTTGTGTCAGAAATTGCTGTTTTAGAAGTTACAATAACATCAAATACGGGTGAAAGACTAATTTCAATATCATAAGAAGTTGCTCTTGCCGATTTTCTCCATTTGAAAATTGGTTTTTGATCAACAAATAAATCATCTGCTTGAGGTAGTGATAAAACGGGTTTTTGAGGAGGTTCTACAATTGTGGTAAATGACCAAGATAATCCATCATTAATCAATAAATCTTGGTTTTGAACTGTACTTTGAGCAATGGTTACCGTGTACTCTGTCAAATATTTCAGAGTAGGAACATTGATAGCAATTGTACTATCCGTTGCCATCTCAGTCGATAATCCATCAACTAAAACACCACCTTTTTCACGCATCGTTATGCCACCAGAATTAATCAAATCAACATCTTGATTAAATGTAATTCGAATACTTGGATTACGTGAAACATCAACAGAACGATTATCGGGTAGTATTTTTAAAGCCTCCGGTTTTGATCGAATAGTTTTGAAAGACCAACTTAAGCCTTGATTTCCTAGTAAATCTTCGTTTCTAACCACATTTGCTGCAATGGTAACGGTATAGGTTTTATTGTTTCCAAAAGCAGCATGACTAATCTGTAAGGTTGAGTCAACCAAAGTCGTTAATAATGAACCTACAAGTTTATTAGCTTCATCGCGAATTGTAATTCCTGAATTTGAAGAAAGAGTTATTTCTTGATTGAAAGTAATTGAAATTAAACTATCTATAGCAACTGTTGCTGCGCCATTTCGAGGAGAAACTGAACTAAAAATAGGTTGCGTTTTTATCGTTCTAAAATTCCATGCAAGGGAATCATTTACAATTTTATCTGTATTCGATACTGTTCCACTTGGAACAATAACGGTATAAGTAGTATTGTTTGTAAATGTAGGATGTCCGATTGTAATTGATTTATTAATCAAAAACACATTTAAATTAGGAACTAGTTCTCCAACCTCATTTCGAATACGAACTTTATCCAAATCAACAGTAGAAATATCTTGATTAAACGTTAAATTTACATTGGCATCGACAGCGATTCGAGTGGCACCAGCACTTGGTAATAAAGAAACAACGCTCGGTGGAGTCAATATAGTTCTGAAACTCCATGCAAATTCGGCATTAGCCACTTCATCTAAATTTTGAACTACATTTTCAGGTAAAGTAATCGTATAAGTGGTACTATGATCAAAATCAGGGTGTTCTATTGTTACAGTAACCGAGTCAGTTAAACGTGCAAACACATTGCTAAGTCTAACATTTTGATTATTTGTAATTTTGATTAGATCAAGATTTTTAGCGCTTATATTTTTATCGAATTTTACAGTTACTGGCTCTTGCAATGGAATCGCTCTAACATCGGGTAATGGATTAGTAATTCGAACAAGTGGAACTGATTGAATGGTTGTAAAACTCCAACTAAATTCATCATTTGGCACATTATCAGCAGAGACAACCGCACCTGCTGGTATTTCCACCTCATAAACTGAGTAATTCTCTAATGCAGGGTGACTCAAAACAAGTCGACCATTTTGTATTTGTGCAGATATAGGTGTAAGTGGGGTTTCATTAGTGCCCATTAAAATTTTCACTTTATCGATTTCTGAACCAGCTGAAACTTCTACAGTAAATGCTAAACTTATTTCGGTACTTAAACTAATTCGCTTAGCATCGGCTACTGGTATTGGATTCGAACCATAAGGTATATCTTGAATGGTTAACGTACCTTCTTTAAAACTGATCTCATAATTTTGAGAGCTTAAGCCTTTGGGAATTATAGAGTATGAACCAGGTAAAGTCGCCCCTTGTGCAGTTCCTGAATAGTCTAGATTTCCTGTTAAAAAAGTTTCATCTTCACCACCAACAAATCCTTGATAAATAACACCATTACCACCGCTATAGGCAACATCGTTAACAATGATAACATGATTATTAGCAATTACATTTAGTGGAGCTTTCGAAATAGTAGCCTTTGTCTCCGTACTATCATCACTTAAAATATAATTTTGAGCAAGTCCGCCATTTGTGCCATCTGCAATGGAATACGAATACGCTTTAACAATTTTGTCATCACCAGCATCTTTATCGACAAAAACAACACTTGTTGGTGCAATCAGAACTAGCGTTTCGGTTCCAATCAAACCATCAAGTTCACCTATCTGACTTAAACTTGCTGTAAATGATGCATCATAAACTTTATCCGTAGCACTAGCATTTACAATTTGAATTTCTTTGGCTAAGATAGAAGCTGAAGTAACAGGTGCATCTTCAACAGTTATTGAATAATTTGGAGATTGAGCGCCTTTAATTCGGGCAAAGTTTAATGAAACTAAAATATCTGTTCCGATATTTTGTGAGGCAAATACAGCAGAAACGGTATCAATTTCAGCTGTTTCTCCAGCAAGTAAGCCAGATAATTCTAATTGATCAACAGAGATAATTGCTTTAGTTCCCCCATCATAGGTTTTATTATTAACCTCAAAAGAGCCTACTAATTGTAAGGTCTTTGCTGTGATTGAGCCAGTTGTACTTGGAGAACTCGTTAAGTTAAGCACATAATTTGTAGCATCAGAACCGTTAAGGCTTACATTTTTAATGGTTACAGGAATTGAGGTGCCAACTGAACTTTGATCAAATTCCAATTCAACGGTTGCCATATTTACTGTATCTGATGCAATTTTATTAGTTAATACTAATTGATTTAACTGTAACGAAGCTGATAGTAATCCATCATAAACCTTATTTGATACTAAAAAAGAACCTCCGATAGTTACTTCTCTTTCAGAAATCGATGCTGTAGTTTGTGCATTACTTGTAAACGTATAATTTTGTGCATCTGCTCCTGTTAATATCGCACTTGTTAAATGTACTGTTTTAGCACTACCAACTTTTTTATCTACAAAAGTAGCACTAGGGTCTGTAAACCCAACATCATCATTTAGAATACTACCTTCAATAACTAACGATGATTGATCAATAATTTCAGCATTCACTGATCCGTCGTAGATTTTATCTGAAACAGTAAAATCACCTTTAATTTCAACTGATTTAGGACTTATATCTGCAATTGAAAGTGGAGAACCAGATAAATCAAGTGCATAGTTTGCAGAATCACTACCAATTAATTGAGCTGAATTTATTCTGACTGCTTTCCCAGTACCAACAGATTTAGAAGTAAATGCAGCTTTTATAGAATCCAATGAAACGACTTCACCACTTATAATCCCATTAAGAAGTAATAAAGAAACCTCAGAACTATTCGCATCTGTTAAGCCGTCATAAACTTTGGAATCGGCTGTAAAACTACCACTAATTGTTAAAGGTTTTGGCGTAATTGAAGCTGTAGTAAAAGGCGAATCTGTAAGATTTACAGTGTAATTACTTGCATCACTTCCATTTATAGTTAATGATGTAATAGTAACTTGAATATCAATTTGAGGGTTAATGCTACTAAACTCATACGTTACAAGATCGATAGCAACATCATCTCCAACGACAAGGCCAAATAAGTTTAATTGCGATTCTGTTATCGTAACAGAATGAGTGCCATCATAAATCTTATCTGATGCTTTTATTATTCCAGTAATTCGCAAGTCAAAGGGTATTATAGTAGCTGAAGATGTTGGCGCTGTAGTAAGGTTTAACAGATAATTATCTTTATCCGCACCAACTAATGATCCCGATTTTAATAGAACGGTTTTGTTTTCTCCAGCCGTCTTTGTTTCAAATTCAACCAATAAAGAATTTTCGTTTAAGGAAACATCTTCTGCATTAACTATTCCGTTTAGAACTAATTGAGTTGGGGTATCTAAAATAGAAGCTACAAGTGTTCCATCATATTGTTTATCAAATACAGTAAAAGAGCCACTCAATGTTACTATTTTTGGCGTAATTGACGCTAAAGATGGTGAAACTGTATTTATGGATAAAGTATAATTTATAGAGTCAACTCCAATTAGTTTTGCATCTATCAATTGTACTGTTTTTGAATTTGCAACTAATTCATCAGAAAATTCAGCTTTTAAATAACTTAAAGCAACTTCTTCCCCTTCAATAATTCCATTTAATTCTATTAAGGAAGAATCTATAACAGTTGCTACTTTTTGTGCATCGTACTCTTTATCTGAAACGGAGAAAGTACCGGTTGCATTAATTGCTTTTGGAAAAATACTTGCTGTTGTAGTTGGAGCATCTACTAAATTAGGGGTATAGTTTTCAGCGTTTGCCCCAGCTAATGTTACAGATGTTAATGAAACAGTTTTTAATGCTCCTGGACTTTTTGAATCAAATTCAGCTTCGGTTTGCCCGATACTCACCTCGTCGCCATTTATAATTCCATTGATTGCTAAAGTGGACGAGCTTAGATTTGCAATCGTAGTTGCATCATACGATCGATCTGAAACGACAAAACTTCCTGTCAAAGTAAGTTCTTTTGCTGTTATTGTTGCACTTGTTGTTGGAGCATTTGCAAGATTAAGTGTATAATTTAAAGAGTCAGCACCATTTAAAACAATTTCATGAATGCTTACTTTTTTATCTACACCAATTTTTACATCTTCAAATTGTGCTGTTAACGACTCAATACCTATTTGTTCACCACTTACAATTCCGATTAAATCTAGTAGTGACAAATCATTTATTGTTGCATCTACAGTTCCATCATATTCTTTATTTGAAACGGTAAAACTTCCTTCTAAGCTTAATTCTTTGTGGAATATAGAAGCAGTAGTTGTAGGAGAAGCAGCCGTAGATAAAGAGTAGTTCAAGGCATCATCTCCAGATAATTCAGCTGATTGAATTGAAACTACTTTCGCATTTCCAGGAGTTTTTGTGTCAAACGTGACTAGTAAATTAGCCAAAGAGGCATCATCACCTGCTAATAATCCATTAACACTAATAAAATTACTTGTAATCGTAGCTACAATTGTTCCATCATACGATTTATCTGAAACAGAAAAATTCCCTGCTAGACTAACGGTTTTGGGGCTTATTGTGCCAAGAGTTTGAGGAGCATTGGTGATACTTAAGGAGTAATTTGTAGCATCAGTTCCAGTAAGAGTGGCATTCGTTAAATTGATTGTCTTAGCATTAGCTGCTGATTTGGATTCGAATTCTGCACTTAAATTAGCCAAACTAACATCATCTGCACCAACAACTCCATTTAAAACAAGTAAACTTATATCATTAAGCGAAGCAGAAGCTGTTCCGTCATATACTTTATCAGTAATGGTAAATGATCCGTCAATACTTAACTCTTTAGTTAAAATATTTGCACTTGTTGATGGTGCATTAGTATAGGATAATTGATAATTTCCAGCATCAGCTCCTAATAAAGACGCCGATATTATACTTACTGTTTTTGAATTTCCAACACTTATAGATTCAAATTCTGCCGATGAAACGGTTAATGAAACAGCATCACTCTCAACGAGTCCAACTAAACTCAAACCTGTTGAATTATTTAATTGTGCTGTTTTTGAACCATCATACATTTTATCAAATACGGTGAAAAATCCACTTATACTTAATTCTTTTCGATAAATCTCTGAGCTTGAACTTGGTGCACCCGTTAAATCTAAGGTATAATTCCCTGCATCAGCGCCGCTTAGACTAATTGACTTAATGGTAACTGATTTATTTTGACCAGGAAAAGCATCATCAAATTCAATGCTAATTGTCCCAAGTGAAACAACATCTCCTGCATTAACCCCAGAAAGTTGAAGATTATCGCTTACTCCTTCAGCTGATGTTGTTCCATCATAAACTTTCGGGTTTACTGCAAAACTCCCTATAACGGTTAAAATATCACCCGTTATTGATGCAGTTGTAGTTGGAGCCGTACTTAAATCTAATTTGTAATTTGCCGCATCAGTTCCATTTAATGCTCCAGAAACCAGACGTACTGTTTTATTCGAACCAATTTTTTTATCCTCAAATTTTGCGCTTAGTCCTGTAAAGTCAACATCTTCAGCGCCAACTATTCCATTTATGTTCAATAAAGCTGTATTAACAAGTGTTGCATTATCTGTACCATCATAACTTTTATTCGATACGGTAAAAGAACCTGATAGTGTAAGAGATTTTGTTAAAATGGTTCCTGTATTTGTTGGCGCAGCAACTAATGAAAGAGAGTAATTTTCTGCATCAACGCCATTTAACGTTACCGCAGTAATCGTAACTAATTTACCTGAACCCGGAGTTGCCGTTACAAAATTTGTTGTTATTGATGCAAATCCAACAACATCACCGGAAATAATTCCACTTAAACTGAGTGCATTAACAGATATAGATGCCGAAATATTTCCATCATATTCTTTATCACTTACTGTAAAACTTCCTGCTAAACTTATACTTTTTGCCGTTATTGTAGCAATTGATGTAGATGAACCCGTTAAATTTACCGTGTAATTAGCCGATTCACTCCCAGTTAAACTACTACTTGAAATTGAAACTTCTTTTCCAACTCCAACATTTTTTGAATTAAATGTGGCTTGAATTTGAAATATTTCGACATTATCGGCACCAAGAATGCCATTCAATTGTAATTGACTAAAATCAGTTACGGTTGCGGTAGTGAGTGCATCATATACTTTATTCGCAGTCGAAAAGCTACCACTTAAAGTCAATTCTTTTTGTGAAATTTCAGCCGTTGCAGTTGGGGCTCCAACGAGAGTTAGTGTATATCGGTCGGCATTGGCGCCTGTAAGTGATGCTGCAATTAATGTCGCTGACTTTAAATTTCCAGCATCTTTAGTTACAAATTGTGCCGATAATCCTGAAAGACTAACTTGATCACCACTAATAGTTCCTGACAAGGTTAATAAAGAACTATTTAAAATGGATGCGTCTTGTGTGCCATCATACGTTTTATTCACAACCGTAAAGCTTCCACTAATTGAAAGTTCTTTAAGCGTTATATCTGCTGTCGATTTGGGTGCAGTTGACAAATTAATCGAATAATTTGACCCATCAACACCAGCAAGAGTAACAGATGTAAGAGAAACTTGTTTTCCAACACCTGGCAATGAGGTATCAAATTGGGATTGAAGCGTACTCATTGTTGCATCGTCTCCAGAAACAACTCCATCTAGGCTTAACCCATTTACTAAAATGGTTGCCGTTCTGTTTCCGTCATACACTTTGTCAGATGCATCAAAGGTTCCGTTTAATGAAAGACTTTTAGCCGTAATTGCGGCGCTTCCTGTTGGTGCATTATTTAAAGTGAAGGTATAATTTGCCGCATCCGTTCCGGCTAAAACCATACTAATTAACGTAACAGTTTTATTGGTACCCACATTCTTATTATTGAAGGTGGAACTAGGTTGAGTTATAGTCACCTGATCTGATGATACTTTTCCAACTAATGTTAATGAAGCAACATTTGAAATTGTAGCTGCTGTTGTAGCATCGTATGTTTTATTTGAAATTTTAAGTGAACCACCAACCGTTAACTGTTTTTTAGAAATATCTGCCGTTGACAACGGGGCGCCAGTAATACTTACGGTGTAATTACCTGCATCATCACCTGATAAAAAAGCTTCTGTTAGTTGAACAGCTTTCCCATTTCCTGCTGTTTTATTGGAAAAAACTGCTTTTGGGCTAATTATAGAGACATTCTCATTATTTAAAACTCCAAATAAAGACAAATTTGAGAAATCAGAAATAGTTGCTGTTGTTAATCCATCATAGACTTTGTCGGCAACTGTATAGGTTCCTACTATGGTTAATTGCTTTGTGGTAATATTTGCCAACGCAATTGGAGATGTTGGAACTGTTAATATATAATTACCTGCATCATTTCCTGTAATTGTTGCTGTTTCAAGACTAACTGCTTTTCCTGTTCCAACCGAAGCATCCTCAAACCGAACTGATAAATTTGTAAGCGTTACCAAATCACTCCCTACTTTTCCTAAAAGACTTAAACCTGCACTATTAACTAGGCTTGCAGAAGTTGTTGCATCGTATTCCTTGTTTGAAACCGTAGCTGAACCTGTAATTTGTAGTTCTTTTTGCGAAATTGTAGCCGTTGATGTGGGTGCATTTGTGTAAGAAATACTATAAGACCCTGCATCTGATCCAGCTAAAGTAATCGATGATATTCGAACAATTTTACTCACGCCTACCGTTTTACTATCAAAAGCAAGAGTAACGGACGCTATACTTACTTGATCTCCATCTGAAACCCCATTTAATACTAAATTGTTTTGGTTTATACTCGCACTTGTAGTGCCATCATACGTTTTATTTAATACCGTATATGATCCACTGATGGTTATCTGCGCAGATGCCATACCGCAGAAACCAATTAATAGTAAAAAAAGTGCTGTAACTTTTTTAAACATGAATAAAACAATTATTGACGGTTTGCAAAGTGCTAATGGCTTGGTTCTTCTTAAGAATGTAAAATGTTATAAGTTTCTATTGCAAATGCAAGTATGTAAATAACTTATAACATTTAGTCTTGAAGGTAACTTCAACTATCCAAAGAACGTTCACCTGCAAATTACAGTTAATAAGCTTTACTAAACAAAATGCGTACCTTTTTCTTAACTTCTTCAATTCCCATGTGTTTCTTAAGCTTATTTTTCACTTTTTACACAGGAAAGTTGGGCAAATAATCTGCTTATTGGGAACTTACAAATATAAAACTACTCAATAATACTGTCTTTTTTAAGTAATCAGTTGACTTTTTCCTTTCAACTGTCGATTTATTCCATGTATTTACAACATCTTCCAAGAATTAACACCTTATCGATAAATGATAACAAAAATATTGCTTTTTCTTTGAACAATTTGCCAGTTGATGAAAGGATTTGGTTTATGCAACAAATTGATGCTCGAGCCAAATTAAGGCAAAAACTTCCTTCGTGGATTAAAAACGATGTTGTTTTCCCACCTTCTTTGAATTTAGAACAAAGCTCCTCTGAAATTACAGCAAAAGCTAAACTTGATTTACTCGAAGGACATTCCGTTTGGGATTTAACTGGAGGTTTCGGAGTCGATTCTACCATTTTTGCTCAAGCTCAATTTAAGGTCACTCATGTAGAACCAAATCTATCTTTGCAAGAACTATTCATTCACAATTGTTTCATTTTAGCTCCAAATGCTTCTGTTGAAACGGTTAATGCAAGTTGTGAACATTTTTTAAGTACTTTAACTGACCAATGCGTTGATTCAATTTATATCGATCCGTCTAGAAGAGATAAGACGAATCAAAAAGCAATTTTTTTAACCGACTATTCCCCAAATCTTTTTGATATTCTCCCAGATTTACTTAAAAGAGCTTCAGTTGTGTTGATTAAAGTTTCACCAATGCTCGATATTCACTATCTATTTCATACACTCCCTTCCATTGTTTCTATTTCAATTGTATCCGTAAAAAATGAATGTAAAGAAGTCCTTATCAAATTAAGTAAGGCGTTTAATGGCACTCCGATAATTTCAACCCTTAATTATTTGAATGAATTTGAGGTGCAGCGGTTTTCCTTTAGCTATCAAAATGAAAAAAAATATTCTGATTTAATTGATTTCGAAAACTTAGATAGTGCAACTCCTCATAATAAACCCTTGTTTTTATATGATGTAAATTCTTCAATTCACAAAGCACAAGCGTATGATTTGATAGAAGAAAAATTTAAGCTAACTGCAATTTCTCCCCAAACACACATTTTTTTATCTTCAAATTACATTGAAAACTTCCCTGGTCGATCATTTAAGATTATTAATGTACTGCCGTACAAAAAAAAGGCGCTAGATTCTGCACTTATTAAAGAAGGATTCAATATAGTGCCTCGCAATTTCATTGATTCTGAAGTTACTATTCGCAAGAAATTAGGAATTAAAAAAAACGGCACACATTTTCTGTATGCCGTTAGAAATAAAGAGGAGAAACCATTGCTTTTAATCGGTGAGCCTATACTAGGCTAGGCTAAAACCGATTCTTCAGCAGGTGTGTAAACTAATTCGGTATTTATATCTAGTTTTACTTCATCTTGAACAACTACACCGCCAACTTCGGTAATTCCATTCCATGTTAATCCAAATTCTTTACGGCTGATTTTTCCAGCAATTTCGAATCCTGCAACGTTAAAATTGCCACCAAAACCTTGAACAGTTCCGTTATAAACCACTTCTAAACTTACCGTTTTTGTAGTCCCACGAATAGTAAGATCTCCAATCAAAGTATAATTTTCATCTGATTTTTTTGTAAAGCTTACCGATTTGAATGTCATTTTGGGATGATTTTCAGCGTCAAAAAAGTCTGCAGATTTTAAATGTTCATCACGTTGAGCCTGATTGCTATTAATACTGTTGATATCGGCTTCAAATTCAACGTTTGCGCCATCAAATGAATCACCATTTGTAATTACTTTTCCTGAAAATGATTCGAAATGACCTGTAACTGTTGAAACAACCAAGTGTTTTACTTTGAATTTAATTTCTGAATGTGCGGTATCAAGATTCCAAGTTGCCATGGTAAAATAGTTTAAGTGTTTGGGATTACGTATCGATTTAATAAATCAATATTTAATAGTTTAATATTTAAATATATATAATTTAACATTAAACTATTAAAGATGCAAGTAGAAATTTTAATCCCAATTAAGGCAATAATGTCACTTTATGGTATCGAACGCCTTTGGAATCAGACCAAGCCCAATACCAAAGGCACCACGAAGTGAAATGTCGAAATCAAATTTTCTCTGATTCTAATTTTTTAAACACGAACTCCAGTGACTACAGCTCAAGGGAAAATTCCTTTTTGTTCATAAATAATGGCAATTTTATTAATTGCAGTAATAAATGAAGCGGTTCTTAAATCTACATTAAATTGTTTTCTTAGTAGATTTATGTCATTGTAAGCAACCGTCATGGTTTCTTCTAAGCCTGAGTACACAAGTTCTTTTTCATCGGCACCAAGAGATAAATCTTTTATTCTATCTAATGAAAACGCTTTATTAGACATCTCTTCAATCGCTTTTATTAATTTCAGATAGGATCTTTCTTCATGTCTTTTTTCAATTCTACCGAAACGAACATGACTTAGATTTTTTAACCACTCAAAATAAGATACCGTAACACCACCTGCATTTACGTAGGCATCGGGAATTATTAAAGCACCTCTATTTTTTATAATTTCATGTGCAGCTGCACTTGTAGGGCCATTAGCAGCTTCTACAATTATTTTTGCTTTAATTTTTGACGCATTTTCTTCCGTAAGTTGATTTTCTAATGCCGCAGGCACCAAAATATCACAATCATAGGTAAGCAACTCTTTACTATTTGGCACATTTTGAGCGCCAGGATAATTTAGAATGGAACCTGTTTCGACTCGGTGGGCTACAACTTTATCTACATCTAATCCTTTAGGATTATAAATTCCACCTTCATATTCTGCAATTCCAGTTATTATAGCTCCGCCTTCCATAAAAAACTTAGCCGTATGATATCCCACATTACCTAGCCCCTGAACAATGGTCGTTTTCCCTTCAATTCCACGTGTTAGACCTAAATACTTCATATCTTCCACGTCATCGCAACATTCTCTTGTTCCATAAAAAACTCCCAAGCCAGTTGCCTCTTTTCTTCCATTTATTCCACCTTGAGGAACAGGTTTTCCAGTAACGCATCCTTCACCATTAATATCATTGGTCATTACATTATAGGTATCAACAATCCAAGACATTTCTTGTTCACCGGTTCCATAATCGGGCGCAGGTACATCAACGCCAGGACCAATAAAGTTCTTTTTAACTAATTCGTAGGCATATCTACGAGTAATCCGTTCAATTTCACTTACAGAATAATCATTTCTGTTAATTTTAATTCCACCTTTTGCTCCACCAAAAGGAACATCCACAACGGCGCATTTGTAGGTCATAAGAGCGGCTAAAGCTGTAACTTCATCCTCGTTCACTTGAATTGCAAAACGAATACCTCCTTTTGTGGGAAGTTTGTGATGACTATGCTCAGCTCGCCATGCATGAATGGTTTCAATCGTTCCATCATCTTTTCTTAATGGAAAGGTCATTTTATAAACACTATTGCAAATTTTTATCTGTTCTAATAATCCTTTTGGATGTTTTGTATGTACAGCAGCTCTGTCAAAATTTTTATTGACTTCTGCAAAAAACTTATACTTTTCTGACATATTACACTCCTTTGTAAGCGCTTTTCTGAATATCTAAAATCGATTTGTGATATTACGGTGATTTCAACTCATTCCAAAACATTATTTAACTAGTGTTCTAAACATTTTGTGATTGCAGCTAAGTTTCTAGTTCTCAATTTCTTTTTGCCTGCGTTCTATGCAAAAATTCTTTTAAATTTTAGTTAATTCTCTAATGTTAAGACCAAACAAGAATTCAAGTTTAATGGTTTGCACTGATTCCAACTGTATGGAATCTCCAATTATTTCACCGAAAATTATTTTTCAACTTACGCTCAAAGTTTAATTTGAGAAGGCTCTTTATTTCATCTTTCGGAGTTCGTTTTTGACCTCGCGATAACAAGGGATATTCGAGGATCTAACGTAAGCCCTCTGCAAAAAATATCTTAAGGCACAAAAACGGGCATTATTTGCTCGGAGGTTGAATCTCTGCATTAAGTAAAAGTGTAACCTAAACATTACTTATAGCGAATTTGTTTTTGTTGTGATTTTTAAGCAAGAATAAACATACAGCAATTTGCAAACTTAACTACAGTTTCTAGTCCAAAAGTTGAGTCATTAATTAAGAAAAAAGTGAATCTAGACCGATTCTACTAAACTTTTATATATAGAAAAGCAGAACCGAATTTGAATAGAACTATTGTATAAGAGCGATTTATCTTATATTTCTTGTCACGATTTGGAAAAACTCATGAAGTTTCAGTATTTATTTTTCTTTGTTTACTCTTTTTTATTTTCTTTACAATCAGGTTCTTCTCAACAACTTGAGAGGTCTTCATTATCTACCCTTCCTTATTCCTTAATAATTCAAGAACAATCAACTCCTTTCAAAATCAATTATTATGGTTTAACCTTAGAAATGTTTCCTAGCCAATTTACTATAAGTGGCTCTTTACAAACAAAACTTACTGCAAAAAAAGCCTTTTCTTCCTTTTATTTTAATTTAAGCCAACTTTTAACCGTAGATTCCATTCGGTCCGATCATACTAATTTGATGGGATTTTCTCATCGCAATGATTCTATTCTCTTTCAATTACATTCACCTCTTTCCATTGGTGATTCTCTAATTTTCACGCTTTATTACAGCGGAATGCCTGTTCAAGCCAACAGCGATAGCTTTAGATTTACCAGTAGAAACGGGGAGCCACACATTTGGACCTTATCGGAACCTTATGGCGCTAGAGATTGGTTTCCAGTTTATGATTACCCAAACGTAAAAGCCGATTCTGTTGATTTATGGATTACAGTTCCCAACAATCTTACCGTAGCTTCTAATGGTATATTAGCTGGGAAAACTGAATTAAATGAGAAAACTAAATTCCATTGGAAACATCGCTATCCGATTGCACCTTATTTAATTTCATTAGCCATTGCTGAGTATCAACTTGTTGAATACGATTATACAGACCCTATTGGTAACACGTTTCCCATGCAGCATTATATCTATTCTGATATCAATGCAAATACATTAATGAATGATTTGCATTACACAGACCGTTGTATGGATATTTTCACCCATCACTTTGGGGAATATCCTTTCAAAAATGAAAAATATGGTCATGCCATGTTTAGTTGGGGCGGAGGAATGGAACATCAAACTATTAGTTCAATGATTCGGTTTACACCAGGCTTAGTCGCTCATGAATTAGCTCATCAATGGTTTGGCGATGCCTTAACTTGCGGAGAATGGCAAGACATTTGGCTCAACGAAAGCTTTGCGACCTATGCAGAAGGCCTAATGGTTGAAGCCGACCAAGGAGAGTTCTCTTTCAAAGCTTGGCGTGAAGATAAAATTGAACTCATTACTTCTCTTCCTGATGGTTCTGTGCGAGTTCCTGAATCTGCCTTTAATTCTTTTACGGGTATGGGGAATATAAACCGCATTTTCGACTATCGCTTAACGTATGCAAAGGGTGCGTTGGTTCTTCACATGCTGCGTTACACAATCGGAGACAGTCTTTTTTTTGAAGGATTAAAAGCATATACGAATTCTGAATTTCGATATTCTTCTGTCTTAACTCAGAATTTTAAAAATATAATGGAAGAAGTTAGTGGCAAAAATTTAGCCTCTTTTTTTGAAACTTGGATTTATTCGGAAGGCCATCCCAAATACGAATTAACCGCACGTGGAACTTTTATTCAAGAATTACCCAAACCATTTAAAGTTGATTTACAATTGAATCAGCAACACTCACTTGGTAGTGATATTTTTTATGCTATTCCCATACAAGTTCAAATAATTGGTAGTGGAAAAGATACTGTGGTTACCTTGTATCCTGATTCTCCGAATTTTCAGTATGAGACAACCATTGATTTCAATCCAGAATATGTTCGTTTAGATCCATTTAATAATGTAATTCAAACCACAGAAAACTCTACGTTTCATTTACATACAATAGATGGTATAGTGTCTGAGATCTCCGTTGGTTCAACTTATCCCAATCCTGCTAAAAGTCTCATTCATTTTCCATTATCATTAAACCACTCCAATGAAGTTCAATTTACCGTTTATGATATGAGTGGAAAACAACTCTACGTTTCAGAAAAAACAAATTATCCAACGGGCGAATCAACTTTAGAATGGAATTTTGGGCCAGTAGCTAATGGGGTTTATCTAATAAAAGTTGAAATTGGTGATCGACTATTTTACCGAAGTGCAACAATAATGAAATAAATGATGAACCAACGAAAAGTAGTTTTTCTGCAAAATAATCGGCAATTTTAAATCTTACTGAAAACTAGAGACTCACTCCCCGAATCTCAATCAAGTAAATCCATAAATAACAACGATAATGAAAACACTATTTGGTTTACTTTTCTTACTCTTTTTAACAGAAAGTTCTTACGCTCAATGGACAGCTGACGAATTAGGTGATGAATTTGAGCAATTACACATTCAATTTCCCGACGACTACGAAGGCAAAGTTATTGCAACTTTAGTTCACAGAAAGTCTGAGCTTCCAGATTCCGCCAAAGCCATACTTTATATTCATGGTTTTAGTGATTATTTCTTTCAAAAACACATGGCAGATTATTTCACACAACAAGGATTTCATTTTTATGCAGTTGATTTACGTAAATACGGACGCTCTTATTTAGAAGGTCAAAAATGGTTTAATGTGAGAGATTTACACGAATATTTTCCCGAAATCGATAGTTCTTTAGCCATTATTCAAGCTCAAGTTTCTGGCGAGATTTGCTTAATGGGACATTCTACAGGAGGTTTGATTACAGCCTTATATGCCTCTGAGCATCAAGATTCAAAAGCATTTAGTTCCCTAATTCTAAACAGTCCTTTTTTTGATATGAACTTAGATGCGTTTAGTGAAAATATATTAGTGCCAATTGGTGAATTTAATGGCTCTTTTTTTCCTGATATGGAATTAAAAGGCGAACTTCCTGTTTTTTATAATTATTCCATTCACAAAGATTATTATGGAGAATGGGATTACAAATTCGAGTACAAACCACTAACTGCTCCACCGGTTACATTAGGCTGGATTCGCGCCATCAGACAAGCGCAAAAAACAATTCAAAATGGAATTAAAATTACTCAACCCGTTTTAGTGTTACATTCAGATAAAACCATTTATGATAAAAAATGGTCGGCAGTTTTTTTTACAGGCGACGCTGTTTTAGATGTTGAAGACATTAAAACCTATTCAAAATCCATTTCAGGACAAGTAGTTATGAAAGAGATTCCGAATGCTTTACATGATGTAATCTTATCAAAAAGTCCAGTTCGTGATGTTGCATTTGCTGCTATGAAAGCCTTTATGGAGACAGATAATTAATCAGGAGTTTAGGAAGAGAACTGAACAATAATTTTATTCAAAATCCAAAATAAACAAGGGAGAACTTGATTTAACTCCGCTATGTGAATCTCGAACTTAAGCCCAAATTAAGCAGCGATTCTGGAACAAGCCTAGAAATACGAATTTAATTTTTGAGTCCACTCCAAAAAGTCAATTCTTTAGGTTTATACCCTTCCAAATACTACGAATTCGACGAATAGTTTGTTAAAAACTACTTTTCGGAGTGCGCTCATTTTTACCTTTTTTATTTTAATTTCTTATCCCGAACGTTGGCAACAAGAAGTTTTTCAAAAAAGTACTTACCCTAAATTCATTCGTTTAAAGTAATCAATAGTGGCTGCTTTTACTTTTGGAGATAAATAAATTGCTGAAATCATAGTTGGAATGGCCATTAGCGCATACATACCATCAATAAAATTGATTACAGCGTCTATGGTTGCAACTGCTCCAAAAACAATGGAAAAAACATAAAAATAATTGAAGTAACGAGCTTTACTTGCTCCAATCATAAATGACAAACATTTTCCTCCATAATAGGAATAGGTAAATAAGCTACTTAAGGCAAAAGTTAACACGCTAAGCACCAATAAATAGGTTCCCCAACCTGGCAATGCTTGTTCAAAGGCTTTTACAGTGAGTGTAACACCATTTGCTTCTGAAGTTTTCCAAACGCCAGTAACTAATATTGCCAAAGCAGTCATGGTACAAACGATGATTGTATCAATTAATGGCCCCATCATAGCTACCAAACCTTCACGAACAGGTTCTTTTGTTTTTGCTGCGCCATGAGCTAAGGATTCCGTGCCAATTCCCGCCTCATTTGAAAACGCCGCTCTTCTAACTCCCATAATAATTAAAGAACCTAAAGCGCCACCTAATACGGCATCACCTGAAAATGCATCATCGAAAATGATTCCAATAACTTCTGGAATTTGATCTGAAAATTTGAAAAGAATAACTAAAACACTGAGTACATAGATAATTACCATACTTGGAACTAAACGAGACGCAACCGTTCCAATGCGTTTTATTCCACCAAAAATGACTAATGAAACCAGAACTGAAATGGCTAAACCAACAATCGCATCCGCATAAAAATGATTATCTACACTCGTTAATCCTTGGGGAATTAAGATGGTATCTCGTAAAACTTGAGTTAATTGATTCGCTTGGAAAATGGGTAAAGGCCCAAATAAGCCTGCAACTGCAAATAAATACGCTAAGGGTTTCCAAGCTTTGCTCATGCCTTCTTGTACAACATACATCGGCCCGCCCTGAATATCTCCGTTTGAATCTTCACCCCTGTACATAATCGATAAAGAAGCTGTAAAATATTTAGTTGCCATTCCAAAAAATGCACTTACCCACATCCAAAACAAAGCACCAGGTCCACCCATCACAATAGCAACTGCAACTCCACTAATATTTCCCATACCAACGGTTGATGCCATGTGACTCATTAAAGCTTGAAAATGATTGATATCACCTGGATCATCAGGGTCATCGTATTTTCCCATTAAAACATGAATGGCATGTTTAAAATATCTGAATGGCACAAAAGCTGAGTAAAACATGAAATAAATTCCACCGCCAAGCAGTAAGAATAAAAGGGGTAAACCCCAAGCATAATTACTAAATGCGGCTAAAAATGAGTTTAATGCTTCCAATGAATCTAAATTATTTAATTAAAATTGCAGAAAATGATTAAAACTGATTCGTGATTTTTCAAGTAAAACCTTGTTTACGTTCTCAAATTTTAAATGATGAGTCCAGTCTAAAACGTCGATTCTTTCGAATTACCTTTCCAAATCTTGCAAATTCGACGAATAGTTTGCTACAAACTACTTTTCGTAGTACGCTCAATGAAGAACGTACACTGAAAAGTGACTTTAGACAAAAGGGACGCTGAATGTACTTGATTTAAATGGATAACTATCTTTAAAATCGACTTTTCGAAGTGGGTAAGCAGTAAACTAACTTTTTTGGCTGAATAAAGAACACCATTTCTTTTTTTTGATAGGATGAGTCCACTCCTAAAAGTCGATTCTTTCGATTTTCACCCTTCCAAATCCTACGAATTCGACGAATAGTTTGCTACAAACTACTTTTCGGAGTACATTCATAGAATTTAAAAAAAAGAAATTAGCTAATTGAACTATTACAAAACGCATTGAATCTCGTTTTTTCTTCCAATTCTCAATACATTCCGAAACGTTCTTTTGAAGAAAATAATCGACTATTCTTACGTTTTTGTAAGGCGCTAAACCACAAAAATTTTACGAATTATATGAGCTTCAATTTTCAATTTCTTCAATAAAAAAAAATTATAATACTACTTAACCAGCTTTTTCATTCCGTTTAGAATACAGTTTTATTTTGACTATGTAAACCTATTTTGCCGTTCAATTGATGTTTAGTATCTATAAAAGCCGTTTTTATTTCAAATTCAATTTAATGCTATTAGTTTTGAACATTCTTCAATTCCTCCTAAAACAATCATTTTATCTCCTGCTTTAACTTTCGTTTCTGGAGTTGTAAAACCAATTGATTTGTAAACAGATTGTTTACTATCCTTTTCATGAGGTACTAATCTATTGATACTCAATACATTTATTCCAAATCTTCGGCGCAATTCTAATTCTTTTAAGGTAAAGTCGTTCATCGATTTAGGAACGATGAGTTCAAAGACAGACTGACCGTCGCCGAGTTCCAATAAATCTTTAATACCACTTCTTTGTAAGGAGATTCCCATTCGTTCACCTAATTGTTTTTCAGGATTTAGGATTTCAGTAACGCCAATTCTTCGTAAAATTTGTTCTTGTACGTCTGATGTCGCTCTTGCATAGACTTCTTTCACTCCTGAATTCAATAATTCCATGGCAACAATTACTGTCGAGTCGAATTTTTCACCAATTGCCACAACTGCAACATCAACTTCAGTTATTCCATGCATTTTTAGTTGTCTAACATCAGTTGCATCAAAACAAATTGCATTTAAGGTGATGTGTTTTACTTCTTCCACATTATCCATGCGGTCATCAACGGCAATGACTTGCGCACCTTCTTTTGCTAAACTTTTAACTAGCGCCATTCCAAAAGCTCCAAGTCCTATAATTGCAATTTGTCGGTCCGATTTCATAGTATTTTTATTTGTTTAGAAAAATTGGAGTTAAGCTACCATGACTTCTTCATCAGGATAACGATAATTTTGATTGGTTTCTTTTTTAGCAAAAGCCAATGCGAATGTAAGTAAGCCAACTCTTCCGAAAAACATGGAGGAGATTATAATTAACTTACCAATTGTACTCAATTCTGCGGTAATTCCTCTGGAAACACCGACTGTCATAAATGC
>Ga0210027_1000352_pt1 | contig 48176 bp, 43 predicted proteins | sample CryGeymeta201510_FD_183978 | JGI IMG/M metagenome (GOLD analysis project Ga0210027, IMG submission 183978) | Groundwater microbial communities from Crystal Geyser aquifers in Utah, USA - Crystal Geyser metaG 2015-10 (SPAdes) (version 2) | ecosystem: Environmental > Aquatic > Deep subsurface >...
AAAGAACAAAAAAAAAAAAAAAAAGAAAAAACAAAACAAGAGCAAAAAAAGATAAAAAAAGAAAAAATAAAATATTAAAACAAACAAATAAAAATAGATAAAAACAAACAAATAAGCAAAAATTAAAAGACACAAAGGCAAGAAAAAACAAAAAGCAGAATTAATAAAAAAGACAAAAAAGCAAACAAAAAACCAAAAATAAATAAATAAACTCTAACAAAATTACAAAAATCACTGATAAATAACCCAAATAAAAAAAGCAAACAAAAAACCAAATCTTAAAAATTTATCTAATATTTTAAAATAGCCCCAACACCACCTATTTGATAAAACTGCTCGCCTTCAGAATGGTTGCGTGAAATAATGTCAAAATTAGAGCCTGTTTTTACTGCGAGATCTAACAATACATCCATAAGTTTGCTATCAAGGTTTTCTGAAACCAGCAGATGTTTAACTAATCTATTGTTTAGTGCTTCAAGAATTTGGTCTTTTCCAAAAAGGATTTTGGAGTCACCTATGCTGATTCGCTTGAAAAATACATCAACTGCTTCGCGCTCTTTGACTAATTCATTATCTCGCAATGCGTCTTTGGAAAGCTCAACAAGATCTTTTAATGATATCTCTGTTGAGATAGACATATCAACAACTTTGATAATTTTTCGCTCTACTTCTAATGGCATCAAATGTTGTGCTATAAAATTATCTTTTGTTGGTATTGGTCCGCCAATTAGAACGCCTTTTACAGAAGAATCAATAAAAATACGACACGCATTTGCCAATTCTTTATAGTACTGCAAAATTTGCCCTTCGCGAATTCTGTCAAAACGTTGAGCTGATTGCCCTCCTGCGCGGTGTTTTCCTACAATCATAGGCTCAAAGGTCTTAGTAACTTTTATTGTATTTCCATCTAAAAAACCCATTGCTGCCTCGCTTCTGTCCATTGTAAGCAAACCATAAACATTTCGAGAAAACAACTGCTCTTTCAGTGGATCAAGAATAAATTCCCGCTCACATCTATATATTTTGATTTTAAGTGGTTCTAGTGGCTCAATCATCTCTGTTATAAACTTTTCACTTCCAAGATCTTCACTTATATTTCCGCAAAAAATAGCTACACCTTTAGGAGGAGTTTGTTTGTAGTTTGCGCGCAATTTTTGCACTATTTTCTCAAGAGCAGAGGTCACATTTTTTTTCACTGTCGCTGATTTTATGTTTTCTGCTGTTCCGCGCTCTCTTTGAAGCATTGAAATCATAATATTCAAATCAGAACCAGCAGGAATATATACTGAAATTAACTCAGTATGTCTCGCGCGCTTGGCTTCTAAATTTTTAACAAATGAATGTAATCTAAACTTTTCAGGGTCCATAAGGTTTTTATAAACAAAATAAAATTATAATTTTCTTAATACTTTTGCTTCAAAACATCTTTCAAATTTTCAATTTTCACCCGCTCTTGCTTCATACTATCCCTTTCTCTCAGAGTTACAGTTTCGTCCTTTAATGTTTGAAAATCAACAGTTATTGCAAATGGCGCGCCAAGCTCGTCAATTCTGCGATAACGTCTGCCGATTGAGCCCTTTTCATCATAATTGCAGACAAAATCATTTTTTAGCAAATCAAATATTTCTTCTGCTTTTTCATTTAACCCGCCTTTTTTTACGAGCGGAAAAATTCCAATAAAAACAGGCGCGAATTTTGGTTTTAATCGCAGCACAACGCGCTTTTCTCCTTTTACATATTCTTCTTTGTATGCATCGCTCAAAAGCGCAAGAAAAACGCGATCAACACCAATAGAAGGTTCTGCAACAACAATAGGAAGAACTTTCTCGCCAGTTTCATCGTCAAAATAATCCAAATCATCACCCGAAAATTTAGAATGCTGAGCAAGATCATAATTTCCACGATCAGCGATTCCTATTATTTCTTTCCATCCAAAAGGAAATTTATACTCAATATCAAATGTCGCAATAGAATAGTGCGAGAGCTCGTCTTTTAAGTGTTCGCGCAACCTTAAATTTTCTTTTCTAATTCCTAAATCACACATAAGCCAATCTGCCATTTGCCAAATCCAATATTGTTGCCAGAGGTTTGCTTTTAGATCTTTAAATTTTAATTGCAAGGGTTGTTTTTTTTCATTTTGATTTTCGCGCGTATTAACAACAAATTCATCATTTTTCCACTCACCACTAAGGTCTTTGCTTGATTTTTTAGGATTAGCAAAAAACTCTATTTCCATTTGCTCAAATTCGCGCGATCTGAATAGAAAATCGCGAGGTGAAATTTCATTTCTAAATGCCTTTCCAATTTGTGCAATCCCAAAAGGCAATTTTAGTCGCATTTGTTTTTGAATAAGTTTGAAATTTAGAAAAATTACCTGTGCTGTTTCTGGTCGCAAATAACAATTAATTCCTCCTGCTGAGGCTGAAATCATTTGACTCGCTTGGGTAATATCTCCTAAATCACCATTACATTCAGGACATTTAATTTTGTTTTCTTTAATTTTTTTATTAATATCTTCGATAGACATATCTTCTGTTTGAATCTTTAAAATATCTTCAACAAGATGGTCTGCTCTGTACCTTTTGTTGCAGTTTTTACATATTATTAGCAAGTCCTTAAAGCGAGCAACATGGCCGCTTGCCTCCCATGCACGCGGATTTGTTATTATTGCTCCGTCAATTCCCACAACATTACTCTGCGACAGAACAAATCGCTTCCACCAACTGTGTTTTATTGCGTTCTTGACTTCAACCCCGCGCGGCCCATAATCCCAAAAGCCTGCAAAACCATTATAAATCTCGCCTGACGGATAAACAAATGCATTGTCATAGCAAAATCGCTGTATTTTCTCGATTGTCAGCGCGCACTCTGATGATTTTTCGCTTTTTTCTGTTTTATTTGATGCTTGGCCCATATTGTTTTTATAATATTGCTTTGCTTATAATGTTATACTTACATTGTTCTTATTGCTAGCAGTCTGCGCAGGTCTCTTATTTTCTCATCTACCTTTTCTATATTCTCGCGCACATCTGTAGATTCAGGATTAATTTGCAGTGATTTTCTATTCAATCATAGTTTTCTAAATCACACAATAAACCTTCTTTACTTATATGTTTTTATATAAGAATATTTAAAAACAGACTTGTTGTAGAGATATATAACAAACAGTTATATTTAAAAAATTGTTATATTTTGTGGTGCGGTGTTGTAAAGTTAATAAAATTAACTATTTCCCGCGATTACCCTTTGCAGCCAAGCTTGGTCTTTGTCTTTCAGCTTCATATCCTTTGTTTCTCAAACCTCTGCTTTTTTTTCCTGCGCTGGTCAAACCTCTAAAAACTCTTGCTTTGTTCGCTTTTTCACTAATCCATTTTAAATCTTTACTATTTATGATTTCTGGTGCTTTTGGATCAACTAAAATAACTTCATACCATTTTTGCGCTCCATCGTCGCCTACAAAATAAGAGTTTAATACATTTAGGTTTGGATATTTGCGGTTTGCTTTTTCTTCTGCAATCCACTGCAAACTTTTTTTAGGAGTATATTTTCGCAAACCAGAGTGCTTTGGCTTTCTTCCACCTGTTGGATATTCTCGATGTCTGCCTCCGCTTTTTTCGCGCACTCTAACTATTATAAATCCTTTTTTTGCTTTGTACCCTAATGCGCGCGCCCTTTGAAGTTTTGTAGGTCGATCAACTCTAACAACTACTCTGTCTTTTCTCCAAGAAATCATTCGTTTTCGCTGAAGTTTTTCTTCGACATCGTTCGGTTTTTTCCAAATTGCTTGTAGTTTTGCAAATAAACCCATAATCTTTTTAATATTTGTTAAGATTATATTTTGGGTTTTATTTGTTTTAAATGTTTTGTTAAAAAATATATGAAAGGTATGAAAGTAGTAAAGTATGATGTATTATTTATTGGTGAGTTGGTGAGGGGGTTAATAAAGTATGATACAGAAAAAAATAGAATTCAAACTAAAAAGTTAGAGGATTCAAAGGGCAGCCGTTCTTGTGTTGAACAAGCAATATGTTATATAGGTCTTAAAGAATATACCGCTGCAGAAAACTTATTAAAACAGGCAAAAATCAAAGATCCTATAAACGCTCAAGCCTATTTATATTTAGGTGTTTTATATGAAATATTAGAATTATATGAAAAGGCAATGTCAGAATATAAACAAGCAATAAAATTAGATAAAAACAATTATGAAGCTAATTTTTCTTATGGAAATTTGTGTTTGAATTATTTAGGGAAACCCTATGATGCAATAGAATATTTTAAAAAAGCTGCTAGTACTCTTCTTGAAGCAAAATTTTGTTTAGGAGTTATAGAAGCTTATTTTTTATCAGATAAGAAGGGATCAAAATCTCGGGGTTTGAATAATATTGAAGAAGCTATACAACAAGACGAAACCCTCAGAGAACTCTTACCCTATTACCCTAAGATATAACAAACTTTAATGCTAAAATTAATAGCAAAATACCCAACGAAACACCAAAAAATACAATAGATTTTTGAGATTCACTTTTGATCAATTCGCCAAGTTGGCCGAATATCTAAATTTTTTGTTTTTCTTTCTTTTTTAAACTTTTTTAAACCTGCCCATGCAATCATTGCTCCATTATCACCTGCAAACTTTTTTGACACCGTATAAAATTTAGCGCCTCTTTCTAAACACATTATTTTAAACATCTGTTGCAACCTTTGATTTGCTGCAACTCCACCAACAAAAAGCAATTCTTTAGATTTTGAAAAAGAGAGTGCGCGCTCACAAACCTCAACAACCTCTGCAAATGCTGTTTCTTGAAAGGAAAAGCAAACATCTTCGATTTTAGATCCTTGCTTATATTTGTTGATAGCACTTGTTACTAAACCAGCAAATGCAAAATTCATTCCTTTGACGGTGTAAGGAAGTTCAATGTATTTTCCTGTTTTAGCAAGTTCTTCGATTTTTGGGCCGGCAGGAAATGGCAAGTTGAGTTGCCGCCCAAGTTTGTCAAGCGAATTTCCAAGCCCACTATCTAATGTCTCACCAATAACAATATATTTTTCTTTGCGTTTTAGCATTTCTGTGCTGTTGATCTTTTTGTATTTTGGTGCAAAGCAAACAATTTGGGAGTTAGCTCCAGAAAAAAATCCTATAATTGGGTTTTTCAAGGCATTAAAAAGCAAGCCAATTTCAATGTGTGCAACACAATGATTTACTCCAATAACAGATTTTTTATTTTTTTTTGCGAGTTCAAGTGCAAAATCACGACCAACAACAAGACAAGGAGACAAGCCCGGACCTTGTGAAAAAACAATCAAATCAAGGTCTGCGAGCGAGAGTTTTGCTTTTTTGAGTGCTTTTTTGAGTAAAATTCTTTTAACTTTAATATGGTGTTTTGCAGCTTCAGCAGGAATAATTCCTCCGCTTTTCGGCACATAAGTGTTATATTCATTTGCGAGTATATCTCCTTTTTCATTGCAGATTCCAATTCCAAATGTGTGTGCTGTTGATTCAATTCCTAATACAAACATAAATTTTTGTTGTGTGTTGTAAAATCAATATAACTTGTTAAAACAAACAACTTTTTTTGTATTTGGCATAAATAAATACTTTATTTTTTAATACAATATTTTCACTGCTCATTATTTATTTAAAAAGTTAAACCTTTTTAAACTCCTTGTTAAAAGATATTATGGCAGAAAAACCACATATAAATATTATAACAATAGGGCATGTAGATGCTGGAAAGTCAACACTTTCAGGCCGTCTTCTCTATGAGTTAGGTCAGATTACAGAACAGGAAATGGAAAAATTAAAAAAAGCAGCAACATCTTTAGGAAAAGATACATTTAGCTTTGCTTATGCTATGGACACTGAAGGTGAAGAGAGACAAAGAGGATTAACAATTAACATTCGACACAAAAAATTTGAAACAGACAAATATTATTTTACCTTAATTGACGCACCAGGCCACAAAGACTTTATTAAAAATATGATTACTGGAGTTAGTCAAGCAGATGTTGCTATGTTGATATTAGATGCAGTAAAGGGTATAGAGCCGCAAACAAAAGAACATCTTGTTTTAACTAAAACAAATGGAGTAAACCAATTAATTGTTGTAGTTAATAAAATGGATAGTGCAAATTTTTCAGAAGAACAATTTAATAAAATAAAAACAGATATTTCCCAATATTTAAAACTTGTGGGTTTTAAAATTGAAGAAGTTCCTTTTATACCTATTTCAGCATGGACTGGAGAAAATGTGACTATGCCTTCTACAAAAATGCCGTGGTATGCTGGCAAAACGCTTATTCAAACAATTAATGACATAAAAGAGCCACAAAGATCAGTTGATAAGCATTTTAGAATGCCTATTCAAGATGTTTACACTATTACTGGTGTTGGTATGGTTGTTGTAGGAAAAATTCTTTCAGGAACAATTATACCTAACACCAAGGTTATGGTAGTTCCTGGGGGCGTAATAGGTGAAGTTAAATCAATTGAAATGCACCACCAGCAGATTCCTAAAGCAATTCCTGGATATAATGTTGGTTTAAATTTAAAAGGTGTTGAAAAAAACCAAATCCATAGAGGTTCTGTGCTTTGCGATGTTGCAAGCCCAGTTGTAGTTCCTAAAGTTGTAAAAGCAAGAATAGCTATTATTGAGCTTAGTACTGTAATTGCAGCAGGATATAGCCCTGTGTGCCACAGCCAAACAAATCAAGCTCCTATTAAAATAAGAAAAATTTTGCAACGTATAGATCCTGCAACAGGACAAGTAGCAGAAGAAAACCCACAAACTATTAAGAAAGGAGATATAGCTATTGTTGAAATGGAATTATTAAAACCGTTTATTCTTGAAAAAGCAACAGATAATGTAGAATTATCAAGATTTTCTTTGAGAGATTCAGGCTCTACAATAGGTGCTGGGAATGTTTTGGATATTATTGAAGTGTGGGCTTCAGAAAAAGAGAAAAAATGATAGTTAAATTTAAATAAAAACCAAAAACCTAAAGTTAAGATTGAATAACTATTAAAAATAAAAATATCAAGTAAGAAAAATAATATTTAAGTTAAAATAAAACCAAAAACCTAAAGTTAAGATTGAATAACTATTAAAAATAAAAATATCAAGTAATAAAAATAATTATGGGTTTGATTGATATGTTGATTAAGGAGAAATGGCTAAAATCACCGCAAATTATTGATGCATTTAGAAATATTGCGCGCGCTGATTTTTTGCCTGAAAAAGTTAAGTATTTAAGTGAATTGAATGAGCCTATATCTATTGGTTATGGACAAACAAATTCCCAACCACTTACTGTGGCTTTTATGTTAGAATTATTAGCACCTCTGCCAGGAGAAAAAATATTAGATATTGGGGCTGGATCTGGATGGACTACTGCTCTTTTGGCGCACATTGTCAGTCAAGGAAAATCTTTAAGCAAAGGAAAGGTTGTTGCAATAGAAAGAATTTCTGAATTGAAAAAAATAGGAGAGCGAAATGTTGCAAAATATAATTTTATAAAAACAGGAGTTGCTAAATTTCTTTGCAGAAACGGCGAAAAAGGATGTGAAGAAGATGCACCATTTGATAAAATTTTTGTATCTGCAGCACTTTCAAGCAAAAATATCCCTCTTGCGTGGAAAAAACAACTAAAAAACAATGGAAAAATTATTGTTCCTGTTGAAAATGCCCTTTTTGTTTTTATCAAAAAAACAGAGAGCGAGTTTGAAGAGCGCGAATATAAGGGTTTTGCGTTTGTTCCTTTTGTTGTTGAGAATGGTTCTGCTTGATTTTAATATATTTATCCTTTTAATAATATATTAACTTATTAAATTTTACTCAATAATCTCAACACTTCAATTTCATTTATTAACTAAACAAAATATAAATTTTACTCAATAATCTCAACACTTCAATTTCATTTATTAACTAAACAAAATATAAATTTTACTCAATAATCTCAACACTTCAATTTCATTTATTAACTAAACAAAATATAAATTTTACTCAATAATCTCAACACCTTTATCTAAATAATTTTTATCGCATTGTTTTAACAAATCTTTTCCACAGATTATTTTTTTTGACTGGTCAGGGTGTGTTTTAAGCAAAACAGAGCATATTGCAAATGCTTCTTCTCTCCCTATTAATTCATTCCATTTATTTCCCCCACTTGTTAGTATTATTCCTGCAGCATAGTGCTTTCGCTTTGCAATTTCTATAATTTTTTTGTATTTTTTGATGAGTTTTAAATCAATTTGCAAGCTTTTTAAGCAAACCTCAATATGTTTGTTTGCATCTTTTGTTAATCTGAGATAGCTCTGCTCAACAACAATATTATCAAAATTTAATATTTGTATTTTGCGCGATTTAAGCACATCAAATACTAAATTTTCATTTTTTATTTTTGCAAAAACTAAATCAACAAACTCTGCGCACTTATCAATATTTTGCATGTCGCTTTGAGTGTTAATTTCAAGTTCCAGACCTTTTAAAATATGCAACTTGCTGTTTGTCTTAAAATTTTGTGCTTCTATTACATTTTCTTTGTGAAATACAACGCACGCTCCACTTAAACCAAGACACTCTGCTGTTTTTAGCAATTTTTCTATGTCTTTGCTGTAATAAATTTTAAAATCAAATATATTGTTTGCTTTTCCCATAAATTGTTGTTATGAGATAACAACACACCTAGTTAAAAGTAAGTGATTGTTATTATAAAACAAAGCTCTGTGAAAATCCCCTGAAAAATATAATTATTTAAAACCACCACACACTTGCAAAAACTTCAAATGGTTTTTTACAAATCTATAAATACAGCAATTCATAATAAATATAATATGTCTTCTCAAAAAATAACAATAATCGTTGAAAAGCCGAGCGTAGCACAACAATTTGCAAAAATATTTGACAATATAAAACCACAAAAATCAGGGGCTGTTACTTATTATAAAGCAAAACAAGACAATGAAGAGATTTTAATTTTTCCTGCTGCTGGCCATTTATATACTCTTACTGCTAATGGAAATAAAACATTTCCACAATTTAATGTGCGCTGGGCGCCTTTATCAGAAGTTAGTAAGGGAGCAGAGTTCTCTGAAAAATTTTTGAAAACAATTATAAAATATGGCGGCAACGCAGATATATATATTAATGCATGCGACTATGATATTGAGGGTTCTGTGATTGGAAACAATATTCTTATACACGGTCTTGGTGCTGCGCCAATGAACATTAAAAGGATGAAGTATTCTACTTTGACAAAAGGCGAACTAACTAAAGCATTTCAAAATTTGGAAAATTTTGATAGAAAAATGACAGAAAGTGGAGTTGTTAGACATATTGTTGATTGGTATTATGGTATAAATGTGTCGCGCTCTTTGATGGATGCTTTGGCTGAACAGAGAAAAGCAGACCCCAAAACAATGTACACAACATTGAGTGCTGGCAGAGTTCAGACACCTGCTTTGGCTATTTTAGTAAAACGAGAAAAAGAAATTATTGCATTCATACCTCAATTTTATTGGCAAGTTAAACTTTTGCTTGATGGTTTTTCTCTTTTTTTTATGTATGAAGAAGATAAAATTTGGGACAAAGCCGAAGCTAAAAAAATTATAGATGCTTGCAAAGGAAAATTTGCAACTATTGCTTCTATTGAAAAAAAGGAAAAAGATCTATTGTCTCCTACACCTTTTAATTTAACTGATTTGCAAATGGAAGCCTACAGGGTTTTTGGATTTGTTCCTTCTCAAACACAGCAAATAGCTCAAGAATTATATATTGCTACTTATATTTCTTATCCGCGCACATCTAGCCAAAAACTGCCCGCAACCTTAGGTTTGCGAAATGTTATTCAGCAAATTGCCCTGCAAAACGAGTATAATTCTTTGTGTGCAAAATTGCTTGCAATGCCTGATTTGAAACCAAACGAAGGAAAAAAAGAAGACCTTGCACACCCTGCAATTTATCCAACAGGTGAATTTCCAAAAAGTTTAACAACTGATCAAAAGAAGTTGTATGATTTGATAGTAAAGCGATTTCTTGCAACTTTTGGAGAGCCTGCAATTCGAGAATCTACAAAAATTGTGGCTCAAATTGAAGATTATAAATTTTTGCTTACTCTTCTCAGAACAAAAAAGCAAGGGTGGCTTGAATTATATATGCCATATTCTAATCTTAAAGAAGATACGCAAGTTGTTTCTGTTGAAAAAGGCGAACTTGTCACTGTTAAGGATATAAATCTTGAAGAAAAGCAAACAGAGCCGCCAAAGCGATATTCTCAGGCATCATTTGTTAAAGAACTTGAAAAAAAAGGATTAGGAACAAAAGCAACCCGCGCTGAAATTGTAAGAACTTTGTATAATAGAAAATATATTGAAAATACCTCGCAAATAGGTGTAACAAAATTAGGAATTGTAGTTGAAAAGGTTTTAGAAGAATATATACCTACGCTAATTGATGAAAATATGACAGCAGACCTTCAGCAAAAATTAGAAGACATTCAAATTAACAAAATTTCAGATGCAGAAGTGCTTGAAGCATCAAAAGTTCATATTACTAATGCGATTCGCGACTTTTCTTTGCATAAATTAGATATTGGCAAAGAGCTAAAGAGTCAGCTTTATGAAGCGCGGCAAGAAGCAACAAATTTTGGAAAATGCAAATGTAGTGGTGATTTGGTCTTAAAGCGATCAAGATTCGGACAATTTGTTGGATGCAGCAACTATCCAAATTGCAAGCAGACATCTTCATTGCCAAAGAGCGCGCTAATTCAAAAAACAGAAAAACTCTGTGAAAAATGCGGTTTTCCAGCAGTCACAGTCGTGCGAAAAGGTAAGCGACCTTTTACAATGTGTCTAAACTCAGAATGCGAAACGCGCGTAGCATTTAGAGAAAAATATAAAGAATATAAAAACACAAAAAGAAAATAGCATAAAATAAAGAAAATACAAAAACACAAAAAGAAAATAGCATAAAATAAAGAAAATACAAAAACACAAAAAGAAAATAGCAGAAAATAAAGAAAATACAAAAACACAAAAAGAAAATAACAAAAAAATATTAAAAAGAGCGAATGATGTTGATGAAAAGAAGATAATAGTCAAAACTTTTATAGAATATAAGGTAAATATAAAATCTTAATTGAGCATACTTTCTAAAATATCTAAGGGTTTTTGCAAAGTCAACAAATATTTATTTTTTGCACTTAAATCTTCCGCTCTTAAAATTAATACATCCAACGCCGTTTCTTGCGCCGTATCTTTCAATAACTTCTGCTGATAAATTTGTACCATTTTCTATTCCTTTTTTTATGCTTCCTTTGAACAAACCATTAAGAAAGCCTGCTGCAAATGCATCGCCACAACCAGTAGTATCAACAACTTTGCGCGCGCGAGTTGGTATAAAATATTCTTTACCCCTCTCATCAAAAACATATGCTCCCTCTTTGCCGCGAGTATTTACAATAATCCCTTTACACATTTTTCTCAGTTTTACAATACCTTTTTTAAAATCTCGTTCAGAAGTGCCTGTTAAAAAAGCCAACTCAGTTCGATTAAGAAAAACAACATCAGATATTGAAATTAACTTATCCAATAATTTTCGTTTATACCATACACCTATTGAAAAGGCAATTTTTCCGCCAGATTTTTTGAATTTTTCCACTAATAAAGTTACTAATTTTATTTGTTGCTTATCTCCATGTGGACTAATAAAAAACCACTCACTTTGTTTTAGAGTTTGAAGGTGTTTGTCTAAATTTTTTTTTGTCAATATGTTGTCCAATTTGATATAAGTGTAAAAAGTTCTGTTTTCTTTGTCATCTACAAAAGTCAGAGCAAAATCAGTTAGGGAATTTTTAAGTGTATTTATATAAGATAAAGCAACGCTTGCGTCTTTGAAACTATCTGCCATATTCTTCCCTTCTTTATCATCTCCCAAACTGCCAAAAAACGCTGATTTGTACCCATATTTTCCCAACCAAAAAATAGTGTTTGCCACGCTTCCCCCAGGAGAATTATACACATTTCTAATTCCTATGCTTTCATTTGAGTGCGCTAATCTTTCAATTACATATATTTTGTCATATAGTAGCGCGCCAATGCCAATAATTTTATATTTTTTGCTTTTATTTGCCTTTGTATTGTTAGTGTTTTGTGTTTTATATTTTTTGCTAATACTTAATTTTATTTGATTTGTATTTTTCGCTTTTTCCATATATTTTTTTAGCATTTTTTAACAGCATTTGACTCTTTATCTAACAGAATTTCACATACATCTACTTTTTTTCTCATTTCGTGAAGTGAGTTGTTAATATCTTTTTCTGCGCTTTTTGGGTCTGATGTTAGTGTTTTGATTAAATATTTTCCCCCAGCAAGATATATAATATTATAGCCCTTTTTCTCAATGTTTTGCAGAGCAGTTTTGATTATTATAAGCCCGTTTGATTTTTTAGATTCAATTATAACTTTTTTTGAAACAACTATTTTTCTTTGCTTAAATTTTGTTTGTGCTATTTTTGTTAATTCTTTGGCCAAACTTGAAGGAATTCCTGCTTCTTCGAAAATCGCTGACCCTGTTTCTGCAGCATCTTCGAATAAAGGAGTTATTTCCCTGTATTTGTTTTGTAATTTTTGAAGAAAAATCTGAGGATTATAGATTTTTGCATTTTTTCCAGCTATTTCAAATAAGCGGACGATTTGTTGGTTTTGATGCACTTTTTTTAATATATTTGAAGTTATATTTTCAGATACATCTTTTAATGAAAGTTTGTAGCCTGTCGGAGATACGCGAAAAATTTTGACAACTACCTCTTGATTTATTTTCAAAATTGCATTCATATTTTTTGTTTCTTTATTTGTAGCACTAGTTATATGAAGAAAGCCCTCTGCATCTATGGTTGGCAAAGCGATAATCGCAAAGCTAGGTTCAATTCTTTTTACAATTCCGTACTGATATGTATTAAGGTTTTCGTTTTGTTGCATATACTTTTTTACTATGCTTTCTCTTTTTTAATTTTTATGCAACTTTTTATAAACTCTACAAACAAAGGAGCAGGATTTTCAAACCTTGATTTGAATTCAGGATGGGCTTGCGTGCCAATAAAAAAAGGATGATTTTGTAATTCTATGAACTCAACTAATTTTTTGTCAGATGAAACTCCTGAGAATATTATGCCTTTTTCTTCAAGGAGTTTGAGGTATTTTGGATTAACTTCATAGCGATGGCGGTGTCGTTCTGAGATTTGCTCTTGTCCATAAATTTCATAAACTTTAGTGCCTTCTTTCAAAACCGCAGGAAATTTGCCTAAGCGCATTGTTCCTCCTTTTTCTGTGATTTCTTTTTGATCTTGCAAAATATCAATTACAGGGTGTTCTGTTTGTGCATCAATTTCTGTAGAGTTAGCGTTGTTTAATCCACAGACATTACGACCAAATTCAACAATTGCTAACTGCATTCCATAGCAAAGTCCGAGAAAAGGAAGATTATTTTCGCGCGCATATTTTATTACTATAATTTTTCCTTCAACACCCCTGGTTCCAAAACCTCCAGGAACAATTACTCCATTAACTTCTTTTAGTGATTCTGTCAGTTGCTGGTTTAAATTAGAAGTGTCAATCCATTTCAGGTTTATTTTTACAGAAAGGTGTGCTCTGCAATGGTTAAGCGCCTCCAAAATGCTGATATAAGAATCGTGCAAGCTAGTATATTTTCCGCAAATTGCGATTGTAATCTCTTGTTGCGGATTTTTGTAATTTTTAATAAGTTCTGCCCAGCTCAAATTTGAACTTTTGTTGTTTGTTATAGATGCTTGTTTTATTTGGGTTATATCTTCTAATGTGTTTTTCAAGTCAAGGTTATTTTTTATTATTTTGTCCAAGCCCTGAGATTTAAAAACCAGCGGAACTTCATAAACAGTTTCAGCATCAGGATCATCTATTATATTTTCAAATAACACATTACAAAAATATGCAATTTTTTCTTTTGCGCGCCGAGCAACTGCTTCGCTGGTTCTGCAAATAATTATATCGGGCTGAATGCCTGCTTTTAGCAACTCTCTAACAGAGTGTTGCGTCGGCTTTGTTTTGTGTTCGCCATTTAAAACAGGAACAAAAGACAAATGCATAAACAAGCAATTTTTAGATCCATACTCATTTTTGATTTGTCTAATTGCCTCTAAAAAAAGCATAATTTCAATATCCCCTACCGTGCCGCCAATTTCAATTACAGCAATGTTTGCCTTTTCTGAAAGTTTATATATTTTATTTTTTATTTCATTGGTTGTTTGGGGTATTAGTTGAACAGTTTGTCCAAGGTATTTTCCTTTTCTTTCATTAGTGAGAATTTGATTAAAGATTTTTCCCATTGTCAAATTCCATGAGGATTTTGTATTTATATCTAAAAAACGCTCGTAGTGCCCAAAATCCATATCTACCTCTCCCCCATCTTCTTGCACAAATACCTCACCGTGTTCAGTAGGCCGCATAGTTCCGGGATCAATGTTTAGATATCCATCGCACTTTATAAAAATTATACTTAAACCAGTTGATTTTATTAAACGTCCAACACTTGCAGAAACAATCCCTTTACCCAATCCAGATAGAACCCCTCCAGTAATAAATATGAATTTCGTGTTTGTTGGTGGATTAAAACTAACCATAAAATATTTATAAAGAATATTTACAAAAATTTATATGCAATCGCCTCAGTAGCTCAGTTGGTAGAGCGCGTGCTTGGTAAGCACGAGGTCGTGAGTCCAACTCTCACCTGAGGCTTTTATTTTACAAACAAAACAAAAAAAGGCGCGCGGTCGTGAGTCCAAACTCCCACCTTGTAAAACCATAGCTTTTACTGGCGCTGTTGTGCGTTTTGCACAACTCGCGCCTGAGGCTTTTATTTTACAAACAAAACAAAAAAAGGCGCGCGGTCGTGAGTCCAAACTCCCACCTTGTAAAACCATAGCTTTTACTGGCGCTGTTGTGCGTTTTGCACAACTCGCGCCTGAGGCTTTTATTTTACAAACAAAAGTAAACACAAAGTCATGAGTAAATCTTAACTTACATTGGCTTTAATAAATATTAGCATAATTGTTGGTTATAATTTATAAAAATTATAAAAATAGGATTTTCATATTGTTTTTAGTTTGCAAAAACGCTTGTTAAATATATTATGGTAGAATTTTTCACAATTATTTCGCTTACTTTAATATATATTTCTTTATATTTTTCTACTCTTTTTCTATTAAATTATTTTAAGAATAAAAAGCGCATTTATGAGGAGCCATTATTGCCTAAAAAATTGCCGCGAGTCAGTGTAATTATACCTGCTTTCAATGAAGAAAAAACCATTGCTGCAACTTTGGACTCTGTTATTGCGTTGCATTATCCTAAAAATCTTTTAGAAGTTATTGTAATTAATGATGGATCAACAGATAAAACGCGCGCAATTGCCAATCGCTATGCTCAGCAGTATAATTATGTAAAAGTGCTTAACAAAACAAACAGTGGAAAGGCAGATTCATTAAATAAAGGGATAAGCATAATTAAAGGTGAATTTTTTGTTGTTTTGGATGCTGATTCTTATATTCATCCAGAAGCAATATATAAAAGCATTGGATTTTTCAGTGATTCTAATGTTGCAGCTGTAACCCCACCAATGTGTCCACGCAATACTAAAAAAATCATAGAAAAAATTCAATATTGGGAGTATGTCTTTTCTTCAGTGTTAAAACTGTTTTTTCAGAGTATTAAATTGATATATGTAACACACGGGGTAGGAAGTATTTTTCGCACAAAAATTATTAAAAAAATAGGGGGTTTTGATACGAAAAACCTTACTGAAGATCTGGAAATTGCATTGCGAATATATAAATATAATTATAAAATAAAGAGCCCTATTTTTTTTTTTAACACAACAGAAGTGCCAAAAACATTTAAGAGCTTGTGGAATCAAAGAATTAGGTGGATGATGGGCACGATACAATCTTTAATTAAATATAAATTAGATTTTCTTAAGTTGCAGCCAAATATTTTATGTAGAATTGTATTTCCTTTTATGTTGATTAATGTTATTATTTTGTTTTTAAGCTTTTTTATAATTAGCTATTTTCTTTTAAATCAAATTTACAATACATTTCTTTTGTTATATTATCATATAATTGTGGGACAAAGCATATCTTTTTATTTTGATTTTTTTATCTCAGGTCTTACTGCTTTAACAACAGGATTATTAATACTATTTTTTGTATCCATAGTTATTTGTTTTAAAACATTTCGTTTAGATTTTAAAAAAAGCATTATATATTTTGCACGCCCTTTACTTTTCTATATATTGTTTTATGTAATGTTTTCTGCTTTTGTTGTAATTATGTCAAGTTATAAAGTATTAAAAGGAGATATACAATGGTTCAAATAGAAAAAGAAAATAATAATATTGTATTTTGGCAGGCAGCAGTAATATCAATAGTTGTTTTTTTGCTTGGCTTGTTTGTTGGAGTGATGTTTGAAAGTCAAAGAACAGAAGCAACAATGTTAACAATTAGCAGTTTAACTTATGAATTTTCAAATATAAAACAAATGACATTTTATTACCAGCAAATAAGCAATAAAGATTATTGCGAAGAGGCAATTAAACAAAACTTCAAATTTGCAAACAATAATTTAAAAAAAGGACAAGAAATAGAGCGTTACGAAAACGCTAACATTTTAATAAAAACAATGGATTCAAAGAAAAGAGAATACCTTTTATTAAAAACAGAATTTCTTATTAACACCTTAATCTTAAAAGAAAAATGCAATATGAGTCAAAATATGATTTTTTATTTTTACTCAGATAAAACAACAAACAAAAATATAATCGCACAGCAGGCAGTGCAAAGCAAAGTTTTGACTGATTTACACAACAAACAAACAGACACATTTATTCTTATTCCTCTTGCTGCTGATTTAAATAATACAGTTGTTGATCTTTTGCTTGCTTCGCACAACATAACCCAAATGCCGAGCTTACTTATTAACAATAAGATTGTTTTGTCAGGAATTCAATCAGAGAGCGAAATAGAAAGATATTTGCAAAAGAAAAATTCATTTTCTTGATTTTTTCAACCAAAATTTAAAGAAGAGATTTTATATCTTAAACTTTTCATGTGATTTAAAACCATTTTACTTAAATTTTTTCAACAATTAAAAAATCCAATTTGCCTGCATCATACTCTTCTTGCGCGATTTGATAGGAATTCTTATCTTTGACATTTTTTATTAAAGGTTTTGCTCCTTTTTTGAGCTGGTGCGTGCGAAATGCCACTATGCGCGTGCGTACAAAAATGTTTTTTTGAATATTGTCATCATTATCCATTATTTCACCTCTCCAATGATAAGCTTGGCATTTTCAATTGTAAATCTCCATTTATCAAGCATATAGTTTTTATGTTGGTAATACTTAATCAAACGCTTGATTTTTGACTTTATTCTTAGGAAATTGTTTCTGTTGTGCGCGTCGTGTTTATTTGTTTGCAAATGTGTGTGCAAAGCAATTGCTTTGGTCATCAAGTTTTTTAAGTCCTCAGGGAATTCGTCTTTTTTAATAAGGTCTTTCTCTTTTAAATACAATACAATTCCCCTACCTAATGCCTTTTTCGCGTCAGGCACGCCATAGCTGTCGCGCAAACTTGCTCCAATTTCACTAGAGCTTTTTCCTTGTTTTGCTTGCGTCCCAATTGCTTTTTCAACCACATTTTTTGATATGTTAAAATTAGTGTTTTTAGCAATCATTGGCCTTAAGCTTCTGCTTTGTCCTTTTTTTCGTGTATGTTGTCGCGCCATAAATTATTTATAAAGCTTTGCAAAGTATAAATGTAAAGTTTGCTCTATAACTTTGTAAATTTGCAGGTCAAAGAATTTAAAAATGTTTTTAGGAATATATTATAACAATCTACTATTTATAACTAACACATATTTATAAAAAACACATATACTCAAATAAATATTAAAAAATAGGTTATAGATTCAGCTGAAAAAGCTGAAAAATTTAAAAAGTTTATATTTTGCAAGTAAAAAAATTAAGTGGCAAGCAAGAGTCAAAGTGCAAAGCATTTTGAGGCGTCTATTGTTTAAAACAACAATAGCACCCGCAAAGCAAGGGTTCCCGAGTGGTCAAAGGGGCAAGGTTTAGGACCTTGTAGCGTAAGCTTTCGCAGGTTCAAATCCTGCTCCTTGCATTATTGAATACTGTTGCGTGTTTTCACAACTCGCGCCTGCTCTTCATATAAATATAATAATATTAACATAAATTTAACATAAATCTTCGCAGGTTTAAGTCCGCATCGCGGAGTTGTTGTGCGTTTTGCATAACTCACTCCTGCTCCTTGCATTATTTGGCGCTGTTGTGCGTTTTGCATAACTCACTCCTGCCCCTGCATTTTTAAAGCTAAATTTTTTGAACAGTCAAAATAAAATAATTCACACCTATTTAAGGATAAAAGTTAATCTGCTTAAACAATTTAAAATTATTTAAACAGAACACTCAAAATATTGTAAATTGATTGGTTTAAATGGACGAGCAGGGATTTGAACCCAGAACCTCTACAACGCCAATGTAGCGATCTACCGTTGATCTACTCGCCCATAATTTTTTGATGTTTGTTGTCTGACAAATATATCGCGAAAAGGCGCGCGCTTAAATACCAAAACAAAAGTGAAGTTTTTAAATTATTTGTTAAAGGATATTATAGCAAAAACACTAAAAAATAAAATGGAGTGGATCGCAACATATGTAGTTAAAATATTATGTAGTGATGTTATCTATATTAAAGGAAAACAGAAATTTATAATGGAATTAAAGAATATATAAAAATTTTAGAAAATAAAGGAATTAATCTTTTCTTTATATACAGTTATGTATAACAGATTTTTTTGAGTGAATGAACAAAATAAACAATTAAAATTAATCTAATATTATTTACAAAGAATATGTAAAATAATTTTGATTATGTTAGTATTTTGTATATTTTAAATGAAAAAATCTATATATTTTTTAGATAGGTAGTGTAATTTTAAGCGACCTTTAACTTAAACTGTGCTAAAACAACAAACAAACACAAACATCTTGATTTTGCCCTCTTTGAAAGGAAATATGTTTGTTTGTTGTTTTGCAGTGTGTTGTTTGTTGTTTTTAATCTATCTCAATTGCGTCAAGTCCAAGCTTGCTCTTCAGAATGTTTTTTCGCTCTAAAACCTGCTCATACTCACTTTTTTGATTGAGTATTTGCGGTGATGACACACCTGTGATAGTAGTAATTACTCTGACGCCGTGTTCACCCATATCTGGAGAAACTCTTAATCCAACCATATTTATTGCACCAGGATCCATTTTGGATGCGATCATTTCACCAACTTTTGTGAAGTTTCTTAACCTTACTTTTGTGCCAACAGTAATATCCACAAGTGCGCCTGTTGCTCCTTCATAAGTGATGTCTAACAATGGTGAAGATAGTGCTTGCTTTACAGCAGCTCCAACACTTTCTTCTTCTGTTTTTGCTTCTGAGCTATTTTTTTCTCCAACACCGACAGTTGCCAATGTTCCGCCTGTCTCAAAAATTCTTCTTAAGTCAGAGAAATCTAAGTTAATTTCACCAACATTGTTCACTGTTGTAGCAATTCCTTCAATCGATGTTGTGATTATTGTATCTGCCATAGCAAATGCATTTCTGCAAGGTAAATCCCCAAATACATCTGTAATTCTGTTGTTGTCAATCACTGTTACTGTATCTGAAAATTCTCTAAGTTTTGCTAAACCGCTAATTGCAGTGCCGATGCGCCCGCACTCCATAGAAAAAGGCATTGTTATTATAGAAATTACCAAAGCACCTAGATCTTTTGCTGCTTTTGCCACTATTGGCGCTGTGCCTGTTCCTGTTCCTCCACCCATACCTGCTGTGATGAAAACAAGATCAGATCCTTTTAATGCGTTTTTTATTTCTTGAATACTTGCTTCAGCAGCAGCGCCGCCAATACCCATTATACCTCCTGCGCCCCTGCCTTTTGTTACCTCTGCACCAAGCAATATTTTTTGATTTGCTCTGGTTCTTTCATTTAGATGCTGAGCATCTGTATTTGCCGCTACAACTGTGACACCAGGCATATTGCGCGAAAATATGTTTGTCGCTGCGTTTGACCCAGCACCACCACAGCCAAAAACTATTATTTTGACTGATGGGGCTTCGTTAAATTTTGATGTGAACTCACCCTTTCGGATATCTGCTATTTCTTCTGCTTTTTTTAATAAGAATGACATTTTTCCTCCTTGTTTTTTTGAAGTAAAGAGCATCGAGCATCAAAGCAGTGCTTTGATATATTTTCGCTTTTTTAGCGAAAATAGCTTTAAAATTGAGCTCTAAAACTATTTTTTTCCTTCTTTTTTTGAAGGAAGGATTTATTGAAAAATAGTTCTAACTGCACCTTTTCTTCTTTGTTTTTTATTTTTTTGTTGTGTATTTTGATTTTTTATAGAGGGGGGTTTTTAAATACCCTCAACTAAATAAATTATATTGATCTAAAAAATAACATTTCTTCCCCAAGAATGTTTGAGTTTGTAGTCATGTTCTTCAAGCTCTTCCCCAAGAGTCAGAACGTAACTGGTTGACAAAACAACAACTTCACAAAACGCAAAATACGAGAATTTCCCCAAATTCACGCAGATTATTGAAGCGAAGCTATTATTTTATATATTTAGTATATAATATCTTTATAAGAGGTTATTTAAAAAGGGCGCGAAATGCTTTTCCTATTACCTCTTTTCAGCCACGCAACTGTCATCACTCGCGATGTAATCGCAATGAGTGGTGGCTTTTCGTAACAGTAATATATTGTTGATGACAAGCAGCAATATTTATTACCTTTACAATATTGCAACAACTAATAAAGATATAAAAAACACAAACACATAAGCGTAAATAAAAAATAGTAAAAACACAAACACGTAAGCGTAGATCTCGGCAAATGCCAGCGCTAAAAAGCTGACAAGAGCTTAAAGCGGTTGCCTTGGGTTGAAAGACCTGGCGCAGATCTGCGCTTACGCCCCCTAAAAAAAAGAGGGATATTTTTTTTAGTATTTTTTATTTAAAAACCCTTGCAAGCAAGTTTATTACAAAAAGGTAAAAGGGCTATTTTGAAGACAAATTTACACCTATAACTTTTTTATATTTATCTTTTAGCAACTTTTTTTCCTTTTTTCTGCGGAAAAATCCTTATTTTTCCTTGATTTTTTTTACAATTCCACTCGTTTTCGTCTAATGGTTTTGCATTTAATTCATGCAGAAAAACAGCCAACGCGCCAACTTCTGAATGTGGCTGATTACCTATACCAACATTATAATCAACAAGATTATATATTTCTCCAGGAACTTTTTGCCCTCCTACAACTATTAAAATATTTTTGTCTTTTATATCTTTTAATATTTTATCTTTAACTTTTGAAAGAGAAAAACCATACATTGTAAGATGTATTTTTATTCCGTCAAAATCTTTTATAAATTTTCTCCAATTTTTTTCATAAAAAATCTCAAAGTCTCCTGATGGACCATAACCCCATTTATCGCAAATTTTATAAACACTATCTTTTACGCGATTGTCTTCTATATCAAAAACAACTGCTTTTGCTCCAAATGCGCGCGCCACAAGAGCAATATGCGTGGTTATTCGTTTGTCTCTGCTAAAACGATGACCCAATCGAAAAACATAAATATTTGTCATAGATTTTTTACCAAAACAAATGCATTTATTTTAATTATTTTAATTAGCACTACTTCTTTAGAATTTAGATATATATCTTATTTTTGTGGAATGCATTACTTGTTATAAAGCTTGTAATATTTATTCAAATTATATAAATAATATATGGTGGAAAGTAAAGTAGAAAAAAGAATAATTATGGCAACTACTCATTCAATAGAAGGTAAAAAAATATCTAAGGTGCTTGGATTAGTACAAGGAAATACAGTAAGGGCGCGATGGTTTGTTAGAGATATTGCTGCAGGGTTAAAAGCAATTATTGGTGGAGAAATAGGAACCTACACTGTGTTATTGACTCGGGCGCGAAACGAAGCCACAGAGAGAATGCTCGAAGAATCTCGAAAAATGGGTGCTGATGCAATTGTTAGTGTAAGATATGAAACCAACAGCATAGTACCTGGAACTACTGAGATTTTAGCATATGGAACTGCTGTTAAACTAGAATAAATACTATATTTTTAAGAAAAAATGTTTTTAAAAGCAAATAATTTATGCTTGTAAAAACAAAACCATTTGATAAAAATAGCAAACCCAAACCCCTAAACAATTTACTTGTAAAAACAAAACCATTTGATAAAAATAGCAAACCCAAACCCCTAAACAATTTACTTGTAAAAACAAAACCAACGCTGCAAGATAAGAAGCGCTATGTTGTTTATGAAGTTATGAGTGAAGCAAAAATTAACTCATATGATCTTAGAAGAGAAATAGAAATAACTTATATTAAACTTTTTGGAGAAATTGATTTTATTGAAGCAAATCTTCGGTTTTTTCCAAATTTTTCTTTACAAAACAAAATGATAATACAAGTTGCGCGCACAAGTTTGGAAAAACTAAAAGTTGTATTTGGATGGATTAAAAAAATAAATGAAAAAGAAGTTCTTCTTCATTGTGTTTTGGTTTCAGGAACAATCAAAACCTGTAAACAGTTTCTTAAAAATAGTGTTTGATTGAGTGAATATTGTTTTTACCATATAACTCAATCAAATGTATTTTTATTCTTTTGCTCTTGCTTTATTTTTTTGTTTTTCTTGCTTGTGTTTTTTGCTTATTTGTTTGTTTTTATCTATTTGTTTTTGCCTTTTGCTCTTTTCAAAATCTTGATAATTTTTTGAATATTGCCTTTTCCTTTTGTTTCTCTTAAAACCTGCCCTATTAAAAAATTCAAAATCTTTGGATCTGAAAGGTCTTTTTCTTTGTTTTGTGCGCGCACTTTTTCAACAATCTCATTTAAATCAAAATCCCAAGACTCCCCATCAAACAAGCAATTAATTTTTGCTGGGGCTTTATTCTTAATTTTCAATTCAACTATTTTACGAATAATTTCCTCTGCTTCATGTTTGTTGATTTTATTTGTGTTTACTTGCTCTAAAATTTTTGCAAATTCAGGATTAATATTTATTTGCTCTACCTTTATTCCATTATAATTGGTTGTTTTAAGTAAAATTAAACAATAAGTTGCAACCAAATTTTTGTCAAATTTTTTTGATAGTTCTTCAAAAAGCTCTGATAGTGCCTTTTCAGAAACAAGAGATTCTGCTGTCGCTTTATTTAGCCCAAGTTTCACAAATTTTTGCTTTTTTTGGTCAGGCAATTCTTCAAGAGAGTTCCTTACTCTCTCAATTTCTTGCAAAGAAAACTCCAAATAAGGCAAATCAGGCTCAAAAATATATCCATAGCCTGATTCTGTTTCTTTTATGCGCGCAGTTGTTGTAGATCCAGCAACAGGAGAATACATCCTTGTTTCTTGCACTACTTTTTTGCCTGTTAATAAAACATTCTTTTGGCGAATTTGCTCAAAATTAATTGCTTTTTCAGCGTCTTTAAATCCACTTATATTTTTAATTTCAACACGACTTCCACCAAATATTGAAACATTAACATCTGACTTCATTGATGCTTCATCAGCAGGATCAAAAATCTGCAAATATTCTGCAATTAACGAAAGTTTTTGCAGGTATGCGCGCGCTTCTTTAGGAGAATTTAAATCTGGTTCTGTGACAATTTCTAATAAAGGACGACCCGAACGATTATAATCAATCAAAGAATAATTATCTTTATGAACAATCTTGGCAGGATCTTCTTCAATATGAACTCTTTTTATTCTTATTTTTTTGTCACCTAACATTAAAAACCCATTTTCAGCAATTGGGATTTCATATTGGGTTATTTGAAAATTTTTTGACATGTCTGGGTAAAAATAGGTCTTTCTTGAGAAAAAGCTAGGTGAATTTATTTTGCATCCAAGTGCCAAACCAAGTTTTATTGCTGCTTTTACTGCTGCGTTGTTTAAAGTTGGTTTTGATCCAGGAAGACCTAAACAAACCTCGCAAACTTGCGTGTTTGGTCTGCCACTTTTTTTTGTTGAGCAAGAACAAAAAAGTTTGGATTTTGTCTTTAAAGGTAAGTGAGTTTCAAGTCCTATTTTTAGTTGAGATTCTGCGAGCTTTTTGGGCAAGTCAATCATTTTTTGCTTCTCCCTTTTGTTTTGAGCCTTCGCTTGCATAGAAAATAAAATCTGCTGTCTTCTTGTTCATAAATTTTTAATTAGATATTTTTCTAATTTATTAATTCTTTTTCAAGTTCTTCAATTTAGGGCAAGATTGTCTTTAACTTCTCAGAAACAGATTTTGCAACTCTATATCCAGAAACGCCAATCAGCTTAACCATATCTTTTAATGCATACTCGGCAATAAGCTTGTTTTTGTTTTTGCTTCCAAAAATCTTTTTAAATAGATTAAATTAATCTACCCACCCAACATTTACTAACAACTCTTTCTTGTCAATACTAATAAGCCATTTCATATTAGTGGCGCGCGCAACCCTAGCTTTTGCTACAAGATCTTTAATTTTGATGCTGTCTTTGCCTTTAACAACATCTAATATAGCAAAACTATGCTCTTCTTGTTTTTTCTTTCCTTGTTTTATCCCTACTCCTTTTGCGTAGATTCTAAAATCACAACCATATTTAAGTCCTGCTTTTAAAGTATATCCTTTATTTGTCAAATCTTCGACAATTGATTGTTTTTGCAATTGTTTAATTATTTCTTTTTGCTTATTTTGTGCTATTTTTTTTATTTTTGCTTTACTCCTTTCTGTTATCATTATAATGCCTCAATAATTGCGCCTATAAGTATGCAAACCAGGCCTGCAAGTAAAACCAAAATACTGTCTTTAATCTGAAGTAAGAGAGCATTATCTTTATATAAATGGATACCTATTGCTAAAATTCCTCCTGCGATCGCAGCCAGAAAAAACCCACTAAACTCAAAAATAGCGTGTGGTAAAATCCCTAAAAAAGATGTTGCCGAAGTGCTTAAAATTAAGATTATATTGTTTGTTTGCTGAGATGCTTGCTTTGCGATTTCTGATAACCACACGCCAAATACAGAAGCATTCCAACTTAATAAAAAGAGCGCGCCAAACATTTCAAGTACTGATAATAGAAAAAATAAAATACTTATTTTTGTATTTTGTGCAAAGATTATTGAAAATTTATCCCAAAAACCACCACCAATGTCGCTCTTTGCATAGCCAGACAAAGAAGTTGCAATCTCTTTAATTTTTTCAATTTCTTGCTTTTGTGGCGCGCCAAAATTACTCCCAAACACATTAAAATAGCAAATTGTAAAGAAAAATATTGTGATTAAGATTGAGAGTATAACAAAAATAAAAAGAATGTCTTTGTGCCGTTCAATAAAAGTGCAGCCCTCAACCCATTTTTTTTGAATTGGATGCCAGTTGATTGGACAAACCTCTTCTGCTTCTATAAAAAGTTTTGGAATAATTGCCATAAAAATACCAACCCACACAAGCAAAAGAAAATAATTGTGAGTAACATCGCCCCCATAAATATATAAAAAGAGATATTTTAAGAGCAAAGCCGATACAATCATTAAAATTGCTACATATAAAGCGAAATATATCTTATTATTGTAAGCTTTTTTAACATTAAAAACTTCAAGTAAAACCATAATTTTATTGTGATTGTTGTTTGTTAATAAGTTATTATATTTATTATAAAATGTTAAGTGTAAATTTTTAAGCTATCTCTTCGCTTGCATAGATTGAATTACATATTGACCAATTCCAATCAAATATTTCTTTAGGTTTAAAAAAGCGGTTAATCTCTATTTTTGCATTTTCTCGTGAATCAGACGCATGAACTATATTGTTTTGTATGCTCATTGCCAAGTCGCCGCGGATTGTCCCTGCTTCTGCTCCGCGCGCTTTTGTAGTTCCAATAATTAATCGAACTGTTTTAACTACATCAACCCCACCAACAATCATCGCAATTACAGGTGCGCTTATAATCATTTTTTGCAATCTTTCAAAGACATTGCCGTGTTTTTCTTTTATGTGTTTGTAATGTTCTTCAGCCAATTTTTTATCTATTTGAACCATTTTTAATCCAACAATTTTTAGACCTTTTTGCTCAAATCTATGAATTATTTCGCCAACAAGTGCGCGCTGTAATGCATCAGGCTTGATTAAAACAAGTGTTTGTTCCATTACCATATATTTTTTACAACGCAAAATTTCTATTTTAAAAACATTAAGGGGCTTTGATGTAACGGCAACATAGTCGGCTCCAGACCGGCCCATAAGAGTTCAAATCTCTTAAGCCCCACTCCCAAATATTATTTAAAAAACACACATCAAACACTATCTAAAAGCATATACTCGACCATTATTTTAAAAAACACACACCAAACATTATCTAAAAACATATACCTAAACATTATTTTAAAAAACACACACCAAACATTATCTAAAAGCATATACTCGACCATTATTTTAAAAAATACATTTCAAGCAATATTTTAATTCTTAAACTTTTACAAAAATCTTATGCTAACAGACATTAACTGTTTTTTTGATCAAATAAAGCAATCACAAACTAATAAATTGAAACTTTCACCACACATATTTTACCACAGCGACACTGATGGGCTTTGTAGTGCGGCTTTGATGTTTGCATATTTAACCAAAGAATTGAGTATTCAAGATGTGAAATTACAGTGTTTAAGCATTGATGAAATTCAATCAGTTGTTGTGTTTTCTCCAAGCATTTTTGTGGATTTGCCTGTTTTACCTCAAAAAATTGAAAACCCCCAAAAACAACCAATTTTAATTATTGATCATCATATGATTTCTGATAAAATCATTAGAGATAACAATGTTTTTTATATAAATCCGCGCGAAAATGATCCTGAAGTTTATAAACCCGCGTCGTTTGTTGTGTTTTCATTGTTTGAGCAATATGAAGCAATTAAAAAAAGAGCATTTATAGCAGCAGTTGGTATAATCGGTGATATGGGTGATAAAAATGATGAGGATTGCAAAAATTTTGTTGAAAAATTTGACAAAGATTCTGTTTTAAAATTGTCTGAAGTCATTACTGGGGTTGTTGAGATTAACAAAAAAAATTTTAATTTTAATGCAATAAGTAGTGGTTTAATTAAATTTTTACTCGAGCAAAATTCAGCAGAGGATTTTCTAACAAAGCCATCAGAATATTTAGAGCAAGCAGATGAATTTCAAAAAAATCTTAAAAAAGCGATTTGCCTATCAAAAATTGAAAAGTTAAATGATGTTGTGCTTTTTGTTCAAATTGACTCAAAGTTCTGCAGCTCGAGCATAATTTCAAATCTTATGGCAGACAAGTATAGTGATAATACTATTTTTGTTGTTAGTAAGTCGCAGTTTAAAAATCAAAGGATAAAAATCTCGTGCAGGTCCAAATTGCTTGACTGCAACCATTTAATGCGGCAAATCGCAAGCCAAATTCCTGACAGCAACGGCGGAGGACATGAGCGCGCAGCAGGTTTGATTATTCCTGTAAAATACTTTCAAAAATTTATAAATTTTGTTAAAAATATGCCCCCTACATAATTCTATTATAGTAAATAGCAAATCTAATAAATGTTTTGTTAAAAATATGCTCTTTGCATAATTCTATTATAGTAAATAGCAAATCTAATAAATGTTGTTATTTACAACCCTAAACAAAAACTTTATGGCAGACCTAATATCTTTGGTCAAAAATAGGATGTAGAGTATCAATATGGCAGACCCAATTGCTTTGACTAAATATTTAGATAAATCAGCTCCTTTAATACAAAAATCATCAAAACAAGGTTTGCTGTTTTATGTTAATCTTATTTTACCTTTGATTTTTTCTATAATTTTTAACAATGTTTGGTTCTTTGTGCTGTTTGGAATATCTTCGCTTGCTTCAACTTTTTTAGTTAGAGATAAAAATCTCTCATTTCAGCAATCTGAGTTTATTAATCTCCTTTCAAATGTTGTAGAATGTGGATTTTATGCAATAGGGCTTATATTTCACTTGGAGTTTTATGCTTTGGCGATTGGGCTTTCTTTAAGTTTTGGTATTAGGGTGTTCTTTTTGCGAACTTTGGGAAATTCAATAGGTCGTGCTTTGGTAAAAAGCAGCATCCGTTTGTTTATTATTGTGGCGATTTTTTTTCTGTTTTATTCGCATCCATCTGACACTAATCTTGGAAGAAAGATTATAGCAATGAGTTTTTTGTTTTCGCTGCTTGTGATTTTTGTTATTTATTCAATTTCAGAGCCGTTCAAGGTTTTTGCAAAAGTGGATTTATTTGAGTTGTTGGTTGCGTTTTTTACTGACTGGTTTACAGGCAGCACAAAATCAGAAAAATCTTTGCTTAAACTATCAAAAGATGGAAAAGCAATGGTTCATGTGTTGTCATTTGACACATGGAAAGATCAAAAAAAGGGACAACACAAAGCAACTTTTTTAGTACCATATGTTCATCCGGGGCCAGTAGGAAATATTGGAAGCTCAAATATGCCAAAAATTTTTCATGATAATATTGAAAATTCATTGACTTTTCACGGTCCTTGCACGCACGATTTAGATATTGTAAAAAATGAAGATGTAATGAAATTGGTTGGTGATATTAAATCAGCTTCACTCGAGCAAGTTGGTGAAAAAGCAAAAGCAGTAATTGGAGATCGCATATGCTTGTTGAACATTGGCGGAAAGACATTAGCTTTTGCAGACGGCAACGGAGATATAGATATAGGTGTTGGTTTAGCGAGCAGTGACATATTTGTAGATATGCACAGTTCTAGTATTGATTCAGACTTTAGTGTTATGTATGCAAGTTCATTGCAGAGTCTGAATCTTATTGAAGAAGCAACATCTTTAAAAACCAAATTAGCAAAGATAGAGCAAGAATATATAATTCTAGGAACATCGCAAGGTATTGTTGGGGGGTGTGATATTAGGGTTGCGTATCTTGATGTTGGGAAAAAAATGGTTTTTATTTTATTTGATTCAAACAACCTTGATGGACGGCAGCTTTTACAATCACTTGAAAAAACATTTAAATGCAAAATTATTGCTTGCAGTACTGACAATCATCAACGCAACAATGGAAAATATATGTTTGAAGTGTTGCCAGAGCATATCTATGAAATTTCGCGCCTAATCAAAGAAGCAAAAGCAGGCGCAGAGTATGTAACAGCAAGCTATGGCAAAGTTGAACGAATCACAAAGCTACTTGGAGGAGATGGTTATGAACTTTTGCCAAATACTGCCATTGCCGCGGGATTTTTGAAATTTGTTTTGCCCTTTGTTATAACTATTGCGCTAATTTTTATGGTGTTGGCAATTATGCTGTGGAGCAGCTGATTTAAAGTAAAAATAAAAAGAACTAACAAAATCGCGCATTTTAAAACTTTTTAAAATTAAAGGGAGATTAATGATGTATAAAATGCGCGCAAAATAGAGATTTTTAAATATAATTTATGTTATTTATAATTTATTAAAAATGCTTGTTTTTAGGGTTTTTATACCCAAAAGTCATATGCTTCTACAGAGTGCAACCCTTTTTAAACTACCTTGCTAAAAGACATTATAGAAGAGTTTTTACTTTTCTGTATTAAATCCCCTGTAAGGCAGGAGATTTATAAAGTTTGCAACGCAAACTTTCACATAAAACAAAAAATAAAATAAAAACAAAAAGATGATTGAAACAAAAACAAACGAGTGGTCATACCGACTCTGTATACCTACTGCTACTGGTAATATATCTTATCTTGGTTTAAAGTATGTAAAAGAAATAAAAAACTATTATAAAAGGCTCATAGAAATTGCTATAGAAGAGGGGGATAAAGTAAAAAAAGCAATAGGTTATGCAAAATTTGGTGCTGCTTGCTCCAATATAGGTGATTTCAGAAAAGCAATCATATATTATAATATTTCCCTGAAAATTTTTAAAAAAATAGGGGATAAACCAAATGAGTCAATGTGTTATACAAATATAGGTGTTGCTTACTATTATTTAGGTGATTTCAAAAAAGCAATTGAATTCAATGAAAATTCCCTAAAAATTGCTAAAGAAATCGGAGATAAAGCAGGCGAGTCAAAATGTTATACAAATTTAGGTGTTGCTTATGATGATTTAGGTGATTTCAAAAAAGCAATAGTATTTCTTGAAAATTCCCTGAAAATTGCTAAAGAAATTGGGGATAAAGCAGGCGAGTCAAACTGTTATGAAAATTTAGGTATAATATATAATAAATTAAATGAGGGTTTATATGAAAAATTATTTAACCAATCTATAAAATTATAAATTATTAAGCAGAGTTTTTAGAGGTTTGACAAGCGCAGGAAAAAAAGCAGAGGTTTGAGAAACAAAGGATTTGGAGCTGAAAGACAAAGACCAAGCTTGGCTGCAAAGGGTAATCGCGGGAAATAGTTAATTATATCACCCTAGTATATCGATATAATAAAATCCCTAAACTTTGTAAAATGCTTGTTTTTTTGTGGTTTTTATACCCAAAAATCGTCATATGCTTCTACAAAATCCCCCAATTTTTCACAAAGATTTATTAAATATATTATGCTTACTATAAGTAATTTATATAGTGAATTTAAAGCATTGTGGCGTAGAATAGGAGCAAAGGGTGACGCGCGAAAATATTATAATTATATAATAGCACAGTATTCAAAAAACAGATTTCACCATGGCATATATCATATTATAGGTAGTTTAAATAGGCTTTCTGAAGTAAAACATTTGTTAAAAAACTCTGACAAAATAGAATTTGCTTTGTGGTATCATGACATAATATACAATGAAAACTCAAAAACAAACGAAAAAGACAGCGCTGATTTAGCTCACAAAGTTTGCATAGAAAATGGGCTTAACAATGAATTTGCTAAAGAAGTTCAAGAATTAATTCTTATGACATCCCATCTAAAAGAACCAAAAACAACTATTGAAAAAATAATAATAGATATAGATTTATCAACTTTAGGACACCAATGGGAAGAGTTTGAAAGATACGCTCAAAATATTAGAAAAGAAAATATTCACAGTTCAGATAAACAATTTTATCAAAAAATGTCTAAATTTTTCCAAAAAATGGTGGATAAAAAAAGAATTTATTATTCTGATTATTTTTATAATAAATATGAAATGCAAGCCCGCACAAATATTAATAAATATTTGTCTTTATTAAAAAATCTATGAATCTTAAAAATCATAAATATTAATAATATTAATAAGTATCTATCTTTATTAAAAAATCTATGAATCTTAAAAATCATAAATATTAATAATATTAATAAGTATCTATCTTTATTAAAAAATCTATGAATCTTAAAAATTTTGTAGAACTTGTCATTTCAAAGCATCCTAAAATTCCAAGAGAGGTGATTCCGCGCGCATATGATGTAATTGGAGATCTTGTTGTGGTCAAACTTGAACCAGAAACTCAGAAATATGCAAAAGAAATTGGAGAGTCGTTGATTGAACTTTTGCCGCGGATTAAGTCGGTTTTTTACAAAATAAATAAAACAGAAGGTGATTTTCGCATTTATCCTTTGAAATTAGCAGCAGGTGAAAACAATACTTTAACATTGCACAAAGAAAATAAGTGTCTGTTTTTTGTTGATATTGCTAAAGTATTTTTTAATTCGCGCCAAGGAACAGAGCGATTGAAAATCGCTAACTCAATCCAACAGCAAGAAAAAGAGATTTTATGTTTGTTTTCAGGAGTTGCGCCATTTCCAATTAACATTGCAAAAAAACACAAAGCAATTAAGATTACAGCTATTGAATTAAATCCTAATGCACACAAACTCGCGCAAGAAAATGTAAAATTAAATAAAGTTAAAGACCAAGTTAAATTAATTTGTGGAGATGCGTGCCAAGAGGTTAAAAAACTTCTGCCAAAATCATTTGATTTAGTGCTTATGCCAGGCCCAAAGATTTCAGAAGATTTTTTGAATATTGTGTTTTTTGCAGCGAAAAAAAGTGGAAGAGTGGTTTTTTACACCTTTGCAAATATAGGTGATTTTGAGACAGCAAATCAAAAGATAAAATCTGCTGCTGAAAAAGCCAAAGTTCAAATTGAATTTTTAACGCAGAGGAGAGTGCTTCCTCATTCGCCGAAAGAAGATCAGATTTGTATTGAATTTAAAATTGTTTAACTCTACTAAAAAAATTATGCTTAAAATAAATTTTGAAAAATGCGTTGGGTGCAGAGCGTGCTTGAGTGTTTGTTTTTTTGGCGCGATTTCTTTAAAAAACAGAAATCTTGTGATTGATCAGAAAAAGTGCAAGAAGTGCGGCAGATGTGTTGAGATTTGTCCTATGGCTGCAATTGAATAAAATAAAAATAAAAAATAAATTCTTACTTGAATTTAGTGTTCTTTATGTTTGGTTGATTTGGTAGGGTTTGCTATAAATTAGTTATTTTTGAAAAAGGATTTTGTAGTATTTATTTTGTAAAACTTTTTTGATGACAAAAATTATATTTTGTTTTAAAGAGTTAAAATGTTGTTGTTTATGTTTTTTTAGATAAAAACTCTACCATATTATATTTAAAAAAAGCTGCATTTTGTAAAAGCATATAACTTTTAGATATAAAACTGCAAAAATCCAAATATAAGTATATTTCTTACACACCTACTCACAAATAAACTTTATTCAAACAATCTAAACACTTATTTAATAACTCTTTCCAATAAACAAGCGCGCTTTTGTTTCTTTTCCGCAAACAATACATTTTCCATTTGTTTTTTCGTCAAGATCTGTGCCTATTCCCTCTATCCCATCACCTATCCCGCCAAATATATCATAGCAATCTCTTGATTTGCACCAAAAGACGCGCGCAACTTTTTTATTTTTAATTGCTTTTTTAATGTCGTGAAATGTAATCACATCAACTATGCTTTTTTTTAATTCGTGTTCTGCTTCTTTTAACAAACTTTTTTGAATATTGTCTAACAGTTCGCGCACTTTTTCAATAACTTTGCTTTCATTTATAGCAACTTTTTCATTGCTGTCACGCCTAACAATTGTGATTTGGTTTTTTTCCAAATCGCGCGGACCAATTTCAATTCTTAAAGGAATTCCCTTTGCTTCCCACTCATAAAACTTTCGACCAGCTGCAATTTCATCACGACTATCAATAAAAACACTAATATTTTCCTTTTTTAGCATGCTTTCTATTTCTTTTGCTTTTTTGAGAATAATTTGCTCTTTTCCTTTAAACATAATTGGGACAATGACGCATTTTGTTGGCGCAATTTCAGGAGGAACTATAATTCCTTTTCTATCTCCGTGAATTGATATAATTGCTGCGAGAAGACGAGCACCAACACCTGTGCAAACCTGCCAAACAAAGTGCTCTTTTTCGTCAGTATCTTTGAATTTAATGTCAAATTCCTTTGCATAGGCCTGTCCTAAATTATTCACAGAACCAGTTTCCATAACCCTAGCTGAAGGAAAAAGTGTATAATATTCAATTGCTCCAACAGCGCCTGCAAAACACTCCCATTGTGGCTTTCTTACTTTCCAAACAGGCAAAGCTAATTTGTCCCAAAGTTTATCCCAAAGTTTTATATGTAAATCAACTTCTTTTTCAGCTTCTTCTTTTGTTGCGTGAGCAGTGTGAATTTCGTGCCACATAGTGATTTCCCTGTCCCTAATTAAGGGGCGCGTGCTTTTTGATTCATAGCGAAAGGAGCTGGTTGTTTGGTAAAGACGAAGAGGTAAATCACTAAAAGTGCGAATCCATAATTTATACATTGGATATATTGCTGGCTCACCTGTTGGTCTTATAATGCCTTGAACCTCTTTGTTCTTGCCTGTAACCATTAAATAACCTTCTTCTTTAAACCCCTCCCACCAACTTTTATTTTGCTCGGCATACTCTATTGGAACTAATTGAGGGAAATAGCATTCTTGAATTCCTGCGTCCTGAAACAATTTATCCCACATTTCCTTTATTCTGCGCATAATTTTAAATCCATAAGGCAACCAAATAAACATTCCTTTTGAATTATAGCGCGAATCCAAAATTTCGCTCTCTTTGAGTGCTTCGTCATACCATTCTGAGAAATTCGCTTTCTTGTCAATATCCATAATTTTTATATTTAACTCTTTCATAAAAAGAATATGAACAACACAACAACACAAAAAAATCCTGTCAAAAACGAATTTCAACTAAGAGCGCGCTTTTTTGGGCGAGACATACGAGGAGATATAACCTTGGCGCGCGCATTCCTAACTATTAAAGGCGTGTCTTATGCTATTGGAAATGCTTTAATGCAGATGAATAAGGATATTGTAGCTAAAAAAATAGGAGAGTTTTCTGTTGATGAAATTACTATGTTAGAGGATAAGATACGCGCAGATTTGAGAAAAATTCCGGTGTGGCTAATGAACAAGCGTATCCAACCATTTACAGGAAAAAACGAGCATATTATTATGTCTGACTTGGATTTTTTTGAAAAGCAAATTCTTGATGCTGAACTGGAAAGCAAGTCACGAAAAGCTATAAGAAGATCACGCAAACTTACAGTAAGAGGACAAAAAACCCACACTTCTGGCAGAATTAATCGAATAAAACAGCAAACAAGAAAAAAAGATCTAAGACATCGAAAGTTTAGTGCAAAAGATGGTGTAGAAAAATCATCAGCAAAACAAGCAAATCAACCAACAAAAGACCGCACAAGAAATAAATAATTAAATGGGATTAAAACAAAGTTTTAAGATATTATTTGTTCAAGGAAAAAAATAATGGGATTAACAAGAAAATCACATAAAATATATTTACGGCCAACGCAGAAATGGGATAAGGCCCGTATTGCCGAAGAAAAGGTTATTGTTAAAACTTTTGGGTTAAAAAACAAAAAAGAAATTTATGTTGCGCAAGGAATTGTTAAGAAAATAAGAGATGCAGCGAAACGATTGATTGCACAAAAAAACCTCGATGAGGAGGCGAAGTTTTTAACTAAAATAAAAGAGAAAGGTTATATATCTGGGACTTCAACATTAGGCGATGTGCTTGACATAAATGTTGAAAAGGTGCTTTCTCGTCGGCTTCAAACAGTTGTGTTTAAGCACAAAATAGCAAAAACAATTAAGCAAGCGAGACAAAGCGTTACGCATCGCAAAATAAAAATCAAAGATAAAGTTATAGATATTCCTTCTTATCCTGTGACTCTTGAAGAAGAAAAGCAAATGACAGTAGACATTGTTGTTGGAAAACCCCAAGTGCAAAAAGACACAAAAAATGAAATAAAAGAAATAAAACAAGAAACAGAAACAAAAACAAAAACAAGTCAAATAACACAAGAAATTAAGGAGATAAAAAGCAATGCTTAATCAAAAAACAAATATTAGCGAGCAAACATTTACCAAAAAATCAAAAGATAACAAAAAAGTAGATGCTGAAAAGTTAAAACAAGAAATTAAAGAAGTTAAGCGCGAAATAATAAAAGAAATAGAACAAGAAAAACAAGAAGAACTGATAGATAGGAAAACAGTAGAAGCAAAGCAATTAAGTCAAAAACAACAAGCAGATGTAAAAAAGATAAAAACTCCTTTGCGCGCAGCAATTATTTATATTCAGTCATCAAAAAACAACACACATATCACACTTACAGATATAACTGGCAGTGAAATATTGGCAAAGGCATCTGGAGGAATGCTTACAAAAAACAAAGCGCACCGTGATGAGCAAGCTGCTGCTATTGGAATGGTGCAGGTTGTTGAAAATGTTCTGGCAACGCACAAAATTAGTAGGTTGATTGTTAGAGTGCGTGGAAAAGGGGGAATAAAGAGTGACAGAATAGGGCAAGCAGCGCAAATAATTCTTAAAATGCTTAGCCACGACAAATATGAAATCATTCATTTAAAAGATGTAATGCCAATTTATTATGGCAAAAAGCTAAAATATGGGAGAAGAGGGAGAAAAGTATAATAAAATATGGTGGGGCTTGAAATTCTTAAAAAAAGTGATGGAGAGGTTGTTTGTCAGCTTAAAAATACATCTCCTGCGTTTGTCAACAGCCTTCGAAGAATTTTAATGAACGAAATTCCTATAATTGTTGTTGATAGTGTTTCTATTTTTGGAAAAACAAAAATAACATATATTGAAGAATGGTTAGCGCACCGCATTGGCCTATGCCCTATAAAACAAACACTTAAAGATATTGAAAACCAGTCTGATGTTTCTGCTATAAAATTCACCCTTGATGTTGATGGTCCGCGCACTGTTCACGCAAGCGACATCAAAGGCATTAATATAGCTTATCCAAATATCATGATTATTAAATTGCGCGACAGCGAGACAATAAAATTAGAAGGAACTTGCAAAATAAGCACAGGCGAACAACACACAAAAGCAAAAGCATCGCACGTATATTATAACTATGATGAGAAGAGTAGAACTTTCACATTGCGAATTGTGTCTATAGGACAACTTACAGCAGAAGAAATTTTGAAAAGTGCACTGAAAGTATTTAAGCAAAAAATAGAAACTGCTGAAGATTTGATAAAGCAAATTTAGTTTTTAAGTTTTAATCATTATTATTCACCTCATTACAAATAGATTATGGTATCTGAAAATTTTAAAGTAACACCTTGGGAAGTTGAAGGAGAAGTAGATTATGGTAAATTAATTGAAGAATTTGGGATTAATGTTATAGACACAAAGTTGCTTGAACGCATCAAAAAGCACACTGGCGGCGAACTTCATCCTTATTTAGAGCGAGGAATATTCTTTGCTCATCGCGATTTAGATAAACTTCTTGATGCTTATGAAAAAGGTGAGAAGTTTTATATATATACTGGGCGCGGTCCATCGCAGGATATGCATCTTGGACATCTGCTTCCATTTGTGTTTGTAAAGTGGTTACAAGATAAATTTGGGTGTGAAGTGTGGATTCAGATTTCAGATGACGAAAAATTTTTATTCAAAGAAAAAACCATTGACCAAATTAAAAAACAAGCAGAAATTGATATTTTAAATATTTTAGCTGTTGGTTTTGATTCTGAGAAAACAATTATTGTTAGTGATTTTAAACATATAAGTGTAATGTATGAAACAGCCTGCGAAATTGCAAAAAAACTAAACTTTTCAAATGTAAAAGCAACATTTGGATTTAATAATAAGACAAATATTGGTGCAATTTTTTATCCTGCTGTTCAAATGGTTTTAGCTGTGTTGCCCTCTAAAATTTACAAAAAAAACATACTTTGTTTAATTCCTTATGGCATTGACCAAGACCCATATTTTAGGTTGCAAAGAGATATAAATGAGAAAATGGGCTTTTATAAGCCAGTTTGCCTTGCTGGCGTATTTTTGCCTGGCTTACAAGGTCCTACTGGAAAAATGAGTTCAAGCGATTCAAGCAGTGCAATTTTTCTTGACGATACGCCCGAAGAAGTTGCAAATAAAATAAAAAAATATGCTTTTTCTGGAGGCCAGCCAACAATTGAGGAGCATCGAATAAAGGGTGGAAATCCTGACATCGATACTTGTTTTCAATACTTAAAATTATTCTTTGAGCCAGACAATGCAAAATTGCAAGAAATTTATAATAATTATAAAAGTGGAAAAATGCTCACAAGTGAACTAAAAATCTATACAATTAAGAAAATCAATGATTTTTTGGAAAAATTTAGACAGCAGCGCGAAGCAATTCAGCCAAGAGTAAATGAGTTTTTGTATAGCGAAGAGAAAATAAATAAAAACAGAAAAATTTATGAAACATGAAGATAAACACAAAATACTTAAAACCAAAATAAATACATAAATATAAAACCAAAATAAATACATAAATATAAAACCAAAATAAATACATAAATATAAAACCAAAATAAATACATAAATATAAAACCAAAATAAATACATAAATATAAAACCAAAATAAATACATAAATATAAAACCAAATACATCTTATGGAACACAAAGCTAAATACAAAACCAAAACTGAAACAAAATACATATCTAATTATATTTATATAATAGGTAAAGATTCTACAATATCTGCAACTAATAATATAAGTAACATTACACCTACTACTTTAACTAAATTTATCTTTGTTGGAACAGGGCATATTTTTAAAAAAAGTGTGGAAGACATTAAAAAAGCAGTAAAAAAAGAGCATCCAACGATTGTTGCAGTTGAACTTGATGAAGATAGATATAAATATTTGCTTGAAAAAACAAAAAATAAGAAGGTTGCGCGCCACTTTAATTTATCAGTTATTGGTCTGCTAAATTGGCTTTTTGCCTCACTTCAAAAATCTTTGAGCTTTGATTTAGAGCCAGGAGTTGATATGCTAACAGCAATTCAGCAAGCCAAGCAACACAATCTTCCGTTAAAATTAATTGACAGACACATATACATAACAATGAATCATTTTATTTCAATACCTTGGAGAGAAAAGCTAAACCTTTTTTTTCCGAAAAAAATAGCAGTTCCTAAGATAGATAGCAATATTCTTAATAATTCTTCGCAACTTGAAGAGATAATCACTTTGCTTAAAAAGGAAGCTCCGTATATGTACCGCGCATTTGTTGAAGAGCGCGATTTTTTTATTGCATTTCGTCTTTTTCAAATTTTTCAACAAAACCCAACAAACCAAAAAGTTCTTGTTGTTCTTGGTGCAGGACATTTGTCAGGTGTTAAGAGTTATTTTAATCAACTTTGCGCGCACCAACTAACTGAACAAAATATTTACAAAAAAATGAGTGATGCAACAGAAATCCAAAAACCAGGAATTCTTTCAATACTGTCTTTGATTCCGCTGTTTATGGTTTTACTTGCCTTACTTGTGCTTGTTAAATTTAAACTATTCAAAATTAAACAATAAATAAAGAAAAAATAAAGGTTGTGTGTTGTGGTTGTAGCAAGGAATTACAATCAAATATATTGTGTGTTGTGGTTGTAGCAAGGAATTACAATCAAATATATTGTGTGTTGTGGTTGTAGCAAGGAATTACAATCAAATATATTGTGTGTTGTGGTTGTAGCAAGGAATTACAATCAAATATATTGTGTGTTGTGGTTGTAGCAAGGAATTACAATCAAATATTTCGCGATTTTACACCAACTATTTCTTGCTGAGAAAGTACACTATTGTAAATTATTTTTTAAATATTTTTTAGATTTTGCTTTACACCCTACTCAAACCTAAACTTTGCCACAAAACATTATGGATATAACAGAGCAAATTAATATATTTATAACTGAGAATTACAAAGAATATGTTGAAGAATGCTTTATAAAAGATCAACCTTTTATCATTGATTTTGAAATGCTCGAGCAAAAAGATCCTGAGCTAACTGACAAATTGCTTGACGATCCTGAAACAGTTTTGTACTTTTTTAACAAAATACTTAAAGAGTTGGCGCCAACAAGTGCAAAGGATAATCGAATTTATGCGCGCTTTAAAAATGTTCCTGGGAGCAGATTAATAAATATTAGAGACCTAAGAAGCAAACACTTGCATAAGTTCATCAAAGTGCGCGGGCTCATAAAATCCTCAACTTCTGTTAGACCACAAACAACTGAAATGATATTTGAATGCCCTAATTGTGGAGCGAAAATTTCGGTTATACAAACAGGTATGAAATTAACAGTGCCTACAACTTGCGAATGTGGTCGGCGAGGACAGTTCAAAGAGCTTGAAAAAAGATTTATAGATGTAGAGCATATTATTTTAGAAGAAAGTCCTGAAGAAATAGAAGGTACTCAAGCCCAAAAAATTAGCATCCTTCTTAAAGATGATCTTATTGCGTCAAGTCTTCAAAAAACAATTCAGCCAGGATCAAAAATAGAGCTTGTTGGTGCTTTGCAAGAAGTTCCAATTATTTTGACTACAGGGGGCCGTTCTGTTAATTTTGATTTTCAAATTGATGCTAACAATGTTACACCTATTGAATATGAATTTGAAGACATTAAAATCACACAAGAAGATGAAAACCAGATTTTTGATGCAGCAAAAGATCCTGAACTTTTTAAAAAGCTTCGCGAATCAATTGCTCCTTCTATTTATGGATATGGTAAGATTAAAGAAGCGTTGGTTCTTCAACTTTTCAGTGGTGTTAGAACTGTGCTTCCTGATGGAACTGTTCGCCGCGGAGACAGCCATATTTTGCTTATTGGAGACCCAGGTGTTGGAAAATCAATGTTGTTAATGCAAATAGCAACCTTAGCTCCAAAGGCGCGCTATGTTTCTGGAAAAGCAACAACAGGCGCAGGTTTAACCGCAACAGTTATACGAGATGAATTAATAGGAGGGTATGCTCTTGAAGCAGGAGCGCTTGTACTAACTAACAAAGGTATTGTACTTATTGATGAGTTTGATAAAATGTCAGAAGATGATCGCTCGGCAATGCACGAAGCAATGGAGCAACAGCAAATAAGTATAAGCAAAGCAAATATTCAAGCCACGCTTAAAGCACAAACAACAGTATTAGCAGCTGCAAACCCAAAATTTGGTCGTTTTGATTCTCGTAGGTCAGTAGTTGAGCAGATTAACATCCCTGACACGCTTATTTCGCGTTTTGATCTAATATTCATAATCCAAGACATACCAAACAAAACAAGTGACGAAGCATTGGCTGCGCACATTTTAACTGTGCACAAAAGCAGTGAAAATATGTTTAAAACTCCATTTAATAAGGAATTTATTCGCAAATATATTGCATATGCGCGCGCACATATAAAGCCAGAGCTAACTAAAGAAGCGATGGAGGAAATCAAAGAATTTTTTACGAGTTTGCGGGCTCGTTATGAACAGCAAGAAGGAGAAAAAACAATACCTATTTCTGCGCGCCAATTAGAAGCAATAATTAGATTATCTCAAGCTGCAGCAAAAATGCGATTATCAAATAAGGTTGAAGCAAGAGACGCGCGCATAGCTATTGAATTAGAAAAATATTCTCTGCGTCAAGTTGGCTATGATTATGAAACAAACCAATATGATATTGATAAAATTGTAGTTGGATCTACTGCGCACCAGCGAAGCCAGAATATGGTATTTACAGACGAGTTTTTTGCATTGCTCAAATTAAACAAAGTAATTAAGCGAAAAGATATTGAAAAGTTAGCAGAAAAAATAGGATTGCACAAACAAAAAGCAGATCAAATAGTAGAAGATTTGAAGAAAGAAGGAAGAATATTTGAGCCAAAACCTGGAGAATTGCAAGAAATTTAAATAAAAAGAATTACACTAAACAAAGCAAATCTATTTTTACTAAATAGAACAATTTTAAAAATGCGCAAAGTTATTAGACTACGCTTAAAAGTCGCATTTTCACTAAATTTATTTTATTCTAACAACACCACCAAAATTAATTTTCATCTAATTTATTTTATTCTAACAACATCACCATTATTTAGCGCGAGCATAGTTTTCCCAATTTTATAATGCTCTTCAATTCCTAATTTAAAATAATTTAGCTTGCCTTCGTTGTCAGTATGGCAAGGAATTATTGTTTTTGGTTTGAGCATACGAATAATCTCGCGGTGTTCTTCTTTGTAGGCATGCCCACTCGCGTGCAAGTCGCGATAAATGCGGCAGCCCTGTTTGTCTAAAAGTTTTTCAAGATTTTCAACATTTTTTTTATTGATGTCAGAAGGAATAATTGATGATGAAAAAAACACCTGCGTACCGCGCGGAAAACTAAAGCCCTTATAATCTCGTCCTGCAATTCTAGATAAAACAGCATTTTCTTCTCCTTGGTTGCCTGTGCAAAAAATTAAATGCTTGTTTGGGTCTTTTTTTACGCGCCCCAATACAGTTTTTATTGAAGATTTACTTTTGTATAATTCAATAATTCCTGAAATCTTGCCAAGTCCTTGCGCTGCTGTTATATATTTAACAGTAGAACCACCGAGCACTATAAGTCGTCGGTTGAGCATTTCTGCGAACCGCTGAACCGCTTGAAAGCGCGCAATATTTGACGCAAAGGCAGTCACAACTAAAAGTGAACCATATGACGAAAGTTCTTGATGTTGGGTTTTTAAGAGCGCGCCCTTTAATATTTCTTGACCAATATATTCAGATGGACAATAGCCCTTTTTCTCAATATTTAATGCACCATCAATCAGCACCTTAACTCCTTGTTTTCCTAATTCAAATAATCTTTTATAATTTGGAAAATTCATATCTGTTGGAGAATCATCAAACTTCCAATCATTTGCATAAACAACAACTCCTTCTTTTGTGTGAAGCACAACAATCGCAGAATCAGGAATACTATGACTACACCCAACCATTTCAATATTTATATTTTCATTGAGTTTGTATTTGCTATTATTAGGAACAACTATAAATTTATTGCGAAGCTCGCGATAAGTAGTCATTGCACCATCATATTCGCGTTCTACATCATCGCTTTTTTTTGCAAAGATTGTGGTAGGTTTAGTTTTTCTTTCTGACTCTCCCTTAATTATTTTCCGCAATATTTCAAGGGTGTAAGGAGTGCCAATTATTGGACAATCATATTGTTCAGCCAAAGCAAAAACTGCTCCTATGTGATCTAAATGGCCATGCGAAAGAACAATCGCTGCAACCTTTTTTTTATCTTTAATTATTCTATCATCAGGAACAATAGTAAAATTATATAATTCTTCGCGCGAAAGGGTTTCAACTTTTATATCACCGCTTTCAGCTAAAGGTGTAATATTAATACCCATATCAAGTATAACAATCTCGTCTCCAACGCGCACAGCACTCATGTTTCGGCCAACTTCATCATAACCTCCTATTGCATAAATTTCCATATATTTTTGTTGATGTTTAGCATTTTGACTTGTTATTTTTCTAATCTTTGTTTTGTTATACATTTAAATTTAAAATTTTATTAGCATTTTGACTTGTTATTTTTCTAATCTTTGTTTTGTTATACATTTAAATTTAAAATTTTATTAGCATTTTGACTTGTTATTTTTCTAATCTTTGTTTTGTTATACATTTAAATTTAAAATTTTATTAGCATTTTGACTTGTTATTTTTGCAACATCATCTTTGCTTTTGCTTGTAATCTCACTGATTTTTTCAACTGAAAACTTTAAATTAAGTGGTGTATTTTTTTCCTCTTTTTTTCTTAATGGGTGAAGAAAAGGGCTATCTGTCTCTAAAACAAAATACTCTAACGGAATTTTTTTTACATATTTTTGAACATCTTCGCGATACAAAACATTAGTAGATATTGAGATAAACCATCTCTTTTCAACAATTCTTTTAGTTAGTTTTATGCTTCCTTCAAAGCAGTGAAAAATAACTTGCTTTATTTGTTTTTCTTCAAGAATGTTAAAGCAATATTTTCCCACTGCGCGCGAATGAACAATAACTGGCAAATCTGTTGTTTTTGCAAAATCCAACAATTGCCTAAAATTTTGCTCTTGGTTTTCGCGGTTTGTTTCTCTAAAAAAATCCATTCCTATTTCGCCAATTCCAACAACTTTTGGATGGTTTATATATTTTTTCATAAATCCAATTGCTTTTTCAACTTGCTCTTTGCTCACTTCAAGCTCTAAAAAACCAAGAGTGGCAAAAACATTATTATATTTCTCAATAATTTTTAGATTTTCTTCATATCTCTCTGGCTCAAGAAGTGATTCAACAATTATAATATTTTGGCGCGCACTCTCTTTAATAATCTCTTCTGCTTGCGCAAGTGTGAAAAATGCGCGCGATAAAAGATGACTGTGTGTGTCAATTAGCATAATTTTTTGGAGTAATTGTTAGTGTTTATAAACTCTTTGCTAAATAATATTATGGATCAAACAACAATCTTGCTCATAATCGCACTTGGCATCATACTGTTTGTAATTTATATTTACAATTCACTTATTTCGATGCGCAACAGAGTTAACAATTCGTGGGCGCAAATTGATGTTCAATTGAAACGAAGGTTTGACTTAATACCAAATTTAGTTGATAGTGTGAAGGGTTATATGAAACACGAACGAGGAACATTAACAGAAATAACAAATGCGCGCACATCAATGGTAAAGGCGCAGACAGTTGGCGAAAAGGCAAAAGCAGATAACATGCTTTCAGGAGCATTAAAATCATTGTTTGCAGTGGCTGAAAACTACCCTGATTTAAAAGCAAGCCAAAATTTTATGATGCTTCAAGAAGAATTGAGCGGAACAGAGAGTAAAATAGCATATGCGCGCCAATTTTACAATGACGCAGTAATGGAATATAATATAAAAATTCAGATTTTTCCAAATAATTTGTTAGTAGGAATACTTGGATTTAAAGAAGAAGCTCTTTTTGAAGTCAAAGATGCGAAACAAAGAGATGTTGTTAAGGTTGAGTTTTAAAGAAAAGCAAATAAAATAAGTATTTAGATGTTGTTAAGGTTGAGTTTTAAAAATTTAATAGAAATAGAAATATAGTTAAGTTAAAAATCTAAAGTTAGTAGTTAAGTTAAAAATTTAAATAATGTTGTTAAAGTTGAGTTTTAAAAATCTAATATAAATAAATAGAAATAGAAATAGAAATAGAAATATAGTTAAGTTAAAAATCTAAAGTTAGTAGTTAAGTTAAAAATTTAAATAATGTTGCTAAAGTTGAGTTTTAAAAATCTAATATAAATAAATAGAAATATGATTAAATTAAAATATAATTAAGTTAAAAATCTAAAGCAAAAATTCTATAACAATATATGGTAAAACAAAGTATATACACTCAAATATCAGCGAACAAACGCAATTCATATCTTTTATTTATATTCTTTTTTGCGATTATGTTTGTTTTGGGGTGGATTGTTTCAGAGGTTTTTGGTTATGGCACTATAGGTCTTGTTTTGATTTGTTCAATTTCAATAATTTGGGTAATAATTAGCTATTATGCTGGAGACAAGATGGTTTTGGCTGCAAACAGATGCCGCGAGGTTTCAAAACGCGACGAACCATATTTAGTAAATACTGTTGAAGGCTTGGCACTTGCTGCTGGAATCCCGACACCAAAAATATATATTGTTGAAGACCCAGCGCCAAACGCATTTGCAACAGGCAGGGATCCAGAGCATTCTTCTGTGGCTGTTACGCGCGGACTTTTAAATAGTTTAAATCGTGCTGAATTAGAAGGGGTTATTGCTCACGAAATATCGCACATTAAAAATTATGATATTCGTTATATGACTTTGGTAATTGTTGTTGTGGGAATAATTGGAATGATAGCTAGCATTATATCTTACACTTTTATATTTAGCAACAATAGAAACAGCAACAATAGAGGACTTATTATTGTTGGCATTCTTGCAGCGATTTTGGCGCCGATTTTTGCTCAGATTGTTCAACTAGCAATTTCACGCCAACGAGAATATTTAGCAGATTCAAGCGGAGCATTATTAACTCATAATCCACAAGGACTCGCAGATGCACTTAAAAAAATTGCTTCTGACAAAACACCTTCGCGCAGTGCAGACAAAACTAGCGCAAGTTTATATATTGCAAATCCTTTTAAAAAAGTGGATGTTGCAGGACTGTTTAGCACTCACCCGCCGATAAAGGCGCGAATTGCAAAATTAGAAAAAATGTAATTTTAAGTTAGCAAATCTTATATTTTCATAGCACAGAAAGTGCGCGCATAAAAAGTTATTTATTCTATTTCTGCCCAGAAATAATATTTATAACAGCACCAAAAACAACAGGGACTCCGAGCATTCCAACAATTGTCCAAAAGTGAAGCGGATGATTAAGATAAAAACTTAAATCACCCCCAAAAAGAGGAATCCAAATAACAAAAACCATAAGAATATAAATTAAACTGCACGCAATTCCATATATTGTGCTTTCTAAAAAAGAAAGTTTTGTGTTGCGCATAAAAATAAGGTAGAAAATTATTGTAAAAAATAGCGCGATTGCTAAGATATATTCTGTTTTTGATTGAGAATATTCAGACAACGCCCAGTTGAAAAAACTAGATAGTAAAAATATTAAAAAACCATAGAGCGCGCCCTTTTCTGACACTTTTGTTATGTTTTCCAAATTTAAGATAGGTGGTGGGTTGTTATTCATAATTTATTTATAAAATATTATTTCCAAATTTATGGCTAAAATAGCAAGATAAACTATAAACAATAAACAAAGATTTTGATATATTTGTATATAAACAAATTATAAAAAATGAATTTGGAGATACATATAAATAAATTATAAAAAATGAATTTGGAAATATGTATAGATAAATTATAAAAAATGAATTTGGAAATACATATAAACAAATTATAAAAAATGAATTTGGAAATATGTATAGATAAATTATAAAAAATGAATTTGGAAATGTGTATAAATAAATTATGGAAGATGAGTTTGGAAATTTTATGCGTAGCAAAGAGCAAAATTTAAAGAGAGATAAACAAGCAAACCCTAAAGAAAAAATAAAAAAACAAACAAAGACTCAAAGGAAAGTTTCAACAGCAATAAATGAAAAATGTGAAGGAATCAAGTGCTGGTTTGTTGAAAAATATGATAATTTTAAGATTAAAGGAGGTAAGCCATCACATTTGTTTATTGCTGTTGTTCTTGTTTGTTTAATTATTGTAAGTGTAATTGCTTATTCTGTTTATTCTATTATGTCTCAAGAAGAAAAGGACGCTCAATTAACTTTATTTTTTATGGATGGCGCAAATATTTCGCAGTTAAACATAACTATTCAAAAGATTGATATTAAAACAGATTTGGGTTTTAAAACAGTGTTTAAGGGTTCTAAAATCATTGCACTGCAAAAAGACAACATACAAATAAGTGGAATTAATATTTCTGCAGGTAATTATTCTGGCATCAAGCTATGGTTAGATACAACAAGCAAGGGTATTCTTGAAAACAAAAGCATTGTTCCTGTTGATGTTCAAACAAAGGTATTTGTTGTTAATTTTGATAAAATAGAACTTTTTACAAATCAAAGCATGGATTTGTTGCTTGATTTTAATTTGATAAAACTAGTAAAACAAACAGCAGAAGGAAAGATTATTTTTGTGCCTTTAGATTCGATTAAAGCAAAACAATCTGATGAATTAGCAGATGAAGAAAACGAAAGTATGACAGCAAATATTGTTATTTCACAAAAAACAGAAATAAAGCAAAATAATATAAAAATAGAAAAAGGCCAACCAAATGTTACGCAAATAAAAAGTGCAGCAATTAACAAAACCAACAAAATTACAGGCAAAACTCTTGGTATCACAACCACTACAAAAAAAGAAGGTGTTTGCGTTGTAGCCGACATAGCAAACAGCAAATTATATATAGATAATGTTTTTAATACAACTATTGAAAAAGACAAAACAACTTGTGTTAATTTGAGCGAAGGAAATTATAGTATAACTGTTGAAAAAGGCAGATTTGGAAAGTTAGTGACAAATGTTTCAATTAAAAATATATATCAAAAAGACAATATCCCAACAAAACCAGAAGATGCAGTTCAGTGTGATTCTTGCGAAAGTTGCAATAAAATAATTAAAGAAAGCAATAAATCGCAGCTATATATTGAAATAACAAAAGACATAACCTCTGCTGACAATTGCATTCTTTTAAAAAGATATAATACAACTATTGATTGCAATAGCCACAAAATAATAGGAAGTAAGCAAGGAAGCGCGATATTTGTGCGCGCACTTCAAAATATAAACATTACAAATTGCGAAATTGAAAATTTTAATGTAGGAATAACTTTATCAGGGTTAAGAGAGGGGCTAATTGCTAACAACAAAATTTCAAAAAACAATAAGCAAGGGATATATATGTATTTAACGAGCAATGTGCAGGTTTTAGGGAATGAAATTTTTGAAAATGCGGGAGGTATTTTCGCAGAACAAGCGCCAATAGGGGGTAAAGGTAATATTTTTAAAGACAACAAAATTAAAAGTAATTCTCACTATGGGTTGGCATTAACAAAAGAATTGATTCAAAATAAGGTGATAAACAACACAATCACATATAATGGCAAAGCAGGACTGTATATTGATGATAGTGGTTTAAACTCGATTGTAGCAAATATAATTTGCAACAACACCCACAATGATATTTTTCATATCTCAACAAAAGGCCCAACAAATAAGCGCATA
>Ga0210027_1000366_pt1 | contig 46771 bp, 38 predicted proteins | sample CryGeymeta201510_FD_183978 | JGI IMG/M metagenome (GOLD analysis project Ga0210027, IMG submission 183978) | Groundwater microbial communities from Crystal Geyser aquifers in Utah, USA - Crystal Geyser metaG 2015-10 (SPAdes) (version 2) | ecosystem: Environmental > Aquatic > Deep subsurface >...
GAGAGTTTTAAGATTGCTAGTGTACAGATGGGTGCGTCAATTCAAAACTATATGCTGAATAATTGTGATGGGGCGCGCGAGACATTTATAAACTCATCTAAATCAGCGTTTTCGTTTGTTTTTGGACCTAGTAGCTTGACAAACAATATGTGGGGTACATATAAAAAAAGCTTTGAAAAGTTATATAATATTGCTTGTGATAAAAATAAAAACATAACTTCTTTTGAATCTGGGCTTTACATAGTCGCAGCCGTGCTTTCTTTTTTGTTCTTTTTCCTTTCAGTATTTTTAACAGTATTTATGCGGTGGTATCCTGCAGTTTTTAGCTTAATTTTTTCTTATTTATCTTCTGCTGCTGCTTATTCTGCTGCCTCAGGAACATTTGTTTTTGATAAGTTTATAGAAGGTTTGGGTATGTTTTTACCTATGTTTTTTATAGGTTTATATATTATATTTACAATTCTATTTATTCAAACATTGTGGTTTCTTATTTATATTTGCTATATAAAGTTTGGACAAGGTGCAAAAATATCTTTACCTCGTTTTGCTGATTTTTCAGGCAAATCCTATTCTATACCTATAGAGATTATAGTTGTTGTTCTCGCTGCTATTATCACATTATTATTTTTAGGTACAACTATAACTCAAAACATCGCGACTGCTAGTTGGAGTGTTTTGTTGCTAAGCATTATATTTTATATAAGTTATCGATTTTTAAGAAGCGGAGATGGTAGTTTTTTTCTGCCCACTTTTCCCTCTTTAATTATGAATAATATCATACCTTTTGTGCTTGCTGTTATTAGTTTGAGATCTGAATCCTTACGAGCTTATTTTGCGCAAGCAGGCTTTCTTGATTCAACTAAAATATCTACGGCTTTTGCACAAGTGAGTTATCCATTTGATCCTGCCTTGTGGGGTGAAGGACTTTTTATAAGTATTATATTTTCTTTTTTGTTTATATTTGTGATGATTGTTGTAAATAAACAAATATTTCTAAGAATTATCAAGGGTGAATCAGTCCATTTGTGGACAGGCGCGCTACACCAAGGCATAAATGAAATTAGAACTCTTACTACTAAAATTGAAGCAAACATCAAGGAAAATATGCAATTAAATCAACAAATTTTACAACTCGAACAACAATATGCTGATAAGATGATAAAATATAAGAATTCTCAGGATGAAGAAGAAAGAGCTAAGTTAGAGCAAGAATTAGATAAAATTATTATGGAAAGGTTATATCTTTATAAAAAACTAGTTAGGCTTGATAATTTTAAAGATGCTATGGAATTAAAAATGCGTTTAGAACAAATAAAGTTAGATGACGAACAAACCAAAAAAATAAAGCAGTTAGACCCTAACCAAAAAACAAAAAAATAAAGCAGTTAAATCCTTACAAAAAATAATAAATATAATAATCTTGTTTTTCAGTGAAGAAAATAAAACAAACTCAAAAAAATTTATAGTAATTATTCCAAAAAAATTTATGGGTATTATTAAAAATAAATCAAACAATTTGCGCGCAAGTATATGTGTTCTTTTTTCAGGAGGTAAGGATAGCACAGCAGCGGTATTTGAATTGAGCAAAAATTACAAAATAGCTTGCTTGATAACGATTGTGTCAGAAAATCCTGACTCTTTTATGTTTCACACACCAAACATAAATTTAACTGAATTGCAAGCAAAAGCAATGAAAATCCCGCTCATAAAATTCGCAACAAAAGGAAAAAAAGAAAAAGAGTTATCTGATTTAAAAGCAGCAATAAAACTTGCAAAAGACAAATACAGCATTGAAGCTGTTGGAGTTGGCGCGCTTGAAAGTCAGTATCAATTGCAGAGAATTGAAAAAATCTGCAAAGAATTAGATTTATTTGTTCTTGCACCATTTTGGAAAAAGAATATTGAAAAATATATGAATTATTTGCTTGATAATAGTTTTGAAATTATTTTTACTGGGGTCGCTGCTGAGGGTTTTGATAAATCTTGGCTTAGAAGAAAACTTGATAAAAATGCGCTTGAAGATTTGAAGAAACTAAACAAACACTACAAAATTCATTTGGCTGGTGAAGGGGGAGAATACGAAACCTTTGTGCTTAATTGTCTGCTGTTTAAAAAAAAGATAAAAATTTTGGATTATGATAAAATTTTAAATAAAAATTCAGGAAAACTTGTTATAAACCAAGTAGAATTGGTCAAAAAATAAATATAAACTTAAAAATATCACCATAAGCTGCGTTGTCTTGCTGTTTTTTTTCTTGCGCGTCGGTTTTAACGGCGTCAAAAAGAAGCAAATTTGCTGTTTTCTTACATGTGCCAATTTATCTTACCTCTATTATAAGTTTTTGTTTTCCTGTTTCAATTGTTTTTTCTTTCAAAATTAGCCTTCCTATTTCTTTTGTATTTTTTACATGCAGACCACCACAAGGAATTGGAATATAACTTCCAATCTGACACCATCTAAAACCTTTTCTTTTCTTATCCCCATAAGTTTTGATTTCTAACCCTTCTTGAATATCTTTATTTGCTTGCTCTAATGCTTTTTGAATTATCTCATCAGCTAATTCGTGTTTAAAAACCAAATAAGCCGAATCAGATTTTATTACTCCCGCCACAGCTCTTTCTTTGAATTGCAAATCAAAAACTTCTACCCATAGATGTAAAGCTGAATGCAATCTCATCTTTTTATATCTTTTGTTCCAGTCAAGTTGTAGGTTAACTGTATCTCCTTTTTTAAATAGTGGTGCTTTGTTTAGGATGTGCCAAATCTCATCCCCTTCTTTCTTTAATCCTATAACCTCACAATCGTTTATTTTGCCCAAATCTCCAGGTTCATTTGAGGTTTGAGGAAAAAACATGGTTTCTTCTAATAAAACCCTATTCCCCTCTATCTTAGTCACTTTTGTTTGACGCTCTTTTAGATAAGCGTCTTCATGAAACAATATTTTGGTCATTTGAACCGCCTCCAAAAAATGGTGAAACCAATCTCGTGTCATTGTCTTCAATAGTGTTGATTCCTTCTTCTACTAAATATTTATTTACTTTCCTTCCGAGGAAACTACTGACTCCTATAATTAAGACTGTTATTCTCCTTTTGCCCCGCTTTTAAATTTAAAATCGACGCCTAATTTCTTAGCCCATATTTCTGTATTGGTAGTTAAAGCATCAACAGCTAAACTTTGAAAACCGCACCAATGTTTATTGGCATATTCAATTAACAATTCATCTGGTAATTTCTCTCCATCAAAGTAGAAAGTATACATTGCTTCCCTCACAAATCGATCTAAGTGTAATATATCTTTTCTTCGCAAACCAACCGAGAGCACCAAATTTGCAGTATAAGAACCTATACCAGGAAATTTTAATAATTCTTTGCGTGCTTCTTCTGTAGATAATTTTTTGAGTTTTTCTAAGTTAATATTATCTTTTACAATAATCTCAGCAATCTTTTTTATGAATTTATCTCTATAACCAACTTTACATTCTCTAATTGTTGATAAAGGAACTTTTGAAATATTTTGTGGAGATGGAAAGCTAAAATAATCCTTCCCGTCGATTTTGACCCTTTCTCCAAGTTTAGCACATAAGTTATACATCATAGAATACAGTCGTTTAAATTGAATATTCTGAGCACAGATAACACCTATTATCGCTTCAAAAACAGTAGGATAACTTTTACCTTTCGAACTATATTGAGATTCCATCGCCGCCTTAAGAATCCTATCTTTCTCGCACATTTCATAGAATGCTCTATAATCTTCTTTTAATCCTAGACACCAAGATATAATCTCTTTTACTTCCACAAGTTCTTCTGTCTGCAGATTTCTTGAGGGTTCAATTCTAATTACGAGCTTCGGATTATTCACAGTGCCTACTGATTTAATCTCTGCTACACATATTTTGCCGTTTCGTAATTGTAATACTCTAATAAGTTTTCCTTCCTCGGAAACCTAGGGATAAATATTATAGTGGGTTAATACAAAATCGAAATTATAGGGTGGAGTGATATCTGTTTTTGATAATTCTATTTCCATAAGCTAAACCTCTCTTTGAGATATTCTTTGCCTCTTAAATTATATAAGAATTCTTGTTTTGGTCCTGTTGGAGCTAAATCAGAAAATAAATATTGCTGGCGAGAAATCATTGACTCCTGAGATTCTATATATTTATATTCTAGTGAAAACTTACTCATAGACTTTTTCTTCTGTTTTATCATCTTTTGTTGTTAAAGTTTTCTCGGGCGCGCTAACATCCTCATCTTCAACAATTTCAGTTGGTGATATATAACTTTCACTAGCAACTGCAAATACAGGTTCCCATTTATTTACCACAACATCTACGCGATCAAACTGCTCGTTGTATGTTGCTTTTCCTTCAAAATAAAATTCCCTTCCAAGTAAGTCTTTTTGCTTCAAAATTTCTTCTGCCCTTTCTCCAAAGAGAGTTATTCTAACACTGCCTGTTCCATCATCTATAATTAAATTTAATATTGCCCTGTTTACTGCATTAAAAGTGCCTTCAGCGACTTTTTTGCCTGTTTCTGGGTCTGCAATATAGTATGTTGGATCAAATTTTTGGATTACTGTTGCCTTGATTCGCACATACCCTTCTTTAATTATTCGTATTGGAATTATAGGTGTGCTTGAAAATGATTTTATGTTGTTGATTGTAGTGTTTTCATCTATTTCGATTTTTGTTGTGGTTCCAAAATGGAGTTCAATGTCGCTCCTGTTATTTTCGCGCGCATATGCATTGGATATTCTCAAAACATCACCTTCTTTAATTTGCTCTAATACTTGCGTTAGTTGTTCGTTCCACAAAACCACTCTTATACTACCTGTTTCATCTCCAAGAATTATACCCCCAACAAAACCCTCTGCTTTTTCTGTTTTAAATTGCCTTGGCTCAAAGATACGCACAACTTTGCAAACAAGGTTCACATTACTCATTTTTTGTATAATATCACTTATTTTCATTGGCTTAAATGATATTGGTTTTTTTTCAAGTTTAACACCCAAATCAGCGGCAACAATTTGAGCCGCGCCTTCTTCAGATATTAAATTTTCAAAAAAAGCCTGCTTTCGCCTAATTAATTCCATTATTTCAGTTTCTTCCTTTTTGCTCGCAGATGCTATTTCTTTAACAATCTCTTCTGAAATCATATATTATTTATAAAAATATATTTATTTTCTTTAATCTCTTTAAGATTTTAGCTTTTTTATAATTATATCTTCAAAAATCGTCAATATTAACAATATTTTTTTCCCAAGCATCTTCAATAATGCGCGGGCATGCAGTATTTATCCAACACTCAATTTGTAAAAAGTTTGGTTCTTCTTGTGGAAAAATCGAATCTCCGAGAAACAATATTGCTTCTTTTCCTTTTTGCTCTAACTTTTTTTTAATTTGAAGTGCGGTTTTCAAATTTTCTTGGCCTGGTTTTGTGCTTACAAGTATTCCATATGTTGTTGCTTGTTTGGCTAGTTCGCGCCCAATAATTTTTTTTTGCAAATATTTGTCGCGCTCTTCTTTTGAAATTTGCACAACATTATTAAGAACATAATCAATCACAAATACAGGTTTATTTGTGGCATATGCAACAGCAAGCGGATGAAACATACCTGAACCAAAATAAACAAACGCATCAATCTTTTTCTCAATTTTTTTTGCATTTTTTATATTGCATCCTAGTACTTGTCCGCCTATTAAAACTTTGAATTTGCGCGCACTTAATTGTTTCTCAAGTTTAGGCAATATATGTAGATGTTGAATTGTTGTTATTAGACCCACTTTTTTATATTTTTTTATTTTTTTTATTGATTCGCTGATCAGTTTGTGGAGTTTGATGTCGCTTTTTGCAGAAATAAAAATTCTATTCATTTTACTCCTTGTTGACCCATTTTCAAAGTTTTATTGTTGTGACCAAACTGAATAAACAGATCAATTTGTTCTTCAATTTTTTGCGGCAAAACAGGAACATCGCACGCGCCAAAGCAACTGCCATACCAAATAATTATTGTTGCATTTGTTTTTGCTTCTATTTTTTTTACTGTGTTTATTGCTTGCATTTTTAGGCCGTCAGGAAATTGCAGAAGAACAATTTTTGCTTTTGATTTTTTAATTTCAGCAATAATTTTGTATAATTCTAATTTGTAAGCCATATTTTAATTGTTTTTGGACCATTTTGTTAAGGCAAAATAAGTTTCAACAAGTTTCAAGATTGCTATAATACTAATAAATACTATGATTGTCTTCGAAACTTCATTTAACAAACACCAAACAAAGATACCTATAATTAAAATAAAAACAATTGCTTGTATTTTAATATAAAGGTTTTTATTTATATCAGTTAAACCATATAATTTGATTTTTTTGTTGTTTTTGTTCACATTATTATAACTATTATTTTTTCTAAAAATACTGTTTTGAAATTTTGTTTCAAGATTGTATTTTAATTTTCTGGTTTTTTTTTTGATTTTATTATTTACATTTTCATTTAATTTTCTGGTTTTTTTATTAATCACCTCACTATTATTGCTTTTTATTTTTATCATATGTTTTTTAAAGATTTTGTTGTAATATATATAGTCATTATAATTTAATTAGTAAAATTCCTAATAATTTTAGCCACAATTTCAAATGAATTAGAGTTTGAAAAATCTTGCAGAGCTTCCATCATACTTATTGCTTGATTTTTATTATCATAAACTGTAAAAGTTTCGTTTGTTTTAATTGTTTTGTCAAACTCATCAAAAAAGTCAGCATAAATCTGTTTTCCTTGCACAATCTGTTGAATTTTATCATTTTTCGCAACTGCTTTTTTATAATTTTTTAGCAAAACTTCTTTTGGCTTTAAATCGCTTTCTTGCAAATCTTCAATTTTTACACAATCTTCAATTTTTACATCCCCGCTTGCTGTTCTTTGAAGAGATAGCATTTGCGCGCCAACACCCAAAAATTCGCCAACATCATAACATAGTTTTCGAATATAAGTTCCTGCTTCGCATTTTACTCGAAAACCAGCGACATTATTTTTAAAATCCAAAAATTCAAAAAAATATATTTTTCTCTTCCGTAGCACTCTTTTTACTGCTGATTTAACTGGCGGAATTTGCTCTATTTCTCCTGTGAACTTTTCAAAACCTGTTTTAATTTGCTCTTCTGTAACTTGTTTGTGGAATTTTATTTTGCCAACATATTCCTTGTCTTGCCTACTTATGAATTGCAAAACAGGGGTTATTTTTCCAACAGCAATTATTAACACACCATCTACATTTGCATCAAGCGTACCGTGGTATCCACCTGTTTTTACTCCAAGTTTTTGTTTGACTTTTTCGAGTGTTTGAGATGATGTTAAGCCAACAGGTTTATACAAAAAAATAACGCCTTTAACCATAAGTTTTTCATACATATTGCAGATAAATAAAATATTAAAAAGATAAATAAAATAAATTGAGAGCTTATAAATATTTTATTAAAAAGATAGATAAATATATTGAGAGCTTATAATTATTTTATTAAAAAGATAAATAAAATAAATTGAGAGCTTATAAATATTTTATTAAAAAGATAGATAAATATATTGAGAGCTTATAATTATTTTATTAAAAAGATAGATAAATAAATTAAATAAATATGATTTGTAAAGATTAATAAATAAATCAAGGAGTTAGAAAGGAGTTAGAAAGGAGTTAGATAAATAATTTATGACACTAATTAAAGAAGGAAATGTAGTTATTGATGTTAGTGATGCTGATTATGGAAAAATATTTGTTCCTTCAAAAAAAATGAAAGTATTCTATAACCCAAGAATGAAGCATAATCGTGACATTTCTGTTTTATTTTATGATTTTTGGGCTAAAGCAGTCAAAAAGAGCGAAAATTTGGTCTTTTTTGATGGAATGGCAGGGTCAGGCGTCAAAGGACTTAGAGTTTTAGCAGAAACAGGTATAAAAAATGTTATATTTAATGATCTAAATCCAAAATCTATTGAAAATATAAAATCTAACTTAAAAATTAATAACTTACCCAAAAATATTCATTATAATCTCTACAATCTCTCTTTCCAGCGACTTTTGGCTGAAAAGCAAGCAGATATTGTTGATCTTGATCCTTTTGGAACTCCTGTTTTGTTTTTGGACTTTGTTTTGGCAAATGCTCGAAAAGGTGAGCTTATTAGTATTACAGCGACTGATACTGCTGTATTGTGCGGAGCTTCTCAACAAAATTCACAAAAATGCGAGAGAATTTATTTTTCAACACCATCAAAAAACGAATCTATGAAAGAAACAGGCTTGCGCATTCTTTTGGGTTATATTGCAAGAACAGCAGCAAAATATGGTCTTTTTCCACTGTTTTTGCTTTCATATAGCAAAGACCATTATATGCGCGCATTTTTTAGCATAGAAAAGTACAAACAAGGAGATTTGGATAGAAAAATAGGCCATATTTCGTTTTGCGCAGCTTGTAATAAAAGAAAAGTCAATTTTGAGCAGTGTTTTAGCTATGTTTGCGAATGTGGTGCTAATTTAACAATTGCCGGGCCATTATGGCTCGGAAATTTCATAGATATGGGGTTTTACAAAGAAATAGATGGTTTTGTAAAAAAACAAAATAAAAAAATTAAATTCTCAGAAAAAACAAAAAATACTACCCTAAATACCCAACAACAATTGCGCGCAGTGCAAAAATTTGATAATCTCTTAAAATTTATGAAACCATTAGCAGCAGAGCAAAATTTTCTGCCGTGGCATTATAATTTACATAATTATCCTAACTATGCGCACAAAAAAATAGATCAAGCCCTGCAGGAAATTAAAGGAGTAAGAAGTCATTTTGATCCTTTGGCAGTTAAAACAAATAAGACAAACTTGTTTGAAAAATCATAAAAAGCGAAGATGTTTTAAGATGTAAAAATATAGAAGCAAAACACAAAGATGTTTTAAGATGTAAAAATATAGAAGCAAAACACAAAGATGTTTTAAGATGTAAAAATATAGAAGCAAAACACAAAGATGTTTTAAGATTTAGAAATTTTACCAAAATGCTAGAAAATTCCACATAATTTAAAAAGAATAGAAAAATAGAAAACTAATCTAAGATAAAGAAAATTTACCAAAAATATAATGGAAAATTCCACTAATTTTAAAAATAGTATAAAATTTACCAAAAATATAATGGAAAATTCCACTAATTTTAAAAATAGTATAAAATTTACCTAAAATGTAGAATTTTCCACAAATTAAATTATAATTTATTAGGGTTTTTTACTTTTTTAAATTTAATTTTTTAATTTTTTATTCTTTGAATTTATTTTTTAATTTTTCATTCACTTTGTTAAAAATATCTGCATCGATTATTGGTTTGTGGTTCCCTTGTGTTTCTTTTCCTGCATATTTAACAATTCCAATATAGGTTTTGTTTATTAGAAGTTTTTTTATTCCTGATGTTGTTATTCTATGTTTTTTGGCAAGTTGTGTTAATGAAATAGGAGTTTCTAAAAATTCATTAAAGATTGTTCTCACCTCTTCTGCTCCTTTTTCGTCAATTATCAAATTTTTATTGATCAAACTATACCCTCGCGGAGCTTTTGTTATAAACCCACCTTCTTTTGCTTTTCTTTCCATGCCAAATTTGGTTCTGTCTCCAATTATATTTCTTTCAAATTCTGCAAATGCAGAAATTACTTGAAACATCAACTTGCCTGATGCGCTGGATGTCTCAATTTTGTCTTGCAGGGAAATAAAGTCAACTCCCCACTCTTTTAGCTTATCTATTGTTAAAATCAAATCTTTCAAATTTCTTGAGAATCTGTCAAGTTTGTAAACAAAAATTGCTGAAAATTTCTTGCTCTCAGCATCTTTTAACAATTGAATCATTTCATGCCGTTTTAAATCTTTTGCTGATTTTCCTTTATCACAGTAAATTTTAAAAATATCATAACCCAACACCTTTGCATAATTAACCAATGAATCTTGCTGCGCATCCAAAGAAAAACCGTGCTGTGCTTGGTCTTGCGTTGAAACTCTTGTGTAAATTGCAGCAAAGGGTTTATTTTTGTTTGTTTCCATAATTTTTATAAACTTAGGGTAAAATCTGCGTAGTTTATGTTTACTTAGGGTTCCCTAAGTATACAAGCAAAAAAATATAGTGTAGAATTTTCCACGATTTTGGTAAAGTTTACACAATTATGACAAATTATAATATGTTGTATATTGAGATGCACAAAATTTGCACAAACATACAAACATATAATAACAACTTAGATTAAATTACATACTTATATAAAACAAAATTTATAAATAAAATATGGGGGGGGTATATGTTGGGGATACAACAAATAGTAAGTATTCTGTTGAAGACTCCCAATCAAAAAAAAGAGCGACGCAAATACAGATTTGTTTAGGAAAGGTTTGTATAAGACATAAAGATATTGTGGAACCTGTTATAGGTGCTAACACAATATATGGGTTGGGTTTATTTAATATAGGTTTTGTGTGTATTAGCCTAAGCATATTTAATTTACTTACTTTTCGATTTGGAACAGAACCAAACACTTTTCTTATTTTCTCTGTTGTTTCCTTTATGCTTCTTTTTATTATAGGTGTTTTATTTAAGGGGTTTGAAGGTTAATGAAGAAAAAAATACAAAACACACACTACGAACTTAGAGATTTTGTTATTAGAGGAAAAACAATTTTTAGGGTATTGTTATTTCTTATAGCTAGTACCTTATTTACACTTTCTATTATTTCGTATATTCAGGCACGTTTTTCATTATTTTTTACAAATGAAGGAATAGAAGGAATATTTTTATTTTTTGGGTTATTAGGGTTTGTTTTATTTATTTGCGGTGGGATCTTAATGGGAAAATTTAAAAATTGATGTTAGTGTAAAATTCTATATTTTTGGTAAAATTTCTGCGTTTTGCTCAAATATAATTATGCTTTTTAATTGTTGCATAATTTTCTACAAATAAGGTAAATTTTCTACAAAAAGATATTATTTTTATAGAAAATCATAGCCAAGGCAAAATGATTATATTTTTAGGTGTAGAATTTTTAAACAGCTTTATTGCTTGGATCTAAATTAGTTGGTTTTTTTTCTAAAATATTGTGTATTGTATTTGAATCTATATTAGGTGCTTTTTTTTCTAAATTTTCTAAAATATCACCTGGTTTTAAAAATTGAGAGTAAACTAAATTTATTTCTGCATCCTTGTCATCGCTTTTCTTTATTATCTTTTGATTATTGTCTATTGCTTTGTAATCTTCCGCTTTTTTTATTTCTGTATTTAACTTTTCTTTTAATTAAGCCCAAACCTTTGTTTTTTCTTTTCAATCTGGGCCACGACACTTTCCACATCTTTTTTTAAAATTGTCTTTTTTTTGGCTTGTTTTGCGATAAAAACAACAAAATCAGCAATTCCCGAACCAAAATCCTGAATTGCCAACGCAAACATCTTTGCTCCTTTTTTTGAGACTCTTTTGGCTCCTTTTTCGCGCAAAATTCGTTCTGCTTGACTTGACAAGATTATTTCAGGCATTAGAAGAAATCCTGCGACGCAAGTGATTGTGAATTTGTGTCTTTATTTTTATTGAGTATTATTTTTTTCTGAAAATCAGATATAGCTCGTTTTGCTATGTCTATATTCTTTATGCCTGCGCACACTATTCTCCCTGTTTTAAAAATAAGAATAGCTGCTGAATATTCTTTGTTTTTTTCTCTATAAATTATTCCAGGAAACACTTCTGGATTGTACTCTATATTGTCCAACATGGCTGCTAATTCGAACATACGAGGAATTTTTTTGATATAAGAAGTCACTACAAGGTTCCTTATTTTTAATTCCTTTTTTTGTTTGACTTTAAAACCCAATTTATTTAATATTTTTATCAATCTAGTTAACGCTGAATTTACTGCTCTCATTGATTTTGCTCCAGTGCATACGATTTTGCCTGTCTTAAATATAATAAAAGTTATTTTTTTATCTATACTGTCATGAAAAAAAACACCGGGAAACTTTTCTTTGTTGTATTTAAAGCCCTTTTTCTCGAACTTGCCTAATGCGTTAACATCTATAGGATTATTTAATTGCTCTGTCACTACAATGTTTTGGACATTGATATCTTCATTTATTAACCCCATAATATATTTATAAATAATAGATGTAAATATTTTTTAGAAAATAATTACAAAACAAGGCTAAGTAATTGCTCCCAAACATTGCAATTAAAATTATTTTTTATTTGCGCGCTATTGAAATACAATTATGTTATTTGTTTTTAAAAATGATCTAATTGTTTGGTTTGTTATTTTGTGTTTGCTTGCTCTGTTGTTTCTGTTTGTTGAATATTAGATTTTTCTTCAATAACTACTTCTTGTTTCTGCTTTTCTTTTGCTCTTATTTCTCCAGGCATAACTACCCCAGGAGGAATTAGTTTGACTGTTATTCCTACTGTGCCCATTTTAGTTTGAGCGTCTACTTTTACTGTTTTTACTCCAAGTTTTCTCAAATTACCAGTATATATTCTTACACCTTTGTAATATTTTCTTCTTCCTGCCAATGCGCTTCCGCCAATCTTTCCAGCTAATATAATCTCAATTCCGCGCGCACCTGCACTCATTGCATCTTTCATCAAATTATTCATCAAATTTCTGAAATTTTTTCTTTCTTCAATAGAACGTCTAAGAATATTTGCGATCGAAACAGATGATAGGGCGCGAGTTTCAACTGGCTGAATATCTACAACTATATTTTGAACATTAAACTTTTTTGTAATGTTTGCTGTTATTGTTTTTAATGTTTCTCCACCACCACCAATGAGCAATCCTGGGTTAGGTGTTAGGATTGTAATTTTTGTTTTTGTAGGAATTTGTTGAATAGTTATATTATCTATAAGAGATGTTTTTAATTGCTTTTGAATGTATTTATTGATCAGTACAATTTGTTTTGATGTTTCTAAAAACTCTTTTTTGCTTGACATATTATTTTTTTGATCCTTTAGCAGAAGTTGCAGATGTGCTAACTTTTGGCGAGTTATCATCTTTAAAATCTGTTATATTTGCAGATGTGCTAACTTTTGGCGAGTTATCATCTTTAAAATCTGTTATATTTGCAGATGTGCTAACTTTTGGCGAGTTATCATCTTTAAAATCTATTACATCTCTTGGTTTTGTTTTTTGCTTGATGTTGCTACCCTTTGTTTTTAGTTTAGGAATTTGTTTTTTATTAATTAGTCTTGCTTTTTTCACATTGTCTTTTGCTTCTATACTTCCAGCAATAATTTCAATATATTGTTGTCGTGTTCTTATTTTTGGGTTTCCATTTCTTTTTCCGTGCTGTGCTTTGAAATAGCCACTCCATTTGGTTCGATTTCCAGGATTAGCAACAAAGTGAATAATTCTAAATGCGTCAGTGTCTAACATTTTTGCGTCTGCGTTTGCGCGCAGTTGCTTAAGATATTTAATAATTGCGTCGCTTGTTTTTTTTGGATAACGGCCACTCGCAACACCTGCGCCTTTTTTATGTGCTACTTTTCGCACTTTGGTTAGTGGAAGAGGTTTTTTTTGAGCAGCAACATTTTGCAGATATTTAATCGCTTCTTTTATAGTCTTTCCTTTGATTTTTATTCCAATAGCACGCGCATATTTTGGAGAAATGTTAGCATTAAGTATTTGTACGCGCGCATATTGCTTCATTTCAAGTGCTCCTTGATAAGATGATTTTAGTACCATATATTTTTTAGCAAGCTTAAAATGTAAAATAATGTATTTGCTTGATTAGTTATAGGTTAGCAAGAAAATTCTCAATATAAATTAATACCTTTGCGAAGCAAAATCATTTAAATTAAATATAACTTATTATACTTATTTTGTTAAAAAAAACAAAATTATTTAAATTAAATATAACATATTATACTTATTTTGTTAAAGGGATTGCTTCTTTGGACAAAAGTCCGAAAATCTCACCAAGAAACGCAGCAATTATAGGCGATTCAATAAAAATGCAAGCCTCTTCATTTTCCTTTGTTGCAGGATTATCATTCAAATACAACAATATTTTAGTTTTATCAAAAATCCAAAAACGAACTAGTTGCTTAGGATAAACTTTAACTTCGCATTCTTTCAAATTAGGATTAAGTGCGCAGGGGTTTGTGTAGGTTAAAAATTTTACAGATATCTCTTTAGATATAGCAGAAGATAACAAAGCAGATATATCATTTTTAGCAGACATTATATCTATAGCACTATTATAGGAAACCAAAATTTCCTTTTTTGTTCCTGTAATTGCTGTTTTTAAAAATGAAAGTATATTACTTCTTCCAAAAATTTCATAGCTAGTTAAATTTTGCTTTGTAGTGCGTTGTTCAAATAATTGTTTTAATTTACTAATAAGTCCCCCGCTTTTTTCTTGATTTTTTATAGTTTGAACTTTAGAATTGTGTATTGCATCCATTTTTTCAATAACAGGAGCTATCATTGTTTCTGGATCTTTTGCAATATATTTAACAGGGCGACCTTTTTTCTTTAAAATAAATCCGCGCATAAATAGTCCTTCAAGAGTATCATATGTTCTTGCTTTGGGAATTTTTGTATACACTGATATTTCAGCAGGAGTAAGTGTGCCGTGCTGAAGTAAAACATTAAGCGCCTTTGCTTCATATGTGTTCAAAAAAAAGGTTGAGCGTAATTGTCTCACTAGTTCTACATCAATATCTGCAAAATCTATTGCCTTTGCCATAATATGTTTATATGGGGTATTTAAAAACCCCTATTATTTTGAGTTTTGTATAAAAATGTGCTTTCACTACTAACGAAAAATCAAAGTAAGAAACCAACAACACATATAAAAACAAGCAAAATTTCCATAAAATATATTAAAATTACGATGTTTTGCTCTGTTGCTAATTTTTTATTTATCTTAAAAAGTGATGCTAAAGAAAGATGACAGACAGAATAAATGTTTCCTTTTGGCAAACTAAGTGTATTGTCTTTATTAGGAGTACAAAAGTTTTCTGTTTTAAATTTGTATTTTGCTTTCAAAAAAAGTTCAATAAAGAAAGGAATAAATAAAATGATTGCAATTTTTTCCATATTTCCCATTATAGCAACGATTCCGATTAGTGCTCCAACAGAATATGTAAGTGTGTCACCAGGAAAGACCTTTGCAGGATACCAATTAAACACAAGAAAAGCCAAGAGCGCAGACGCCATACAAAAAGAGAGTAAAGCCAACCACCCAAGCCCCGAAATCCAAGCAACATACCCCATAAAGCTTAAAATTATAACTCCTAGCCCTGCTTCAAGTCCGTTGTGACCTGCTAACATATTATAACCATTTGATGTTCCAACAATAGCAAGAGGAATCAAAAGCAAAGGATAAAGCAACCCAAAATCAACATTACCTAAAAAAGGAAGATTCATTGTCGAAGTTCCAACATTAACCATCATAAGAGGAATAGCTGCAGGAATTGTAAGGAGTGGTTTTTGCCATTGCTTTAACCCTTTTTTCCAACCCAAAATATCATCAAGCAGCCCTATTATAGTAATTATAAGAATTGTTACAAGTATTGCTAAAATATTAGTTAATTGAGTTGTGTCTTTAAAAATAAATGTTTGAATTCCAATATAAATTAAAGCAGCAAATACAAAACCAGCAACCACAGCAATTCCTCCTGCTTCTGCAACACTTTTATTTGAAATCTTATTCATATCCTTTCCTGTCAAATGCTGTTTCTTTGCCATTTTTATCCATACTGGAGTTAAAAAAAATGTTGATAAAAACGCAAGAACAATTGTTAAAGCTACAAGAAAGTCAACCATATTTTATTTAATAAGAGGGGGTATTAACAAACGCTGGCTTTAAACACCTAATAGCGCGCGCAACCCACATAAAAACAAACAAATATTAATATTTAAACCAAACAACTTTACTTTTTCTCATATTTCTTTTCATTTTTCTCAAATTTTTCCGTTTTTTCTGCTTTGTTCTTCTTTGCAAACTCTTTATCTATATTTATCCATTCAAGTTTGCCTAAAAAGGGCTGTCTCATTGTTATTCCAATCTTCATTTGGCCGCTTTGCGAAGAAATGCTAACAATGCGCGCTCTAACAATATCACCTACTTTTAAAATCTTTTTGCTTTCCTGGCTAATAAATGCCTTGTTTTTTTCATCAAAAGCAAATCTCTCATCACTAATTTGCGAAATGTGAAGTAGTGCTTCAACAAAACCAATCCTAACAAAAGCGCCAAACACAGCGCAATCAACAACTTCCCCGCTCACAACTTCATTTAACCAGGGTTTAAAAATTAACGCATTATATGTTGTATGATAGTAAATATTAGCATCGCGCGCATTTATCTTGCCATTTCCAACAGAAATTGTCTTAATAAAACTACACAAAACAGCGCCTTTGTCTGAGAAGAATGTTCCTTCTTTTTTGTTAATTGTGTTTTCTATTGATTTATGAATATCATAGCTAAATTCTTCAGGTGATACTGCGACGTTCTCTCCAATGACTGCATTTGCAAACATATATTATTTTGAAAACAAAATATGTGAAAATTTTGTCAAACATTTATATTAATATAGCATAGCAAAAACATATGAAAAATATTCAACTACCTTGCTGTAAAACGATTTTTTGTCAAACATTTATATTAATATAGCATAGCAAAAACATATGAAAAATATTCAACTACCTTGCTGTAAAATGATTATGCAAAATCTAAATTAATATTTATAAACATTCTATTTTATAAAACTTATGGTAGTAGGAGATATATTTTATAAAACTTTTTTTGAGCCACAAAAAGTGCAAGAAAAAAAACAGATAGCTGTAATTGTTGATGGGCCAAATATGCTTCAGCAAGGTGGTGTTGATTTAAAGCAAATAATAGATACTGCAAAAACATATGGTACAATTAGATTAGCTAAAGCTATGCTTAACCAGTTTAGTTCTGAAAAATTGATTGAAGCAGTAAGTAACAATGGATTTGAGCTTGTGTTAAGCGTTGGAGATGTTGATGTTGCTTTAACAGTTGATTTTATGGAAATTTTATTTAATCCAGAAATTACTCACATTATTTTAGTGACGCGCGATGCTGATTTTGTTCCTGTAATTATGCGCGCAAAGTCATATAAAAAAAGAATAATTCTATTTACAAAAAAAAATGTTGTTGTTGGGCGCGCGCTTTTGAATGCAGTAGATGAAGTTGTTTATTTGTGATTGATTTTTGAATAAATAAGTTAAATATAGAAGTTAAATATAGAAATAGTTGTTTATTTGTGATTGATTTTTGAATAAATAAGTTAAATATGGAAGTTAAATATAGAAGTAGTTGTTTATTTGTGATTGATTTTTGAATAAATAAGTTAAATATAGAAGTTAAATATAGAAGTAGTTGTTTATTTGTGATTGATGATTAATTTTGAAAGATTAACTTAAATTTAAAGATGGTTGTTTATAATGTTGCTTTGGCAAATCATGGGCTCGACGGGATTTGAACCCGCGACAAACGGATTAAGAGTCCGCTGCTCTACCAGGCTGAGCTACGAGCCCATAAAATATTTAAATTTAACTATAAGCTGAATAATATATAAATATTTGAAATTAAAAGTGGGCCAGGAAGGAGTCGAACCTTCCACCTTCTCGGTGTAAACGAGACGCTATGCCGCTAAGCCACTAGCCCATAAAGTTTTTGCTATTTTATCAACATTATCAAAGCAAAGATTTTTACACTCCTTTTTTAAAGTCCTCATCTTTATAACCAAAAACACTCATAATTCTAAGTGTTACTGGAAGAATTTGGTTGTTTATATAATATTCTGAATCAAAATCATTGGTTGTTTTGTGGGGGCGCGCCCTTTCGCTTATTGTGCCTTTTCCAGGAACAATAATATATTCAATAATATCACCTGGTTTTGCTCCTATAATTTTTGCAACAGAAATGTGCGCAGCTCGTATATTATAAGATTTTGGATCGCGCGTTAATTTTTTATAAATTATCAATTCATCAAGAGGAATTTCTTTATTTTTCAGTTTTTTAACTATATTTTTAACATACAACAAGGCATTTTCAATGTTTTCATTCAAACACATATTAATAACAGTTTCTTGTGTTTTTTTAGCCAAACTACACCAATCTCCGCGCACAAATTCAAAGCCTTTTATTATGATTTTTCCTTCAGAAGTTATAGCGGCATATCGTTTTTTGGTTCCTTGTTCAGATGTTCCTGCAAATAAAATCTTTGTATAAACACTTTCTTGTTTTAAATGCATAATGCCTGGCAGGTTTTTGTTAATTTTTTGTGTAAAATCATAGATTTTTTCTTTGTTTCCTAAAACCATCAAACTATCAGTATCTCCATAAATCACTTTAAATCCTGTGTTTTCGTATTGCGAAATTGTTTGTTTAAGATAATATCTTCCCCACGCACTTGCAGTTTCAGCACAAGGAAGGCAATACCATCGAGCTGCAATAAAACCCAAATAACCATAAGTAGCATTTGTTAAGAATTTTAACGCAATTTGCTCTGAATTCAAATTCTCATCAAACTTTTCTTTTAATATTTTTTTAAGTTCTATGCGTTTTTTTATCAATATATCAATAACAAAAGGAATAAAACCGCGCGGTTCTTTTAAAAAGAAATATTTTAAATCAGGATATTCAAAACAATTTTGTTGTGCGTTTGTTTTTGTAAATGGATCTATGTTGTATGTTGAAATTATAGATGGGTAAAGTGAGCGAAAATCAAGTATAACAACATCTTTATAAAGCCCTGGCTTTGGTTCAAGAACAAAACCTCCTTTAAAAGTATGCAAATATCTTTCTTCAAGATATTCTTTTTTTGCGCGCGTAGGAATAAGATATGAAGTTTCAAGAGCGCGCCTAATTAAGTGTTCTTCTACCAAGCGACTAAATCCCTGCCTGCTGCTTTGATCAATTGGTTGAAGTGTTAATCTTGATAAATTATATTCAACAGACAAAAATTTTTTGGCTAAATAATAAGTTAATTTAGCATCTTGTTTATTATAATTAACATACTCTTCAATATTTCCACAATCCCAGATCTTTTTTGACAAACTCATATTAAACTCTTTTTTTTCTTTTTTTAAAATTTCGCGACCCAAATCACCAAGCGAATAAGATGATAGGCGTAGATAAGGGTTGTGCTTTGTTACAACATCATATAAATCAACATGAAGCGCCTCATCAAAACTTGAAGATTTTCTCCATCCGCGACTAAAAATATTTATAGTTTTTGCTTCAGAAAGACCAAAAACATCTGCTCTATCTTTTATTGAAGGAAGATCAAATTCATTTCCATTATATGTAACAAAAATGTCAAACAAGCCAGAATTTATAATTTCAAAGAATCCTATGAGCATTTCTTTTTCATCTTTATAAATTTTAACATTTTTTATATTTGTAGGTTTCCATGTTAGGGTTTGTGAAAATTGCGCGCTTTCATTTTCACTATAAAAACTGATCATAGTTATTGGATTATTTTTTGTATCACCTTTTGCTCCGAGCTCAGAATCATAGCACTCAATATCAAATGCGCAAACTTTTGGTTGGTATTGTTCAAAAAAATTCAGTTTTTTGTCAACAAGATATTTTGAAACATTTCGAATATCGTGGTTTCTGTTGTGAAATTTAGGAAACATTAGTTTTATCTTTTCTTTTATTTTTAAGATATCTTTTTCTTGCTTACAAAAGATTTTAACACACTTTGTTTGTCTATTTTCAAAAGTCATAACTTCAATTTCAACAGAAACCAGACCTCTTATTTCATTATCAACTTCTACTCTAATTTTTCTAATTTTCTCAAGGGTATTTTTTAATTTTTCAGTGCTATATTCAGCATCAGGAACTGTATAAAAATAAGGTAAAAAATCTTTGTCAATTGTTTTAAAAATTTTATTTTTCTGTCGCCAAAAAAGTTCAAAACCATAAGACCCCTCACTGAATTTTTTGTATTTTATGTTCAACAATATTTTACTTGCAATATCTGGATTTTTAGATGTTTGCTCAAATAAGAAAGACATATTGTATTTAAAACAAAATTGCTGTTATTTTAAACAAAAATATTGTATTTAAAACAAAATAGTAGCTATCCTTAACAAAAGCAGATTATTAACAATATTTGTTTAAACACAATAATAAATTAGATAAAATACAATAATAAATTAGATAAAATACAATAATAAATTAGATAAAATACAATAATAAATTAGATAAAACACAACAAAATATTTGTTTATTTTAAATCTCCTTATTAAATATATTATGGCTATTAACTCAAAGCAAATATTTACGTTGGCGTTTAGTGCTATAGTATTGAGTATATTTATTGTTTCTGCTGTTTTTATTAGTGGGTGTGTTGGAAGTACTAATCAAAACCAATCAAATTTGGCAAGCGAAATCCCAATCAACACAGGAACTGCGGTTTTTACAATTACAGATGCTGCGATGAACATGGGCGCTGTAAGTTCTGTTAACATAACAATTAACAAAATTGAAATAAACAGCAAAAACAAAGGATGGATTGTTCTTTCAAATGAAGTGCAGACCTATGATTTACTAGAATTAAAAGCTGAAAACACAAGCAAATTATTAGTTATAGCAAATTTGTCTGATGGTTTATACAATCAAGTAAGATTGCATATATCTAAAGTTATTATTATAAAAAATGGCGCGCCTATTGAAGCAAAACTTCCAAGCAATGTACTAAAAATGAATATTAATTTTAAAGTTATTGAAAACAAAACTTCAACAGTGTCTTTTGATTTTATAGCAGATGAATCATTGCATACAACAGGCGACGGAAAAATAATAATGGCACCTGTTATAAAAGTTGAAACAAGAACAAGCGTAAATGTTCAAATCAAGGGGCAAAATAAAGTTGAAATTCAAGATGGCAAAGTTGAAGAGAATTTTGAGGTTGGAATGAATGAAAAAGGAGATGTTGATGTTGGAATAAAAATTAAAGCAAACACCGAAATATCAATTTCTGAAAATGGAAAAATAGAGGTTTTTAGAAAAGGAAAAGTAAATAATATAGGAACACAACTTTCAATAAAAAACATAACTTTAAATAAGCAAAAATACACAGCAAATGAAAAAATAAATATAGAAGTATACCTAAAACTAAATAAAAATGCAGATATCCAAGTGCATATTTATGGAATAGCTTCGCGCCAAGGATCTAATCTAATTGACGAAACTAAAAATGTAAGTGTTTCTACTGAAGGTCAAAGTTCTGTTAAATTTGATGTAAATGCTCCTACTTGCACGCATGGATGTGGGGCAAGATATTTCCCGGGACTATATCTGCTAAATGCAGAAGTAATTGTTAATGGAGAAGTAGTTGATAAAACAACTATTAATGTTGAACTTTACTAAACAAAAATATAACTTGATTTTTAACCCAAATATTTTTATTATTTATTGGATTTTTCCAAGAGCCACATATAAATTATAGTTATTCTTATTCTAATGATTAGTGTTGTTCCTAATAACTTAAAAAAGATATAAAATATCTTTTGTTTGTCTTGAATTAAAGCAACAGCCAACAAATATAACTAAAATTTTTGTTTGTTGTTTGAATTAGAACAATATTTAGCAAATCTAACTAAAAATTTTGTTTGTCTTGAATTAAAGCAACGGCCAACAAATATAACTAAATATAAAGTATAAAAATATAAAAAACAATTGTTGTTATATTTACTATAATCTTTTTCAATCTAAGAGCCTTTGCTCAACTCAATCAATAGCTTCATAAAAACACTCTCAGGCGGCAAATTTTCATAATTTCCCTTTACTCCTAACTCAAGCAACTTTCTTCCTCTGCTGTAAACATTCATATTTACAACTCCAAAAATTGTTTGTGTTGCCATAATAACTTTAACACCCTTTTTTATCAAATTTTCAATTTCAGGCAAGCAATTTTCATGAACATGCCCAAGACCAGTGCCTTCAATAACCAATCCAGAATAATTGATATAATTTCGCAAAATTTTAGGATCAAAACCAGGATGAACTTTAATTAAACCAACCCATATATTTTTATCAATTAAAGTTAATTCAAACTTCTCTTTATTTATTATAACTTTGTGCAACATCTCAACTTCGCCAGACAAGTAAGAAACGCGCGCAACCAACCCATCATCAAAAGACATAAACGCATCTCTTCTGCTTGAGTGCATTTTTCTTGCTTTTTCACCAGGCAAAACCACACAACTTTCATCACTTTGGTTTTCGTGCATGCAAACTCCTACTCCTCCCCAATTAGTTTTAATTATAAAGCGCGCTGCGCAAATCAGATTCATTCCTGCATCAGAGCTTGGTCTGTCAGAACTTCGCTGAGCCCCAACTAAAATAACAGGAATTGGCAAATTTTTAAGCATAAAATGCAAAGCAGCTGAAGTATAATGTATTGTGTCAGTTCCGTGAGTAATTATTATTCCTTTTGTCTCTTTTTTAATTCCTTTTTTAATTGCAAGTGCCAATTCATTAACAAAATTAAAATCAACATCCTCAGACATAATATTTGCAACTTTGATAATGTCAAAGTCAGATACTTCTTTTAGTTCAGGGTATAAAGCATAAAGTTCTTCAGGCTCAAATTTCGCAACAACTGCACCTGTTTTATAGTCAACTTTTGAAGCGATTGTTCCGCCAGTGTGAATAATTATTATTTTTGATTTACTCATATTGTTTTATAGAATCTTCTTCAATATATTCAATTTCTTCTTTATCTAAAGCAACATTATATCCGTTTTTTAGTTTGATAATTATATATTTTGGATGTAATAGTAAAATACCTTCAAACTGACTATTATCTTTTAATTTAACCTTTATTGTTTCCATATATTTTTTAATTATAAATTTATTTTGTTTTTTAAATAATTTTAAAATTGATAAGAGAATCTTTAATAGTTTCAAATAGTTTTTGATGGCCAACTGAATTGGGGTGAAGCCCCTCTTCTAATAATTTTTTGTAATTAAAATTTAGCCAATTATCAAAGATTTCAATAAAGAGAATTTTATTCTTTTGACAAACTTCTTTTATAATTTCATTGTATTCTTTAATACTTTTATTTTTGTATGTAATATTAGTATTCCATGAAATAGGTGTGGTTTTTGATTCATCAACAGGTGTTAAACAAATGAAAACGATTTTATTTGTAAATTTTTTAGCAATTTCTATTAATTTTTTAATATTTTCTTTAAATTTCTTTGGTGAAGTCCAATTCTTTTTTAAATTGTTAAGATAAGCAGAGTCATTACTACCAATAGAAAATAAAATAATAGTCCTATCAACGTCTTTTGATAATCTGGCTTTTATTTCTGATTCTAATCTTTTTAAGAGATAATCACTTGTATCTCCATCAACACCAAGATTATAAACAGCAAAATGATTTAAATAATTAGATAATAAAATTCTTTTATCTAAAAATGTTTTTAATTTCTGGACATAGCCACATTCAGGATCCCAAGCTCCAAATGCTATACTGTCGCCGAAAACTAAAATATTTGCCATAATGTTTTTTAATTATTTTGGTGCCCTGTTTGTATACACTTCGCTAATGAGATGAGCAAACAACGGCCGCGTTATAAACACACCAACAAGAATTCCTATGATAGTTGTAATTGCAAAGCCCTTCAAAAAGCTGACTCCTGTTGTGAATAGCAACAACGAAGCAATAGTTGTAAATGCAGAACCATAAATAACAAAAAATGCGCGCTCAATTCGCACATGTATAGTTTTTCCTGTCTGTTCGCCAGACCTTACTTCACTCAAGATGACAATAAGATTATCAACACCTGATCCAACAATTGCAATCAAAGCTATAATAGAAGCAATATCTAAGTTCCAATGAATAAGAGCTGCAATCCCCAAAATAATTATTAATTCAGAAACCAATGCACCTATGACTAGCAAAGTGTCAATAATTTTTTTGAACCGAATAAAAATAAGAACTGCAATACCTATAAAAGCACTTACCAAAGCAATCAAAAATTCATTTAGGAAAACATTGCCCATTTTTGCAGAATAAGGCTGCATACTATATATTTTTATTTGCACAGGCAAACTTCCAGATTCAAGCAAAGCTTTCATTCTATCTGCATCTTTTTTTCCACCAGACCCTTTAATGCTTGTAGTTATTAGTTCATCAGCACTGCTTCGCTTTAACTCGTTTGCAATAAGCAACTCGCTAACATTTTCTTTGTCAAGAAGCAAAACAATTTTTTTATTCAAATAACCCTTATATTCTGTACTATAATCCAATGTCTTTAAAATCCGCGCATAATTTTCAGCAGCACCAGGTGTTATGGTTAAAGGCAATTGATAACCCCCTTTCTGCGCCACTGTTGGATAGCCAACTTTAGATATTTGATCCCCTGTGAATACTGTTTTGTTGTCTATTTTTGCTTCAAATTGGCCTTGACGCAAAAGCATTTGTTCTAAGTCCTCGCGCGTTGTGCCCGCCATTGATATTTGTAGAAAATAATTATTTTCCTCTTTTAATTTAACAATCTGCATATCAGTAAGGCCAACACTATTAATTCTGCGGTTTAAGACCCCATACACACGATCTATCATTTCAGATGCATTTGAAACAGTTTCAGGACTTTCAAAACCGATAATAACTGTTGTTCCCCCAACAATATCCAAACCATACTTTAAACCACGGCTAGGGGTTATAGATACATTAAATCCCAAACTATTATTCTCCATTGCAAGTATTATTTTTTTTTGTCCGTCAATTACACAAATTACACTGTCCCCTTGCTTTATTTGATTCATAGCAAAGTAATAGTCATCTATTGTTTTTATTGGCTGAGAAAAAATTGCCTCAAATGTTTGCCCAGCATACTGGCCGTTTGTAATAATAACCTTTTGACCACTGCCAAAAACCCCTAGAGGGTTAATTAAATAAATACTAGCAAGCAAAAGAATAAAAACAAAAATTGCGCGCCATTCTTTTCTAATTAAATTTTCTAAAGAGAGCTTAGCAGGCATTTTTCACCCCAACAAAATTTTCTAAAGAGAGCTTAGCAGGCATTTTTAATCCCCATAAAAAAGTGTCGCGGTTATGCAATATTATTTTCTCTCTTTTTATTTTTATATTCATACGCTTGCCTCCTTTTTTTCTAAATACCATCTTAATATTCCTGTATTTATAATCCAAGTGTTTATAATATCAAAAGCAATCGCTATATTCATAATCAGTGCAATTGTGCGCGCAATATCATTTGTAGAAACAAGCTGAATTGCCAAAAAAGCGCACCAAGACGTTATCTGCATCGTAAGTCCTATTTTGGCTGCTGATTTTATTGAAGCAAATATTGTGCCTTCTCGCATTTTCATAAGTTTTGTAGTCAAAAGAACATCAGTATTAATTGAGTATCCAAACACAAACATAAAAGCAATGATTGTAGATGTGTTAATTTCAACACCCAAAAATGAAGCAATAATAAAGGTCTCAATAACGTCAATAAGCACACAAGAAACAGCCATAACAGAAGGCACAACACTTCGAAAATAAAAAAATACTGCTCCCCCCATCAACAAAAAAGAAAATAGCAAAATTCTTGTTGTTTTTTCATACAAAATTTTGCCTAAATATGAATCTATTTCCTTTGCATGCGGTTTTTCTTTCAAATTAAGCGCGCTCATAACTTTCTCTTCAAATTGCTGTTTTGTCAAAGAATTGCTACCTGATTTTAGAGTAATATCTAAAATGCGCGTTCCTGTAAAAGATGTTGTTTCTTTAACATTTACGCCACTTAAATCGCCAAGTGCTGCATAAATCTCTGTCTCGCTGCCCCCTTGCCATTCAACAAGCGAAATTTTATATCCTCCAACAAAATCAAGGCCCAAATTCAAATTAACATTTCCTGTGCTTAATCCTATGAAAAATGCTATAACCAAAATAACAAACAACACTATTGGAAGTACAAGCATTTTTCGATAGTTTTTGTCGAAAAATAAATCAAGTGTTTTTGCGATTGCCATAAACTTATTTTGTAAGTTTGTAGGTTGTTGTTATTGAATAACAATATTATTTTGTAAGTTTGTAGGTTGTTGTTATTGAATAACAATATAAAAAAATATAAAACAACCTTTACTTGTTGTTGCATAGCAAAATAATTTGCGAATGAAATAAAATTACATAAATCTAATATAAATCTAAAATCAAAGAAATAAACCCGGCTGTATTTACCCAAAAATTATTTGTATTTTTAGTTTTTAGTGCTATTCTTTTTTGCCCACTTAATCAAATCCAGGTTTCCTGCAAAAGGATCTGTAACTTCTTCCTTTTTGATAAATTTTTTTAATCCCTGCAAAATAAAGTTTGATTTTGTTGTGAAGAATTGGCCTAATTGTTGTTTCATAATATGTGTGGTAAAGTTGTTTAAAAAATATATGCTAACTGAAGAAAACAATCAAATTAACTTAAAAGGTTGGGTGGACACAATCCGAGAACTTGGACAAATTAAATTTATAATAGTTAGAAGTCAGCTTGAAAAATATCAGGTTGTTATAAAAAAAGATAGCTCTATCGATATTAGAGAGATAGTAAACAATCTAAACCGCGAAGATGTAGTTGAAATTATTGGTGAGAAAAAAGGAGATGAACGCGCGTCTGGTGGCTTTGAAATTATTCCTTCTAAAATTAAAATACTTGCAAAATCAAAAGATAAACTTCCAATTGAATTTAGAGATGAGATAGAAACAGAAGAATCAAAACGATTTGATTGGAGATTTTTAGACTTGCGAAATCCAAAAAAAATGGCAATTTTTAAAATTAAGCAAGTGTTTATTAGCACTGCGCGCGAGTTTTTAGAAAGCGAAGATTTTATAGAAATACATTCCCCGAAAATCGTTGGAACAGGAGCAGAAGGGGGATCTGAAATATTTCCTATTGTTTATTATTCAAGAGAGGCGTTTTTATCTCAATCACCACAATTATATAAGCAATTGGGGTTGGCTGGTGGATTTGAAAAGGTCTTTGAAATTGGAGCTAATTATCGCGCAGAAAAAAGCCACACAACGCGCCATTTGACAGAATATATTGGTTTGGACTTAGAACTTTCATTTATTGAATCAGAAGATGAACTTATGGATTTAGAAGAAAAAATGCTTAAATACTGCTTAGAAAAAGTTAAAGAAAAATGTAAAAAAGAGTTAAAAATATGTGAAGCAACAATCAAAATTCCAAAAATTCCTTTTCCAAAAATCGCGATTAGTGAGGCATTCAAAAAATTAAATATTAGTAATACAAATAAAAATGATTTAAGTGATAGTGAAGAAAAAGAACTTGGAAAAATTATTGAAAAAGAAACAGGCAGTCAGTTTGTTTTTGTTACAAAATATCCTTTTAGCAAGCGACCTTTTTATACTATGAAAGATGAAAAAGATCCAACACTAACTAAAAGTTTTGACTTGCTTTGGAAGGGCTTAGAAATCACAACAGGAAGCCAACGAGAACATCGGCACAATATTTTAATAAACCAATGCAAAGAAAAGGGTGTTCCTACTCAATCAATCGCAACATATCTTGAGGCCTTTAAATATGGAATGCCGCCAGAAGGAGGAATGGGAATTGGAATTGAAAGAATTATAATGCAAATGCTAAATTTATCAAATATTAGAGAAGCGAGCTTTTTTCCGCGAACAGCAGAAAGATTAGAGCCATAAATAAGGAAAAATACGAAAACTATTATAAAAAAAAAGAATATATTTATTAAAAACTTAGATTTAAACTAACAAACCAACACTTATTTTTTACTTTTAATCTTTTCTTCAGCACTATTAACAGATTTTAGAATACTTTCTTTTTTGCTTTTTAAAATTTCAGCAACAGTGTCTTTAGCTCCAAGTCCTATTGCTAAGCCCAAGCCCAAAGCAAACGCCACTGCAAAAGCCATTAAAATAATTTTAAAAGTGTCGGTAATAAGCGAAGGATCAATCATAAAATGAGGCAATGCCATAATTAAAAAGAAAAACAGTATAATATATTTAACAATATTTGCAACTAAGCCAGCAAACAAAAATGGCGCGCGGCGCGTATAATATGCCACATATTCTCCAACAAACAAGCCAACTATAATTAAAATTACTCCATAAATAAAAATAGGGAATAAATTTGCAATATTAGTTATAAAATGACTAAGCATATCTAATTTTGCAAAACTAACTGCTTGTAACACTACTATTAAAAGCAAATATACATATAAAATATTTACAAAAAACTTAATGGGTGAATAGTCACCAAGAGTATTTCCAACAGGGGAGTCTGCGATTTTCTTTTCAATGTTTGCTTTCTTTAAAATAGATTTAATTACTTTGCGTATAATTTTTGCAACTATAACTCCAACAACCAAAACAAGTATTGCTATTAGGATAGGATAAAGGTGGTTGACAATTGTTTCAACTGCCACAAGATTAGATAAATCTGTTATTTTCATAATATTATTTAAATGGTTTGTTTAAAAGGCAAGATTAAAAATATAACAAATATATTACTTGCTAGTAGCTTTGAGAGATTTTGACATTAATAGCAGCAACAAATAGCTTTGAGAGATTTTGACATTAATAGCAGCAACAAAATATTTTTAAAATCTTATTGCATCTTTCATATTTTTAAGAAAACTTGGCTCTTTCTTAAAAGATAAAGCATGTGATAATACATCATAAAGCGTTTTACAAGCGATAATTTTGGTGTTTGCTATTTTTGATTTTGGTAACGACACATCTCCTAAATTTCGTAGGGGTATAATTATTGTGTTAAATCCTTGCTCAATTGCCGCAGAAATTTTTGCATTAACTCCTCCAATAGGCAGAACTTCTCCTTGTATTGAAAGTGAACCGGTCATAGCAATGTTTTGCTTAATTGGTATATTTTCAAGTGCTGAAAAAATAGCGGTTGCTACACTAATAGAAGCAGAGTCACCCTCAACACCTTCATAAGTATATAAAAACTGAATGTGTAAGTCATAATCGCTAAGATTTTTTCCAATAAATCGTTTAATGTTTGCCTCAATATTTTGGATTGATTCTAATGCAATTTTTTGCAGATTTCCTGTCACAATTATTTTACCTTGCCCTTTTTTGTGTGGTTTTGTTATGACTGATAAAATAGGAAGCACAACCCCACTTGATGTCTCTCTACTTCCTATAACAGCAAGCCCATTTACTCTTCCAATTTTCGTGCCACTAATTTCAATTGCTTCATAAGATTTCAATTTTTCACAATACTTCCCTGATATTTGGTCTTCAACAGAATAGCATTTTTTTATTGCTTCTTCAACATCTAACTCATCTGTAAACAACTTATTTTTAAATAAAGCAATATCTCCTGCTGATCTTACAAGTCCGCCAAGTGCTCGAAAATGTGCGCTTAATTTTCCTTTTTCGCCTGCTATCATTTTGTTATATTGAATAAATCTATCAACTGCTTTATTAGTAAAATGAGGAATTTTTCCGTCATTCACTATCTCTTGAGCTATAAATACAGATAGCTTCTGACGATTTTCAGCAGTATCTTCAATTGTATCTTCCATATAAATTTCATAACCATAACCTATTATGCGCGACCTTAAAGCAGGGTGAAGTTTTTCAAGTGCATGAATATTTCCAGCAGCAACCAACACAAAATCACAAGGCACAGGCTCTGTATGCACTGTTGAACCTCCACTCATAGGGTTTTTTCCAGTGATAGATAGCTTTTTTTCTTGCATAGCAGTCAGCAAAGCAGTTTGGGCCTCAACAGGTAAAGTAGAAACTTCGTCAATAAACAAAACACCTTTATTAGATTTATGAATCAAACCAAATTCAACTCTTTCGTGAGCAGGAGTTCCTAATCCTCCTGATTGAAAAGGATCATGCTTAACATCTCCAAGTAGCGCGCCCGAGTGAACACCAGTAGCATCATAAAAAGGCAGTTCGTGTTTTTTTCTTTCTAAAATATTTGGCTTAACGTCTTTTGTAGATGATGATAGCATTTTAAACATAATAATTATAACTACGCCTGCGATTAAACCAACAAGTAGCTGTTGGGTGTTAATTGCATAAAAAAGGACACCTATAAGTGAAACAACCATTAAAACAGTAAAAAGTAGATTTAATAAGCGCCTTTGGTCAGTAAAAGTTTGGCGATATTTTTCTGCTTCAGCAACAGAAACAATAGTAATTCTTGGATTGTTTTCGTCGCGCTCATTTGGCAAAGACATAACAGCAGGTATTTCTTTTTCAGGTAAAAGCTCTGAAAGGGCTTTTCCTAACATTGATTTTCCAGTGCCTGGTGAACCTATTAACAAAAGGTTTCTTCTTTGTTTTGCAGCTTTCATTAAAATTTCTTTAGATTTTTCTTGACCTATGATTTGTGAAAATGTTTTTTTAGGAACTGGAATTTCTTGAGTTGTTTTAAAATTTTTAGGAACAGATGGCAAGACCTCTTTAACAAAACCCATGGAATCTATAGACAAAATAAATTGCTTTTTTTCTTTCAAATATTTTTCAAACACAATGTTGTCACCGACAGATTCAAATCTGATAACCACTGGTTTGCCATCAAATTCAGCAACAATTGGCCCATAATTTATATTGTATTTCTTTGACGGAAAAAAAGCAAAGGCATTGCCTGGTTGTGATTTAATATTCCAAAATATGTTTGATGTTTTAGCGCGCCCATGCATTTTCTCAAAATCTGTTGCTATTTTTGATGAAAAATAAAGTTCAATTATATTATCTTTTTGCTCTGGCATATATTTTTTAGTGGATTTTAGTAGTTTCTACACAACTTATTTGTATATTCTTTGCATCTTTTTTGTATAGCAGTAAGGCAATATTATATCTTCATTTTTTTATTATTTTTTTCTATTTTTTCATTTTTTTTTATAGCAGTAAAGCAATTTTATATTCTTATTTTCCTAACATCTATCTAAAATCTATTTGTTATGTTAATAATTAATAATAAATATTAATATTCATATAAAGAGCAGGAGTGAGTTGTGAAAACACGCAACAGTGTTCAATAATGCAAGGGGCAGGCGCGAGTTGTGCAAAACGCACAACAGTATTCAATAATGCAAGGAGCAGGAGTGAGTTATGCAAAACGCACAACAACTCCGCGATGCGGACTTAAACCTGCGAAGATTTATGTTAATATTATTATATTTATATGAAGAGCAGGCGCGAGTTGTGAAAACACGCAACAGTATTCAATAATGCAAGGGGCAGGATTTGAACCTGCGAAGACTTGCGTCAACGGATCTTGAGTCCGTCCCCTTTGACCACTCGGGAACCCTTGCTTTGCGGGTTTTTTTGTCAGAGACAAATCAAACCCTTGCGATGTAAGAACGCTAATGTTGAATATAAACAAAACAACAAAACGCGCGCTCCTTTGCTTGCCACTTAATTTTTTTACTTGCAAAAAGCCCTAGGGAAGAGTTGAACTCCCGACCTACTGTTTACGAAACAGTCGCTCTACCAACTGAGCTACTAGGGCTTAAGATTTTTTATCTATAAACAAAAAAACTAGCCATTAAAATAAAAGGCGCGCGAAAGTTTGGTTGAATATAATAAAAAATTAATAGAAAACATATTATAAAAATTTGTTAAGCAAAACTAAAAAGAAATCCAATAAAATTACTTCAAATCTTAATTCCTATCAGACCAAGCACAAATTTATGCACTATTAATAAAATTCCTAAAGCATATAAAATAAAACATATTTTGTTAAAATGTTTCCCTTTTTTTAATACTTTATTTAAATATATAGTTGCTTGAATTACTAAATACCCACATATTTGAAATATGTTTGCTTCTTTTAAAGCAAAGGTCCAAAATAAAGTAAGTGGAGTCCAGATAATCATTAAAAGAATAATTGTACCAAAAATAACAAATGCTTCAAAGGCTAAACTTGATTTGAACCTTTATAGTAAATCTATATATATAGTGCTAGCTATTATTCCTGTTGTAAGCCATACAAAGAAAATAGGTAAACTTAAATCTGAAAAATTAAAAAATTGAAACCTATCAAAAAATAAAGTAGTAGTATTTGAATCCATATAATATTTACTCAACTTCTACAAAAACTGCTGGTTTTCCCGGCAAAGAAAATTTTGCAGTGTTTTGAGGATCAAAGGTTGTTTCTTTCTGTATCTCGAAAATTACACCAAACTCCTTTTCAAAAAACATTTTTGCATCTTCTAAAACAGCAAATTCTTTGTTCCTGCTTAACAAAACACCAGGAATTGCGCGCAGTTTGCTCGCCATGTTTTCAATTTCAAATTTGTGTTCAGCATATTTTTGCGCGCGCAAAAGTTCGCCAATTTGCTTTCCACTTGATGCATCTTTAAACAATTCATACTTCCATTCTGGCGCCAAATATAGATGAATTTTTTTTGCTTTTTTTCTACTACCTTTTTCTACCAAAAGAATTAGTTCGCGCAAAGTTTCGTGCAAGTTGATGATATTTTCTTCTGATGCTTCGGTGTGTTTGTCTTCCAAAGATTTATCAAATTGAGGATAAGAAGCAAGCGAGATAAAATCCTTATTACCTATCTGCTCCCAAAGTTCTTCGCAAATGTGTGGAGTGAACGGCGCCATTAATCTTAGCCAAATATTGCTTACTTTTTCAAGTGTTTGTTTATCTTTTCCTCCTCGCGATAAATACCACTTTATTAAATTGTGAATATTAAAAAAGATCTCATCACTCGCTTTTTTAATATTAAATTTATTAAATTCGCTCTCAACAACCTTGCAAGAAGCATTTAGTTTTGAAAGAATCCATTTGTCAATCGCCTCTTTTTCTTCATCTTTTTTTATACTTAATTCATTAATCATTTCTTCTTCATCTTTTTTTATACTTAATTCATTAATCAAATTGATAATTGATTCTAATTTTTTTTTATATTTTATAATAATATCTTGATCCCATTCTATATCAGAAAAAAGCTCTGCTGTGTTTAAATAATACAATCTCATTCCATCAACAGAATATTTTTTTGCTATATCTTTAATAGGTTCTGCTCCGCCTTTTGATTTTGAAAGTTTAAATTTTCCTTTTCCTGTGACCCAACCATTAGCGCCAATACCAACAGGCCAATATTTTTCTGGAAATATTGCTATATGGCTTTTCAAAAAAACGGGAAAATGAACTGTTTTATGCTCTTTTCCCGCAATATTCATATTTAAAGGATACCAATAATCAAATTCTCTATGAATTTCTTTCCAAATCTCGTTTTTTGGTTTGCCTTTTCCCAAAAAAACATAATCAAAAAATTCTTCTGTTAGATCATCTACACTTATTTTCTTATTGTTAAAATATTGAGAAACAATATAATAAGCAGGATAAATTGTCGAGTCTGCAATTGGTTCTATTATCCATTTTTTGTCAAACGGCAGTTTTGTTCCTATCCAATTATTCAAACGAGTGCAAGCCCTGTCTTCAAACCAAGTTAAAATTCTGGGAAAATTTTTCTTAAAGCTTTCAGGAATTATTTGCATGTTATCTACTTGTTTTTTTGCCTTTTCTGTTATTGATTTATCACTATATTTTATAAACCATTGGTCAGGAATTTTTTTTATAACAACTTTTCCCCCACATCGACAAATAACTTCTTCTGACAAATCTCTGATTTTTCCAGCAAGATTTTGGTTTAATAAATCTGCCCCTAAATTTTCCTTAACTTCACTTATTTTTAAACCAGCATATTTGCCGCAAATTTCTTTCAAAACACCTTTGCTAAACTCTTTAAGGTATATTTCTGTAGTTGCTTGTTCAAGTTTTTCTATTTCATTTTGAGTGTCAATTCCTATTTTTTTGCAAATTTCTTCTGCAGGAAATTCTCCAAACTCTTGAGTCTTAATTAAAGAAATTTGTTTTATATTTTTTATTTCTTCTTTTGGAAGATTAAATTTATCAAGCAAGTTGTTATTGTTTTGTATATCTTTTAGCGCTATGTAATCATAAGGAGCATGAGCAGGAACACTCATAACAACACCTGTTCCTACATTTGGATCAACAAATAATGCAGGTAAAATTATGACTTTATTTTTGGTTAGAGGATTTTCGCAATATTTTCCAATTAACTCTTTTCCTGAAACTTGCTCTATTATTTCAACACTTTCTTCTTGATATTTTAATTTTTCTGCTGCTTGCTTGCTTATAATATAAATTTCAGATCCAACACTTGCGCGCACATAATTTATCTCTGGATTTATCCACATATTAACAACACCAAATAAAGTTTCAGGACGCAAAGTAGCTGCAGGCAAAACATTATTTTCTAATTTAAATTTTATTGTAAAATATTCCACAACTTCTGCATTTCCTCCTTTTGAAATGTCTGTTTCAGATAGATCAACTGCAACAGGCCCGCAATTAATGCAAGTAGTAGTAAAATATGGCTTTTGAATAAGCAAACCCAAATCCATAAACTTTTTAAACTGCCACTCAATGAATTTATGATAATCATCAAAACTAGTGCAAGTAAATGCACTCCAACTAGAAGAAAATCCATATGCTTTCCAACTATCAACATATTCCTTATTAAAAAACTCTATAATTTTTTCAGGAGTCGTAAGATTGCTGACTATGTCTTTAGGACAGCCATTATCAACTAAATAATTTATCCATTTTTCATCTCTATTTTTAATTTTGTTTGCAAAACTAATTGCAATATTTCCACTCGCATGAGTGCCAACAGGAAAAAACACATTTTTTCCAAGCATGCGGTGGTAGCGCGCAACAACATCAGTGATAGAATAACCTCGCATATGACCTACATGCAAATATCCTGAAATTCCAGGATATGCAAATATTATAAAATATTTCTCTTTATTTTCGTCAACTTTTGGCTCAAAAACCTTTTTATTCTGCCATTTTTTTTGCCATTTTTGTTCTATATAATGAAAATCAACAGATGATTTATTAGCCATAATTTTTTATAATATAAAAAAACCCATTTAATTTTATACTTGCCCACCACTACTACTACCACTACTACTAGAACCTTTTAAAATACATTTTCCATCTTTACATTCTTCATTATTTTTACATTGAGCATTATTATTACAACTATTTATATAAATATCTCCTATTCCTGTTTTAGAACTATAAGATAATATTTTTGTTTCTTCAATACTAAATTTTAAATCTATATTAAAGGTTGTTTTTTCATTGTTATTAAGCGTCTTAACCCAAACATAAACTGGAAGTGTAATATTTGGAATAGTTGCAGATAAGCTATTATATTCATATCCAGAACTATCTATGCCAGCAGAAGTATCCCCCCCTATTTTAGAAGGGCAAGATATACCTGTTAAATTTAGATTGTAGCCTTTAATATCACTAATTTTAGTATTTTCATCTTTAAGAATATAAGTAAGATTATATTTTTTCTTACAAACATTTTGTTCGCACACAGTATCACTATCTGCCTTAAATTCTAGATGTAATGGAGCAAAATCAAAACTAGGATCAATACTTATACTATAATTACCATCTTTATTTGTTAGTGAAATACCAAAATCATTTTTAATTAAATCAATCTTTTTAAGAGAAATATAAGAAGGTAGTTCATTTTCTAAATTCATAGTTCTTATAACATATGTATAGTTATATTTAGATCCTATTTTAGCATTAGAATCTCTATTTTGGAAATTAAAGGATATATTTCTTTTATTCTTATCTAAAGATTCTCCTATACTCTTAATTACTTCATCATTTTTTATCTCTAATCCAGGAGAAGTGGCAGTAATAAACCCATACAAATTATTAAATACAACCTTTGCAGGGTAATTGTTTGTATTTTTAAACAATGATACATTGTCTTTATTCCCAACTTCAATATTTATCTTAATGTCCTGGTCGGGTTTTATTTTTAATGGATCTTCAATATAAATATTTGAAGTTAAAAAACTATCACTTATTGCTGCCATTTTTGGATTGTTAGGATTTGTAGTTGGCTTTTCTGTGGTTGGCCCTCTTTTTGCTGCTAAACAAAATTTTACATTTGGTGAAGTTTGCCTTTTTTCATTATCATCAGAAGGCTCTCTACATTCAGTATTATCTATCTTACAATCAGAAGTCTCCTTACATGTTGCTGTACAAACACCATTAAAACAAGCTTGAGCAGTAGTGCAATTGCTTGTATTATCAACAGTGCAAGTAGATCCTCCTCCAACGCATCCGCTTACAAAAACAACTAAAACAATAAATATACTCAATATTATAGCACTAAACGCCAACGTAAATATTTGCTTTGAGTTAATAGCTATAATATGTTTATATAGGGTATTTAAAAACCCCATTATTTTTGAGTTTTGTATAAAAATGTGCTTTCACTACTAACGAAAAATCAAAGTAAGAAACCAACAACACATATAAAAACAAGCAAAATTTCCATAAAATATATTAAAATTACGATGTTTTGCTCTGTTGCTAATTTTTTATTAGAATAATAAAAATAAATACTTGAAGTTAATTTTCGCACACACATAAAAATTAGCACATCATAATTATTCTGCTCAAATCCCTAAACCCTGGCGCAAATCCAAGTACAAACAGAACAAACTTTAACATATTTTTTGTATTTTTATCTTTAATAAAATGATCTGTAAGCATTAAGCAAGGAATTACAACAAGCAACTTCAAAATAAAGAATGCAGCAGGACCCAACAAACCCATAATCGCTGCTGGTAAGACATGCTTCTCAACATAACCAAAAAAAGTTAAAGCAACAAAAGTCGCGCTTACATCAAACAAGTGCGCTGCCACAACAAGCAAATTCTGCTTTGTAAAAATTTTAGAAAACACCTTAAACCTCCAAGCAACAGCAAAAGGTGCGCAAGCAATCCCAAAAATTATTGAGAAAAATAGAAGTGCTTGCAGATTTTGGGCGCGCAAAGCAATAATTAAAATATTAAAAATTGTTAGAACAAACCCAGCAACAAACAAAGGTTTCCACCACTCTATTTTAAAAAAGCGCGATACAAAAATACTAAAAACCCAAGCCACAACAAACAACACAAAAATTAAAAAATAAATTCCAGGTGCTACAAAAAACCAAATTGTTGGAAAAAAGCTTGCATCAACCAGTGCTCGACTCGTTGTTCCAAAAACAACCCAAGGTGCTACAGCCACAAAAAAATCGTCATTTAATTTTACTTTTTGTCGCTTAAAAATCCACAAAAGCAAAAAAACAAAAAGAGACAAAATTATACCATAGATCAAAGTGTTAAACAAAGTGTAAGGTGCAAAAGTCCCAAAATTTTGCTCAAAAAAAGAAAGAATATTAACCATAATTTAGTTTGTGTTAGTTAGTGTTATTTGTGTTAGTTAGTGTTATTTGTGTTAGTTAGTGTTATTTGTGTTAGTTAGTGTTATTTGTGTTAGTTAGTGTTATTTGTGTTAGTTAGTGTTATTTGTGTTAGTTAGTGTCATAATATTAAAAACACAAAACACAAAACACAAATCAAAAACACAAAACACAAATCAAAATATTAAGTAAAAGTTTTAATTATACAAACTTTTTATAAACTTTTGCTACAAAAGTTTATGGCAACAACACAAACACAAAAAAGCACAAATAAGAACGCAAACCCCAAACCGTCAGGAAAAACAAACAAAATGCAAACACAAGTAGAATTAGACAAAGTAGTAATTAACATTGGAGCGGGCGGGGACATTTCAAAAATTGAGCGCGGTCAAAATATGCTGAAAAAATTAGTTGGCGGGAAATCAATAATTACAAAAGCAACAGGTGCTGCTAAAACATTTCAGGTTAAGAGTGGTGCTCCTATGGGTGTAAAGATAACTTTGCGTAAACAAAAGGCGCTTGCATTTTTAAAACTCTTTTTTACTGCTTTTGAAAATATAAAGGCTTCGTCATTTGACAAGCAAGGTAATATATCTTGCGGAACATCTGAATATTTTAGAATGAAAGATATAAAATATGATCCTTCAATTGGAACTCTTGGTTTAGAATGTATGATTTCGCTAAAAAAACCAGGTAAGCGCGTAAAGTTAAAAAAGCGCGCGCAATCTAAAGTCGGAAAAAAGCAAAGGGTTGAAAAAGAAGAGGCGATTGCGTTTATTCAAAAAGAGTTTGGCATTAAAGTAAAAGAGTAAATAAATTAAATATATTTATTTATTCATAAGTTTTTCTTACTTGTTTGTTTTTTGGTTTTTCTCTTTTTTGCTCTTTTGGCTTTAGCTTTATTTTATATTTTTTGGTTCTTCTTGGTTTTTTTCTTTTGGTTTCTTTAACTTTTGCTCTTTTGTCCTTTTTCTTTTGGTTTTTGCTTTTTTGTCTGTTTTTATCTATTTTTGTTTGTCTGTTTTAATATTTTATTTTTTCTGGTTTTTTATTTTTGGTTTTTTATACTCTTTGTAATTCTTATAGATATAGATATAATACCCAACAATAACAGCTAAAATCAGCAAAACCCACCAATACCAGCAAGCAATAAATCTAAGATTACAGCCAAGGCCAAAAAGACAGCAACTATGTTGCCCTTGATTTGTTTTGTTTGATAGAGATGTTATAATGTGATCCTCTTTTGTTGCGTTGCATTTTCCGCAGTCTGTCTCGCAGGTCAAACAGGTTTCGTTTCCTTCGCATTTCTCATCTCTACAAACAGGAATTTTTGAGTAATCTTCTAGGCTGTTTTTGTAATTTTCTTTGCAAGTGCTATCGCAAACTTTGTCTCCGCAAGTACAATTTGAGCAATTTTTGACATTGATTATTGTAGGAGTGTTATATAAATTGTGGCGGCTAAAAGTTAGTAAATGTGTTCCTATTGTTGTGTTGAAACAAAAAATTTGATTGGGTTGAATTTTGTGTGTTGTTTGGTTATCAATATTTAATGTAAAGTTTGTCATAAACGCGCCGCAACATCCTCCACAGTTTGCGTTTTCGTTTGATGGAATGATTAGGCAGATTTTTTGGTTTGCGCAGATAGGGGTTGTGAACTTGTAAAATATTCTATAGCAGTGCTGATATTTGCTTGTTTTTGGTGGAATCAAATAAAATAAGCTATAAATTTCCTTGTTTTCACAATCCCAATTGCAATAAATCTTGTTCTCAAACCTGAGTGAAAGGTCTCCATATTTTATTACTTTTAGTTTAAGGTTTATTATTTTTGATTCATTTTGTGATAAGTCAAAAGAAGTATAAGTGTGTGCTGGCGCGCCATTATCTAATTGTGCGTCTGTGGATATTAACTCAAATCCATATGCTCCAACAAACACAATAACATTTTTGGCAATATCATTTCCTTTATTTGTAATATTAATTTGATATTCAACTTCTTTTTTATATTCTATTTTATCGCTGATTTTTTTGGTGTCCAACACAAGGTGTGGCGCACTAACATTCATTATTGTTGAGTTTCTTGTGTTGAAAATCGTGTCGTCAGTTATAAAAAGAGTGGCATTGATTGTGTCATTGATTGCGTGCGGCCTGCCAATAAAAGTTATATTTAATGTTTCGTTTGGAACAATTTTTGAAATTATTGCGCTCCACTCATTTTCTACATTGCTTATATTGTTGCTGAATTTTAATGACAAAACATCTACAAAATAAATGCCATTCATAACATAATGCGCAATCACATTGTAAGCAGTTATATTTCCTGTGTTTTTTATTGTTAGGTTTCCTGTGAAATCCTGGCAAGGATAAACTTTTGATGGAATTGAAATATTTAGAATTTCAAGGACAACAGATTGCATCTTCATTGTATGGTTTGTTAAAGTGTTAAATTCCTGATAAGGTCCTGATATATAACTTAGATATGTTGCGTTGATGTGGTTTGTTAGGTTCTCTTCTGCGCGCACATATTCTCCTTGCTTATATGTTCCGCTTATGTTTGTGTCTTCATATGTCTCGTTTATGCTCGCGTTTATTGTTATAGTATAGCAAGTGTTGTTTTCTATTGATGAGATCTTCCAAATTAGGGTGCGCGTGCGGTTGTTTATTTGGGTAGTTGAATTTGGCGTAGGAGTTGCGTTTAAAAAAGTTGTTCCGTTCGCCAAAATGTCTGTTGTTGTTATATTATATGCAACACCTTTTCCTGCATTGCAAATTGAAATATTATAAGTTATATTTTGGTTGGGGTAACTTTCGCTTATACTTGTTTTTGTGATAATTATGTTAGGAAGTTCAACATTTGTTGAAATTGTATTTGTGTGGTTGTATTGGTGACCGTTTGATGGCGCGCTCCATCCTGACAAATTTGCACTGATTTGTACAGTATCGTCTTGGTTTAAAAAGGTGTTATTAGAATAAGTGTTGTTGATAAACGCCAAAACCGAGATGTTTATACAGCTTCCATTTGTCAGATTGTCAAACATATAAAGAAGCATCTGCGAGCCATCAGATAAGTTTATTTGAGAGTTTGAAATAGGGGTTGTGGTCGCGCTCCAATTTATGAAAACAACGCCAGACAGAAGCGTGGCATTGAATGAAATATTATATGTTGTTGAATTTCCATAATTGCAGAGATAAAAGGTGTAATTATTGATTGCTCCACTAGGCAAGCTATTATTTTGCTGTGTGATTGACAACAATAAATTCGGCTCGACAACAAGCAAGTCAGCGCTCGCGTTTGTTGTGTAATTTCGGCTATTTTGCGAGTTCCAGCTCATTGAAACTGCATCTGCTTTGTTCAACAAATAATCACCTATTATAACATCGCTGTTATTATCATATTTTGTCTTAACGCGTGCGCTTATTGTTATAATAATTGTTTCGCTAACATTAACATTTGAAAAGAAATATGTTAAATTTCTTCTGTCGGGCAGAGATGAAATATCAAAAGCATCTGTTGATTTTGAGGTTGAGTTACTCAAAAATTCTGTCCCGTCAGGTAGATAATCCAAAACACTAACATTGTAAGCAATTGAGTTTCCTTCATTTTTAATTGTGATTGTGTAATTGATGGGAAAACCCGGCGCTTGCTGTTGTGGATTTACTGTTTTTGAAATTGTGATATTGGGCTCCAAAATTACTATACTCGCATTTGCGTTTATTTTAAAGGTTTCATTTGTTGAATTATAATAAGTTATGTTTGCAAAATTGTAAAGTATGCTTCCTTTGTGTAGGTTTGATGCATTGTTTACAAACCCTTCAAAATTTAGATTTAAAATCCCTATACGAACATCACTGAAATTGCAATAAACCGTGTTGTTGTTTATTATCTTGCAATTTGACACACAACTCGCAGCAGTGCTATTTAAATAAGTAAAGGTGCAATTTTCGATGGCTGTTATATTAAAATTAGTTGAATTGTCAAACAAAGTTAGATTTTTTACACCACCTCTCGTTGTGTTTGTAATTATAGTCCATTCGAGTGGTTGGCCAAGCGAAGCATTTATTTGGTTTGTGTATTTGTAAAATGTTGGAGGAGCAATGATAATTCCTCTTTGCACGAGTGAGTAATTAGAATTTGCGTCAGTTGAATATTCGCGCGCAGTTCCATTATACTCATCTGCTTTTGTTTGATTTGTCGAATAATATATTATATTTAACTGGTTTGCTCCAATATTATCGCCAGCAACAATAAATTTATTATCACGGTAGGTTTCATTAACTTTAAAGGCAAGCCAAAAATTTACTGTTTCATTTACATTTATTTTTGAAATATTTTGAATTATTATTGTAGTATTTACAAAAAGAGGTATAATCTCAGAAGAGTTATAAATAAGTCCATCTGGAATATAATCAATTATTGTAATATTCCACGCAGTTGAAGAGCCGTTGTTTTTCAATGAAATTGTATAATTTATTATATCATCGATGCTGACAGGTGTGTCAGATGTGCGTGTTTTGTTTGCGACAATGTTTGGCTCTAAGACTGTAAATGTTGTTGAAGTCTCATTTACTGTTTCTGCTCCTTGGTTTGTAGAATTGAAAAATTCATTTGCTTCAGGGCCAGATGAGTAGTAAGAAGTATTTATCCTATTTTTAAGTTGCGTGCTGTTTGTATTGGTGCTGATATTTTCAACAAATGTAGAGTGGTTCATAATTATTGTAATTGGCGCAGAAATGTTACCCAAACTCGATTTACACTGCCATAAAAGAGATTCTGTTGTCTCATTCAGAACAGAACAGTTGAGTGTTGAATCATTGCAGAAGTAATTGCTGTTTGTTGTGTTTGTATATTTGCAAGTCGCGCTTCCATTAATATAGTGCAATCTGCTCTCTAAATAGTCATTAATTGTTATATTTTCAATTGTGCCGCATTTTATTTCTGTTGTAATTATATAATCCTGTTTTTCTCCGATACTAAGATTTGAATATTTTCTTTCTTTGATTATAAACGGGGCATTGGCGCCGATTATAGTTGAGTTAGTGGTCTGATTGATTGTTGTGGCATAATTGCAATTAGCGCAGCTTCCATTTACAAAAGTCGTAGAATTATACGCTACGGGACAGGTAGGTTTTGCTTTTACTTGCGCGCTCCAAGTTTTACCTGCCAAAAGATCTATTGTCCAATTTATTGTTCTGTTGATTTCATTTATTTCTCCAGATACATTTGTCCAAAGATCGCTAAATCCTTCTGCTAAACTATGCAAAATCGTCAGATTATAAGCAGGCCCTCCATTGTTTGTTACTTTGATTGTCCATGTTCGATTTTCGCCAAAATTAACTGTCTGGGATGTGTTGGCAACTTCTAAATTTATAGATGGGTTTGTATAATTAATATTAGTGGTTTTTGCATCTGAAAATTCTTCTGAACAAGAATCAAAATAAGTTAAATTTACACTAACATTTCCGCTCGCTGCTGCGATGCATTGTTCTGATGAATTGAATGCGCGCACAGACACTATGATTTGCATATTTGTATTATTTGTTTGGCTGCTTCCATTCCAAAGTATATATTGGTTATTTATTTGCTCAAAATCGACTTGCGTTGAATTTCCAACTACCCACCACAAGTTTGCATATTTTAAATCATTTCCAAGTGTTGTGCTAATATTCCAATTGTGCGCTGGCAGAACATTGGTGTTTATGTTGAAAGTTATGTTTTTTTCTTCGCAAGGTCCGATTTCTGGCGCGCTTATGCTTGCAATTCTCATAATTGGTTGTGTGTCTAAATCAGATGTTGTTGAAGCGCATCCAATTGTGCAATTGCAATTGCCAGAATAACAGCCCCAACAAACAGTGGCATTGTTTTTTGTAGTTAAATTACAGCCTGTTATGTTAGCAGTAATGTTTATGCTTATTTGACTGTGGTTTGCTAATGTGTTAAGCGCGCACCAAAATAAATCATCAGATGTTCCTGACCCTCCAGTTGTTCCGTTCATAGATTCGCAGTTTGTGCTGTCAAAAAGTGTGTTAATTGGCAGAAGGTCTGTAATATTTATGCCGTACGCATCTGCGTTGCCAGTATTTTTTACAGTTATATTCCATATTATTTGAGATTTGTTTTCTTTTGCAATCCACAGCGGAGTTTTTGTAATTGAAATCTCAGGGTCTAAAACAACAAATGTTGGCGAGTATTTTTCAAGAGTTGTACCAGTAGAGCCCTCTGCAAACTGGCAAACAGTTTGATATGTTATTTTTGCTTTTGATTGACTTTGACTTGGCGAACAACAAGAAGTGGCATTGTATTTAAAAAAAGGCTGAACTGTTTCATCTTTTTTTATTTTATCAATAACAAAAGTGATCGAACCGTCAGGATTATAAGTAATAGGGGAAACCACACTTTCGTTGATCGTCACTTGTGTAACATTAAATCCTACAAAAGGTAAATAATTTATTGTAACATTATACAAACTTGTTTCTCCTTTCATTTCTATAGATAGGTTTGATGTGAAATTTGGATCGCTCAGGTTAGTAATGCAAAGCGTTACAGAATCCATCTCACTAACAGATACTTGAGTTATAGGTGTCTTAATTATTGCATAACTGCTTGCGCTACTGTTTGAACATTCAACATCAAAGCATCCAACTTTAACATCTGCAAAAAGAGACATATTGCTGCATTTGGTAACAGTTGCGTTTGCATTGAATTTCGCCAAGCTTGACGGCTCAATTTTATCAATTGAAAATGTTGCGTATTTGCTCGTGTTTTCTATCAAAGATATATTAGAACCAATAGGCGCAGACCAATTTGAATATTCCATTCCCTCATCAAAAGTTATATTTACGATCGCATTGTATGCTGCGCCAGGCCCTAGGTTTTTCACAATAATTTCATAAGTAGCTATATCTTCGCTTACAATATCTGGTTTTCTGTCAAAAGTTATCGAAAGCAATGGTTTTGTTAGAACAAGAGATTGCGAGGTGCTGACAGAGTGTTCGCAGCCGCATTCTGAGCAATTATTATCTGTTCCTTCACTTGTATCATTCAATTTGCAATAACCTGTTTTGCATCCATCATTCCAGTTTATCCAAGAAGCTATAGAATTTGCTGAATTGCATTTTGGAGTTGCATTAAGTGTTAAAGTTGAGTCATAAAAAAATGTGTCGTTTCCGTCTGATAGCGCGCTAAGATTATATTTTAAAATGCAATCCCCTGTGCTACAATTAATTTCAGGATCAGCAATAAAACTTTGCGTGTTATTTATATAAGGTCCATTATCAATCATATATTCATCTGTTTGGGTTGTCTTTCCTTTTAATGTTAAGTTTGAACTTCCGGCAGTATAATTCCAATTACTAATATTTACATACCATATAAGGTCGTGCGCTCCGCCGAGTATGTTCCATTCATCGAGATATAAAGATATTGGAACTTGGGAACAAGTATCGTGCATCATAGGCATATTTAATTCCATATGTGGATGTGCTTTAAATATTTTTACTTCAAGATTTTTATGCGCGCCATTTCTTTCACAAGGCGATTCGTGGCATACATTCCCCCCACTTCCGTCAGTTTCGCTGCGAATTATTGACTCAAAAATATAGCGAGTATAAATATCAAGCACATCCCACTTTCCAACAGTTATATTATATGTTGCATTTATTGGGTGCGAAGAGTTAAGAATGCAGCCAGACCTATTTGTAGCATTTTCAGGTAATCCAGATATTACTGTAAAATTTGTTAAATTCCAATTTGCGCAAACAACATTACCTCCAATATCTGAATAATAATCTGGTTCTTTTGAAAATGAAACATTTATTGTTTGCAGTGAACTTGAAACATTAACTTGAACAGCGCAGGTAAATCTAGCTGTTGTGTCGTGATAGTGAAAATTGTTTTTCATAAAGCACTCACTCCAAGTTAGATCTGTGTAAGACGCAGAGATATTGGTTGTGTAGGCGCTAGCAGTTATATTATAATCATGGCAAGATTCTTGGCGTTGTGGGCTTATTATTTTATTCATTCCAAATCCGCCAGGGCAAGTGGTTTTGCTGGTTTTGCTTTGTGTTGTGTACCGCCAGGTTTGGGGGGCAATAGAGCAATAATCACATCCTGCAAGCGAAATATTTACATTATTTTTTACAGCTAAACCACGGCATCTGCAGGAATTGTTCACATGTAAAGTAAAGGTTATATTTTTAATAGAATTTGCAGGAATATTGCTTATATTCCATTTTAATTTTAGAGTTGTGTTTGTTTCCTCGCTGCTTATGAAAACCGCGTCGCTATTATTACTGTAATTTGTCACAACTTTAAAGCAAGACCCATTGCCGCAAGCGCAGGCAGGAAATGTCAAAGTGTCTTCAACTTCAACATTTTTGCTTGTTGTGTTTGTGTTTTCAGAACCAAAATTTTTAACAGTAATTGTAAAATTATTTAAATTATTTCCAACCGCCAAATCAATCGGGCCTGTCTTTGTTACGCGCACATCTGGAAAAGTCGCAGAATCTCCGACAGCAGAAAAGACCTGTGTGTTATCTTTATCGCACTTATCTTTGAATTTTTTGTATAATATAATAAATGCTTTGAGTTCTTCCCAAGACCTTTGGCAGCTTCCATTATAATATAAGGTTATATTTATTGTTGCGTTTGGTTGAAGTGGCGATGAAAAATTTATTATAGTTATGCTATTCTCTTCTTGCTTTGCATCAAAATTTGGTGTTGAAGATATATTATTGTAAATATAGTTCCACATGCCATTAAACTGCAATGATATATTTTTAGCATCTTCGTCGCCAATATTTTTAACTTGTAAGGTTAAATTTCCTTCATGGCAGCCTTTTGGTGCATTTTTGTCTAAAATAGTTGTTTCAAGTTTTGGTGATTTTAGTATGACTGTTGCGCTTCCTTTGCCTTCATGCTCTTCGATTCTACACCCATCATCGCAACCATATGAACTCATTCCTTCAATTATTAGTTTTTCTGGCTCGCAGCTCGCGATCGTCATATTATAATTCATTTGTAAAATTTCATTAGAAGCAAGTGCTGCAAAGATACAGGAATAATTTTGGTCTGTTTTATTGCAATTAGCGTTAGATATCGCGCTAAGCTCTTCAAACCCCACGCCGTTTGTTATATTTAGCCAAACATTACTCGCATTTCCTTGCCCCTCATTTTTTAATGTTACCTTCCATGTTAATATATCTCCAACTGTTGCTTTTGGTGTTTGCGTTGGCACAATTGACTGTCCATTCACAGCAACTGCCTCAATTTTTAATGTCAATGACGGCGTAAAAATGTTTTGTCCCTGTGTTGCTGTTTTTGTATAATTATTAAAATTGCCTTCTTTGTCTTCTGCATAATATGAAAAATTTGCGTAATGCATACCTGCTGCACTACAATTTGTTTTTAGGTTTAATATGATGTTTAGTGTGG
>Ga0210027_1000368_pt1 | contig 46686 bp, 40 predicted proteins | sample CryGeymeta201510_FD_183978 | JGI IMG/M metagenome (GOLD analysis project Ga0210027, IMG submission 183978) | Groundwater microbial communities from Crystal Geyser aquifers in Utah, USA - Crystal Geyser metaG 2015-10 (SPAdes) (version 2) | ecosystem: Environmental > Aquatic > Deep subsurface >...
TGGTTAAAAGACAAAAGAACAAAAGACCCTGGAAGAAGAAAGATTTCATTTCCATACTCCGCTTACTTGTGAAAAGATATTTATTAGGCATAACAATTTTATTTTTCAATAACTTCCGCTAACCCTGCCGGAATAGCAAAATCGGGGAGTTCTTCTTTTAATTTTTTGATATAAACTTTTGCGCGTGCGCGGTTATCAAATTGCATTTCGTACAACGCGCGTCTTACTAACATCGAGCCTGTCATATCCGCAACAAAATTAACGTAGTAGTTTTGTTGTTTCGGAAATCTTAAATGAAAAACCGGATCATCTGCGGGAACGTATTTATTCGTCTTTACCACTTTGAAAAAGAAAAGATCGGGAACAAGGGTATAACCTTCCGGAAGTTTGAATTCACCTTTCTGCATTTCATTCATCACCAACTCTGCGCCAAGATACACTTCACGCTTATCAATATTGGTTTCAATTAATCCCTTTAAAAGAGCTTGATAAAGTTTTTCAAGCAGCACCGGGTCAAATTGTCCTTCGCGTTCAAACGGAACCAGCGCTTCTTTGAACTGATCAATTGTGGCTGAAACACCTGTAATAATTTGCGGATGATTGTTGTTCAACTGATTAAAATACCAGCTTCTACGAAGAAGTTCTTTATCAATGATATGAACATCCGGTCTAAACTTTTCTACCTTCTGAATATAATAGGCAGGCGAAATGAGAAAATCCCATTGATACGAAATTATCAAAGCATCTTTCTTGCATGATTGCAGTGCCGCTTTTGGATAATCTTCAAATAGATACACATCATGCTGATCAACTTTGCCGAATGTAATGTACGATTGTATCAATAAGAAAATAATCAGCAATGGAATTGGAAGACTGTAACCGAGGTGTCTATCTTTTAGGAGAATAAAAATTTGAAGAACTCCGAACGAAATCAGAAAGGCAACAGCAATGTATGCCAGCAAAAAATATGCATCAATATCGTTAATGTCATAATTTATTGAATACAAGACGGTGGAAAGAAAAGTAATAAGTGTAAACAAAAAGAATTTTTTCCCTTGTATGAAAGCAGCGAAGAATCCTATGAAAGCAAGAATCAACCCGATATTAAATTCGGAAGGAAAGTTTTCAACAAAATAAGCTAACTGTTTTTTTGCCGCCGCAGTTGAAGAGAAAAGCCACACTTGATATTGCTTTCCGGAAATATGACGGAGAATTCTTTCAAGATCAATCGGGTTTCCCCAATTAAGCAAAGGACTTTGACCTGCCCGGAGCGGCAAGTAAGCGTAAATCGAAATAAGTAATGGAAAGAAAATCAACAACATTAAAGCAATGCGTTTGAACGAAGAAACCTTGAATCCGAAGGTTACAAAATAGAGATACGCAACAGCGGGCAAAATCAACAATGTTGTCATGTGATTGGAAAATCCCAATGCCAAAGCAATTGCAAGAAAATACCAGTAGTAATGTTTCGGCGTTTCAGCATTATTTGATTTTGTAAATGCCAAAAGAAGTGTATACATGACAACAGAAATTAAAAACAGATGAAGCGAATAAACCTCAACGGAAGTGCTTTGCACCCAAAAAGTTTTTGAGAAGGCTAAAAACAATCCGCCGAAAAGCGCTGATAAATATTTTACGAGTTCGGGGAAAAAAAGCCCATCCCCAACCCTTCCCGAAGGGAAGGGAGTTCTGATTCCCCCCTTCGTGGGGGTAGGGGGGGTTTTCCTTTTTCTTTTGTTCTCTTTATCAGTCTTCTTTGATTTGAAAAGATCGATGTTATCAATTACAAGTTTAACAGTATAAATAAAAACCGATGCCGATCCGGCGGTATAAAAAGCGGCAAGCAAATTTGCACGGTAAATAATTGAAAAGGGAAGAGGCAGTAAGAGAAAAAGGTGCCCCAGCATTGTAAACAAAGGGTAACCGGTAGGATGGGCAATTCCCAACAATGTTTGCGCAGTTGCTAATTCACCGGCGTCAAGTTGAGTGACTGTTGGCGCCATCGTAGAGAGATAGAGAATAAATACAATTATTCCCGCAAGTAGTCCGTAAACTTTTTTAAGAAAATTTATCATTATAGTATTAGCATCGAAGTTTTTGTTTTCAGTATCCAAATAATTTGAGTGTGTTTTCCTAATTCGTAATTCCTAATTATTCATGGCGGTTTACCGCGCTATGTATTGTCCAAATATTTTGAAAAAATTAAGTGGATTTTGTTCTGTTCTTCTTTGATGCTGGTTTGTAAGTCTTTTCTCTCTGCAAAATTAAGAAATTCCGGGAGAGTGAGAAATTCTTCCGAATCAAAAGTTAGCTGATGTTTTTTATTTTCAAACAAAAGAAAGTTGAAAGTATCAAGTTGCCTGAAGAGTTCGCGCGCAGATTGAAGCGACTTACATTCTTTTTCAGAAAGGATGTTTTCTTTTTTGAACCGCTGTAAAATTATATTCGCCGGTTTGTTTCTGAATGATTTGTAAAGAGAAGCGTGTTTCAACAACAGAAATTGAAGAAGGAAATCTATTTCGAGCAAACCGCCATTTCCTTTTTTTAAGTTGATAGAAGCATCGCCGAATTTTGAAGCTACAGTTACTTGCTTGTGCATTGCAAGAATATCATCGCTCAATTCGTCTTCATCCAGCGATTTTATTTTTTTAGTAATCAGCATTTCGAACTGCCGGAAAGGATTTTCATCTCCGTACACAAATTCGAGTTTGCACAATGCCTGCATCTCCCAGGTACGGATTCTCGTTTCAAAATAATTTTTGTAGCCGTGTAAGTCCCAAACTATTTGGCTGGACTTTCCTTCGGGTCTGAGCCGGCAGTCAACTTCAATAGGTGAAAATTCTTTTTGCAATGAATGAAGAAGTTTGGTGAATTGTTTTTGCAGTTTAAAATTATTTGCACCATTACCTGAAATAAAAAGAAGGTCAATATCGGAAGTAAAGGTAAATTGTTTTGAAGCCAAACTTCCTTGAACTGAAACAAAAAAATTCTTGTCTGTTTTTTCTTTTGAGAAAAATATCTCGCACGAGTGTTGGAGTTTAGCCACAATCGCTTTTGAAAGCAGTTCTGATGCAGCTTCCGGTGAGATCATTTTTAAGAGAACTTGTACGGAAAACAAAAAACGGATTGCTTTTGCCGGTAAATAAACAAGATTATCAACTGAAAGTTTTTCAAAAACTCTTCCCGACAAAAATAATTCCTTCAACAATTTATCTTCAGCGAAAAGAGAAACGGGAAATCTTCCATACTCGCAAATCAATAGGAATGCTTCAAAAACTTTTCTGTTTCTGAGCGTCTCAAACCACATTGAGGGAAAATTTTCCTGCCGGATGATCCGTGCAAAATTTTGTAAAATAATGTCGGGAGCTTTTGCGCATGATAAATACTCAACGAAACGCGGCTCAATCTTTTCAAAGTTTGCAATGGTTTGTGCATCAAAAGTTTTCTGGTTGAAAATTCCTACACCGGTTTTTAAGAATTGATAATTCCTTTTTGCAGTATGGAAATCTTTGAACGGCAAATTTGAAAAATCTGCCGCTTCTTTTTCTTCACGCATCACAGAACGGTAAAATGCATGCACTTTGTTTTTCGTTTCCGATAATTCGTTGAGGAAAGTTTTCTTATTTTCAAATTCAAGAAAGGCGGAAAGTTTATCTAATATTTCTCCCGATTCGGGAATGGTATGTGTCTGTGCGTCATTCATCAGTTGAAGGAAATGCTCAATTCTTCTAAAAAAAATATAAGCTTCGGAAAGAAAACCGGCTTCTTTCTTTTTAAGAAGATTGAATTTCTGTAATTCATTAATTGCGATAAGCGAATTGCCTGTTTGCAGAGAGGGATGTTTGCCTCCGTTTAACAACTGCAAAGCCTGCAAAGGAAATTCAATATCGCGGATTCCGCCGCGGGAAAGTTTTATGTTTTGTCCCGATTTATTTATATCGAGAATAATTTTCCGTAATTTTTTTATTTGTTCTATCGGTGAGAATGAAAAATTCTTAGGGAAAATATAGCTTGAAATATAGTTGGCAAAACCGAGATACAACTTTTCATCACCGCCTAGATAGCTTGCTTTAAGAAGCATTTGCCGCTCCCAATCTTCTCCGCGGCTTTCATAATAACGGAGCGTGTCGGTGAGTGTTCTTGCAAGTGGAGAATTTTTCCCGTCCGGTCTCAAACGAAAATCCACCCGGAAGAGAAATCCCTTGTCGGTAGCCTGCGAAGCATGCTCAACAAAAAGCTGGATGGTTTGCGTGAGCAGTTCGTGATATTCTTTCCCGTTTTTCAGCTTTGTATTTTTATCATAGAAGATCATTAGGTCAATATCAGAACTGTAATTCAATTCGTTGCCGCCAAGTTTCCCGAGTGCAATAATACAGTACTTTCTGTTTATTACTTCAAGTTGATATTTTGTTTTAACTTCATCATAACAAATTGAAAAGAGAAGCGCTGAAAGAGTTTTTGCAAGAATGGAGAGATCGTTTGTTGTTTCTAAAACAGTAGCAATTCCAAGATTATCGCGCAGCCCGATGCGCAGCATATATTTTCGCTTCATCGCTTTTATTGCATTTACTTTCCCGGTAAACGATTTGAACAAATCAACAGCTTTCTCAACTTCTTCCTTAAATGTCTGATCGTCCAAATTTCTTTCAAGCGACTCGCCGCTTAACGCCCAATATAAATATTCGGGATTCCTCACCACAATATCCGTTAAGTAGTTACTGAATGATGCAACGCGCAAAAACGCTTTTGAATAATGGGGATGGGTGAGGCAATCTTTAAGGAAATATACTTTATCAAAAAGCGAGTGAAGCATTCGGAGAAGATTACTTTCGGATCCGGCGGTAAAACAAATATGAGCAGCTTCCGTTTCCCAAGAGGAAAGCAGCGCGTCTAACTCCTTGTTAGAAAGGTAACCGACAGTAAACCCGGCGACTGTTTTTACAAGTGTATCGGAAATATGATTGTGTGTTTTCGTCAAGTAATAATTTTCAAATCATTTGTTAGTAACTGCAAATGAAAAATACAAAATTACGATTGGATATTTGCATAAAGCGAAAAGGGAAGTTAAGTCAAGTCAAGTGTGAGAGGAAGAAGGCGAATATTTACATTTTTTCCTTAAAGGACATTCATTACATAATGGTACTATTGGTTTGCATATTACTGCTGTAAAATCCAGTAGTGCGAATAAAAAATTTCTCTGATCGTTTACTTTGAAAATTTTTTTAGCTTTTTCAACAATTACTTTCTTTCTTCTAATTTCACCCGTTAAGTTTAATCCGGCATATCTATTAATAAACCGCGCTATATTACTATCAATTACATAATCAGCATTATTAAAACATACAGCCATTATTGCGCCGGCGACATAATCCCCCACTCCGGGAATCGTTAACAACTCTTTTCTTGTTTTAGGATATTCACCTTTGAAATTATTGATTATGTATTTTGCGGCATTCATAAAATTAGGAGCCCGTTTATGAAGACCAAGTGATGAGGTATACTTTTCAACACTTTTTATTCTAGCTTTAGAGAGTGAAACTATATCCGGGTATTGCTGAAGAAATTTTTTATACACGGGTTCTACCTGTTCAGCTTTTGTTCTTTGAAGCATGAACTCGGCTATCATGATTTTATATGGCAAGATGTTAAAACGCCAAAAAAAACTCCTGTTGTTTAACTTATACCAATTCAATAATCCACGTTTACTCATATAATAATGAGATTTGCTTTTATACTACCTAATATATCTTGTTTCTTTCATTTGCTTCTAAATAAAGTAATCCTTGCCTATTAATATGATGTGACAATTTAGATTGAATTTCTGTTAATAAGTTTTGACGTATTCTGAAGAGTGGCTGGACTGAATCATTAATTTCATCCTTCCCAATAGATGTGAAGAATCTAAAATCAAGTAATAAAAAATAATTATCATTAGATGCGGATGACAATTTGAATGAAGGTGAAAGATATAGAGCTTCTGAGTCCCGATGGATGAATTCGGAATACTTAGAATTAATCAACATCCCAGGGATTATTCGGAAATAAATCAATTTATCTTGAACAAAATCACAAATTGGTGAGACATTTACTTCAACCAAAACCCAATCTTTTTGGATTTCCTCTTTGAATTTTTTTAAAATATCCACTTCTATTTTTTTCTTTTCCTTTTTCAAAACATTTTCCTCAATAATCTCTTTTAACTTTTCACATATATTCTTTTGATCTTTCGCAAATAAATAGTTACGATTTATAGAAAAATTTAGTATCTCACCATATTTATGCTTTCCACTGATAGATCTGTAAATCGTTCCTGGTATATACTTGTTTGATACATCGTCGGAGAGTAATAATTTTTTATTAAGTGAAAAAAGAATTTCACTATTTCCTGACTTATTTTGTGTGGTATCTTTTTCACATTCAACAAGAAACTTGTTTGCAATGGAATGTTCAAGCGAATCATTGAAAACACAATTCATAACATATAACGCACTTCGAATCTGCTCTATAGGTTCAAGGTTTTTTAGATTCTTCCCGGCAAAGCTTAAACCAAGCTCATAAAACAATTTTTTAGAATTATTATCCCATTCAGTTTGATTTTCTCTTGTTTTAAAAATTTCTTCTAAAACATTATCTGCAGAAATATGGATTATATTTTCCCACTCTAACAAATAATTGAAGACTGGAAATAATGATAGTGCCTTTTCAATGCGTGAAATAAGATAAGTTATATTCTCTTCGTGGTTTATAGTCTTTTCACCCGTTAATTCAAAATAATCTGATTTACATAAAGACATATAGTGTATTGGAGCTTTAATTTTCAGTTCATTTTGAAAAATATTTTCAATAAGACTCGAATGCTCATCTTCATGTCTACTCCAATAAATCAATACATAAGGATAATTGTTTTCAGATATTATTCTATTTAGACGGGGTAAAATATTTGCTTTAATTTCTTTTTCCGTTCGAATTTCATCACCCGTTAGATATATGTCAAGGAATAATATTCTTATATCATTACAGGCTTTACCTTCCTCAGGTAATCCTGTAAGGTCGCCGTTGTAATAAGTAAAAGGATACTGCATTCTACCAAATAATTCCATTAATGGATAAGCATGTTCAAATTTATCTTCAACAATTGCTATTCTTCCGTTTATTGGTATACCCATATTCACTTCCCCTTAAATCCGAATGCTATTATTGCACCATTTTTAAATTCATTTGGTAAATCAAAATCACCCCATTCCGGGAATGAAAGTTTTCCTTCTTGAGCTAACATTATTTCATTTGCAATATGTAATCCGAGGCCCATACCGCCAGGTTTCGCAGAAACGAAAGGTTCGGTTATTTCATCTGTAGGTAATAAAAATCCTGTTCCATTATCTGCTATTATTATATTTAGATATCCATCCTCTTCCTCAGAAATGCCAACATATATTTTCTTCTTAAGCCTACTTGCTTTGTCAAGCCAGTAAATTGAGTTATCAATAATATTCATTATGCTACTAATTAATAAGTTTCTTGCAAGTTTTGTTTTTGCTTTGCCTTTATAGTTCCTATATTCTTTTATTATGTCAATCTTATGTGCCATTAATCTAAATTCGGTATTAAATAAAGCTTGGTCAATTACTTCAATTAAATTTTCATTTGTTTGCGAGGATTTTTTAATTATTTCTGCATAACCATCGATTAGAGAAGACAAATGTTTAACAAGCTTAATTACCCGTTCGGAACCTTTCTCAGCAACCAAAACTTTCTGTATTTCAAGGATTATCTTTTCTACTTCATGTATCACTACACTCATACTCAATCCTGCACCTGCAGCCTTTAGTAGATTTTCATTTATTTTTTTATAATCATCTTCAATCTTTACTAGATATCTAGTTACTTCTAATTTAACATTCTGATCCTTTATGTTTTTATCTACATAATCCTTTAAATCTCCTAAAATTTGTAAGACAGGTTCTGACTTTGGCGTAGGTCCATATATTTCTCTTAATTTTTGTTTATCACTATAGCGGAGAATCTCTATTATTTCTAATGTATGAAGGATGGAATTCTTAAAAGCTTCATAAGCTCCATTTTCAACAAATCCTTCTCTATTTGTCTTTTCGATTAAGTCAAAACTATCATTTCGATTAAGGTATATTGCTCCTAGAATTATATTCTTACTTAATCTTTTGCTCGGTTGATTTACTCTCCTTAAGTCTAATCCCAACCAATCATTTTCGGGTTCGCCGTAATCATATAAACGAAGACCATCTCTAAAAACTCTTATTCCACAATTATTATCAAGATACCCTTTAAATCCTTTTTTATCGGTAACGCCAAGTTTCAAAACAAATGAGTCTCTATCAAAAATATATCCTTCAAATACTATATCACCAATATCAAATGCTTCAAGTGAAAAATCAAAACTTTCTTCATTTGATAATTGAGCTAAACTACCTATCAACTTTTCCTCATTACCTAAAAAGCCACGATGTGTTTTATTATCTGCTTGATATTTAATTTCCCTACCTGACAATTTGGGCATAGAATTCCAAGGAATAAATTCATAATCCATTTTTTTTATTGAACTATCTCCGATAATAGCCTTGAAATGATAAAGCGAAAAATGTTTAATATCTTTCCACTCCAATAAACCCTCAAACCATTTAGGCTTGTCAGCAATATCAAATTCCGCAATAAAGGATTCATTTTTTTCAAACGGTGATACTAGAGCAGTTACTGATCGTTTTACATCTCGTGCAACTCCTCGAGTCCATTCTCTTCGAAGATTCCGAATTGTTAGACTCGTGCCGGTAGCACCGTTTTTAAAGAGTCGGGGTTGATCTCTTTCAAAAATTGTCACGGGAACTTGATCAAGATATCTAAATTTATTAAAGACTGTCCAATCAATTTTCACAAATACTTCTTTTGATCCGGATTTCTTTGTTGTCATTTCGATCTGGTAACCCAACTTGTGAGCGCCAAATCTTCCAATCCCTTTTTCACCAATTGGTAGTCTCTTATATTTTGGACTTACCTCACGTTTTTCAAATTGTTCTGATTTAAAATCACTCCCTGGTTCCATCCATACATTTACTACAATATCTGAATCCATCCCATATCCATTATCTTCAATAATGATAATACCATTATGAAGATCATCGACATTTTCCATGTAAATTTCTACTATTGTTGCATCTGCATCATAAGAATTTTTGACAAGTTCAATTAAAGCAATACTTTCATTTTTAATAAGTTGATCACCGAGTTGTAGAAGCAATCTCGCTCTTGGTTTAAATTTGACGGGTATTTCTTTATCTTTTTTTATTATATCAATCGTCATAACTGCTCTTTTATTTTCTCTCCAATTTTTCTTGCCATCATGGGTGGTACCGCATTCCCTATTTGAGTAAAAGCGGCAGTTCGTGGTCCTTCAAAAATGAAGTTATCCGGAAAGGATTGAATTCTTGCAGCTTCTCTAATAGAAATTGAACGACACTGATCAATATCCGGATGGATATAATAATGACCGTCTTTAGCAATGTGGGCAATTAATGTATGCGAATATTTTGCATCACCGGCAACAACTTTAAATCGGTCAAGAAATCCTTCTGTGTTTTTGTGGGTTCTCAATCTTTTAGGTAAAGAACTGTAGTTCAATCTTTGTTGTTTTGCGTTCCATAATTCGATTGCCCGTTTATAAATTTCAAGGTCAATGCTGTTATGAGGTCTGGTGTTATGCAAACTTACTTTTTCATACCCGTTTCTTATTTCACTTTCATCTAAATAAGAAGTTGATTTAGTAGAATAATTAAGAGGTAGACTAATAGTGCCGGGCTTTAGTGCAGGAAGATCGTTAAGCAAATCATAAACGACGGCATCGCGTTTAATTTTTTCAAATAAAGGATATGAAAAAGATAATTCATTTTTCCATCCGATAATTACTATACGTTTTCTATCCTGTAATACTCCGAAATCGGAGGCATTCAATATCTTGTAATCAAGTAAGTATCCTTCTTTTGCAAATGTTTCGCGCAAATCATCAAATACGTATCCACCTTCGAATGAAACTAGACCGGGAACATTTTCAAAAACAAATATTTTTGGTTTGAATTCTCTTAAAAATCTCGCATATAGTTTATAATAATATATTCTCTGATCATATTTTTTCTTATGCTCATTAGCTTTTCTTCCTCTTACGGAATAAGCTTGACAGGGGGGACCTCCAATAATTACATCTATTTCATTTATATCAAGTTGTCGCTTTACATCAGTTATTCTAGAAATAATCAGATTAAATTTATCTTCTGAAATTTCTTCATTAACTACTGTATCGGTTTTATCAAATGGAATTGCTGAATAGAAGTTATCTCTATCAATCTTTCCGTAATAATAGTCTTTGTAAAAATTCTCAAGGTTGTTTTCTTTACAATAGTGGTAAGCTATTCTAGTTTTAATTGTAAGGCATGCATTTTCATCTCTTTCAACGTGAGCAATCGGTTTGAACCCGGCATTGTAAAATCCTTCCGCTAGCCCTGAAGCCCCGGCGAAGAGGTCAATGTAATTGTAAGTTTTTTCCATACAGTAAAATAATAATAATAGAAATATTAATTGTACAGTTCAATAATCAAATGTAAAATTATGTAAAACATGAATTAAAGATAAAAACTTTCTTCCATCCACTACAAACATCGTGAAATAACTAATAAAATCTATCATTGTCAGTTATCACTGTAGAACCTCTTTCCGTTAGGTGGTTCTGAGTTGAAAGAATTATTCAAAGGATACTCTTTAAAGTTCTCTGTTTCAGCAATTCTTGCTAATCTTGCTATCTTTGTCCCCAAAATCCTTTCCCTACCAAAATCTACCTTTTTTCTCCAAGCGAAATCTTCTTAAATTGCACTCAACAATATAACCGGTTAATTTTTTACTCATACGGAGACATTTGATGCTTACTTTGTTCAAGAAAATTTTTGGCGATAAAAATACGAAAGACGTTAACGAATTACTTCCCATAGCTGCAGAAATTAATGAAGAATTTGCAAAGCTTCAAAATTTAAGTGATGATGAGCTCCGCGCTAAAACTGCAGAGTTCAAATTAAAACTGCAGGAAGAAACCGCAGAAATCCGTCAGAAATTAGAGGAATTACATACCCACTTGCAAACCGACGATGATTTTGACCGTCAAACCGCTTACGATCAGGTGGATGCGCTCGAAGATGATCTGCACGAAAAGTATGAAGATGTTCTTGATGAACTGCTTCCTCAAGCCTTTGCTGTTATTAAAGAAACTTGCAGGCGGCTCGTTGGGAAGTCCTGGACGGTGATGGGAAAACACACTAGATGGGATATGGTCCCTTACGATGTGCAATTAATGGGCGGAGTTGTTTTGCATCAGGGGAAAATTTCGGAAATGGCGACCGGCGAAGGAAAAACTTTAGTTGCAACGCTTCCGATGTATCTGAACGCATTGACCGGAAGAGGGGTTCATCTAATTACTGTAAACGATTATCTTGCTCAACGTGATTCTGAGTGGATGGGTGAAATATTTAAATTCCACGGATTGACCGTTGGGGTAATTCTTAATACGATGTCTCCGGATCAGCGAAAAGAGCGTTACAATTGTGACATTACTTATGGAACAAATAATGAATTTGGTTTTGATTATCTCCGGGATAACATGGCAAGCGATAAAGAATTTCAAGTTCAGCGGGGACACAATTATGCCATCGTTGATGAAGTGGATTCGGTTTTAATTGATGAAGCAAGAACGCCGTTAATTATTTCCGGTCCTGTTGAAGTTGATGACCAGCAAAAGTTTGATGAGATGAAAATATTAATTGAAAAACTCCACCGGCTTCAATCAAATTTCGTTTCAAAAATTGCCCAGGAAGCTGAAGACTTAATTGCCAAAGAAGATGATAAAGAAGCGCAAATACAAGCCGGAGTAAATCTTCTGCGCGCTTATCGCGGCTTGCCGAAGAATAAAAAAATCGAAAAAATGCTCTCCGATCCCTCTCATAAAAAATTAATGCTGCAAACCGAAATGGAATATTTGCGTGAAAAAGCCCGCAACATGCACATTATTGACGATGAACTTTATTTTGTGATTGATGAGAAAAACAATACCATTGATCTCACCGAAAAAGGAAGAGAAGAACTTGCCCGCTTCGGCAAAGGTGATAAGAATTATTTCGTCCTCCCCGATCTTGGAACCGAGATCAGCAAGTTTGAACATGATCCTTCTCTATCAATTGAAGAAAAAGTAAGGAAGAAAGACGCACTCTATCATTTATATTCAGAACAAAGTGAACGTATCCACACGCTGCATCAATTATTAAAAGCATTTACTCTTTTTGAAAAAGACGTTGAATATGTGATTACTGAAGATGGGAAAATTGCCATCGTTGACGAATTTACCGGACGCGTTTTGCCGGGGAGAAGATATTCCGACGGTTTGCATCAAGCCATTGAAGCAAAGGAAAGCGTTAAAGTCGAACGTGATACGCAAACACTCGCCACGATCACTCTTCAAAATTATTTTAGAATGTACAACAAACTCGCCGGTATGACGGGAACTGCCGAAACGGAAGAAAGCGAGTTCCACGAAATTTATAAATTACCGGTTGTAGTAGTTCCTACGAACAGACCAAATATTCGTGACGATCAGGAAGATTCGATTTTTAAGACCAAGCGTGAAAAATTGAACGCAGTAATTGACAAAATTGAAGAACTCCGCAAAATTGGCCGCCCCGTTCTTGTCGGTACCACATCGGTTGATGTTTCTGAAACAATTAGCAGAATGTTGAAACGAAAAGGCGTTCCGCATAATGTTTTGAATGCTAAACAGCATAAGAGCGAAGCGGAAGTTGTAGAACACGCCGGTGAAATGAGCGCCGTAACGATCGCAACAAATATGGCGGGACGTGGAACGGATATCAAACTCGGCGCAGGTGTTGTTGACCGCGGCGGGTTATTTATTCTTGGAACCGAGCGGCATGAATCGAGAAGAATTGACCGGCAGTTACGCGGTCGTTCGGGAAGACAGGGCGATCCCGGTACAACGAAATTTTTCCTTTCGCTTGAAGATGATCTTATGCGTCTGTTCGGCAGCGACAGAATTGCTTCCGTTATGGAACGAATGGGAATTCAAGAAGGAGAAGTAATTGAACATTCCTTAATTACAAAATCAGTTGAACGCGCCCAGAAAAAAGTTGAAGAGAATAACTTCTCTATTCGTAAACGTTTGCTTGAATACGACAACGTGATGAATCAGCAGCGCGAAATCATTTACACAAGAAGAAACCGCGCTCTGCAAGGCGATCGTTTGAAAAATGATATTATGGAATATTTACATGAGACTGTTGAAGAAATAGTAAAAAGATATTTTGAAGATGTTAATGCTGAGAAAATTAAAGAAGAAGTACTGCAGAATTTTCTAGTTGAATTAAAACTTGAACCTGAAGAATTTGAAACGCTAGGTGACAATGGCATTACCAATAGAATAATCACAGCAGTAAAAGATTTCTATACCCGGAAAGAAGAAATGCTCGGTGCAGATTTACTGGCGCGGATCGAAAGATATTCAGTTCTTTCCGTTATTGATAACCGCTGGAAAGAACATCTCCGCGAAATGGATGATTTAAAAGAAGGAATTGGATTGCGGGCTTACGGACAAAAAGATCCATTGCTTGAATATAAAAGCGAAGCGTTTACTCTTTTTGTTGAGTTGCTCAATCAAATTAGAAATGAAATTGTTTCTTTCTGTTTCAAGTTTTTTCCGCAAGCGCCGGAAGAACTTCAAGGAAGAAGAAGACCGGCACGCGGAAGAATTATTGAGACGAAACAAGATACTGATGGAATCGGGCTGAAAGGTTCCGGTGGAAACGGACAGCCTGCGCAAGCTGGAAAAATGCAGCCGATCCGCGTTGAAGAACGGGTGGGAAGAAATGATCCTTGTCCTTGCGGCAGCGGGAAAAAATATAAAAATTGTCATGGCAAATAATTGAGGATATACTTATGAAAAAAGTTGAAGCCATTATTCGTCCGTTCAAACTTGATGATGTGAAAGAAGCGCTTCTTGAAGAAGGGATCAAAGGATTAACCATTTCTGAAGTTCGAGGATACGGAAGACAGAAAGGGCACAAAGAAACTTACCGCGGGAGCGAATATCGCATTGAGTTTGTTCCGAAAATCAAGATAGAAATTGTTGTTCCCGATAAGAATTTAGAAAAAGTTATTGAGGCAATAATTCGAACCGCAAAAACAGGACAAGTAGGTGACGGGAAAATTTTCATCTCAGACATTTCTGATGTTATTCGTATCCGCACTGAAGAATCGGGAGAAGAAGCGCTTTGAGAATGGCAAACACATCAAAAAAAATATTGTTCGCACTTTTTTTTGTTGCTTCACTTTCTACGTTTCCGGGCTGCGGTGTATGGAACAATTTTACCACATACTTCAATCTGTACTATAATACCAGTACACTTTTTGATGAAGCGGAATCAGCAATTCAAAAGGATCAGCGGGACATTTTTTCGCGAACCGAAGCGAACGTTCCTTCAACTGCTGCCGCTTCTCTGAACAAAGTAATTGAAAAATGTTCGAACATACTCCAGTTCAATTCAGAAAGTTCGTTCGTTGATGAAGCGCTCTTTATGCTTGGGAAGTCATTTTATTATCAAAAAAATTATTTAAAAGCGCTGAGGAAGTTTCAAGAATTGTTGGTAAAGCAGTCGGAAAGTGAGTATGTTCCTGAAACGGAATTGTGGATCGCGAAAACCTACTTTCAGTTAAAAAATTACCCGGCTGCGGACAAGCTTCTTTTACAAGTAATTGAAAAATCTACTGCCGATGGAAATGACGATCTCTTTGTGAAAGCGGCGATCGTTCAAGTTAAATTCGAAATCACCGCCGAAAAATATCCCGATGCTATTAAATCGCTAAAAAGTATAGTTAAAATTTCAGATGACGGTGAGATCAACGCACAGGCAAAATATCAGGAAGGGGAGCTGCATGTTCTTCTTGAAGAAAAAGAAGAAGCGGCAAAAGCATTTGCGGAAGTAAGCGACTATTCTCCCTCGTTTGAGGTCGAACTTGATGCAAAAATTAATTACGGGAAAATTATCCGTTCGCTTGGCAAGGAAGATGAAGCGCTGGAGCTTTTCTTAAATCTGCTTTCGAAAGATAAAAATTCAACTTCCTTCGATCTGCTGAATTTTGAAACAGGGTACACCTATTTGCTGAAGAAAAATTATGATGGCGCACTCGCCTATTTTGCAGTTGTTGATACGGGATTCGCCAATTCAACCGCCGCCGGGCAAGCCCGTTTCGAAATGGGATATATTTATGAAAAAATCTATTTCAACTATGACAGCGCCTCAATATTTTATATGAAGGCGCAAACAGCTCCGTCCACGGAAGAATATACTCCATTAATAAAAAACAAGGCTTTAGTCTTTACGAAATATCAAAAGTTAAACGGCGAACAGTTGGACAATCTTCAAAAATTAAAATATGTAACCGACTCTACCTTATTTACGAAAGATTCCCTTGAGTTTTTCATCGCAGATTCTCTTGCAAAGATAGTTTCAAACGATGAGCAAACTGAAAAAGCTCAACAGCAAAACCCACAGCAAGGGAGAACAAGAACTTTTGGCGCTTCAAAATCTACTGAAACTACTTCTGCCGGTGGGAAAAAGACTCCGCCGTTAAAAGCGCCGGTTCGACCAAATATTAGTGAAGACTCGGTGAAAGTTTTATTGGTGAAAACTAAAATAGAATTGGGTAACCTGTTCTACACCGAACTTGACCGCCCCGATTCTGCTTTTTATTATTACAGCGATCTCATAGAAAATTATGACCTGCAAAGTCAGAAGCCCCAAGTGCTTTACGCCCTTGCGAATTATTATCTTTCCAGGGATTCAACAAAGGCAGACAGTCTTTTGAACTTTGTTTATGATAATTATCAGCATGAAAGTATCGTTAATGCGGCTGCTGAGATTTTGAAAAAACCGAAAATAGATTTCCAATATGATCCTGCAAAGAAATTGTACCGCGAAGCGGAAGTGATGATGCAAAAGGATGAAATTAAATCTTCGTTAAAAAAATTCATAGCTATTTCTGAAGCGTATCCTGTTTCGGAGTACGCCGCAAAATCTTTGCTTGCAGGGGGGTATCTTTTAGAAGAAAAATTAAAACTCCCGGATTCCGCCGCGGTGGTTTACGACAGCCTTGTAAGCAAATATCCCAAGACAATTTATGCGCAAAAAATTTCTCCAAAATTGCAAACGTATAAAAAAGAAAAAGATCGGATCCGGATGGTAATCGAGGATTCGTTAAAAAAAATTGAAGTGGCAAAGCTTAAAAAAAGAACAGAGGACTCACTTAAAATTGTCGCTGAGAACTTAAAGAAGAAGACGGAAGATTCGCTTAAACTTGAACTACAAAAAAAAACGGTTAAGTCGGAAGATTCTGTAAAGACAATTGAAGCTCCATCCCCAACCGCGCCGCCTGCCCGCGATTCTTTAAAGGAAAAACATGAGGACGAAATTCCGCCTCAGGTAAATTTATTCCATTTGAAAGAAAGCAGAAAGAAGTTTGACTTACGGGAAGCACGGCGGCAGTTTTCAGCAATGCGAAAGTTGAAACACACAGCATATTTTTTCATTCACACCTCGATTCATCAAAGTGTGAATAATCGTTCAGCATACATTTTTTAACTTGGAACTTGTACTACTATGGAATTAGGATTTCTACTTGAAAAAATTCTTCCCTTTATAAAAAGAAGGAAATCCCTTTCTATTATTTTTTACCTTGTCTTTCTTTTCTACTTCAGCATTCCGGCATTTCAAATTCCTTTGCTTGATTATCAACGCACGTACGTTTCATCCTTAATGGAACAGCGTGCAATTGAACATCTGATGATATTTTACCCGCACCAAAGTTGGGAGTCTTTCGGATCAATAAATCAAAATCTTTTCCGTGCTATTGTCTCTATGGAAGACGGAAACTTTTTTAATCATAAAGGAGTTGACTGGGAAGAGTTGGAAAAATCTATGAGACTAAATAAAAGAAGAAGACGCGCTGCACGCGGCGGAAGCACCATTACGATGCAGCTCGCAAAAAATCTTTATTACACCACCAACAAAAGTGTTTTCAGAAAAGCGAAAGAATTGCTCACAACTTTCCGTATCGAAAAGGAAGTGAGTAAAAAAGGTATCCTCCATCAGTATGTGAATATTATTGAATGGGGCGACGGAGTTTTTGGAATAGATGAAGCGGCTGATAAATTTTTTGGGAAAGAACCGGGTGAATTGACCACCACTGAATGTGCAAAACTTGCGGCAGTAATTCCTTCGCCGCTCGTGCATCAGCCGAATGTGAATTCCGGTTATGTACGCCGCCGTTCGGGAATTATCCGCGGAAGGATTGGCGACGTAATCTTGTTCCCGGAAAAATGAAGAAAAGAGAATTGTTGGAAATTATTGAAGCCGGGGAAAATCTGTACACGGAATTTAAACGACAATTTTCTTCACATGAAAAAATAGCCAAAGAAATTATAGCTTTCGCCAATACCAAGGGGGGTAACCTTATCATCGGAGTTGACGATGATAAATCAATTTACGGAGTGCCGAGCGAAAAAGGGGAAGCGGAATTAATTAGAGAAACCGCTAGACAAATGTGCGAGCCGCCGGTTATTTTCTCGCTTTCTTATTTTGTCGTTGATCAAAAAGAAATTGTAGTTGTTGAAGTCCCCGAATCTCTACAGAAACCACACCGCCTTCAAGATTATAAAAAAGATTTGGAAACCAACTCAGCTGAAGTTTACGTCCGCGTAAATGACAAAAGTGTTCTTGCAAGTAAAGAAATGATCCGCGTGCTGCGTTCAACTTCCGGGAACACAAAATTAACAAAGTATGCAATCGGGAATTTTGAAAAAGCGGTATTCACTTTTCTTGAAATGGAGGAAACGATTTCCGTAAAGCAGTTGAGCGAGCTGCTAAACATTTCCGAACGAAGAGCTTCCCGCACGCTCGTTAAAATGGTTCGCGCGCAACTGCTGTTGATTCACACTAAGGAGAATGGTGAAGATTATTTTACGTCTGCGGTGTAGAAGATTATTTTGGAAATACCCTAACCTGGACAAGCCAGAACCAATTTATCACATTAGAATGATTGAATGGCTGTATGGTTGAATGAAAAACATTCATCCATCCATTCATTTTCATTCAGTCATTTTTTCGTTTATTTATCATGTTACTATTCTGCCAAATATTACGCGAACTTTACTGATAAGGTATTAATATATTTTTGGGCCTTTAAGATTATATATGTAGAACAGATTTCAGTCTGTTAAATTTTTATTTTTACGATTACGAAACCAAAAGTAAACTTGAACCGGGAAAACATCACCATAACGAAGTAGTGTTTTTGATTTTTCCATTTACAAAAAATCAAATTTCTATTTGATGGTTTAGAAAGAAAAATTATTAAATTTAGAAAAATAAAGGCTCTCTTTTATGAGCCTATTTGGCGGATGATTGTTGTTTATGTCTTGTTTTGTGAGGCTTATAAACGAGTTTCCAGCAATGTTAGCCGACCTTACATATACAACAGACAACAAGTATTTAAATTTTGACATGACTACAAAAAATTCAAAAATAATTCAGGCGACAAGAGAGAAAGTTTATAACGCCTTTACAGATAAGAACGCTTTAGAATATTGGCTTGCACCTAACAATATGACTGGTAAAATACACAACTTTGACTTAAAAGTCGGAAGTGGTTACAGTATGTCTCTTTTCTACCATGACAGCGAAACAGTCGGCAAGACATCAGATAACGAAGACCGTTTCTCAGCAAAATTTGTTGAACTCAAACCATACGAAAAAATTGTTCAGTCAATTAATTTCCAGTCAGCCAAAAACGAGTTCACAAACGGAATGACGATGGAAGTGTTTTTAGAAGAAATCGAAAACAATTCAACAAAAGTGACAATCGTTTTCAAAAACATTCCGACAGGTATTGACCACAAAGACAATGAAACAGGAACAGAACAATCACTTGAAAAATTAGCTCGTTATTTGAGTGCAAATAAGTCGCCCCCCCCCAAAAAAACACTGCAGGAAACGGCAGATTTGTATAGGCGGGGTTTCGTGCTTCGTTGACAGTTTTGTGGTTACAGAAAACTCCGTTTTCAAAATGAATATTTGTGCTGAAATGCCAGCCCAGAGCAAATCTGCAAAGCGTTCTTAACACCAGTTTCCTACTTTATTCTGACTGAAATTTTGAAAATCTTCTTTTTATTTTTTCTTTGAAGTTAAAATTTTTTTAGTGAAATTATCAATAAATAATAAGGGAAAACTCTTGTAATTATGAAAAACAAAAGACTGCTCATCATTTTAACAATAGTGACACTCCTCTTGCTGATACCATTAATAGTAATGCAGTTTACAGATGAAGTTAATTGGACTTTGGCCGATTTTATTGTCGCTGGTGTCTTACTGCTCGGCACAGGGTTACTGTGTGAACTTGTAGTGAGGAAAGTAACCAAAATAGAGTACAGGATCGCCCTCTGTATAGTTATTCTTGGAGCATTCCTGCTCATTTGGGCAGAACTTGCAGTTGGAATTTTCGGAACTCCATTCAGCGGACACTAGACCGTAAATCAAAAAAACTATGTGCACACAGGTTTGGCAAAATTAGTTATTCAGTGCTTCGTAAACCAGTTTTGGGGCTAACAAACAAGTTGTGCTTCGAATGAAATTTAGGGCTGGAAATCCGTCACATCGCCGAACCCCAACCGTTAGGGGCAAGTGTAAAAAATTTCTCATTATCGAAAACTGAAAACTGAAAACCGTAAACCGACAACTGCTAACTTTTAAACAAATAAATATTAAATTAGTACTCTAAAAAACAAGAGACTATGAAAGTAATTGAACATCTTCTAAAAGCTAAGGAACCGTTAATCAGTTTCGAAATTATCCCGCCTAAACGTGGTGGTGATATTAAAAGTCTCTTACATGTAGTTGATGACTTATCAAAATATAATCCCCCCTTCATTGATATTACAAGCCACGGAGCCGAAATTGTTTATGAAGAAACGCCACAGGGAATAAAGAAAAAGATTATCCGGAAGCGTCCCGGAACGCTCGGAATTTGCGCTTTGATCCAGAATAAATATAATATTGAAGCTGTACCCCATATCCTTTGTAAAAATTTTACTCGTGAAGAGACGGAAGATTTCTTAATCGAATTGAATTATCTGGGCATTGAGAACGTACTGGCTATCCGCGGAGATGATAACGGGTTTGTAAAACCTGTTCCGCACGGCAGGAGCGCAAATGAATTTGCCGTTGATCTTGTTTCGCAAGTGAACGCGATGAACAATGGAAAATATTTGGAAGAGAATCTGCTTGATGCAAAAGCGACAGATTTTTGTGTCGGCGTTAGCGGATATCCGGAAAAACATTTTGAATCGCCAAACTTAAAACTCGACATTAAATATGCAAAACAAAAAATAGATGCAGGGGCACATTATATTGTAACCCAAATGTTTTTCGATAACAACGTCTATTTCGATTATGTAAATGCCTGCAAGGAAGAAGGAATTGACGCGCCGATAATTCCCGGTTTAAAAATTCTTTCGCTTAAATCTCATTTAACAAATATCCCGCGGAACTTTTACATAAATATTCCGGAAGCACTGGCGGAAGAGGTAATGTCGGCAAAACCGGAACATGTTTTAGAGATCGGTGTAAATTGGGCGGCAAAACAGGCGGAAGAACTTTTGAACCGGGATGTGCCGAGTCTTCATTTTTATATTCTGCAGAACTCAAAACCGATCAATCTCTTGATGAAAAAATTAAATCTTCATTTTAAAAAATTGGTTGTAAAAAAATAATATGCTTGGAATAACAAAACGGATTTCGAAAAAATTGAAATGGGGAATTGCCGGATGCGGAAAATTTACTGAGACAGCAATTCTTCCAACATTTAATTTGCTCCCGAGATCGAAGGTCAATGCCATCTTTAGCCGCGATGCAAAGCGTGCAAAAACATTATCAGAAAAATTCCTCATTCCCAAATCATTCAATAATTTTGATGAGTTCCTTCAATCGGATATTGATGTGGTTTACATCGCAAGCGCAAATGCAAATCATTATGAGCAAGTCTTACAAGCGGCAAAGGCAAAAAAACACATTCTCTGTGAAAAACCAGTCTCAATTACATCAACTCAAGCGGAAGAGATGGTTCGTGTTTGTAAAGAAAACGGCGTGCAGTTTGCAGTTGATTTCGTGTACCGTTTCCATCCGCTTGTAGAAAAAACAAAAGCTATTATCGAGGCTTCATTACTTGGGAAAATTCTTTATATCAACGCCGAGTTTAATGTTAATTTGATCCCGCGTGATAACTTCCGTTATAATAAAGCGGCGGCAGGCGGAGGAGCGGTTCGGGATTTGGGAACGCACCTGCTCGATTTAATGAGGTTTCTATGCGGAGAAATTGTTGAGGTTAACGGCGTGAATGAAAGTCTTATTTATAAATCCGAAGTTGAAGATTTTGCTTCAGGTATTGTAAAATTTGAAAAGGGCGGATACGGACATTTTCAAGTTGCGTATTGCGCTCCAAAGTCATTCAATAGATTAGAGATCATCGGGACAAAAGGAGCGGTCAGTTTGGACGGACTTATTAGCGCCCGTTATGGCTCTTCAAAATTAAGTATTCTCCTTGAGGGAGAAGGGAAAAAAGTCTTTCGGAAAAGAGCGAATAAACTCTACCGTTTGTTAAAGTCGGTTACAAAATCTTTTATAAAAAATGAACGACCTCTGGTTACCGGTGAAGATGGCTTAGCTAATATGAAATTAATGGAAAAGTTTGAAAATAGATGCAGCAGCACGAAGAGTTAATCGCATATTGCCGAAAGGTTTATGAAAAGAATTTTGTTTCTGCCTACGACGGTAATTTATCATTAAAAACTCGCAGCGGAACCATTCTTATTACCCGCTCTGCCGTTTGCAAGGGGGATGTAACTGCTAACGACATCTTAGAAATTAACATGAACGGTGAGATCATAAACGGAGCCGGGAAAATTTCAACTGAAAACAAACTCCACTTATTCATTTATCAATTTAGAAAAGATGTAAGAGCAGTAGTTCATGCACATCCGGTATATGCAACCGCATTTGCTTCCACCAGGGAATCTTTAGACCGCCCAATTTTTCCTGAAGTGGTTTTAACACTGGGAAGAATTCCTCTTTGCAAATACGCCACTCCTTCAACTGATGAGCTGCCGGGAAGTTTAAAACAACATATAGATTATGCGAATGTTTTTTTGTTGGAAAATCACGGAGCTGTTTCTGTTGGTGTTAATTTGAAGCAGGCATATTTTAGAATGGAAAAATTAGAACATACGGCGAAAACCCTGTTTGTTGCAAGTAAACTTGGCGGCATTAAGGAACTACCAAAACACAAACTTGAAGCGCTTTACTCTTTAGCTGAAAAAAATTATGGAATAAAGTTAGATGAAAAGAACAAGTATTAAACTCAAATTTTTATAATAGAAAAAGTTATTGCATTTTAAAACACCATGGATAAAAAGAAATTTAATGTTGCACTCCTCTTAGGGGGAGCTTCCGCTGAAAGGGAAGTTTCAAAACACTCAAGTAAAGGGATTTACCATGCGCTTTTGGAGGTTGGTTATTCGGTAACGTTAATTGACCCCGCGTATGGAAAAAATCAACCCGAACGAGTAGAAGATTTTTTTTCTGATAAGGATTTATTCCCTGTCTCTGCGCGTAATTACCTCGAAGCGGTTAATTCTCCTTTGTTTGATAAAATTGAAGTTGCGTTTCTCGGACTGCACGGGAGATGGGGCGAGGACGGAATCATTCAGTCCCTGCTCGAATTACGAAACATTAAATACACAGGTTCGGATGTTTTGGCGAGCGCTTTAACGATGGATAAGATGATGTCTAAAATTGTTATGCGCGATCATGGCATTTCTGTTCCCGATGGATTTATGATTGAGAAAAATTTTTCTTACGAAACTGTTCTTCGAAGGATAAATGAGAAATTTACCTTTCCGCTTATCATAAAGCCGAACGATCAAGGCTCAACATTTGGATTGACCGTTTGTGAGAAAGAAGAAGATATAAAAAGCGCATTAACTCTTTCATTTCAATACTCAGATAAAACGTTAATAGAAGAATTTATTCACGGCAGGGAATTAACGGTTGGAATTATATCCGACAGAGTTCTTCCGGTTTTAGAAATCCGCCCGAAGCACACGTTGTATGATTACGAATGTAAATACACGAAAGGAATGAGCGAATACATTGTTCCCGCTGACCTGCCCGAAGCGTTAGCATTAGAAATTCAAGAACAAACACAACGCGCATTTGTGTCGCTCGGATGCCGTGGTTATGCGCGCACAGATTTTCGCTTAAATGATGCAGGTAAATTTTTCTGCCTCGAAGTGAATTCTTTACCCGGAATGACTTCTACGAGTTTGCTTCCCAAAGCAGCCTTAGCGGTAGGAATTTCATTTCCGCAATTAGTTGAAAAAATTGTAACCCTTGCACTTGCATGAAAGCAAAGATTTCAAAACAAAAAATTCTTTTGGTAATATTTTTTACTATCGCTTTTGCGGGATTTGCTTATCTCACTTTTAACGAAACCGGAATAATGAAATACATCAAAATAAAAAGTGAAGTTGACTCACTAAAAGCCGAAGTGGAAAAATTGGAAGCAGAAAACAAAATAATTTCCGCTGAAAATGATTCGCTCTTGAAAAAAATTCCCGCAAAAATTGAACGCGTTGCACGAGAAAAATACTCGATGGGCAAAAAAAACGAGATCGTAATTAAGATTGAAAAGCAGTAAGTGAATACCACCCGATCAGACTTGAACACCCCTTTAGCCGAACGTGTAAGACCGACCGGTCTCGATTCTTTTTTTGGGCAGCATCATCTTTTGGGAAAAGGTAAACCGATCCGCTTAATGATTGAGACAGACTCGCTTTCATCCTTTATTTTGTGGGGTCCTCCCGGTACCGGTAAAACGACCATCGCTAAATTAATTGCGCTGAACACTAAATCTGATTTCTTCCAAATTAACGCAGTCTCTTCAGGCGTAAAAGAGATAAGAGAAATCATAGCGTCTGCAACCAAGAACCGTCAATTCCATAAAAAAACAATTTTGTTCATTGATGAAATTCACCGCTTTAACAAAGCTCAGCAGGATGCGTTGTTAAGCGCTGTTGAATCAGGCTTGCTAACGTTGATCGGAGCGACTACAGAAAATCCTTCGTTTGAAGTGATCTCCGCTTTACGCTCCCGGATGCGGATTTTCACTTTAAATGAATTAGAAAAAGAAGACCTTGAAAACATTATTGATTCGGCTTTACATAAAGACGAAATACTTTCATCCTTTCCTATAAATATTATTGATAAAGATTTTCTCCTTTATCTTTCCGGCGGAGATGCGCGAACAATGTTAAACATTCTTGAAGCGGCAGTTCTTCAAGAGAAAGGGAAAGAGAAAATCGCTTTAACAAAAGAAGTTTTTGAAAATGTGGTGCAGCAGAAAAATATTTTATATGACAAAGACGGAGAAGAACACTTCAACTTAATTTCTGCATTCATCAAAAGTATTCGGGGAAGCGATCCTGATGCAGCGTTATATTGGATGGCGAGAATGTTAGCCGGGGGTGAAGACCCGCTTTTTATTGCCAGAAGAATGATAGTACTGGCTTCGGAAGATATTGGAAACGCATCGCCAAATGCATTATTGCTCGCGGAAGCATGCTTCTCCGCTGTTTCAAAAATCGGGATGCCTGAAGCGAGAATTATTCTTGCTCAAGGGGTAACCTATTTGGCTTCTTCGGCAAAAAGTAACGCCTCTTATGTGGCTATAGAAAAAGCATTACATGACGTTGAGCAGAAACCTTTCTATAAAGTACCGCTTCATTTGAGAAATGCCCCAACTGCATTAATGAAAAAGCTTGGTTACGGCAAAGCATATAAATATGCACATGAGTTTAAAAATCACTTTGTTGAAGAAAATTATTTTCCCGAGGAGATGAAAGGAACGCAATATTATTTTCCTAAAGAAATCGGGCAAGAGAAAAAAATATTCGAATGGTTAAAGTTTCTCTGGAAAGATAAAAAGAAATATTAAATGGAGTATTCCTGTAAAATTTGCGGAAACGAAAAGGGGAATCAATTTTATAATGTCCGCGAAATGCAATTCGGAACACGCGATACATTTATCTACTGCCAATGCTCATCTTGTGGTTGTTTACAATTAACAAATCCCCCCAACGATCTTTCTCCGTATTATCCTGCTAAATATTTTTCATTCCAACTACCGAGAGAAAAATTTATCAAGAAAAAATTAAATGTTTATAGAGATCGCTACTCGTTTGGAATTCCTTCTTTCGTTGGAAAAATAATCTTCTCCCAATATGGCACTCCTACATACATCTCATGGTTAAATGAAATGAACGTCACATTATCCAGCAGCATTCTTGATGTTGGCAGCGGTATAGGAAAACTACTTTATAGAATGGGAAATGCCGGCTTTGATAATTTGACAGGCATCGATGCATTTATTGAGAAAGATATTCATTACTCTAATGGTGTTAAAATTCTAAAGAAAAGTCTTTTTGAGATGAATGAAAAATTTGATTTGATAATGATGCATCATTCGTTGGAACATCTGGCAGATCAGCACGCGGTATTTAAGAAACTGGCAACTATGCTTGATCCTGGGAAATACTTATTTATTCGTATCCCTATCTGCACTTCTTATGCATGGGAGCATTACAAAGAAAATTGGTTTGCATTGGAAGCCCCGAGACATTTTTTTAATCATTCGCTTAAAAGTTTGCATTATTTGGCAGAGATGTATGGATTTGTTATAAAAAAAACAATCTATGATTCCCGCAGTATTCAACTATATGGAAGCGAGCAGTATGGACAAGATATTCCCTTAATGGATGATCTTTCTTACTTCGTCAATCCCGACAATTCGATTTTTACACATCTGCAAATGGAGAAATTCGAGAAGGAAACAAGAATACTGAATGAGACAGGGAGAGGTGATCAAGTTGGATTTTTCTTGCTTAAGTTATAATTAAATTAGTACAAACATTTTTCCGGGGAGTTGTTTTACTAATCCTTTAAACTCAAGCGTAAGTAAATTGACTAAGCAGTCGGAAGTTGAAAGTCCGGTTTGAGTTGCAATGTTATCAATCTGCATTTCTTTGTCCTCAAGAACGGTGAGAATTTTTTGTTCAAAAAGATTTATGTCCACATTCGGTTTAGGGATTGATTTTCCTATGACAGGTTTCAATTTTAGCTCGAGTTCAACAAGGATATCTTCCGGATTCCTAACAAGTTTAGCTCCTCCTTGCTGAATGAGGGTGTTCGAACCTTCAGCTTGTTTCACACCCAAATTACCGGGGATCGCAAAAACTTCTCTTCCTTGATCCAATGCAAACTCTGCTGTCTGAAGCGCTCCGCCAAGAACGCCGGATTCAACAACAATGCATCCGAGGCTCAACCCGGAAATGATTCTGTTCCGGGATGGAAAATTCTGTGCATCTGGTTTTGTTCCTAAAGGAAATTCACTGATCAATAAACCGCTGTTTGGAATTTTATCGTACAACTTTTTATTTTCGGGAGGATAGATAACATTTATTCCGCAGCCGAGCACGGCGATGGTTCTTCCGTTTGTTTTTAATGCAGCTTCATGCGCAACGGAATCAATTCCCCTAGCCAATCCGCTTGCAATGGTAATGCCTTGTGAAGCTAATTCAGAAGAAAATTTGTCTGCTTGTATTTTGCCGTATGTGGTCGGTTGCCTTGTTCCAACAATGGCTATGGGAAAATCATCCTTTACAGTAAATTCTCCTTTCACATATAAGATCATCGGGGGGTCATAAATTTTTTTCAAAAGGTCAGGGTATTCCTTATCAAAAAAAGATACAGCTCTAACATCGTGTGCCTGGAGTGCGGAAAATTCTTTTTCAAATTTTGAGAACGAGGCAGGGAGAGTTTTTTTTGCTTCAGATAATTTTTTTGAAAGAAAAATTCCAATTCCTTCAACATCTGATAGCGCCGATGGATCCGCTTCTAAAATGTTATCAATCGAATGAAACGAGGAGAGGAGATTTCTAATTTTTACCGGACCAATTCCGTCAATCGAAAGAAGAAATCTAAGTTGGGCAAAATCTTGAAAAGTTGTTCCCGGCAAAATTATTCTTTTGGTTTTAAATAATCAATTTTATCTACAATAGCCACGATAATTGAGTGAACCGGAGCGTTTTTATGTCCTAAAATTTGTTGAACCGCGTCACCTTCTTGAACAAGAAGAACGGTATCTCCAATCCCCGAATCAATCAAGTCAATTGCTACAACATCTTGTTTTCCGATAAAATTTCCCTCAAGGTCAATTTTATGAACGACCATCAATTTATTTCCGTTAAGGTGTTCGTTCTTCTGAGTTGAAACTACATTCCCTTTAACTTTTGCAAGCAACACGTTACTTTGGTTCCTGTCCGGGCGATGATTCTTTCTTCCTAAACAATATTGAGAGCGGGAAAAAAACTAAGTAGACGAGAATAAGAATCACCGGACCCAAATAAAGCGCTGAAGTGCTGTTCCAGGGTTTTATGGATATTAAGGAATCACCAAGCACCGAGAGAATTATGCCTAATGCTAAAATTAAATAGTTTATTCTTGACCAATAAATACTAAAAGGAGAAGTCAAAACTTTTGATACTTTTGTACTTCCTTTTTTTTTAACGGATTTTGCCATGCTTGTCCTTCTAAATTAAAAAAAATAAAAACCCAGTGTCGGGGAAAACACTGGGTTGTCTGTATAATCTTGCAGACCAGGGGAGAAATCTGCAAGAAAGACACTGAAAATATAGAACTTCAAAAGCATATTGTCAATAATTACTTACTCAACTGGTAGACAATTTTTCTTATGGTGTCAAATTGAAGGTAAGGATATTCTTCCCTAATAGAGTCAATAGCATCTCCTGCACTAATTTTACTTGTGCGAAGCGTTCTGAACTTTTTCCGGATTTTATAGTCACGAACCGATTTTTCATCAATAAGTCCGTGATCATTCAAGAGCTGGTAAATGTCATCGCTGATAAGATCAGCCAACGGATTTTCCATTTTTGATTTTACAGTTAGCATAGTATCACCTTTTGTTTGTTTTTATTGAACATTACTCAAGGTATCAAATGGTCTATAGTTTTCCTTTTCTTTCTAAATAAGATAACAAAATTTTTATTAAAAAAATTCCTTAATTAATTAGACGCCTAACTGTAAGTGGAAGTTTAAGAATAAATAAAACTTCACGACTAATTTTACTTTTTTTTTGCACAAAGTCAATAGTTTTTTTTATTTTTGTTTTGGATCAAAATTGGGAGGAATACATCGATCGGAGACATGCCACAGAAAAACAGCGAAAAGATTAAATTATTTAGTTTAGGGGGAAAATTAACCGTAAATATTTTAAAATTTATCATTAACTTTGAACCTATTAATAAAAACAAGTTTATTCTATGCAGAAAAAAAAAATGGCGAAAACAGCTCTTCTCACAGTAGTCTTACTCTTTCAAAGCTACATACTGCCCCAAAACAAAAACGAATTTAATTTTGATACAACCCCAAGACAAAGTACAATAAGCGTAACAATCGGGGGAGATTTTATCGTTAGCGGTTCTTTTCCCGCTGTAATCGGGGAACGAGTTGATCAGTTTGTAACAAGAATATTCAACGTTGCAAAAAGTGAAAGAGTTGGGACAACAGCAAGCGCCGAACAGAAGGAAATGGTTTTTAAACAGCTGGCGGATTTTACCAAAAGAGAGATCAAAATTAAAAGAGTAAGCGGGCAAATTTTAACTATAGATTTGGAAAAATATAGATTAACCGGAGATTATTCGCAAAATCCTTATCTCCAAAACGACGATGTCATAATCTTCCCTTTTAATGACCGAGAAAGAAATTTTGTATTTATTACCGGCGCAATTAATAGAAATGCTTCCTCTTGGGGGAATAATCAAACTGTTAAGTTTCAATTTGTTGAAGGCGATAGATTAGAAGATGCTCTCCTTTTTGCCGGTGGAATTGATGAAGGATTTGATAAAGTTACTTCCGCTGAAATTAGCAGACTTGATGCATCCGGTGAAAAGGAAACAAAATTTACCGTTACTATTTCCGACAATCCTTTATTGAAGAGAGGCGATAGAATCTCCATTATTGGGGTTGAAACGTTTCGAAGGGATTATACCGTTACCGTTGCCGGTGAGGTTTATAGACCGGGAACAATCGCCATTTCCAAAGGTTCCTCGACATTAAAAGAAGTTATTGAAAAAGCCGGTGGATTTTTACCTAATGCTGATTTATCCAGAGCCGAGCTTATAAGAGGAGCTAATGTGTTTAAGTCAACTCTTTTTTCGGAAGAACTTGATCAATTTCTTATGAATCGTATGGCGGAAATAAATCCCGAAGACTCTCTCTCGTTACTCATTGATAATAAACTTCGCTTTATAAGAGGCAACGGTGTTATTGATTTTACAACAATAAGCGATACCGCTTCTGCTGCAAGTAAATTTTCCGTGCGAAACGGTGATTATATTAATATTCCCGAAAAATTAAATTTAGTCTATGTGTTTGGTCAGGTGTACAACCCCGGCTATATTGGTTTTACAGCCGACAAAGGAATTGATTATTATATCGCCAAGGCTGGTGGAAAAGGACAAAACGCGAAAGAAGATATCTATTTAATTAAAGGGAAAAGCAGAAGTTGGACAAAAGTAGAAAAAGATGTTTCATACACCATCGAGCCTGGAGATTTTATCTGGCTTCCGAAAGAACCGGTACGAACCTTTAGTTATTATTTGGATAGAGTGATGGCAATAAGCAGTATTGTTACGGCGTTAGCAACGGTATTGTTATTGGTAATACAGTTTAAGAAGTAAAAGTAGGCTCTTATCAATTTTCTTAATTTTATAATTTTTTAGAGTAAATAATGAACGAAATGAAAAAAACAGCAGGTTTTTCAGATTATATATATATTCTTTACAAATGGAAGAAGTTTCTTTTCATAAATCTTTTTCTAATTGGATTAATAACTACTGGGATAACATTTTTAATTCCGAAAACATATAAATCAACAGCTGTTGTGATGATTCCGCCTGAAAGTACGTTTGGGATGGGTGGACTTACAAGTTTATTAGGTGGAGGAAAATCAACCGCTTCATCTATAGGAAGTAAATTATTAGGGACTTCCAGTGCTTCAGAAGATGTTCTATTTGGTCTTCTAAATAGTCGAACTGCATTAATGAATGTAATTCAGAATTTCGGTTTATTGAAATATTATAAAGTTGAAGATCAAAATTATGATAAAGTGATTAAAGCATTTGTAAATGATTTGTCTTTTGAAAAAACTGAAAACGATTTCATTGAAATTAATGTTGTTAATGAAAGCGCGCAAAAAAGTGCTGATATAGCAAATTATTTTATCTCAATGCTTGATAGTCTAAACATTAAAATCAATTCTGAAGCGGCAAGGAATAATCGGATATTCATCGAAAAAAGATATTTTAAAAATTTGGAGGACTTAAAGAAAGCCGAAGATTCTTTGTATCTCTTCCAGAAAAAATATGGGATTGCAGCAATTCCACAACAGTTTGAAATCGCTTTTAAAGCTGCTGCAGAAATAGAAGCAATATTATTTCAAAAGGAGATTTCAGCCGAATTTATAAGGCAACAATACGGGGAAAATTCTCCTCAGTATCAAGGGGCACAAAGTGAAATATTAATGTTGAGAAAGAAGGTCTCTGAATTAAAGAGTTCCGAAAAGATTATGAACGAATCGAATATCCTTTTTCCTTTTAAGGATATTCCGGATATTTCTGTAAATTATCTGAGAGTCTATCGCGAAATAGAAATCCAGAGCAAAATCATGGAATTTGTGTTGCCAATGTATGAGCAGTCAAAAGTTGAAGAGCTGAAAAGTATCCCCACCATAATTTTTATAGATAAAGCAGTTCCTGCTCAAATTAAATATAGACCGCAAAGAATGTTTATCGTCTTAGCATTTTTCTTCTTATCGTTATTCGTTTTTCTCCCCATGGTTTTTAGAATGGAGTCTTTAACTAGTAAAAATTCCTTTAAAAATCCGTTAGAAGAAGCAGAGTTTAAGTATTATATGGTAATTAAAAGATATTATAGAATTTTTAATTAGAGTCTTCGGTTTGAACTTATTAATTGTCTTAATAATATCCTTTGCTACAATAATATTAAGTAAATATTTATTTGATAAATGGTTTAATCATTTATCAATTTATACAATTGGGTGGTTTTTCTTTTTGTTTCTTTATGAACTTAAACTTATGCGGTACATCCCATTATCGAGTGACGCATTTTTAATTTTTTTTATTACCCATATCGGAGTTATCTCAGGTGCGCTTACTCTAATAACAGCTCGCAATGTCTTTTACAAAGACAAAATTGATTTTTCAAAGATTATTCATTCTTCATTTATTATTGATCATAATCAAGGACCGCTAAAAATATTAATTTTAATTACAGCCATAATCGGGTTTTATGGAGCATATCAACACTGGGTGGTCTTGATACAAAAATTCAGTAGTATTACAGCGGTTATTATGAGGGCTAACCTTATTTACAGAATGAGAGTTGCAGGTGAATTAGAAGGGGTAATTCCTTATTTATCAATTTTCCCTTTTGCTGGGATCGTTTTAGGAGGAATTTATACCGCAATAAAAAGTAGAATTTCAGTTCTCGCATTATTACCCTTTTTTGCTGTCATATTGAAAGATATCGCTTCAGTTGGTCGTAGTGGAATATTTGTTGGATTTTTATTTTATATGACAAGTTTTTTTTTATTCCGGCATTCGTTGTCAGAAAACCTGAATTACAATTCTCAAAAAAGTAAAAGATCATTACTTATCAGTTCGGCAGTTATATTAATCATCGTTGTTGGGAGTTTGTCAATTGTTAAAAATGTAAGAGGTTCTTTCGAAGATTTCAAGGGAAAGGCTCAAACTTTTAATAAACTTAAAGATGTTCCATTTGTTTCTCCATCAATGTATCTATATTTTAGTTCCAACGTGGGTGTTTTTAGTAAATATTTTGACTTACAAGTTGAAGATCCGATGATTGGGGAAAATACTCTTTTGCCTGTTTATAATTTGCTGTCAAAGTTTGATGTAGTCAAACATCCTGAATTTTACCCTCGCGGTTATTTTATTCCAATGTGGGCTAACTCTGCAACATATTTAAAAGATTTGCATGCCGACTTTGGACCTTTCGGTTTATTTAGTATTCCTTTTTTTCTTTCTTTTATGGCTACTTTTTACTGGTTCCGTTTTTATGAGAGTGGGGATTTGATCTCATTTACAATCTTGGTTTATATTAATATAATTACTTCTTTCTCTGTTTTCTATTTAATCACAAGAGCGGCCTTTTGGCTTATGAGTTTTTTGTTTTTGCTTATCATAATACCTCTTACTGAAAAACATTTATCTTATTCATATATGAAATCAAGAAAAAGTTTGTTAAAAACGCCGGTTTTATGAATATGATGATATTTGATAAAATCAAAAGTCAACTTGCCCAAAAAGAAAAAAAAAATATTATAAATAATTTCTTTTCTTTAACAGCGCTACAATTGTCCAATTATATCATTCCTCTTTTAGTACTACCATACTTAGCAAGAGTACTAGGTCCTGAAAAATTTGGTTTAACTGCTTTTGCACAAGCGTTTGTCTTTTATTTTATATTAATTACCGATTTTGGATTTAATTTATCAGCAACACGGGAAATTTCAATAAACAGGGATTCCAAAGAAAATATTTCTAAAATCTTTTCAGCAGTGATGATTATAAAAACATTTTTGCTTTTAGTATCATTTATAATCCTCATGCTCTTAGTTTATTTTGTACACAAATTTTCAACCGATTGGAATTTATATCTTTTAACTTTTTTATCGGTCATTGGTTCTGTCCTTTTCCCACAATGGTTTTACCAAGGTATTGAAAAAATGAAATTCATTACTATTATAACCATTGGAACAAGGGTAATTTTTACTGTTTTTATTTTGTTATTCGTAAAAAAAACAAGCGATTATTTGTTGTATTCTTTTTTAAATTCGGCAGGCTTTTTAATTTCCGGATTAATTGGTTTTATTGTTTCATTTTCTCTTTTCAAGGTTAAATTCAGATTCTTATTGTTTTCAGAAATTAGGTTTCACTTTTCACAAGGGTGGCACATTTTTTTATCAACGATTTCTATAAGCTTATACACAACAAGTAATAGTGTTCTGCTTGGTTTTTTTACGAATTATTCAATTGTCGGCTATTACACTGTTGCCGAAAAACTATTCAAGGTTTTTCAATTCATGGGAATGCCATTTTTCCAAGCATTTTTCCCGCATTTTTCTAAGTTATATCATGAAAATAAAACTAGAGCCATAGATAGTTTTAATAAAATATTTAAGTTGACAATACTTTTTTCATCTATATTAGCTTTGATGTTGTTCTTTTTGGCAAGCCCTCTTCTTATTCTTGTCTTTGGCTGCAAATATGAAAATAGTGTATATGTATTTTCTATGCTTTCATTTATTCTTATCCCAGGGTTAGGAAACTATATGCTTGGGATACAGGGAATGATTAATTTTGGTTACCAAGAAGCATTATCAAAGATTATAATTATATTTGGCTTATTTCACATTGTTTTAGTTTCTTTGGCGATAATATTGTGGGGAATCAATGCAGTTCCATTTGTGTGGTTTATGACAGAAGGTTTAATTTTTATGTCTGAGTATTACTATTTAAAGAAAAGAAACTTCATATATTCCTTTTTGAAATTAGGATAACATTAAGCAGTATTCTTTCGGAACTCAAAGAATTATTGATGGCGAAATTCCTTCAAGAATAAATGTATATTTCATTCGATGACTACCAATATGATTTTGCCATGGTTATGATTATTTTAACCATCATTTATTAAAAAATAGAGATTATATGAATCCAAATGAATTTTTAGAATTGTTTGAAAACGAGATAAACTATAATATCAATAATAATTTACCTGAATTAAGTATGTATTATAAGTTTGCAAAAAAAGATGGTTTGTATGTTTGGAGAAAAAATTATTTATTGCAAAGGTTAGAGTATATTTATTCTAATATTGTTATACCCGCTAAAAAAAATATGAATGTTTGGGATGTAGGATGTGGTTATGGAACTACGTGTATATTTCTAGCCATGAATGGGATAAAATCGATAGGAACCACTCTTGAAAATTATCATAAACTCATTCCAAATAGGAAGCAATTTTGGCAAAATTACGGAAATATGGAATTATTTGAAGTAAGAGTTGAAAATCTCTATGAAGTTGCGTATCAGGAATGTTATTTTGACTATATCTTAGTTCAAGATACACTCCATCATCTTGAGCCAATAGACCGGGCTTTACAAATATTACGAAAATTTTTAAAAACCGATGGGAAAATTGTTGTTGTTGACGATAATGGAAATAATATAATGCAACGAGTTAAATTATTTTTGTACAGAGGGAATAAACGAGTTATTAAATTTTATGATGATAATTTAAAGAAACATATTCTTTTTGGGAATGAAAACGTCAGATCATTAAAACAATGGAATAAGATTTTTTGTGAAAACAAATTAAATATATCAGCAGTGGATTATATTCGTTTTTTCCCACCATATTTTATGAATGAGAAAAACAGTTTAAAATTAATCAAATTGGAAAAAACTCTTTGGAAAAAATCGAAGATATTTAAAGAATGTTTTTATTGGGGATTAAACTTTATTGCGAATAAGAAATAACTCCTTGATAGAGTAGGAAGTCCTCGCTATAATTTTGGTTATTTATATCCTATTTATTGTTGTTATTTGGTAATTTCAAAGGTTGCATTATAGCGTAGAAAAATATCATTCAGATTATTACCTGATGGAAATCTCAGTTATTTTAAAAGATGCCCTTAATCATAGAAATATTCTAACTAATAGATATTATTTTGATGTTAAATATTAATCAATGGTAATTCGACGAAAAATTACCTTAAACTTATCTTATATGTAAAAGAAATTCTATGGATGTATCAGTCATAATTGTAAATTATAATTCTTTTAAAATTCTACAAGAGTGCCTGAATTCAGTTTTTGAACACACAAACAATAGAACAATTTTTGAGATAATCGTAATTGACAACAATTCAGATGAGGGTGACATCAGATACGCATTAAGAGAATATCCTCAGATAAAATTAATTGCTAACTCAGAAAACCGAGGTTTTTCTGCTGCCAATAATCAAGGGTTAGAAGTTGCAACCGGTAAGTATATACTTTTTCTGAACAACGACACTCTTTTCATTGAGGATACAATAAATAAAACCATTGCATTCCTTGAGGATTTTGGGAAAGATAGTGTTATCGGATGTAGGTTATTAAATGCTAACAAAAGTCATCAGCCTTCCGTTGTGGACAAAGACACTCTTGGAAATTCTTTTGGAGAAAATCTATTCCTTTATCAGTTTTTCAAGGGAGTTAAAAAACTAAACAAATACTATTATTCAGATAACGAACCTCAGCAACCAACAAAAGTTGATATTGTGAAGGGGGCATTTATTCTTTGTTCAAAAAAAATTGTAGATGAATTGTATGGTTTTGATGCACGATTTTTCTTCTATGCGGAGGAAACTGATTTTTGCATGAGAGCAGCTGATCTCGGTTACAACGTTGTTTATTTTCCCCGGACAGAAATTATTCATTTGGGAGGTGTTGCAACAGATAAAAATTTATGGTTCAAGTTCAAGAATCAATCTATTGCCAAAATTCAGATTTACCAAAAACACTTCAAGGGAATGGAATTTTTTCTACTTGTTGCTTTCCATTATTTAGGTATGTTTCTACGTGTTTTTGTTTATATGGTTATGTCTGTCTTAAGATTAAAGATTAATTTATTTAAGAAATCTTTATTGTATTTTCGTTTACTTTTTATTTATCCTAAAAACCAATTCAAAAATTCTATATGAAAAAAATTCTTGTCGTGTTTGGTACTCGCCCCGAAGTCATAAAAATGGCACCCTTGGTTGCTGCCTTAAAAAAAGAAAAATCTTTTAAAACTTTTGTTTGCTCCACCGGACAGCATAAAGAAATGCTTAAACAAGTTTCCCAAATATTTGAAATCAAAATTGATTACGAATTGGATTTGATGAAACAGAATCAGGATTTGTTTGATATTACTATCGCAACAAATTCAAAACTCAAATATTTACTTGAAGAGCTTCAACCTGATATCCTTCTTGTACAAGGAGATACAACTACTGCGTTTGTTTCAGCACTTTCAGCGTTCTACAAAAAAATAAAAATTGGCCATGTTGAAGCCGGGCTTCGCAGTTACAATATTTATAGCCCCTACCCGGAAGAAGCAAATAGAAAATTTATTTCCGTTATTGCTGATTTTAATTTCGCACCTACAGATTATTCTAAGAGACAATTATTGGACGAGGGGTATCCTTCGAAGAAAATATTTGTTACCGGAAATACCGTAATTGATGCATTGCTTCACATTAAAAAACTTGTTGACTCCCCAAAAATCGAAAAGAAATTAAAAGAAGTTTATTCACGAGATTTTCTTTCAAAAGAATTTATATTGATTACTATGCACCGCCGCGAAAAGTTTGGTGAAGAATTCAAAAAAGTTTTAGTAACATTCAAGGAACTCGCAAAGAAAAATCCCGATTTAAATTTTGTCTATCCGGTTCATCTTAATCCGAACGTTAAAATTCCTGTTGAAGCCGCATTAAATGGATTAACAAATTTTCATCTTCTTCCGCCTCTGGATTATTTGGTCTTTATTTATTTGATGGATAAATGTAAATTTATAATGAGTGATTCAGGCGGGATACAGGAGGAATGTTTTGTCTTTCGTAAACCAATTATTGTTCTGAGGGATGTAACTGAGCGCATGGAAGCCGTTGATGCTGGTTATGCTTTTCTTGTTGGCAGTAATGAGAACAAAATAAAGAAAAGCTTCTATTCTGTTAAGAAGAATCTGGAAGCAGGTTACAATTATTTTAGTGGGAAAAATCCTTATGGTGATGGGAAAGCGTCAGAACGCATTGTAAAATTGTTAAAGAAGTATTTATAAGTGATGAAGTTGGAAAATCGAAATATCCTTGTTTTTGCGGATGATTTTGGGCGGCATCCTTCAACAATGCAGCATCTAGGAAAAGTTCTTGCTAAAAATAATCGACTAATGTGGATTGGCTCTCTGGCGCTTCGTAAACCGACGTATAAACTCCATGATATTAAACGCTTGATCGAAAAATTCAGAAAGATTTTTTTAGTGCGTGCTTCTAGGGAATCCCCAATACAAACCGGTAATGTTTTAGAAGTACATCCATTTGTTCTACCTTTTCATGATATTAAAATTGTCCGCGCAATAAATGATTTTCTACTCATCAGGACTCTAAAAAAAAAAATAAAGCAGAATAATTTTCATGTTCCTATTCTTATTTCTTCATCACCAATAATGTATGGACTGCTCGGGAAACTCGGAGAAACCTCATCACATTATTTTTGTTTGGACGATTATTCTTTATTCAAAGGGGCGTTTAAATCTTTGATAGAATTAGAAAACAAACTTTTAGAAAAAGTTGACTCCTCATTTTCTGTTTCAATGCCGCTGCTAAAAACAAGAATCCCAAAATCCGGGATTAATAATTTTCTACCTCAAGGTGTGGATATAGATCACTTTTTCAATATTAATAAGACTTCTGCCGCAAAAATGGATCGTATTAAAAAACCGATCATTGGATTTTTCGGCTTAATTTCAGAATGGGTTGATCTCAAAATAATCGATAGTTTGGCTAAAGATTATCCGGATTGTTCAATTGTAATTTTAGGAGACGCATCGGTAGATATTTCTTCGTTACGGACTTATCCAAATGTTCATTTGGTAGGTAAAGTCCCTTATGATGAGCTTCCTTCTTATGCCTCAAGATTTGATGTTGGTATTATTCCTTTTAAAATAAATGAGCTTACGGCAGCTGTAAATCCATTAAAACTGCTTGAGTATTTAGCTCTTGGGTTACCTGTGGTGACTACACCTATGCATGAAGTTGAAAAGTTTAAAGATTATATTTACATAGCTCATGATTTAAATGAATTTACAAAGATGGTTGAGATTGCTATAAAGAATGATACTGAAAAAATGAAGGAAGAGAGAAAGAAAGTGATTACCCATTATTCGTGGGAAATGATTACAGAAGGGATTGGGGAAATAATTCTTGAGGTTGAAAAGGGAAAAGTTGGTTGAAAAAAAAAATCTTAATTATTACCCAATATTATCCCCCTGAAGTTGGTGGCGGTTCGCAAAGGAGTGTGGGCTTTGCAGAAGAGTTTCGTGATGCCGGTTTTGACGTTACGGTAATCTCTCCATTCCCAAGTTACTTAATTCAAAAAGAAGAAGTAATAACCAAGAATAAACTATTTGAAAAGTCAAATCAAAATGGAATTACGCTTTACAACACTTTTGTTTATGCTTCTGATCGTGGTAGTTTTTTTTCGCGTATGCTTTACTATCTATCATTTTCGTTTTCTTCAACCCTTGTAGCTTTATTAAATGTAAAAAAAATCGATTATCATTTAACAATATCTCCACCGTTATTCAATGGTATTTCCGGAATGATTATTAAGATGATTAAGAAAAGTAAATTCATTTTTGATATCGGTGATTTGTGGCCGGAATCGGCGATTCAACTTGGTTTTTTGAAGAACAAAACTGCAATTAACCTAGCTGAAGGATTTGAAAAAATTATTTATGGAAAAGCTGATTTTATTAATGCCGTTACAGAAGTAACTCAACAAAAATTAAAAAACAAATTCCCTTTCATAAAAAGGATATTTTGGGTTCCCAATTTTGTCCGCACAGACTTAGTTGTAAAAAGAGAAAAAAAAGAAACACTGCTAAATGAATTAAATCTCAACAAAAAATTTGTTATTGGTTATGCTGGAAATATCGGAGGTGCACAAGGATTAAAACTTCTAATAGATGCAGCCAAACTTACATTGAACAATCCAGAAATAACGTATTTAATAATTGGAGATGGTGTTGAGCGTGAGATTCTTGAGAAAGAAGTAAAAAATTACGAATTGAAAAACGTACTTTTGCTTCCACCTGTGAACCGCGATTTAATCCTCGATTATATTTCTCTTTTTGATGTCACAGTAATTCCTTTAGTTAAAAACGATTTATTCCGTTTTACGATTCCTTCTAAACTTTATGAAGCAATGTCGTCTGAATCTCCGGTCATTCTTTGCGTTGATGGTGAAGCACGAAAAATTTTAGAAAAATCTAACTGTGGTGTATATTGTGAACCGGAAAACGAAAAAGACCTTGCTGAGAAAATTGAATGGATGGCAGATCATAAAAATAACCTTATGGCATTGGGTAAAGCAGGAAGAAAATATGCAATTGAAAATTATGACCGCAAAAAGATAATTGAGCGGTTTTCGAAAATGTTGATTGAAGATGTCTAAAAAAACTGAAAAAATATTAGTACTTCTCGCCGATTTCCTTTTTATTAATCTCGCGTGGATTGTGTTCTTCCATTTTAGAATAAGTTCGGGGATTTTTGATCTGTTAGTTATGCCTGAGTTCCTTTTTCCCATGCTTGTGGTTTATTTTTATTGGCTGCTGATTTTTTCTTTCGTCGGAATGTACCGTACCTGGTTTGCACTTTCGCGGTTCGATGAACTATCAACGTTATTCAAAGCCAGTTTCGTCGGCATTTTTCTCCTCTACTTTTTAATATTATTTGACGATTACACCCACGGCGTTTCATCGGAGAGTAGATTTCTTATTTTCTTTTATTGGGGCTTCTTCTTTCTTTTTGTTTCTGCCGGAAGACTTGCCATTCGTGGTTTTCAGCGAAGATTATTAATCAACGGTGTCGGGAGAAGGAATGCGCTGCTTGTCGGATTTAATAAAAAAGCGAATGAAATTCATGATGAAATTATTAAGCATCCGGCGCTCGGCATTGATGTAGTTGGTTACATTACTATTGATAAAGATAATTTTCAAAAGTCGTATAATAATATTAGTGTTCTGGGGAATGTCGCTGGTATTCCGCAAAAAATAGATGAACTGCATATTCAAGAAATCATCATTGTGTTGATGAAGTTTTCGGAAGACTTGTTAATTGAAATAATTGGAAAATGTGAAAACAAAAATGTGGGATTAAAGATCGCTCCCGATTTATACAACATTTTGAGTGGTCAAGCACGAACTGCACAGCTCTATGGATTTCCACTCATTGACATAAACCCGCAATTAATGCCGGTTTGGGAAGCTAAAGTTAAGAGATTTCTTGATCTTATTTTTGCCCTCATCATACTTCTCCTCACTTCCCCACTGATGTTGATCACTGCTGCTGTTATAAAATTAGACAGCAAAGGTCCGGTTCTTTTTAAACAAGAACGGTGCGGACAAAACGGAAAAATTTTTAACATCTATAAATTCCGTTCAATGAAACAGGACGCCGAAAAACTAACGGGTCCGGTTTGGTCAACAAAAGATGATCCGCGCATCACTCGCGTTGGAAAGTTTGTCCGCAAAGTTCGCATTGATGAACTTCCGCAAATGATAAACATTCTAAAAGGAGAAATGAGTCTCGTTGGTCCGCGCCCTGAAAGACCATTCTTTGTCGAAAAATTATCGCTCGAAATTCCCTATTATAAACGAAGATTGAAAGTCCGCCCCGGTATAACCGGCTGGGCGCAAGTAAAGCATAAATATGATGAGTCTGTGGAAGACGTTAAAGAGAAATTGAAATACGATTTATTTTATATAGAAAATATGTCGCTCCGGATGGATTTTAAAATAATGTTCCGGACAGTCTTTGTTATGCTTTTCGGGAAAGGACATTTTGATTAAATTAGGAATGAGGAATTAGGAATTAGGAATTGACTTTTCCGTAAATGCTAATACATTAACTGTCAACTAAAAACTGAAAAATTTTTTATGCCCAAAACATTAATCATCATTCCAACTTATAACGAGTTAAACAACATCACGCGTTTAATTCCGGATATCTTTGAACGTCATCCGCTGGATTTAGAAATTTTAATAGTTGATGACAATTCACCTGACGGTACCGGGAAATATATTGAAGAAATTTGCAAGACCAATACTAAAGTGCATATTGTTCATCGCGCAAAAAAAATGGGTTTAGGAACAGCTTATTGCGAAGGTTTTGCCTATGCATTAAAACGTGACTACGACTACATCTTTGAAATGGATGCCGATTATTCTCACGATCCCAAAGAGATTAAAAACTTTTTAAATGCAATTGAGCAATGTGATTTCGTTATCGGAAGCAGATACAAAACCGGTGTAAATGTCGTTAACTGGCCTATGCATCGTTTGATGTTAAGTTGGTTTGCAAACAAATATACGCGGGTAATTACTGGAATGAAGATCACAGATTCGACCGGCGGTTTTAAATGTTTTCGCAGAAAAGTTTTAGAATCTATTAATCTCTCTAAAATTAAATCCAACGGTTATGCGTTCCAAATTGAGATGAATTTCAAAGCCATTCAGAATGGCTATAAATTTTGCGAAGTTCCGATCATTTTTATTGACCGCCATTCGGGACATTCTAAAATGTCTAAAAAAATTGTTCGCGAAGCAGTCTTTTTAGTATGGAAGCTTCGCATCCAAAGTATGTTTCATGTATTATAAAATGAGTTGACTTGGATCTTTCAATTATCATCGTCAATTACAATGTCAAAGAATTTTTACAAAATCTCCTCACCTCTCTATCTAAGGCGGTTGCAAATCTTTCCTCTGAAATTATCGTTGTAGATAATGGTTCCGATGATGGAAGCGTTGAATTACTGCGTAATAAATTCCCGCAAGTTACTCTGATTTCAAACGAGGAAAACTTAGGTTTCAGCAAAGCAAATAACCTTGGGTTGAGAATAGCGAAAGGGAAAAATTTACTGCTGCTTAACCCGGATACTATTGTTCAGGAAGATACTTTTGAAAAGTTGATTAAGTTTTTCGAAGAACATCAAGATGCAGGGATGATCGGATGCAAAATTCTTAATCCGGATGGTACGTTGCAATTGGCATGCAGAAGAAGTTTCCCGGGTCCATGGACTTCCTTTTGCAAGGTAAGCGGCTTGAGTACAATGTTTCCCAAGAGCAAAATTTTCGCCAGATATAATCTGACTTTTTTGGACGAGGATCAATCCTATGAAGTTGATGCGATCTCAGGTTCGTTTATGATGGTCAGGCGTGAAGTTTTTGAAAATATCGGGGGGCTTGATGAGCAGTTTTTTATGTACGGTGAAGATTTAGATTGGTGCTACCGAGTTCAAAAAACCGGGTGGAAAGTATATTATGTGCATGAGACAACCATCATTCATTATAAAGGGGAAAGCACAAAACGGAGCAGTCTGGACGAAACAAAGATTTTTTACAACGCGATGCATCTCTTTGTAAAAAAGCATTTCGCCTCGTCGTTATTGGTGGAACTTATCCTTCGGAGTGCAATTCTTTTCCGGCAGCTCCTTGCGTTTCTCGGGAAGCAAAAACTTCCTATGATCGCGCTCCTATTAGATTTTCTTTTTTTTGACCTTGCATTATTTTTAACAGAAAAACTTTACTATAATTTTAGAACATGGCGTGGTTTCCCCGAATCAACTTATCTTATTGTTTATACCATTCCTGCGCTTGTTCAAGTTTTGGTTAGCGCAAGCTCGGGGGCATATAAAAAGGAGGCTCTCCCGGTATTGCGGATTTTCCCTGCACTTTTATCAGGTTTTTTTGTAATCTCATCACTCACATATTTCTTCAAAGATTTTGCCTACAGTCGCGGGGTAGTTCTTTTAACTTTTATCGTCTTGTTTTTTTTACTAAGTGGGTGGCGTATCCTGTTCAGGGTAATTTTCAAAATCGGGTTGTCGCGGGTTGATAAAACCATTGTAAAAACGTTGGTGGTTGGAACGACGCAATCTTCTCTCGAAATCGCTAAAAAGTTAAAAGAAAAATCCTCCAGCTATCATTCGATTATTGGCTTAATTTCAGAAACGAGAAAAGAGATAGGCGAACATTTTGGCGCTTTTGAAGTGGTTGGTAGTTTGCAGAATATTCAAAAAGTAATTCACGAAAAAAAAATAAGCGAAGTGATTTTTCCTTCGGAAGAAGTTTCCTATACTTCAATGATGAGTGTGGTTGCCGGTTGTCAAAAGGAAAATGTTGAGTTCAAACTTGCAGGTTCAAATCTCGATTTCCTCGTCGGGAAATCTTCTGTTTATCTTTTAGAGGATATCCCTTTTATTGAAATTACCTATAACATATCGCAGACAGGGCATCGGTTCATTAAAAGGAGTTTCGATATAGCAGCCGGACTTTTTATGCTGTGCACTCTTTATCCTTTCCTCTTTTTGAAAAAAAATCTATTGAAGAGAAACTCACCGACAACAGATTTTGTTTTAGAAATTCCTAAAGTGGTAAAAGGAGAGCTTAGTTTTGTTGGTCCGAAAGAGAACGTTACTTCAAATCTTTTTTTAGGCAAGCGGGGTATTACCGGTATTTGGTTTACAGACGCCGAGAACAAGGAAAACTTAGAAAAAATGGATATATTTTATGCGAAGAATCAAAACATTTGGCTCGATTTGGAAATACTAAGCAAAACATTTTTCTTGCTTAGGGCAGGAAGGAAATAATTTATGGCGAAGACAATTTTAGATTTTGAAAAACCTATTTACGAACTTGAAGCAAGATTAGCTGAAATGAAAAAAGTTTCTGATAACCTTGATATTGCCGGTGAAATTAAATTAATTGAGGATAAAGTGGAAACACTAAAGGAATCGATTTATAAGGACTTGACCCGCTGGCAGCGGGTTCAACTGGCTCGCCATCCGGAGCGTCCTTACACGCTTGATTATATCTACATGATGACGCAAAATTTTATTGAACTGCACGGCGACAGAACTTTTGGGGATGATAAAGCGATCGTCGGGGGCTTTGCCAAGATTGATGAACACAAAGTAATGATCATCGGGCACCAAAAGGGACGCGACACAAAATCTAATCTTTACAGAAATTTCGGAATGCCAAATCCCGAAGGATACCGCAAAGCTTTACGCTTGATGAAGTTGGCGGAAAAGTTCAATCGCCCTATTATTACGATGATAGATACTCCCGGCGCCTATCCGGGACTCGAAGCCGAAGAACGCGGACAAGCGGAAGCCATCGCCAGAAATTTATTAGAGATGAGCAGGCTTAAAGTTCCTATCATCGTTGTTATTGTTGGTGAGGGTGCAAGCGGTGGCGCTTTAGGAATTGGAATCGGCGATAGAATTTTAATGCTGGAAAATACATGGTACTCCGTCATCAGTCCTGAATCCTGCTCAAGCATCTTATGGCGAAGCTGGGAATACAAAGAACAAGCGGCAGAATCGCTTAGGCTTACTGCACCGGATTTGTTAGAGCAAAAAGTTATTGACCGGATCGTGCCTGAACCTCTCGGAGGCGCTCACAAAGACCCGGAGCTTGCCGCGTCAATTTTGAAAAAAGTTTTATTAGAAGAATTGCAGCAGTTAGAAAAATTCAAACCGGATAAATTAGTTGATATGCGCCTCGAAAAATTCGGCAAAATGGGAGCTTGGATTGAATAGCAGGCAAAGTAAATGTATTTTACAATACATGCTGAACTAAAAATTTCTATTTATGGACTTGAAAAGGAAGTTATTCTTAAAGAATTAAATAACAAATTTTGCTCATGTTTTGACCTCCTCGAAAACAGTGTTATTCACCTAATTGCAATAAACGAAATTTTATTTGCAATGGTTTTGGATAAATTAGAAGAAAGAATAATCACAGTATATAGAACTGACATGGAAACGATTGAACACAGAAAAAAGAATGGGAGATGGAAATGCAAATAACATTAAAAGATTTTGATAAAAAAGTTGATGGCGAAACGGGTAGTATTTTGTTCATAAAAAAAGAATTCCACGGGATACCCGATAGAGTGATCAATAAAGAAGGATTTACAATCGAAATTAAAGACGAGCAAATTGTTTTAATTGATATTTATAATGCTGAGTTAGTCTTGTCGCAGTTAATCCCAGATATTAAAGACGCAGCTTAAAATTTAGTAATATGCTCAAACACATTTCTACAATTCGTGTACGTTACGCCGATACCGACAAAATGCAGTTCGTCTATAATGGAAAATATCTTGAATATTTTGAAGTCGGAAGAACCGAATTATTACGTTCGCTCGGGCTGCCGTACAGCGAGGTTGAAGAACAAGGCTATCAGCTTCCGGTGGTTGAAGCATCGGTTAAATATAAATCACCTGCACATTATGATGACCTGCTTGAGATAGAAACAATGGTTAAGGAACTTCCAGATCCTAAATTCAGGATTCACTATGTTATCAGAAATATGACAACCCCGGATACGAAAATTGTTGCGGAAGGATTTACCGATCATCTTTTCATCAAAACAGAAACAAAACGCCCTACACGCCCGCCTAAATTTTATATGGATATTATTCTTCCCTTTTATCAAGCAAAATAAAAGGAGGGAGGAATAAAAGTTTCCGCAGCGATGAGAGAAAAAATTAAGCAGCTTACAAAAGACACTGCATTGTACGGCATCAGTACAATGGTTGGCAGGTTTTTAAATTTTTTACTCGTTCCGTTTTACACCAACATTTTCCCTCCGGCAGATTATGGAGTGGTTACAAATCTTTACGCGCTCATCGCTTTGCTCAATATTTTTTTTCTTTACGGATTAGATTCCGCTTACTTAAAATTTGCCGCTTCGGATGATTTTGAAGACAAGAAAAAAGTTTTTTCATCTTCGTTTTTAACGCTTCTCATTTCATCAAGCATATTTACGGGCTTATTACTTGCTTCAGGAAATTTCATAAACAATATTTTTGCTGTCCCGGCTCAATATGAACATTTGCTAATTTTAACTGGATTCATTCTTCTCTTTGATGCGCTTTCGGCTTTACCTTTTATTTATTTGCGTGTTGCAAGACGGGCGGCAAAATTTTCAGCGATTAAAATTATAAATATAGTATTGACAATCGTTTTAAATATTGTTTTGATTTTAGTCCTCAAGAAAGGAATAGAAGCAGTTTTTATAAGCAATTTAATCGCTTCAGTTGTTACCTTTTTGATTTTGCTGCCGGACATTTTCTCCCAATTAAAAATACAAATTGATAAAATTGTTTTAAGACGATTAATGAAATTCGGCATTCCTTATTTGCCCGGCGGAATTGCCGCAATGTTTATGCAGGTGATTGACCGCCCTATTGTTGAGCATTTAACAGATCTCTCCACTTTAGGAATTTACCAGGCAAATTATAAACTGGGAATTTTTATGATGTTATTTGTTTCGATGTTTCAATACGCGTGGCAGCCGTTTTCACTTCAATATGCAAAAGACAAAGACGCGAAAGAATTATTCGCAAAAGTCTTTACACTCTTTACTGTGGCGGGAACATTGATTTTACTTTTTCTTTCTCTTTTTATTACCGACATCGCAAAATTTTCTATCGGAGGGAACTCGTTAATCGGGCAAG
>Ga0210027_1000385_pt1 | contig 45723 bp, 38 predicted proteins | sample CryGeymeta201510_FD_183978 | JGI IMG/M metagenome (GOLD analysis project Ga0210027, IMG submission 183978) | Groundwater microbial communities from Crystal Geyser aquifers in Utah, USA - Crystal Geyser metaG 2015-10 (SPAdes) (version 2) | ecosystem: Environmental > Aquatic > Deep subsurface >...
TTTCAACCTTGAAATCGTCCGGAAACTCTTTTATAATTCGGAAATTCGGGAGGGGCAAGGAATGATCCGTTCATTCTGGGTCTGGTCGGCAGGGGTATTCTTGACTTTGGTCTGTGGGGCCTTCGTGATCCTTTTTTCTTTTTTGGATCCGACCCGGAGGATCATCTATTTTTTTGCCAAGCTCTGGGCGAGAGGCATCCTCCTTGCAGCCGGAGTGAAAGTGCAGGTGCAGGGTCTGGAAAATCTTACGTCGGACTCGTCGCAGATTCTTGCATCCAACCACCAGGGATTTTTTGACATCTTCGCTCTTTTCGCCTGCATCCCCATCCGGTTCGGCTGGATCACCAAGAAAGAGCTCTTCCGGATTCCGATCTTCGGGTATGCCATGAAGCGGTTCGGAAATATCCGGATCGACCGGTCGAATAAAGAGAACGCCAGGGAAGGCATGCAGCTTGCCGCCAGGAAGATCCGGGAAGGGCAGTCGATCATCATCTTTCCGGAAGGGACCCGTTCCCTGGACGGCAGACTGCTTCCTTTCAAGAAGGGATGTTTTTATCTGGCGGAGGCATCCGGGAAGCCGGTCGTTCCGATCAGCATATCGGGGAGTTTTAACATCATGCCCAAAAGAAGCTTCCGGGTCAACCCCGGGACCATTCATCTGGTCATCGGCAAGCCCATGCGGGTACAGGGAGCGCATGAAAACAACCGCAACGCTTTTACTGAACAGCTCAGGCAGACCATCCTTGAAAATCAGGTTCCCACCTCTGGGGTCAGACATTGATAATTTGATATTTAATCTGATCCCATTAAGGGAGCGCCTTTCTGGATCTTAATATCCAATTATCAATGTCTGACCCCAAATAATTGTCATTGAAGCATTCTGAGGGGGGATGTTATACTGAATATAAAAGGAAACTGAACTTTACGGGATGAGGGACTTATGATTTTTAAAGATAATAGGGGGAACGATCGGTACGATCTTTTCGACATGGATCTGGTCTGTGAATATGCATTCATCTCCGAAGTATGCGACCCGGTTTTAGAACTGGATTCCCCGGACGATGCGGAGAGGGAATACCATTCGGCTGTGGTCCATAACATCAGCCGTGGAGGGGTCTGCATCTCGGTCGAGGATCAGGATCTGGACGTGGGAAAGGAGATTGAGCTTTTTCTTACCGCGGTGGATCCCGACTCCGGAATGGGAAACCACTATATGGAAATGATCGCCGAGGTGATCTGGGTTTCCGAGGAACCGAACGGTTTCAGGGCCGGCCTGAAGTTTTCGGAGGTGCCTGAAGATTTCTCTTCGACTTTTGAAGAGGTCGTGAAAGCTCTGGAGAAGAACCATCTGGCCGGATGACCGCTCCGCCATGGTTATACGTCTTCTTCCTCTTCTTCCTGCTCTTCGTCGTCGCTGTTTTCTTCCAGTTTGCTGTGCATCTCAGACAGGGTCTGCTGTATCCTGGCGTTGACCGTGTCTTCCGGGTAGGTTCCATCCTCCAGCCGGGTTCCTGCATCCATGCCGGTGATGAGCCCAATGGCTTCATCGATATGTCGGACCTGGTAGATGTGAAACTGTTTCTTTTCCACAGCCTCGATGACTTCTTTGTTCAGGCAGAGATGCCTTACATTCTGGCGCGGGATAATGACGCCTTGTGTGCCGGTGAACCCCCGGTTTCGGCAGGTCTTGAAAAAACCTTCAATCTTTTCATTGACCCCTCCGATGGGCTGGATCTCACCATGCTGGTTGATGGAGCCGGTGACGGCAAGATTCTGTTTGACGGGTATGCCGGAAAGCCTGGAGAGGATGGCGATGAGTTCCGCGGCCGAGGCGCTGTCCCCGTCCACCTCGTCGTAGGATTGCTCGAAGGCCAGGCTTGCCGAAAGGGAAAGAGGATTTTCCTGGGCGTAACGGCCTCCCAGATAGCTGAACAGGATCATGACCCCTTTGCTGTGGGCTTTGCCGGAGAGCTCGGACTCTCTTTCAATGTTGATTACCCCTTTTCTCCCGAGGTAGGTCTGGGAAGTGATCCGAGTCGGCTTTCCGAAGGTATAATTACCCACGGCATACACGGCGAGACCGTTGACCTGCCCGACCTTCTCACCGTCCACATCGACCATGATGACCCCTTCGTCAATCACCTCCTGTATCCGATCTTCGATGAGGTTGCTGCGGTAGATTTTCTCATTCCCGGCCTTCTCCACATGCCGGGCCGTCACCGTCTCCGAGCCGGCTTCTTGTGCCCAGAAAGAGGATTCCCGAATCAGGTTGGCCACTTCATTGAAGTGCAGCGAGAGGCGTTCTTTGTGTTCCACCATGCGGGAGATCAGGTTTAAGAGTTCGGTCATGGCGCTTCTATCGAATGGGATGAGATTTTCTTCCCTGCAGATTTTCGCGGTGAACTGGACATACTTCTTCACTTCCTCATCGGTGCGCCGGGTACTCATGCCGAAATCGGCCTTGACCTTGAAGAGCTTGTCGAAGTCCTCATCATATTCCTGGAGCAGTGAATAGAGGCAGGGATTTCCGATGACGACGACCTTCATTTTCACGGGGATGGGTTCAGGCCGTATCCCCGACGTGGAGATCAATCCGTAGAGTTCTCCGATGTCTTCGATCATGAGTTCTTTGTTCTCAATGGTCTTCTTCAGCGTCTCCCATGAAAAGGGATGGGTCAGGAGGTCGAGCATATTGACGATCAGATATCCCCCATTGGCCCTCAGGATAGATCCGGATCGGATCAGGGTGAAGTCGGTCTGCAGGGCGCCGAACCGGGTCCGTTTTTCAATCCGTCCAACCAGGTTGGAATAAGTGGGGTTTGTCTCTTCAATCATGGGAGCGCCCGCCGTGTTACGATTGTCCACAAGAAGGTTGACCTGGTAACGGATGGCATGGTGATTTAGGTGGTTTCCGAGATCAGGGAAGAGCGGGATTGAAGGCTGCTGGGAGGGGAGAAATGCCTTGAAGTTTTCCAATAGGTCTTCAAAGACTTCATCGAGGAAGCTTGAGATTTTTTCGTGGTCTTTGTACCGGTTCCGCAGTCCGTCAAATCGTCCCTTAACGGCAAAGGAGGCGGCATTCTTGTTGAATTTTTCCAGATGAGACTCGGTTTCCTGATCAAGATGGTGAAACTTATTGATCAGGTCCCTGAGGTATGAGGTAATCTCTTCCTGGCTTTCTTCGATCCTGCTCTGCTCTTCGGGAGAGAGCTTCTCAATGTCTTTTCGAGTGAGGGGTTTCCCCTTTTTAAGAGGGGTGAATGTGAAACCGGCACGCGTGCTCTTGATCTCAAAACCCCTGTCGCGTCCCTTTTCGACGATCTCTGCAAAGAGGGCCTGTTTGGCTTTGTTCCCCTTTTCGATTAACTGGTTTTGTTCTTCGATATAATCCTTGCTTTGAAAGACGTCCGGGATTTTCTTCCGCAGAAATTCTACAAGCTGGTTCATCTCTTTCTGGAAGATATGTCCCTGCCCGGCCTTGAGCCTGACGGCTCGTGGGGTTTCGGGTTTTTCGAAGTTGTGTACATAGCACCAATCGTCCGGAATCTCCTGCTCTCCGGCGATCTTCTGGATGAGGTTTCGGACCAGCGTGGTCTTTCCCGTTCCCGGAAGGCCTGCGGCATAGATATTGTACCCTTCCTGTTCCATGCGAAGGCCGAAGACAATGGCCCTGACGGCGCGGTCCTGTCCGATGGTGGTATCCAGAGCAGGGACCTCGTCCGTGGTCCTAAAGTCGATCCGTGACAGGAGATCCTCGTTTCTGAGCAGTTCAGGAGAAACCCTGTATTTTTCAGGATCCATTACTTGATGGCCTTGGGATGGCAGAGCAAGGTGTTTTCGTCCGCCACTCTTCCGCAGGTATCGCAGTAAAATTTTATCTGCTTCACCTTGGGTTTGCACAGATGCCGGGCATTGGTCGAAGTCATGCCGCAGTAGTCGCAGGAATAACTCTTACTTGCCATGACCGGGGTACAGAGATGCCCCTTATCCGCGGTGACTCTGCCGCACGTGGCGCATGTATAGAGCCCGGTCTTCGGCGCCGGGGAGGTCGGATTTGTCCTCATTGTGCTCCGGCGAGCGGTTCGGGTCTTTGTGGATCTTCGGGTTTTTTTCATCTTTGTCTCCTTTCTGAGAGATGAATCGTTGTCAATGCCTCATATTTGTTTGAACACTACCAGACCTCCATTCCGGCGTCAAGTTCGGTTTTTACCTTGACTTGAGAGAGGAAATCGTGGAAAATGTCATTCATTCTGCAGAGTCGGAAAAACCGGAAAGGGATGAAGCAAAGGATATGGATCTTGTTGATTTTAAGAAAGGGAACGGCCTGGCGCCGGCCATTGTTCAGGATGCGGCGACCGGTGAGGTTCTGATGCTGGGGTATATGAATGAGGCGTCCCTCAAGAAGACGCTTGAGACGAAGAGGGCCTGCTTTTTCAGCCGGTCCCGGCAGAAGCTTTGGGTGAAGGGGGAGACTTCCGGTCATGTCCAGCGGGTCAAGGAGATCCTCATAGATTGTGACCGGGATACCATCCTGCTCAAGGTTGAGCAGGTGGGCGGCGCCACGTGTCATACCGGCTACCGGAGCTGTTTTTACAGGAGGATAGAAGAGGACGGGTTGAGAGTATTCGGAGAGAAGGTCTTTGATCCTAAGGAGGTTTATGGTGAATAAACTGAAACTGGGCATCCCCAAGGGGAGTCTGGAAGAGGCGACCATTGCGCTTTTTGAGAAATCCGGCTGGCAGATACGGACGCATTCCAGAAACTATTTCCCGAGTATTGATGATCCTGAAATCTCATGCGCCCTGGTGCGCGCTCAGGAGATGCCCCGCTACGTACAGGACGGGACTTTGGATGTGGGCCTGACGGGCAAAGACTGGCTGCTGGAAAACAACGCGGATGTGGAAGTGGTCTGCGACCTGATCTATTCCAAGTCGAGCAAAAAACCGGCCCGCTGGGTGGTGGCCGTGAACGGTGATTCGAAAATAGAAAAGCTTTCCGATCTGGAAGGGAAGAAGATCTCCACGGAACTGGTCCGGTATACCCAGTCTTATTTTAAAGAGCGGGGGATCCATGTCGAGGTGGAGTTCTCTTGGGGGGCGACCGAGGCCAAGGCGGTTGAGGGTCTGGTGGATGCCATCGTGGAGATTACCGAAACCGAGAGCACGATCCGGGCCCATGGCCTGAAAATCATACACGAGATGATGCAGACCAATACCCAGTTGGTCGCCGGGAGGAAGGCATGGGCCGATCCCTGGAAGAGGCAGAAGATAGAGCAGATTGCAATCCTGCTCCAATCCGCCCTCCGCGCGGAGAGGATGGTCGGGCTTAAAATGAACGTGTCCAAGCAGAAACTCGGGGATCTGGTCAAAATCCTGCCGAGCATCACGGCGCCCACCATCTCCACGCTCTATCAGAGCGATTGGTTTTCGGTGGAGACCGTCATCTCCGAGGAGAAGGTCCGTGAGCTGATCCCCAGGCTGATCCGGCAGGGGGCGGAAGGGATTATCGAGTATTCATTGAACAAACTGATTTGAAGGAATCTTTGCTGAATGTCATCCTGTTGTGTACCCGCTCCGGCTGCAGAAAAAACCTCCGGAAAATCCGCTGCTCATTGACGCTATGAATTGAAACTTTTAAGTACAAAGGATTATGAAATGTTTATGTGCGGATACGTTCATCAGGATGTTTTTTTGCTTGACGTGCTGAAGAAAATTGTATAGAAATAATTCCCATTGTTTTAAAGACCGATTCCTGGAGATTGTCAAAGGCCGAATGAATATGTTTCCCCATCGTAAGAAGCTCTCCCCCGAAATGCAAAAAGTCTACAGCCTTTCATCAGCACTCTCGCTCGAAGACCAGATCCTTTTCCTGAACCTTCTGATTTCCACCAAGGATCATAACGGCAAAAGGGAATTGATCGACCGTGCCTTGATCGGCGAACGGGTCTGGGAAAAGAAAAAGGCCGGATAGTTTTTTATCCGGCCTCGGTTATAAGGCACCTGGGTTTCTTTTCATCCGCTTCTAATCGGCTGAAGGGTTGTTGATGCTCACCCCGGTCAATAGGGCCTGGATGGCGCCGATGGCCAACTCGCTCTTCATCTTCACCGGGACTTTTTTCTCATCGTCCGTCAGCCAGATATAGAGCTTCCCGTTTTTCTTCTTATCGAAGATGATCTCCATATCCTCGATGACCGGTTCCACTTTGATGGTTTTGAAGAAACCGATCGGGGTCTCCACGTCTTCCTTCCCCAGGATCCGGACGCGGACTTGATACGTCTTGTTCCCGTCCGTTACGTTCAATACCGGATCGTTCTCCCAGTCGGTTACCGTCCGCAGGTAATAGATCGCGGAGAGAGGATCATGAATGCCGTCCGGGACTGGGAGCGTCTTCTTGATCTCCCCGTTTTTCATCAGGGTGACCCGGTTGTTGGCATGGTCGAAGATCAGATTTACGTTCCGGTTATGCGTCCCTTCATGCTGAATTTTCCGGTACCCTACGGAGCAGTCGTTGTTCACGTCCAAAAAGGTTTCGATCCTGTTTCTGACTTTATAAAAAGTATCCACGAAGGCATTGCTCCAGGCCGTGGTGACGATATGGAAGGCCCCATTTTTTTGAGACAGATCAGGAATCCGGATGGTTCCCTCCCCGGCCGGGACGAATCCCCAACTGATGTCATAATGCAGTTCTTCACCGACCTGGAATGGAAGGTCAGGCGCTTGGTAAAGAGGGAGCGCCCCTTTTCTGCTCGCCGGAAGATTCACCCCGGAGAGGCAAAAGATGAAGATCAGGAAGATCACCAAAATAGGAACTTTATTGCGGGCCATATCTTTATTCTCCTGAGTTTTTATTCTGCAAAGAGTATGCCAGTTCCATTTCATTCAAAAAAAAGATATGGTATGAGATGATCATCTTAAAAGGTCTTTGAAATTAAGAGGTTGTGGAACAAGGCCTCCTGCCGGATGCGCACGGATCTTTTGAGCGGCGCTCGAAGCCGTCGTATTCTGTGTTGTAAAGGGCACAAGAGACGTGTTCTTATTGCAACAAAGGTTGTGCTGATCTTTATGGGGGAGCGCATCGTATTTAAGGTCTTTAAATGGTCACGACATGATCCGACCTGAGGGAGATCCAGGATAACTGAACCACGGACAGGAGGGTGTCCGTGAGCCAGAAAAGGACCAGTCCTGCCGGGAAAAAGGAGAAACAGAGGGCGAAACCAACCGGCATCCAGAACCAGGTCTTGTCGGATCTCGGATTGGCTGAGGTCAGGCGCTGCTGCAGGATCATGCCCAGACCCATGATCAGGGGGAGAGTGAAAAAGGGGTCCCGAACCGAAAGATCCATGATCCAGAGAATGAACTTCGCATGCCGGAGTTCAATGGAGGCATTGAGGACTTGATAGAGAAGCAAAAATATGGGGATCTGGACGGCCAGGGGGAGAAAACTCCCGATCATCGCCCGGACCTGTTTCTTTCGCAAAGGGAGGATACGTTCCTCTGTCCGTTCCGGATGGTCCTTTTCTTCTTCTTCAATATCATAGATCTCCTGGATGATCCTCGGCAACTCCCGAAGGGATTTGAGGTTATAATGTGTCAGGGGGAGGAGCAGGATGCGTACAATCACAGCCAGCAGCATCAGACAGAGACCGTAATTGGCGACATATCCATGGATCCCTGATAGGAGGGCGAGGAGCCCCTTGCCGAGAAAGTTAAAAGTCCCGTAATCCACAATCTTTTCCAGACCGGCCTGATGAAAAGACAATTCATCTTCGATGATCGGGCCCATAAAGAGCCTGTATGCCTCCTCAGTCATCCGGCCCGGTTCGAGGGTAAAAGGAGGCGTGGTCAGGGACGCATAGACCTGGTTCTCTCCGAGGGGAGAGAATATCACAGAATACTTATGATCCGTCGGGGCGAGGATCTGGGTGAAATAACGGTTTTTTATTCCCGCCCAGGCAACCGGTCCTTCGGAGTTCAGAGGGGACTTTATGTTTTTTGTTTTTTTGCTGATCAGCCTGTCATCCGGGTTTTTCATCCACGCCGTCCGGAGGTGTCCGGACTCATCCGGATCTTCGGCCCTGATCCCGTAAAAGGGGATGATCCGGCATCCTTGGGGAAAATTCATGGTCCGGCTGCCGGTGTTTTTTATCCTGACCCTGAAGTCCAGGCCGTAGTGGGATGCCGGATGGTAGGTCTTCCGGATCTCCAATCCCTCAGGGGTCTCCTGAGTGAAGACGATCCCGTTCCCTTCCATGTGATAGCGGTATAATCCATCGTCCAGGCCGGCCGGGAGGGTAGGGATCTCAATCCTTATTCCTGCGCGTGTTTTCAGAAGTCCTGAAATCAGTTCTACAGGTTGATGGTCTTCGGTTCTGAAGTTCTTGAGTCGGACCGAAACGATCCTGCCGCCATAGGGGGAAAAGGTGAGGTCCATGAGGCCGGCGCCGAGATGGATGAGTTCTTCCGGCTCCGGCCTGCTGCCCGCTGCCTCGGATACATAAAGCGTGGTATCCTTGAAGAACCGGTCTTTCACAGGATCGTAAAGGAAATAGACCAGGAGGGCCGCTGCAACAAGGGCGATGACACCCTTTTGCTTCATCTTAACATCTCCCATTTATAAAAAAAGCGCAGAAACTTTCCTCTGCGCAGCCGTCAACCGATCCGCTGAGGCGGCGGTATTAAAATCTTCAGTAAACGGGAAAGGCTGATGGTGCCGAAGACGAGACTCGAACTCGTACGAGGTTAGCGAGGTCTCATCGTTCCTGAAAATTAGATTATTATATTTAGATAAAGCGTGTCAATACAAAAGGGAAAGCTTAAATATACTTTTTTTAGCAGAACAACGTAAGACTTCTTGCCCGCAAAGAATTGAGAAAACTTCTTGGAAGGTATCTACTTAAAGAATACGAGATTCAAAAGCATGAGGATTATAGGCTGTAATTATTAAATGTGGTTCATCTCCCATTTAGTGGGTTGGAAGGGTTTTATGATTCCAGGGAAACCGCTTCTTCCCCGGGCACTTTCTCTGAAACGGCCAGAAAGAACAGGGTATGTCATTCCCCGCCCCCCGATCGCAGTCGAGGGCAGGCTTGATCGGGGAATCCAGGTAAAGAATCTGGATTGTCCGGTCAAGCCGGACAATGACGAAATACGGTGTTACGGCACCAATGGAAGCTTCTCTGCTGATACCCGCAGTTCTCATGTTGCTCTTGATAAGGGCTACGTCTATCTGAGGAATGCGTTGTATTACGATGGGACGTTTAACTTTTGGTTTAATGAGAATCATGTGGTCGCCTTCAATCCGGTCAAGCTTGAAACCGACTTTTTCAAAGACGCATTTCAGCTTTTTCCAGTGAACGGGCGTCAAGCGTGGCAATGGCAGTCACCTTTGGTCTGGAAATAGGGGAGGGGTACCTGGATATTTCTTAATTTTTCTGAGGATACTTTCGTTTTTATCTGCCTTCTTTTTTTGAATTCAAATCCGCAATCCTTGAGGACATCGTCGAGGGTTCCATGTTCAATGCAGGTCACCAGGAAGAGGCGTAAGGCTTCCTTCAAATTCTTAATTGCCTTTACTTCGGTTTCTCCTTGTGAGCCAACATCGAGAACTGGGCAAAAAGCTACGTACCATTTACGCCTCTTTTTTATTTCTATAGGGACTTTTATAGAGATTACAATTTCCATGGGTGACTCCTTTGTCTGCGCTCTATTGCTATTATCACCCACATTGAGTGTATCGTCAAGCATGCCGTCCCACTCCCAACTTTATAATGAAAAATATGGTATGTGAAGTAGATAAAGATTTTTATCCCATTGGGTTGGGTTTTGTCAAGAAATATATGCTGCTTTTTGATATTATTCTGAGCCTATTTAACATTATTTTCTGATAGGCCTTGGGAGAACTCCTGGGCCACAAGACCCTTGACATGGTCATGCGGTATTCACACCTTTCCCCGGAGCACAAGGCCGCGGCTGTGGCGCTTCTGAATGATCTTGAGAAAGGATCCGGGGACGTTGTTGAGCTTCCCCGTGCAATGAACAAGTGCTCAACGAGTGCTCAAAATGAAAGTGAGGAAATTTGTGAGTTGCAGAGGCGGTGTAACTTGTTGTTTTTTAATGGTGCCGAAGACGAGACTCGAACTCGTACGAGGTTTCCCCCACTGCCCCCTCAAGACAGCGTGTCTACCAGTTCCACCACTTCGGCAGGAAATCCTTGCAATCATCCTTTTGCAGGTTTTAATGTAGCCAGTTCATGAAACCTTGTCAAGCAAAAACAAGGATGGATGCCGCCTGAAATTCCGGAGATGTTTTCCCGAATTATTCATTGACAAGATTACCGGGTTTCATTATACTTTTCAAAATTGCATATCCGATAAAACGATAGCAGGATCCTAACCCCAGTATTCTTCATTCATTTAAAACCAGTGATTTGGAAGATGAAATGAGGTCATGTTTTAAAAACGGTTTTTTGATATGAGATGAGGAGAATGTCCATGAGGAGAAAAAGGCCTGATTCAAGAATCACACCGGATTACCGCTTTGAACTCAAGGATGTGAAGGAACCGAATCTATTGCGTGATATGTTTCCATACGTTGAGGTTCCGAAGATCTTCTTTGCCGACCGGCTGATTCCCATGTCGCTTCCGGATGATTTCTGGATTACCGATACCACGTTTCGGGATGGACAGCAGGCGAGGCCCCCCTACACCCCTGAACAGATTCTGAAGATCTTTGATATGATGCACCGTCTTGGGGGGCCGAACGGAGTGATCCGGCAGTCCGAGTTCTTCCTGTACAGCGAGAAGGACCGGAAGGCGCTGGAATTGTGCATGGACCGCCGATACCCGTATCCTGAGATCACCGGGTGGATCCGGGCCAAGAAGGAGGACTTCAAGCTCGTCCGGGAGGCCGGCCTCAAGGAGACCGGGATTCTGGTCTCCTGTTCGGATTACCATATCTATCTTAAACTCAAGAAGACGCGCAAACAGGCCCTGAATGAGTATCTGGATGTGGTTCGCGCTTCGCTGGATGCGGGGATCGTGCCCAGATGCCATCTCGAGGATATCACCCGTGCGGACTTCTACGGATTTGTCATCCCCTTTGTGAACGAACTGATGCGTTTATCCGAAGAGAGCGGGATCCCGGTCAAGATCCGGGCCTGCGATACCATGGGGTACGCGGTCCCTTATCCGGGGGCGGCCCTTCCCCGAGGGGTTGCTGATCTGATCTACGGGCTGATTCATTACGGCGGCGTCCCTTCTCATCTTCTCGAGTGGCACGGGCACAATGATTTTCACAAGGTGCTGGCCAATGCGGCGACGGCCTGGCTGTACGGCTGCTGCGCCGCCAACGGGACTCTCCTCGGTTTCGGCGAACGGACAGGGAACCCGCCTATTGAAGGGCTGATCATCGAATACATGAGCCTCAAGGGCAAACAGAACGGCGTGGATCCCACGGTGATCACCGAGATCGCTAATTATTTTCAGGATGATCTGGGGTATCAAATCCCGTCCAATTATCCTTTTGTGGGCGAGGATTTCAATGTGACCAAGGCCGGTATACATGCCGACGGCGTGCTCAAGAACGAGGAGATTTATAACATCTTCGATACCCGGAGTCTCCTGAACCGGCCGCTCGGCGTGATCATCACGGACAAATCCGGTGTGGCCGGGATCAGCTACTGGATCAACACGCACCTGCGTCAGACGGGCGGCCGCACCGTGGACAAGCACCATCCGGGCATTGCCCGCATCCACAGATGGGTGAGCGAGCAGTACGAACAGGGACGCATCACGGCGATCTCCAACGAAGAGATCCTGCATCAGGCGAGGAAGCATCTTCCTGAGTATTTTGTATCAGACCTGGACAAGATCAAGGCCAAGGCCCTCGACATGGCTCAGGGCATTGTGGAGAAAAGCGCCGCCACGCCGGATCTTCGTTCCATGAAACGTTCAAGGATGGAAAAGACGCTGCGGAAACTGGTAGGGGATAATCCATTTATTCAATTTGCTTATATCACCAATACCGACGGGATCAAGGTGACCAGTCATATCACTCAGATCGGCGACAAGGCCAAATACCAGATATTTTCCGAGAAAGAGGATTTTTCCGACCGGTCATGGTTTATAGAACCGATGAAGGACGGCAAGACCCACGCGAGCGATCTTTACACCTCCAAGGCCACGGGGGTTCTGGCCATCACCGTCTCCACGCCGATTTTCGACAAAGAGGACGAGATTATCGGTGTTTTCGGCGTGGATATGCGTTTTGAAGACTTGATCAAAAGCGAATAATAGGACCACTAAGGCCTGCAAGGCGCAGGGCCGCTGAGGAGAAATATAAAAATGGTCGAGTTTGAAAAGTTTACACCGCCCGAAGAGGGCGTGAGGATCATCGTCCGCCGCACAGGGCTGGACGTTCCGGATCATCCCGTGATCCCTTTTATCGAAGGGGACGGGATCGGGCCCGACATCATGCGCGCCGCCCAGCGCGTGCTGAACGCAGCCGTGGACAAGGCCTACAGCGGGGAACGCAGGCTCTGCTGGTACGAGATCTATGCCGGGGAGAAGGCGCAGAAAAAGTTTGGAGAATGGATTCCCCAAGATACCTTTGAGGCCGTCCGGTATTTTTCCGTGGCCCTCAAAGGGCCGTTGACCACCCCGGTGGGGGGGGGATTCCGAAGTCTCAATGTCGCCTTGCGGCAGACGCTGGACCTCTATGCCTGCGTCCGGCCGATCCGCTATTTTGAAGGGGTTCCTGCGCCGGTCAAGGAACCGCACAAGATGGATATGGTGATCTTCCGGGAAAACACCGAGGACGTCTATGCCGGAATCGAATGGCCCAAGGGTTCCGAGGAGGCCGGGAGAGTGATTGATTTTCTGAACCGGGAGATGGGGTGCTCTATTCTCCCGGATTCCGGGATCGGGATCAAACCCATGAGCGAGACCAGGAGCAAACGGCTGATTCGCAAGGCCATCCGTTATGCCATTACCAGGAACCGCAAGAGCGTGACCCTGGTGCACAAAGGGAATATCATGAAATATACCGAAGGGGCCTTCCGGGACTGGGGCTATGAAACGGCGAGCCAGGAGTTCGGAAGGCAGACCATTATGGAAAAAGATCTTCATGGCGGGGAACTCCCCCCGGGCAAGATCCTGATCAATGACCGGATCGCCGATGCCATGTTCCAGCAGATCCTGACCCGGACGGATGAATACAGCGTGCTCGCGACCCCGAACCTGAACGGGGATTACCTCTCGGATGCCTGCGCCGCTCAGGTCGGCGGGCTGGGACTCGCGCCAGGCGCCAATTTTGGGGATACCATGGCCGTCTTCGAGGCGACGCACGGCACGGCCCCGAAATATGCGGGCCAGGACAAGGTCAATCCGGGCTCCCTGATCCTCTCCGGGGTCATGATGCTGGAGCATCTGGGTTGGGATGAGGCCGGAGATATGATTGTCTCCGCCATAGAGGAGACCATACGCCGGAAGAAAGTGACCTATGACCTGGAACGGCTGATGGAGGGCGCCACACGGCTTTCCACGTCCCAGTTCGCGGATGAGATCATCGCCGACATGAAGCCCCTGTAGAGGAGAATTTGCCTTGTATAAAAAAGTCACGGTCATCGGCGCCGGGAACGTCGGCGCCACAACGGCGCAGCGCATTGCAGAAAAGGATCTGGCTGACGTCGTCCTGATTGATATTGCCGAAGGAATCCCGCAGGGAAAAGGGCTTGATCTTCTGGAGTCGGCCCCCATCGAGGGGTTTCACAGTCATGTTGCCGGCGCTCATGATTACGGCGAAACCATGGATTCCGACCTGGTGATCGTGACCGCGGGGATCCCGAGAAAGCCGGGAATGAGCCGTGACGATTTGATCGCGACCAATGCAAAGATCGTCCGCACGGTCGTGAAGGAGGCGGTCCTGAGGTCTCCGGATGCCATCCTTCTCATGGTGACCAATCCTCTGGATGTGATGTGCTCTGTGGCTAAGAAGGCCAGCGGGTTCCCCCGTGAAAAGGTGATCGGCATGGCCGGCGTCCTGGATGCCGCCCGTTTCAGGGCCTTCATTTCCATGGAACTCGGCGTCTCGGCAGAGAATATCAGCGCCTTGGTCCTGGGCGGGCACGGAGACAGCATGGTCCCCATGCCGAGATATACAACCGTGGCGGGGATTCCGATCACTGAACTTCTCCCTGCAAAGACCATCGAGGCCATGATCCGGAGGACCCGGGACGGCGGCGCCGAGATCGTGAACCTGATCAAGACGGGGAGCGCCTTTTATGCGCCCTCCTCTGCCGTGACGGAGATGGCCGAGGCCATTCTTAAAGATCAGAAGAAGGTCCTTCCCTGTTCCGTGTATCTGATGGGGGAATACGGGATACAAGGTGTCTTTATCGGGGCGCCGGTCAAACTCGGCGCCGGCGGCGCGGAAAAGATTATGGAGATCAGGCTGACGGATGAAGAGCAGCGTCTCTTGAACCTTTCGGCAGAGGCTGTCCGCAAAACGCTGCTCAAGCTCGATGCGGAACTCTGATTGATTAGCTCATCTCCAAAAGAGCGGGTGAAAACATAAGGGGTCAAGGGGGCCAGGATTTTAGGGGTCAAGTGAAGCGCCAAAAAACATAAGCATGCCCCGTGGGGCCTGAACCTGAGTGAGCCGTATGAAAGAGATTGCCTTTGATACCATCGTGGAGCATGTCCGTCAAGCCTGCATTGAAGCCAACTGCGTGATTGCCGAGGATGTGGCTCAGGCCGTTCAACAGGCCCTAAACCAAGAAGAGTCTCCGGTCGGAAGGAAGATCCTGCAGGAGATTCTTGACAACCATCGTGTGGCTCGAGATACAAAACTTCCCCTCTGCCAGGATACCGGGACTGCGGTATTTTTTGTGGAGATCGGCCAGGACGTCCGAATGACAGGCGGGCTTCTGGAGGATGCGATCAACGAAGGCGTACGACAAGGTTATGCCGCAGGGTTTCTCCGCAATTCCATGGCGGCCAATCCATTAAATAGAAAAAATACCGGAGACAATACCCCGGCCGTGATCCATTTCAGTCTCACTCCGGGAGAACGGCTCAAGATCATCTTCTGCCCCAAGGGGGGCGGCAGCGAGAATATGAGTGATATCGCCATGCTGAGGCCCGGAGACGGGATGGAAGGAGTGCTGCGGTTCGTCGTCCATACCGTGAAGAAGGCGGGATCGCACCCTTGCCCGCCGGTGATCGTGGGGGTCGGGATCGGCGGGAATTTCGAGAAATGCGCGATCCTGGCCAAGAAGGCCCTGACCCGGCCGATAGGGAGCCCCAACCCCAAGCTGGAGCTTTCACACCTTGAGGTATCCTTCCTGGACGAGATCAACAAACTCGGCATCGGTCCCATGGGGCTTGGGGGTAGAGTCACCGCCCTTGCGGTGCATATTGAGACCTTTCCCTGTCACATCGCATCACTCCCCGTTGCCGTGAACATCAATTGTCATGCGGCACGGCATAAAGAGATTCTCTTGTAGGCAAGGAGAAACGGAATGACCGAAGCCATACGCCTTCATACCCCGCTTAGGGAAGAGGATATCGAACGTCTCAAGATCGGGGACCCGGTGCTTTTAAACGGCGTGGTTTATGCAGCCAGGGACGCGGCGCACAAGCGCATGATCGAAACCTTGAATAAAGGGGAGTCCCTCCCGTTTGACCTCAAAGGCCAGGTGATCTATTATGTCGGTCCTGCGCCGGCGCCTCCGGGGAGGATCATCGGATCTGCAGGTCCGACCACGGCTTCACGAATGGATCCCTATACGCCGATCCTGCTCGATCAGGGGCTTAAAGGACTGGTGGGCAAAGGACAACGTTCACGCGAGGTGGTTAAAAATCTCGTTGACCACAAGGCTGTTTATTTCGTCGCTGTGGGAGGCGTTGCGGCCCTCCTTTCGGACCACATCAAAGAGAACCGTGTTCTCGCCTATCCTGAACTCGGACCCGAGGCGTTGCGGCAGCTCATATTCGAAGACTTCCCTCTGATCGTGGCCAATGATATCCATGGAGACGATCTGTTTCTCTCAGGGTGGAAACGTTACAGGCGCCGCACCCGGAAGAAGGAATAACCGGCCTGGCTTCAGATATCAAGGATTCGGCTGATGGGCCCTGCTCGTATGATAAAAGGGCCGCTCACGGAGAAGATCCCATGGGCAGAATGATCCTGAAACGCATCTTTCTCATGGCGGGCGCTCTGGTGATTCTTGCAGGAACCTCCTGCGCGGTGAACCCGGTGACCGGACGGCAGGAGATCTCACTGATCAGTGAGGAAAAGGAGATCGAGATCGGGAGGAACAGCGATCCCGAAATCCTGCGGAAATACGGGGCCTATCCCGACCCCGCCCTTCAGAACTATATCAGCTCCATCGGTGAAGCGCTTGCCCGGAATTCCCACCGCCCTTCCATTGCCTACCATTTTAAGGTGGTGGACTCACCTGCCGTCAACGCCTTTGCGCTTCCGGGAGGGTATGTCTACGTGACACGGGGGATGCTTGCCTACCTTGGAAGCGAAGCGGAACTCGCCGGTGTTATGGGCCATGAGATCGGGCACGTCACGGAACGGCATGCCGTGCAGCAACTCACGGCGGCCTTTGGACTCCAATTGACCTCCATGATCCTTTCCGCTGCGGTCAAGGGCGGGGGTGAATTCTCCCGGTTGACGGATGTGCTATCTTCCGGGATCATAAACGGGTACGGCCGGGGCAAAGAGCTCAGCGCGGACAGGCTTGGGCAGGACTACATGTTCAAGACAGGATATGATCCTGAGGCCTCGGTCAGTTTTTTGACCGCTTTACAGCGGACCGAGGGAGACCCGCTCGATCCTGTGAGCCACTGGCTGGCGGGCACCCATCCGTATGCCTCTGAAAGGATCCGGAAGGCTCAGGTCCACGCCCGGGAATTGGACCCGCAGATGCTCGTGAAGACGAGGAACAGGGAACGTTACCTGTCACAGATCAACGGGATGGTCTTCGGCGCCGGTGAAAGGGACGGGCTCCTTGCGGGCCGACGGTATCAGAACCGTTTTTTCCGGGTATCCTGTGAGGTTCCGGAAGGGTGGACGGTCCGCACGGGACGGGATACGTGGGCGGCGGAGACCCCGGATAAAAAATACCGGATGCAATTCAGGCTTGAGGAACTTAAAGAGGCGGTGGATCTGAATTCCTTTGCGTTTCGTATGGAGCAGGGGATGGAATTGAATCATGGCGAACTCTTGTCCAGGGGCAGGCGGAACGGGATGGAGACACTCATGGTACGGTACCGGGCTGCATCCGGTTCGGTGATCCTTGGGGAGTATCTTCTCCGGGACCGTGTCGGGATCGCGCTCTATGGCATGGTCCCGGAGGTTTCCACTGGTCAGTTGACTGAGGAATGGCGCAGGGTCGAAGAGAGTATTCAAACCCTATCGGAATCCGAGGCAGGCGCCATACCCCTGGCCAGGATCAGGATCCATCAGGTCCGTCCGGGAGACACCTTTTCTGGACTGGCCATGGAGTTTCTCAAGGATCCGAAGAAGGCAAAAGAGATTGCGGAGATCAACGGGATGAGCCCGGATGCATCGCCCGCTTTGGGTTCGGCCATCAAGGTTATAACATACTATTAAAATTGAGGTTCATCTCCAAAAGAGCGGGTGAAAACATCAGGGGTCAAGTGCTGCGCTCAAACACTTCAAGACCGACGATGGCTGTTCAAGAAAAGGAAAAAAATGAACCGAAGATACGGTTTTAGCTCTCTTTTTATCATTTCTTTTTTGCTGTGTCTGGCGTCTTGTACAAGAGGCCGGGTTCCGGTTCCGGCGGTGCAGCCTCCGGCCCCAAGTTTAAGTGACGCAGAGGCGGCATTCCGAAACGGTCAATACCAGGATGCCGTCCATGCCTTTCAGTCCTTTCTCGCATCAGACCCGGCGGATCCGAGGATCCCTGAAGCCCGCCTGAGACTGGGTGAGGCCTATTTTGCCATGAAAGAGATCAATCGGTCCCTGGAGGAACTGGATCAGGTTGTCCGTGATTTTCCGGATACCAGCCAGGCGGATCAGGCCAGACTCCTCATATCCAGGATTCACTATGACCAGGGGAATGCGGATGCTTCCCTGGCTGAACTCCGCGGTCTCCTTGTAAGATCACCGAGCCGGGCGGTGGGGGTTCAGGCCTTCCTGCTGAGAGGGGAGATCTTTATGCAGAGAAGGGATATCTCGCTGGGATTGTCCCAGTGGAAGAAGAGCCTCTCCATGGCGGACGGACAGGAAGAGACCCGCCGCCTCTATGAAGAGATGGCGCGTATCATGGGACAAAGCGCCGTCGAAGAAAAGACCCTGATGCAGATCATTCGTGAGACACCCGGAGAATTTCCGGCAGACCTCTCTCTTTTCGTCATGGGGAAGCGCTCATGGGATGGAGGGGACCCCGTCAAGGCTTCCAGGTTTTTTGAGAAGTTTCATTCCCTGTTTCCTGCTCATCCGCTGCTCGGTGAAGCAAAGAACTATATGGAGCAGGGGGCGCGCCTTGCATCACTTTCTCACATGCGGATCGGGTGCATTCTCCCTCTTTCAGGCAGGCAGAAGGAAATCGCAAATCAGGTCCTTCATGGAATTCAATTTTCAGTGGACAGGCTGAACGCCTCATTTCTTGAGAAAAGGATCGAACTGGTCATCAGGGATTCGGAGGAGACCCCCGAGAAGGCCAAGGCTGAAATGGAGAACCTGGCCGCTGATCCGGATGTCATTGCCGTGATCGGACCCCTGATGAGCCGTTCGGTGATGGAGGCCGCCTCGGTAGCGGAAAATGCCCATCTGCCGGTCATCACACCGGCGGCGGCCGCAAAAGAGATTGCAAAAACCGACGGCTATATCTTCCGGAATGCCATGACCAACTCGGCACAGGCCAAGGCCATCGCCGAGTACGCCGTGAGGAATCTCGGCCTGCATACCTTTGTCGTGCTCTATCCGGATGACTATTATGGAACGGAACTCAACGGTTCCTTTGTGAAGCAAGTCACGGCCCTTGGAGGGAATGTCGTCTGTTCAATTTCTTACAAGAGGGGCGCCGTGGATTACAGGCCCCAGATTCAGAGCATGATCCGGAAGGATCTGCAGATGACGCTTTCCCGGAACGCCGATATGCTCGCACAGGATCAGGACAGTATCAAGGAATGGTCAAGAAACTATTTTCCGGGTTTTGATGCGGTTTACCTGCCGGGTTATGCCGAAGATGTGGGGTTGATTGCCCCTCAACTGGCCTACTACAATATTTCATCCGTACAGCTTCTGGGGAGCCACAACTGGAACTCCGTCGAACTCATCCGCCGTGGCGAACGTTTTGTGGAAGGGGCCGTCTTCACCGATGGTTTCTTTGCAGAGAGTCCGCATACGGATATCGCAGAATTCGTGGAGGGATACCGCAGGACATACGGGGAGGAACCCACTCTTTTTTCCGCGCAGGCTTATGACGCGGCTGAGATGATCCTTCAGACTCTGTACAGAGGGGGGAAATCCAGGGAGGATATCCGCAAAGGGCTGCTGGCTCAGAAGAACTTTCCAGGCATCTCCGGCCTGACCCATGTGCACGCCTCCGGGGATATGGAGAAAGAACTCTTCTTGATCCGAGTGGAGAACGGCTCTTTCCGGCAGATCAATTAAAATCAAAAATTAAAGATCTAAAATACGATCTTTAATTTTTGATATAACTTTAGAAGCATTCAACATGGAATAAGGAACAGAAATGAGAATGGATCTAACAGGCAAAACTCCATGGCGCTATTATGATACCGGATCTTCCGATGCTTACACCAATATGGCCATGGACGAGGTTCTTCTCAAGAAGATGCGGAGACCGGATGCCCTTCCCATTCTCAGGGTTTACACCTGGTCCATGCCGTCCATTTCCGTGGGATATTTCCAGAACGTGATGGATGACTTCGATCTCACCCTTTGTAAGGAACGCGGCTTGCCCCTGGTTAGACGCCTTACGGGCGGGCGGGCCGTGTTCCACGACCACGAATTGACGTACAGTATGATCCTTCCCGGGTCGTACCCGTCGCTGCCAAGGGGTTTGCTGGATAGTTACAGATATCTCAGCCGGGGACTTCTTCTCGGACTCAGGGAACTCGGGGTTGAACCCGAGCTGGCCGCCCTCAAGGATATGAAGGAAGGGCGGAGGGGCCGGGCTCTCAAGTCGCCCAACTGTTTTGCCTCTTCCTCCTGGTATGAGATGACGGCCGGCGGGAAAAAGATCGTGGGGAGCGCGCAGAAACGGACGCCGTACGGGATCCTCCAGGAGGGATCCATTCTGATTTCGACCCTGCGCTTCAGAGCGTTCAGTGAATTGTTCCGAAAGCGTCCGGATCGGATGGATTCGGGCGGGTACCGGGAGGATGAGTATCCCATGACCTCCTTGACAGAGATCTTACGGGGGGATTGCCCTGTGGACCGGGTTAAACAGGCGCTCTTGCAGGGGTTTATCAACGCCTACGGCATTCATTTCCAAAAGACAAGGATCACCCGGGAAGAGAGGCGCTCAGCCTATGAACTGGTTGATGCCCGATATGGAAGAGATAGCTGGAATTTGTATGGAAAATACAAACTTTTAGGCGAAAAACCTGAACAGAATCGTCCTTGACACAAAAAGGAGTAGCATGATATTCTTTTTATAAGGTGATACGGGGCAGTTGGATTCATAATTCTTTGATTTTAAAGAAGTTTTAAGCCGGTTCGATCTTTTTGCCCATCTGATCCATTTAAAAATATTCGTTTTCACATTTGTCCTGATTTGTGACCATCGGAGAGACAAGGCAGGGGTATAAAGGGTGTTTCATGGGTTTGTTCGGCAGCGGTAAGAACAAGGAAGAAAAACAGAAAAATAAGGTGATCCAGAAGGCACAGAAATATGCGCAAAAAGGCCAGATTGAAAATGCCGTGGCCGAATGGGCAAGTCTTCTGAAGAACAAGGCTGAGGATGCCAACATCTACAATACCATCGGTGACCTTTATCTGAAGGGAAACCTGAAGGATAAGGCCATCGAGTCCTACCGAAAAGCGTGCAAGAGCTACACGGATTCCGGATTCGCTCTCAAGGCCATCGCCGTCAATAAAAAGGTCTTGAAGATCGACCCCAACGATCTGGACTCCATGATGTCCATGGCCCATCTGCATAAAGAGCGTGGTATGGTGGCCAACGCCAAGGAGTGCTACCTCGCCATTGCCGAATACCATATCCGGACCGGGTCGCATGATAAAGCCCTTGAGGCCTACCAGAAGATCGTGGATATGGACCCCAAGAATCTCAAGGTTAAGGTGAGCCTCGCCGAACTCTATCTAAAAGAGGAGATGGCGCAGGAAGGGTCCAAGATCTATGGAGAGGTGATCGGAGCGCTTCTTGAAGAGTCGAGGTATGACGAAGCGGAGAAACTCTGCAAGAAGCTGGAGGGGAGCCTCGGTTCACCCGGCGCGAACCTGAAATACATGGTCCAGATCCATCTGGCTCAAAACCGAGTGGACGAGGCATCGGTCTGCGCGAAACAGCTGGAAGAACGCGGCGAACAGGATTCCGAAACCGCTGTGTACAATGCTGAAATCCTCATCCGGAAAGGTCATGCCAAGGAAGGGATCGACGCCCTCAGAAAGATCGACAGGAGCGCCGTCACTGAATTTGTCCTCCTGAAGATTTTCCGCCATCTCCTGGCCGCCGGTGAGACGGATCAGGCATTGGATGTTTTAAATGAGATTGCCGAAAAATATCTGGCGTCCAACCGTTTTGAAGAGCTATGCCGGTTGTACCAGCAGGTCATAGATCATGATCCCGACCACCTGAAGGTGCGTCAGCAAATGGTGGATCTCCTGAAGAAGATGAAACGGGATCAGGATCTCATCCAGCAATACAAGGAGATGGGAAGGATTTATGCCTCATCGGGTCATCAAGAGGAGGCTAGGAACATCTACGAGAAAGTCATGTGCATGATTCCGGAGGATATTGAGACGAAGGCCCTGCTCAAGGGCATGAACAGAGACGTCTCTCCCGGCGGCGCCATAGAATTCGACGGGACGGTGATCAGCCCGGCATCGGAAGGCGGCGCCGAAACGGCCGAAGAGGAGAACGTCTATGCCATCGATGATAAGATGGAGATCGAAACCTTTGCGGCCGGCATCAACGAGCCCGAAGTCTTAGGCACGGAGGCCCCAGCGGAGGCGCCTGCGTCTTCAGGAGACGCCGGTGATGAGATCGAGGTGATCAAGGAGAGCGGTGAGGATCAGGAAACCTTCCTGACGGATAACATCACCGAAGCCGACGTCTACATGAAATACGGACATATGAAGAAGGCCATCGTTCACCTCGAGAAGAATCTTGAGTCGGCCCCCAAACATATCCCTACGCATGAAAGACTTCTTCAGATCTTCATTGAACAGGGGAATATCCAGGAGCAGATCAACACCTTGATGATCCTTGCAAAACTGTATCTGGCGCAGGGTGAACACAAAAAGTCTGAAGAGGCCCTCAACGAAATCCTGGTTCTCGATCCTGGAAACGAGGATGCAGTGAGAAGTCTCAAAGAGGGGCCCATGGCCCTCTCATCCAACGCCACGGATGAAGCGGAAGCGCCCAGGGAGGCGGAGAGCTTTGAATTTGAATTTGATGACAAGGGAAAAGCCGGGGCCGGTCCGGGTCAGGAAGAGGCGGACGCCCCGAAGGAGAAAGCAGGGGATGCGGAGCCCATAGACGATCTCCTTGATGAGGCTGACTTTTATCTTCAGAACGGCATGATAGACGAGGCGCGTGCTGTCTATGAAAAAATTCTGAATCTCCACCCGGATCGTACAGACGTCGCCGGGAAACTCAAGGAGATCTCAGGGAATGGGGATAAGGAAAGTCCTGCCCCGGATGAGATGTCCAAGATGTTCTCGGAAGTCGCCCTGGAGTTCGGCGGCAAAACACCCGTTCCCACGGGATCGGCGGAAGACGACCTGACCTCGATCAAGACGGGAGTCCCGGGAGAAGAGGCGCCGTCTCCAATGGTTGATGACTTCAATAGCTTCGCCGAGGCGCTCCGCCAGGAAGTCGACGGTACACTGTCCGGGGAGGACCATGGGACCGGAGCATCATCCGGCGACGCGGATGACATGCTGGATTTCAGCTCCGAACTCCGCAGGGAGGTTGAAGATTCACTCGCTTCCACCGGGGAGGTGTTTGGTGATCATGATGTCATGGATATCTTCAACGAGTTCCGGGAGGGGGTTCAGAGAGAACTCGGTGATGAAGATCATGAGACGCACTACAACCTCGGAATCGCCTACATGGAAATGGGGCTGATTGATGAAGCCTGTGAGGAATTTTCCATCGCATCCCGAGATTCCGGGCGCCTCATGGATTGTCTGACCATGATCGGTCTCTGTTATACCCAGAAGGGAGAATTCCATAAAGCCCTTGCGGAACTGGAGAGAGGCCTCACGGTTCAGGGCCGCAGCGATGAAGAATACAACAGCATCCGGTATGAAATCGCGAAGGTTTCCGAACTTCTGGGAAACAAGGAGAGGGCCGTCAAGGAGCTGCTGGATATCCATGAAAACAATCCCGGCTACCGGGATTTGCAGGCGAAACTGAAGGCCTTCGGCGTCAAGACCGATGACAGGCCCCTCGTCAAGAAAAAGTTCCGGGATAAGAAAAACAAAGTCTCTTACCTTTAAGTCATGGGACCAGGTTTGAGACCCTCATACCAGGGAGAAACATAAAAAGAGATGAGTTTGCTGGAGTTTTACGGGATCAAGGGACAACCCTTCTCTAATGCGCCCGACAACAGGTTCTACTTCAACAGCGAGCAGCACTCTCATGCCCTGCTCCGCCTGAAATATGCCGTGGATTCCATGAAAGGCCTCGCAGTCCTCATCGGTGACATCGGCACAGGGAAGACCACCCTCGCGAGGAGAATGCTGGACGAACTCCCTGAAGAGGAGTATGAATCCGCCCTGCTCATCATCATTCATTCGTCTGTCACGGCGGAATGGCTTCTGAAAAAAATATCGGTCCAGCTCGGCGTCAAGGACGTAGCGGATACCAAGATGGAGATCATCAGTCAGCTTTACCAGCGTCTTGTGCAGATCCATGAAGCAGGGAAAAAGCCCGTGGTCCTGATCGACGAGGCGCAGATGCTGAACAGCCGGGACCTGATGGAAGAGTTCCGGGGCCTTCTCAACATCGAGAACACGGATGGGAAACTTCTCTCTCTGATCTTCTTCGGGATGTCAGGCCTGAATGACTGCCTGGCCCTGGATCCTCCCCTGCAGCAAAGGGTGGCCGTCAAGTACAAGCTTAAATCTTTGGACGCCGATGCCACCGAAGCGTATATCCGGCACCGCCTGAGCATTGTCGGGTGTGAGACGGACCTCTTCACTCCCGAGGCCTATCGTTCCATTTACGAACACTCCCATGGGATCCCGCGCCTGATCAATACCATCTGTGACAATGCCTTGTTCGAAGGTTTTCTCGTCAAAAAGAAAGTCGTTGGCGAGGATCTGATCCAGGAGGTCGCCGAGGAACTGGATCTCGAGAAAAAGCCGGTCGGCATGCTCCGGGAGACCGACGAGGAGATCGATCACATTATTGAACGGATCGGAGAAGAGACAAAATCATAAATCATGATCTTTTCAAACCGGGCCTTGGTCTTGTTGTAGACCCAGAGGTTCCAGACTCCGGAGGGGAAGCGGTGGTTGGCCCGGTCGCCGGTCTGCGTGCCGTCATGGCAGTTCCCGATGACATGAATCTCATTGGATGATCGTTACAGCTTCGGCCCGCCTTCGGAAGTTAAACTCTTGTGAAAATTTTTAGCAAAATTCATGACGAAATGGAGACTTTTTTGCACTTCGGGGTCCCGGGCGGTTTTAAGAAGTCCTATAATCCCTTTCTTGTAAGGCTCTTCCTTCATGTCTGACATGGTCTCCTGAACACCTTCCACCATGGCTCCGATCAGTTCCTGTACCTGCGGATTCATGATCCTGCTTACGAAGTTTTCAAACATGGAAAGCATTCGTTCCACAATGCTGTCTGTAAAGGCATGGGTGGCGGAACCCATGAAGGTGGCCATCTGGGTGAGAATCTCAAGGCTTCCGGAGTTGATCAGTTCCTGAAGCGCCGGCATGACCCGGATGACGTCGGCTTTTACAACCTCGTCACCGATCTCGATCAGTTTTCCCATAGTGTCCGAGGACCGCTCAAGAAGGGTGTCGGTCATGGAATTCTTGGCCGCTGCGGCAAAGGAGGCCATCTGGGTCAGGGCGTCCAATGCCCCGCTGCTGTGGAGTTCGGTGATCTTGGAAATGGAGGTCCTGATCGCATCAAAGACCTCGGGCTTGGCGATTTCACTGGCCAGCGCACCGATCGGCTCCAGGATGGAGGCCATCCGTTCGATCATGGGATCGGTCTGGGAGTCCTGATAGGCCCCGATGGTCCTGGTGACTTCGCTTAGAGTAGCGGCCTGTCCCAGAAGTTCCTGAACATGGGAAGAGATTTCAGGACGTTCCAGATGTTCCATGAGCGCATTGATGTTCCCGTTTGTTTTGATCATCCTGTTCCCTCCTTTTAAAGAATGCCTCGGGCGCTCAGCCAGTAGAGCCGGTTATAGGCCAGCTTGAACCAGTGGATCATCTGTGAGGGTTCGCCTGGATTGGGGGGGGTATTGTAGTTGAACCAGACATAGGTTCCTTTTTCCATGCCGCTTTCCACGAAGCAGAATACCTTGCCGTCGTATTCCCGGCCAGGGCACCCTTCCTTGATCTGGCAGATCAGGGATTCAGCCACCGTATCCGCTTCGAAGTGGGCTGTGGATCCGGCCTTGCTGATCGGGATGTTGGTGGTGTCACCGACGACGAAGATGTTTTCCTTCCCATCCATCTGCAGGCTCTTTTTGTTGGTGGGGATCCACCCTGATGGTCCGAGGTTGGATTCCTCTATGACCGGCTGGCCCTTGTGCGGCGGTACGGCAATCAGGAGATCATAATCTACAACCGAACCTTCCTCGCTCTCGATCTGCTTCTTTACCGGGTCGATCTTTTTCATGTTGAAGAAGGTTTCATACTTGATTCCACGCTGTTCAAAGGCCTTGACCGCCCAATGGGCGACCGGCTCCATGGCATGCACCCGGCCGATGGGATACGTATAATAGATCTCGTACTTGTTCTTCAGTCCGTTTTGGGAGAAGAGGTCATCGAGCATGAAGGTCATCTCCAACGGGGCCACGGGGCACTTGTGAGGAACGCCCACGGCTATGACAATTCTCCCGCCCTGGAAGGCCTTGAGGGCGGTACGCAGCTTCTTGGCTCCTTCAAGATCATAGAACCAGTGGGCCCCCTCTTTCATGCCCGGGATCTCTTCGGGAACGATCCGGGATCCGGTGGCGATGACCAGATAATCATAAGGATATGCCTTGCCGCTTTTTGCCAGGACTGTTTGTTTCTTCGTGTCGATCTTCACTGCGGGGTCGACATAGAAGTTGATGAGCGGATCCAGCAGGCTTTTTTGATCCCGGATGAACTCTTCATCCTGCATCCTGCCGAAGGCTACGTAGAGAAAAGCCGGCTGGTAGACGTGCTTGTCCGATGCGCTCAGCATGTTGACGGTGACATCGCCCCGCCTCATCTCCGTCCTGAGGCCGCGCGCGACAAGGTTGGCGACGATGGTTCCTCCTGTTCCTCCTCCCAAGATCAAGATTCTTTTTCCCATGATGCACCTCTCATTTGTCTGTTATCCATCCCTGCCCGGGATGTGCCCGGAGAGCAGGTCAAAAATATCCCACTTTCCCACCCTGATAAGCGCCAGGGGCTGGATCCATGCCTTGATCCATGTTTTGGTGATGCGAATGCCTACTGCAAAGCAGACCGAATCCGGTTCGGTGGTTTATTCTCTCAGGCCTGATCCCCTCGGCCTTCAAGAATGGTTATTTAATCTTTTTAACCACGATGCTCCAGCAGCCGTCTATTTCACGGGTGCCGATGTGCACCTGCCCGGTTCTTGAGGCCCAGTAAGGAATCTCCTTCTTGGAGCCCGGGTCTGAGGAAAGGACCTCAATCACGGTTCCGACCGGTTCGTTCTTCATGGTAAAGATCAGTTCCATGAGCGGCCCCGGACAGTAGGACCCCCGTGCATCCAGGGTCTTGTGAACCATGATCTCAGCCTGGTTTCTACGGTCCTCTCTGCTTCTGCGGTCCGTAACGCACCAAGGTCTCTGATAATCATTTTTATTAATTTTATAAAGGGTCTGTTCCAACATAAAACTTTCTCACTTTACGGGTCCATACGGAATGGACGGGCGCTGATTATTTGTTTTTCTTGACCACGATGCTCCAGAAACCATCATTCTGTTCGGTCCCAATGTACTCGTGTCCGACCTTCCTGATCCATTCCGGGATATCCTTTGCAGACCCGTTGTCTGAAGAAAGAACCTCGATGACCGATCCGACCGGTTCCGTCTTCATGCTGCCGATCAGTTCCATCAGGGGGCCGGGGCAGAAGGCGCCTCTTGCATCAATGGTTTTGGATATTCTGAGATCCAGCATGTTTTTCCCTCCTTATATATATGGTAGATTACAAATGAAGCAGTTGACTTCCATCCGCTTCGATCAAAAACTTGGTCATGCCTGCAACCTCGTCAAACAGATTGTCTTCCAGATCGTCTTTGGTCCATCCGAGGACTTCCATGGCCATGGGGCAGGCGAACATCCTGACGCCGCCGAATTCTTTTCCCTGCCGGAAGAGATCCAGATAAGGCGGAACCTTTTTCTCACGAAGGACCTTTGAGAAATCGCCGCCGGAAAATTTTTCATCGTCCGAGATTCCCTTCTTGAATTTTTTGATCGCTCCCATGGATACAAAAACCAGAACCTCGATTCCAGTCACGGCAGCCACTGAACTGATCATCCCTGCCAATTGAACCTTTTCATGATGATCCGAGGATAAAATGATCGAGATCTTTTTGGTCTCTTGCGCCATAATTTCTCTCCTAACCGATTCAATGTTTTAATGATTATTTTTTATAGCAATAAACATGCCAATTTAAGTATTTCCTTGATTCAATATAGTAACGCATTGAAAAATAAAGATAATATGGAACTTGGGTGTAATATCAAAAATGAGAAGCATTGAAAAATATTGTGACAAAATGTCTCATCATTTTTGATTGGAAATTCATAGAAATAAATAAAATCAAAGTGATATGCTATAAACCGCCAAATTGGGCGGGACAGACAAAAACACTACATATTCTAATATTAAAAATTTTTAATTATGGTGGAGGCTTGAACATCCTTGTGATAAGCTTTACAGCCATCCTATGCAATCACCATGCTGTTCCCCGATAAAATCATTCGAGGACAAGTTTGAAAATGCATAGCGAGCGAATATCAAACGGAGTCTACCTTACATTTCGAAGATTCCATGCAGTGTTCTGCGGGAAGCTTCAATGACGGATGCAGGCAGTGGCGGCGCTCTCATTAACAGGAAAACGTTGGCTGATCCGGGAACCGGATGAGGGGAAGACGAGGGAACTCTCCGAGGCCCTCGGAATCGATCCGGTCATTGCAGGTATCTTGTTTCTGCGCGGAATCCGCACAAGAGAGCAAGGTGAGATCTTTCTTAAGGGAAGCCTCAGACAACTCAACAATCCATCGGACATCCCCGGTATCATTCCGGCGGCAGACCGGATCATAGAAGCCCTCAGGAATCATGAGAAGATATGCATCTACGGGGATTATGATGTGGACGGCGTCACAGCCGCCGCCCTGATGTTTCTCCTTCTTGCGCGCTTCGGCGCGGATGTCTCTTATTTTGTCCCGAACCGGATGAAACATGGATACGGTCTTCACGCAGAGGCCGTCCGGGAGATCAGAAACGCGGGCACCGATCTTCTGATCACGGTGGACAACGGCATCTCTGCCAATGATGAGGTCGCCCTTGCACGCTCCTTGGGCATGGAAGTCATCATCACCGACCACCATGAACCCACGATTAAATTGCCGGAGACGAAGTTTATCATCAACCCAAAAGTATCCGGAAGACCGGCTGTCGAGGATTCATCATCCGCTTCGACGGGTTCCTCTTCTCATCCATGGAGCTTATCGGGAACGGCAGGATCCGACTTCACCAATCTTGCAGGTGTGGGGCTGGCTTTTGCCCTCATGGTTGCGTTGCGTGCCCGGCTTCGGCAGGGCCCCCTTGCCCGTGAGATCGTCCTGCCGAACCTCAGCGATTACCTTGACCTTGTGGCCATCGGAACCATCGGGGATGTGGCCCCCCTGACAGGCGAGAACCGGATCCTGGTCAGACACGGTCTTGAAAAGATTGCCCGGAGCAAAAACAAGGGGATTCGTGCCCTGATGCGCGTCTCCGGGTTGAACGGCTCCATGGTGACTCCGGGCCAGGTCGGGTTTGTCCTGGCCCCGAGGATCAACGCGGCAGGGCGCATCGGAGACGCCGGGACCGCTATGAAACTCTTGACCTCTTCAGACGAAAAGGAAGCGGAAGCCGCGGCCCTGATCCTGAATCAGGAGAACATCAAGAGACAGGAGATCGAGAAAGAGATCTGGGATTCGGCGCTCCCGATGATAGAGGGGGAGGGGAGATCCGACAAGGTGATCGTACTCCATGACGAGGATTGGCATGCCGGTGTCATCGGCATCGTGGCTTCGCGTATCGTAGAGCGGTTTTACCGGCCGACCATCCTGATTACCATGAAGAACGGGAGAGGCACTGGATCGGGGCGAAGCATTCCCGGATTTTCCCTGTACAAGGCCTTGGATGCATGCCGGGAGGACCTTTCGGGATTCGGCGGCCACAGCCTCGCCGCAGGGCTGACCATGGACTGGGAGCGTATTCAAGGATTCAGAGAGAGAATCAATCGGTATGCAGAAGACCATTTGAAGGAAGAGGATCTGATCCCGACGATCAAAGTGGATGCGATCTGTGATCCGGATCATATATCAGACGGCCTGCTCCAGGGTCTTTCGAGGCTGAAACCTTTTGGTATGGGGAATCCCGAACCGATCTTTGTTTCACGGAACGTGCGGATCAACGACCTCCGGCTGGTGGGAGAGGAGCACCTGAGGTTCCGGATCCCGTCCCGGCAGGGGACCATGACCGTCATCGGATTCAGGATGAAGGATCTTTTGGATTCCATGAGCTCCGAGCCGCCTGTGGATCTCCTTTATCATCTCCGATACAATGACTACAATGGGACCCGCTCCATCCAGGCCGTGCTGGTGGATGTGATGCCGTCACGGAACTCGTGACCGGCTTCCGGATTGTGGGGAGACCATGCCAAAGAGAGCAGACCCCAATACAAATCAGCACGCCCCCGTTAGAAACTCAGTTTATAACGGGGTCCTCTGAATGGATGGGGATGGATGTGATAAAATCGTCGAATATTTCACTGGGACACAGTGGAATAGAGGTCGGCTGTCATTCGCAGATAGTATGCTCGAGAGGTTTTTTGAGAGATTCGTTTCAATGTGAAAGTGTCTCCCATAATTTACGGTTCAAGGCCTGACACGTTGGCAGTTCAGAAGAGACAGCGAACATGCCCGGGAATGAAGCCAAACCAATCCGTCTCTTGGACTATCTGACAAGACTCGCTTCTTTGCGTGCGAAGATTGTTAGAGATGTGGGCGAGTATTCTAAGGTACTTTGGATACACGAGATTCCAAGAGAGAAAGGCTGTTTCGCTCAGGCTTGGGGGCCGGATGAAGAGTACGATCAGGATGTTTGGGTTGAGGTTCAGACGTCCCATGAACCGGAACTCCCGATCTCCCCTGAAATCTGTTGCGATTGGATAGATAGAAATACCATTCGAAACACCAAAGACCTGCCTGATCTCCTGAGCACGATTACAATACAAGTGAAAAATCCTGAATGGAAGGAAGGATCAGATCAGCCCCAGATCATAAATCAAACAGTTAGTCTGGACGACCACCCCGAAGTGGCAGAAGCCTGGGAAAAGTATGTTGAACAGAAATGGCTCCCGTGGGCTGAACAGCACAACAAATGGGAAAAGATCCACCGGGTTTATTCGACTCTTTTTGCCATACATCAGGAACAACTCAGACTCGGTGAAGAGTATGAGCTGGTTATCGGGATCGGGTTGTTGACTTGGCAGACGCCGAGCAATCAAAGGGCCAGGCGTCATCTTATCGTTGCAAATGCTTTACTTGAATTCGAAGCCCGTTTGGGCAAGTTCACGGTCCGGCCCAATCCCGATGGCGCCAATCTGAGGCCAGAGCTGGATATGCTCGACATCGAAGAACAACCGGCCCGGGCGGAAGAAGCGGCGAAAGACAGCCTCAGGAATGCTACGGACGACCCTTGGGAAAAAAATTGTGTGGAAGGTGTCCTTGAATCTCTTGTCCATTCAATCAACCCCCATGGCGAGTATCATGAGCATGGGGAGCCGCAGAATCCACAGTATTCTGAAAAGCCGATCGTGGAGTATGCTCCCGCACTGATCTTGAGAAAACGATCAGCCAGAGGACTCACGGAAGTCCTGAAGCGCATAAAGAAACGAATCGAAGATGGAGAAAAGATTCCTCCAGAATTCAAGGATATTGCGGAGATGCCGGACGATGATGACCAGTCCCCAGCGGAAAGGGAGGATGATCCATCTGTACAGATCGAAAGCGAAATCTACTTCCCCAAAGCTTCGAATGAGGAACAAAGACGAATTATAGAGAAAATCCGGGCTTCGAGCGGAGTGCTTGTCCAAGGTCCACCAGGAACCGGTAAATCGCACACCATCGCCAATTTAATCTGTCATCTGCTGGCCACAGGGCAGCGCACGCTAATCACAGCGAAGACTCCTCGTGCATTGCAGGTTCTCGAACGTCTTCTCCCGGAAGAACTACGCCCGTTGTGCATCAATCTCTTGGGGAGCGGTTTGGAAGAGAAAAGGTCCTTGGAGGCCAGCGTAAACGCGGTGCTTCGGAAGAACGAAGAATGGGATGAGGAACGTGCGAAAAAGACAATCCAGGAACGCGAACAAGCCCTGCACCGTTTGCGTAAAGAAAAGATGAAAATTGAGAATAGGCTCCGAGCCATTCGGGAGGCTGAAACTCATTCACAAATCATCGCTGACGGCGCATACCGGGGCACGGCAGCTCAAATCGCCCGGGTCGTAGCAAGAGATGAAAACAAATATGGTTGGATGACAGATGCAGTACCGCTCGACTGCGGATGCCCCCTTTCAGGAACCGAACTCTACAGACTGCTAAATGGTCTCCGCTCATTGACTCAGGAGAAGAAGAAGGAACTTGATCTGTCATGGCCCAGTTCGATTCCAAGTGTCCAGCAATTTGAACAACTTGTGGGACAAGAGCGGAAAGCAGCGGAACAAGAAAACAACACATCGACAGATATTGACGATGATTTTCTTCAAGGCCTTTCCCGTTTGAATGAAGAAGCGATTGGTTCAACCCAGCAGCCACTTACTCAATTATTGAATGAAGTGCGCAGACTGAAGTCAATGCCTCACGATTGGATCCCTGACGCGGTTCGAGATGTATCGTCAGGGAATGGCGCCGTTTGGCAGGAGTTGAATAGAGTATCCGAGCAAATTGTAGCCAGTATCGGAGAGATTATTCAGAGGGCCGATTCCACGAAGATCGCTTTGCCTGAGGACCGCGATCGTAAAGAGGTTCTTGAAGACGCGTTGATTCTTAAAGGGCACTTGGCAAATGGCGGAAGGATGGGCTGGGGACCGTTCTGTCCAAAGGGCATCAAGCCCATCAGGTACATAATCAAAAACATCCGAGTGAATGGTCGCCTATGCGACGACCTGGAGCGTGTTGCTTTACTGGTTGATGCACTATACGTTCGACTTGAGTTGGATCGTGGATGGACCTTGTGGACTGGCCGTTCTAAGAAAACACAGGGGCCGCTCAGCTTACAGTTTCGTGCCTTTGTATCTTTATCAGAAACACTACGTGACATCCTTTCCCTTGAGGACAAGATCAATCAGTGCAAAGAGGCATTAGGACAATACGGCAGTTCGGTTCAACCAATATGGCATAATGAGTCATACCTGCACACGCTCACCCGCACATGCGACCATGCGCTTGCCAGAATTAACAGACTCAAGGCCAAAAATGATATTGAACAGATTGAATCACCCCTCATGGTGTTGTCAGCGAGAAACAATGCTCACCCCGTAACCAAGGAACTGCTGGAAGCGGTTCGAGCACGGAGCATGGACGCATTCGTTCGTGCTTACGCCAGGATCGTGGAGTTAGACCGTGAGAAGGAGTCTGCCTATTGGGTCGAGGCAACTCTTCGCACGACAAGGCAAGTTACACCCAATCTGGCCGAGAACCTTTCAGTGAACTGTTCGGATACTTGCTGGGATGAGAGGATCGATCTGTTGGCACCAGCCTGGAGATGGGCTCAGGCGCGAACTTGGCTACAGGATTACATCCGTAAGGAAGACGCTCCCAGTCTTGCAAGTCGAGAGCGGCAGATCGAAGATGAAATTAGCAGCATCATTGCTCACATCGCGTCCTTGCGCTCCTGGTCGTTCTGCTTTAGCCGGATGCAGGAGGAACACAGGCGGCATATGGAGGCCTGGCAGCAAGAAATGAGAAGGCTTGGCAAAGGGACTGGAAAACACGCACCCAGACATCGTCGGGAAGCGCAGAAGCACCTGAATCAATGCCGAGAAGCGGTTCCCGCATGGGTTATGCCTCTCCATCGGGTTTGGGATACGGTTGATCCTGCGCCCGAACTGTTTGATGTGATTGTGGTCGACGAGGCATCACAGTGTGGTTTTGAGGCAATTCCTCTCTTCTACCTCGGAAAGAAGATCCTCATCGTTGGAGACGATAAGCAAATCAGTCCAGACGCCGTAGGAATTCCTCAAGATGCGGTTAATCGGCTAATGGAAGAGTACCTCCATGACTTCAAGTTCAAAACGTCTTTTGACGTGCTTGGAAGCCTCTTCCAACATGGGAAACTCCGCTATGGTACGCGCTGTATTGCATTACGGGAGCACTTCCGTTGCATGCCCGAGATCATCCGTTTCAGCAATGACCTCTGCTATTCCGATTATCCCCTGATTCCGCTTCGACAATACGGACCCGACCGACTCGTACCACTCAATCATGTGTATCTACAAAACGGGTATCGAGAAGGATCCCAGAGTCAAGTCATAAATCGACCGGAAGCGGAAGCGATTGTCGATAAGATTTTGGAGCTCTGCAAAGACGAACGATATGCAGGCAAGACCATGGGGGTTATTGTCCTTCAGGGAGAGGCTCAGGCCGGGTTGGTTGAAAAACAATTATTGGATCGACTGGGAGCGCAAGAAATGGAAGAGCGGCGAATCATCTGCGGAAATCCCTACAGTTTCCAGGGAGATGAGCGAGACATAATGTTTCTTTCCATGGTGGCCGCTGCAAATGAAAGAATCGGTCCTTTGACGATGAGCTCTGATGAAAGGCGATTTAATGTTGCCGCAAGCCGCGCACGCGATCAAATGTGGCTGTTTCATTCCGTAACTCGGAATGACCTTAGCGCCTCCTGTCTTCGCAGGCGGCTGCTTGAGTTCTTTGAGGAAACACCCATAAAAGAGATAGCTGGGATTGATGTCAACGAACTATATCGGCAGGCAAAGCAGACCAACCGCTCGATTGTTCGTCCGCCTCACCCATTCGATAGCTGGTTCGAGGTGGATGTTGCCTTGGAAATAGCAAGCAGAAACTACCGCTTAATTCCGCAATTTGGAGTTGCTGGAAAGTTTATAGATCTTGTCATTGAAGGAGGGCATGCGCGCCTGGCTGTCGAATGCGATGGCGATGAGTTTCATGGAGCAGAACAATATGAGCAAGATACCCAACGGCAACGGATACTTGAACGTTGCGGCTGGGTGTTCTACCGTATTAGTGAAGCGGCGTTTTATGCCAATAAGGACAAGGCGTTGGAAGGTTTGTGGGTGATGTTGGAAGAAAGGGGAATTATACCCCAGTATAGGAGCCCATCGGATGCGGAAGAAGTTGAATCGGACTCTAACGAGAAAGATTCGGACGATGAAAGTTCCGAGCCGGATGGGATAGGAGAACACGAGGAATTAGATGGGGAGACGGCAAACTGTGCGGAGACAGTCGAGTTGGGCAATACTGTGGTATACACAAAGGAGGACGATCCGGATTATGAAAGGCAGGCATTGATTACTCAAGATCGCTCAAATCCAGAGTGGGGAACCATCAACGTCAATACGCCGATTGCTCAGGCGCTTCTGGGGGCCTCTGTCGGTGAAGTGGTGGTGGCCAGACTTCCAATGGGACATGTACGTTTGCGAATAAAGGAAATAAAGAAAGGGAAGTTGTGAGATCGATTCTTAAGGCGCTGGATGGCAGAAGGCCAAGTCGAAAAAATGTCCAGCCTCGCTTGACCGACTGGTTTGCGCTCTTTACGACCCAGGATGAGATCAAGATCGTCGAGGGACAGACGTGAAACTGACGCGGGTTTCGATCAAGAACTACAAATCCATCTCGCCCGAAGGCATTGAGATTCGTTTTCGGGAGCGGTTTATCGGCCTAGTTGGAAAGAACAATGCGGGCAAGTCTAACGTACTGGATGCGATCAGCCTGCTATTTGGTCAAAAGAACCCGCGTTACCTCCAGATTGAATCTTCCGCCTTTAACGATCCGGCATCGCCAATCGACATCGAGGCGGAGATCGAAGGTGTAGACTTCGGCGCAGGGAAATCGATTGGATTGTCTGACAAGCAGTGTCATATGCTCACTAAGGTGGATAAGAAGGGTGAGAAGGTTCCTGAGCATATTACGCTACGGCTTAGAGTCCCGCCGGGAGCGATTGGTGGCGAGGAAGCGAATGAATCTGAGCCATCTGCAACGGAAGAGCCTGCACAGGAGGAAGAAAAGCAAACCTTCGCCCTATATCTTGCTAACAACCATGAAGTTAAGCGCAACGAAGACATTCGCAAGGCGCTCGTAAAGTACCTGTTGGTGCCGCCGCTGCGAGCACATTCGGATATATTGTCTCCGAGTGCATGGACGCCATACGGTCGCATGCTGCGGGACATCTTGGCCGAATCGGCGGAAGCCGAGGACCTCAGGCAATTCATTCGCGATGCAACTAATAAACTGAGGAATGTCCTAAAAACAGAAGCCGAGACACTCAGCCAATCGGCGCAGACGACAGCCTATGTCGATTCGGTGGACTTCCAGTTGACCAGAGAGGGCGATCCGGCCGAGCTGCTGCGCAACCTCAGCCTGTCAATACAGTATGGCGGCAGGAGCGAGGATATCTCGGACATCGGCACCGGGACCCAAAGCGCTGTCATTATCGGCATACTTGAGCTGTGCCTGCGTCATCGTCACAGGCGAGGGATACGTTTGTTCGCGGTTGAGGAGCCGGAGCTTTTTCTCCATCCCCATGCGCAGCGCCACGTGGCCATGCTACTGCGCCGAATCGCAGACGAAGAGGGAAGCCAAGTTATTTTGACTACGCATTCGCCAAGCGTTTTGTCCGACCTGGACATCATAGACGTCGTGCGCGTGGACCGAGACACCAGCAAGGCAACGCGATGCTCCCGTGTGCCAGACGACTTTACCGGCCTTAGCCAGGCAGAACGGTTGCTTGGCCCGGAGGCCTGTGAAATGCTGTTCGCCGATCGGGTCGTCCTGGTCGAGGGGCCTTCAGAGGTCGAGTTGCTGCCGCGGCTTGCGCCTCACGTCAAGACGAAAGCGGGCGACAGGAACTGTGATTTTGACCGGCTGAATGTCAGCATCTTTAGCGTGGGCGGTAAGACACATTTTTCTCCGTATGTCGAGCTGCTCGAGTCGCTGAATATTGAGTGGCGTATTATTTGTGACAGCGACGCGCTGAGCGGATCTGCGCTGGATGGATTTAAGAAGAGATTCGGCATCAATACAAGCGAGGATATTGAGAAACAGCGGGAGGCATTGCTCAGGCATGGCATCGCGGTTCTCGGACACGGGGAGATCGAAGACTATTACCCGCACGAAGCGCTTGCGGTCATAGCCGGATGTTTGGTCACTGATGTATCTAAGGAGATAGAACGCCACCGGATTATTCTCGACATGCCGACGTCATTGGAGATCGTTCGCGCGGTGGTTATGGATAATACGGAGGCAATTACCTATACGAAGAAGGAAAGACTTCCTAAGCTCGCAGAGGTCTGGCATTCGCAGGCGGTAGAGAAGATTCGCTCTGGCGGTTCGGTTGAGAGGCGGCGCAAGACCAGTGATGCGGTAGCGGAGTGGCTTAAGAGACCAAAGCCGGCTATTGCCCAAGAAGTTGCCCGTTGGATCGTCGCTCACTGGGAAGTGCCAGAGCGGCTCGCCAGATTGATCCAATGGGCAGCCACATAGAGGTAGTATCCTGTACGAGGTCATGGGGTTTCCTTGTTCGTGACATAAACACGATGGCTTTAATGGATACGGTGCATTGATCTGAAGGGAATGGCATAGAGAACAGAGCGCAGAGCGCAGAGCGGTAAGACATCATTAACGAAATCGGCCGTGTGCTCGCGTGACGCGGTTTGTCCTCGAAGTGCACCCTCATGCATGGTGTCAGATCATGGAGAGATCGATGACCGGTCGGATATTCTGTATGTTGGCGGATTTGCCGGTCGCGCATGATCTCGGAGGGACCAGAAAATGATGACACTTAAACTATTTTCGACAAAACCCGAAACGATTCCCACGAACACGTCCTGGTATCTGGCCGATCTGGCGGAGGCGCGAGGGAGGCAGGACCTGTTCACGAAACAGTCGCCGCAGCGTCTCAAGGTCCTGAGGGAACATGCGCTCATCGAGAGCGCAGTGTCTTCAAACAGGATTGAAGGCGTGACCGTGGACCAAACGCGCATAAAAACGATTATTTTCGGCCGCGCTCACCTGCGGGACCGAGACGAAGAAGAAGTCCGTGGCTACCGTGACGCGCTCAAGCTCATTCACGAACAAGGGGCAAAGCTGCCTGTCTTGGAGAAGACCATCAGGGAACTGCACCGTCTGACGCGCGGTGAAATATGGGACGCAGGGAATTACAAGGAAAAGGACGGAGACATCATCGAAAAGTGTCCCGACGGCAGAACGCGAATACGGTTCAAAACCGTTTCCGCGGCGAAAACGCCGCAATAATATGAAGGAACTGGCGGATCTCTGGGGCCGGTGTCTCCGCGAGCGATGGGTGCACCCGCTGATCGCCATGGCGGCCTTTAATCTCGACTTTCTCTGCATTCATCCGTTCCGAGACGGCAACGGAAGGGTTTCCCGGCTGATTCTTCTGCTCCATGCTACCATCCAGGCTACGAGGTGGGCCGCTATGTCAGCATTGAACGTCTGATCGAGCAGAACAAGGAACGTTACTATGAAACCCTTGAACAGAGCTCAACGGGCTGGCATGACGGCCTTCATGACCCCTGGCCGTACATCAATTACCTGCTTTTCATTCTAAAAACGACATATAAAAAATTTGAAGAGCGGGTGGGACAGGTAAAAAGCCCGCGCGGAGCGAAAACGGAATTGATAAGGGCAGCGGTAAATTCCTTTGATCGGGAGTTTACGGTCTCAGACCTCGAACGCGCCTGCCCGGGCACGAGCCGGGAGATGATAAGGCGGGTTCTTCGCGATCTTCAGAAAGCAGGTAACGTGGAATGTCTGGGACGCGGACCGGGAGCTCCCTGGAGAAAAAAGGGTAATACCTTTAAAAGAGGGTAAAAGAGAGGGTAATGTCCGGCGGGGATGGCGGCGCGGGATTAACTTTGGGGACGTTCGTTCTCACGGAGCATTGATCTGACGGGAAGGGCGAGGAGAACTGAAATGCAGTGCGGCGTAAGGGGCTTGCCCCGTTAGAAATGGAAGTCACTTGCAGCGATTGATTTCTAACGGAGCAAAGGCATAGGATAGAAATAAGGTAGAGGTGCCTGGCCTTGAATCGTGAATCAACGGGGACCAAATCCATATTCGTTACTTCTTGCTGAAGACTGTCACGCCGCTCTCGACGATCTCCTGGACAAACGGCCTGCCTTGGGCATGAAACGTTCGTTCGTATTCCTGCCTCGTTAAAATTTGCTTTTGATGTTCGGGATGCGGCGGCCCGACACGGCTAAAGCCACATGATTTTGATCTGGCCCTCTACCTGCTTGAATTCCTTATCCCCTGTAACCAGTTCCGCTTTTCGCAATTTTGCCATGGCCGCGGCAAAGCAGTCGGCGTAGGACATCTTGTTGTTCGCTTTGAATTCCGCGGCCAGCCGGGTCAGTTCCAGGTCGGCGGGGATGACCTCTACAGGCAAGGTGGAAATGAGATGAGCCAGTTGGCCGGCCCGCTCCCGCCCGGCTTCTCTCAAGGTGATGTAGAAAACCTCTCCCCAGTTTATGACGGAAAGAAGAAGAGGGCGGCCGGAATCCCGAGCCGTGCGAAGAACCTCAATCATCTTCTCCTTTCCCGCCTCACCCTCAAAGTAGGCGAGCAGACTGTAAGAATCCAAGACCCTTGTCGCGGCCCTCACAGTTCACGCTCCTTGTCTTTTTCCTCCATCAATGCCTTGAGCAGCTTCCCCTTGGTTCCGGCTATGCCCGCCAGGGTTTGGATATACTCGTCCGTAATGGGCCGGATGGCTATCTCGCCGTTATGCTCGTAAAGGTACACCTGGGTTCCTTTCTTGATCCCGAACTTGCGCCTCAACTTGGATGGGATGACGACCTGGCCCTTGCCGGTCACGACTGACTTGTCCATAAAACCTCCGGTGGATATCTTTAGGAATTAAGGATACCGTATGAATTAAAGTATGTCAAGATAATTTTTGTTGTTACAAATAAATTAAGGAGGTCAGTAATTTATCCGTTGGAGGTTCTGTATTTTGGGGAGCCTTTTTCAGGCGAGGAATGGAAAGGGGCCGCGGGATGGTTCTCAGAAACGCTAAAATAGACCGCATGTGGACGCGGCACTGCGGCTTTGTCATGACACATGACCAGCGGGTTGCGGGTCTGCGACAAAAATGTTGGTACACATCAGGATTATATAGGGTTGTCATTGTCCGGCTTGACCGGACAATCCAGTTTCTAATGTCTGGATTCCCCGATCGAGTCGGGGAATGACGCTACCAGAGAAATATTTACCCATAAATTTGTCGCAGACCCGCGGGTTGCGGACCAATTGACAGAAGCCCTCCCGTTAGTTATATTTAAATAACTTGTTCTTGCCTGCCAAAGGCTTGCATGAGAAACAAAGGAGGCAATATGGAATACAGTGAAAAAGTCATGGACCACTTCATGAATCCGAGGAATGTCGGAGAGATGGAGGACGCCTCTGGAATCGGCGAGGTGGGAAATCCCAAATGCGGCGATGTGATGCGGTTTTATCTCAAGATCAAGGACGGGGTGATTGAAGACGCCAAGTTCAAGACCTTCGGATGCGGCGCGGCCATTGCCACCAGCAGTATGGCCACGGAGATGGTCAAGGGCAAGACCATCGAGGATGCCATCAAGATCACCAACAAGGTCGTGGCCGATGCCCTCGGCGGGCTCCCGCCGATCAAGATGCACTGCTCGGTCCTGGCCGAGGAGGCCCTGGAGTCTGCGCTCACCGATTATTTCAAGAAACAGGGAGAACCCGAAGACAAGGTCAAGAAACTCAAAGCCGAGGCCGGTATCATGGACCATGATCATTAATAATGGTCTCTTAAAAAAGCCTCCAAGATAGACGGCATAGTAAAAAGCTCCGGATGCAAGGCGCACGAATCCTGAGGAGTGAGGCGTACTTACGAGTACGCTGCAATGACGAAGGATGAAGCGCAACGCCGCAGACGGACTTTTTACTATGCCGTAAAGGGATCAGATGTCCGTCACCTATCTTCCGATACTTCTCCTCTTTCTGATTACGGGGGCCATGGCCGGCGGGATCCTTTACCTGGCCGGGGTCATCGGCCCCCGGAACATGACCCCGGCCAAGGCCATGCCCTTTGAGTCCGGCATCCCGAACATCTCCCCGCATGACAGGCCTGTGCCTGTCCGATTTTATATCATCGCCATGGTCTTCATCATCTTTGATATCGAGGTGGTCTTCCTCTATCCGTGGGCCATCCTCTTCCGGAAGCTGGGGCTCTTCGGTTTCATGGAGATGACGGTCTTTCTTGCGATACTCGCCTTGGGCCTGGCCTACGCCTGGAAGAAGGGGGCTTTGGAATGGGATTAGAGAAACTTCTGCAAAGGGAGGCCGTCACCACTCGTCTGGACGCGGCCATCGGGTGGGCCCGCAAATATTCCCTCTTCCAATACCCTTTTGCCACGGCCTGCTGTTCCATGGAATACATGTCCGTGGCCTGTTCGCATTATGATATCGACCGGTTCGGCGCGGGGCTCCCGAGGTGGTCGCCGAGGCAGGCCGACCTCCTCATGGTGGTCGGAACCATCAGTCACAAGCTCGCCCCCATCCTGAGACAGGTTTACGACCAGATGTGCGAACCCAAGTGGGTCCTCTCCTTCGGGGTCTGCGCGACCTCGGGCGGGTTCTATGACAACTACGCCACGGTGCAGGGGATCGACACCATCATCCCTGTGGACATCTACGTGGCCGGATGCCCGCCGCGGCCTGAAGCGGTCCTCGACGGGCTGATCAAGCTCCAGGAAAAGATACAGAAGCAAAAGCAGGTATACTGAGAGAATAGAGAAATATAAAAAATAGAGTATCCATGGCCTTATTAGAGGATATTTCAGAAAGATACAAAGAGAAGGTTCTGGAGACCCACTCCTTACTGGGGGATGACACGGTGGTCATTTCTCGGGAGATCCTTCCGGATCTGGTCCGGTTCCTCAAGGAGGCGCGCGGGTTCAATTTTCTCATGGACCTTTCCGCGGTGGACCGGATGGGGAAGGATCCCCGTTTTGAGGTCGTCTATCATCTTTATGCGCTGGAGAGCCGGGCCCGCCTTCGGATCAAGGTGCCGGTGGCAGAGAACGATGCCCTTGTGCCCACTCTGACAGGCGAGTACCGTTCCGCCAACTGGCTGGAGCGCGAGGCGTGGGACATGTTCGGCATCACCTTCGACGGCCATCCGGACCTCCGCAGGATCCTCATGTATGAGGGGTTCGAGGGGCATCCCCTGCGCAAGGACTATCCCAAGGAGAGGCGGCAGCCCAGGGTCGGTCCGGGGAGCCGGCCCGAGACAGCCTTTGAGCGCGGGCCTTCCATTGAGGAGCGGATCGCCGTTGCGCTTAAGATGTCCGGGGTTTCGGTGCGGGGAGAAAACGGCATCCGGAACGAAATCATGTACCTCAACATGGGGCCTTCGCACCCGACCATGCACGGGGTCGTCCGGGTCATGCTGGCTCTCCGCGGGGAGACCATTCTCGCGTCCGACGTGGAGATCGGCTACATGCACCGGTGCTTTGAGAAGGAGGCCGAGACCCATACCTATACCGGAGTGATCCCCTATACCGACCGGCTGAATTACGTCTCTCCCCTGATCAACAACGTGGGCTACGCCATGGCCGTGGAAAAGCTCTTCGGCGCGGGCACAACCGAGCGCTGCGGGTATGTCCGTGTGATCATGTCCGAGATCTCCCGGGTTATCGACCATCTCACCTGCATCGGCGCCTTTGCCATGGAGCTGGGGGCCTTCACCGTATTCCTTTATATGATGAAGGCCAGGGAATACCTCTACGAACTGGTCGAGGATGTGACCGGGGCCAGGATCACCACGTCCTATACTCGGATCGGGGGCCTCAAGGGCGACCTCACCCAGGACTTCGCAGGGAAGTGCCGGGCCGCCTTTATCGGAGTGCGTGATGTACTGCAGGAGTGTGACCGGCTCCTGACCAGGAACCGGATCTTTTATGACCGGACCAGGGACGTCGGCGTGATCTCCCGGGAGGATGCCGTCTCCTGCGGGTTCACCGGACCGTGTCTCAGGGCGACCGGCATCCCCTACGATGTGCGGAAAGCCGCGCCCTACCTGGTCTATGACCGCATGGATTTCGAGATCCCGGTGGGGGACCATGGGGACACCTACGACCGGTACAGGGTGCGCATGGCGGAGATGGAACAGAGCATGCGGATCGTGGAGCAGGCCCTGCGGGACCTCCCCGATGGCCCGGTCTGCCTAAACGATAAGCGGATGACGCTCCCGCCCAAGGAGCAGGTCTACACGACCATTGAAGGGCTCATGAACCATTTCAAGCTGATCATGGACGGCCATGGAATCCGTCCGCCGGCCGGAGAGGCCTATTTCCCGGTCGAAGGGGGGAACGGGGAACTTGGGTTTTACGTGGTGAGTGACGGCACCGGGATCCCGGCACGCGTACGGGTCCGCGCTCCCTGCTTTCACTTGGTTGCGGCCCTTTCGCATCTGATTCAGGGAGAGATGGTGGCTGACGTGACGCCCATCTTCGGAAGCATCAACATGATTGCCGGGGAACTGGACAGGTGAGAATCAGTGGGCAGTAACGACAAGAGCGAGTGGGCAGTTGGCGGTAACCGCGGAAGACAGAAGATATAGCTGAACGCTGACAGCTGATCGCTTTACTTGAGAGAGGATAAAGCGGGATGGAGTACAAGCTTCCTGAAAAGGAGATCGATTCGATTTTTTCCCGATACCCGGACAAGAAGGCGGCCCTGCTCCCCATTCTGCGGGTGATCCAGACAAAGGCGGGGTATATCTCTCCCGATGCGGAGAAGTATGCAGCCGAGCTGATCGGGGTTCAGCCGGCCCGGGTCCATGAGGTGGTGACCTTTTATTCCTGGTTCCTCGAGGCGCCTGGAGGCAAAAACCTGATCCTCATTTGCGAAAGCATCAGTTGTTCCCTTCTGGGGTCCGAGGAAATTTTGGGCCATCTGAAGAAGACCCTGGGGATTGACGTGGGGGAAACCACGCCGGACAAGCTTTTCACCCTGGGTACGGTGGAATGTCTGGCCCACTGCGATGCCTCTCCCTCGGTGATGATCAATGATGAGATCCTGGCGCCCGCGACCATTGAGGAGATCGATCGGATTATCGAGGGAAAAAGAAGGAATACTGGCTGATGTTCCCCCTCACCCCCACCCTCTCCCCAAAGGGAGAGGGAGTTTTAAAGATTCCTCTCCCTAATGATTATCCCCTCTCCCCATGAATGGGGGAGAGGGCAAGGGTGAGGGGTTGACCCCGTTAGAAGTCTGGCAAGAAATTCACGAAGCAGCAGAATGTGTGATAAAACTTCTAACGGGGTGAAGGTGAGGGGGCTCACGGAGGAAGCAGAGGATGTAAAAATGGAAAAAATATTGACCAAGAATTTTGACAAGCCCGGCTCCCATACCCTGAAAGTCTATGAGGAGGGCGGCGGGTACGAGGCCCTTCGTACAGTCCTCTCCTCGTGGACGCCGGAACAGGTGGCGGCCGAGGTCAAGAGGTCCAATCTCCGCGGACGGGGAGGAGCGGGGTTCCCGACTGGCATGAAGTGGGGCTTTGTGCCCAAGGACTCTCCCAAAGAAAAATATCTTTGTGTCAATGCCGACGAGGGAGAGCCGGGGACCTTCAAGGACCGCATGATCCTGGAGAGAGACCCCCATATGCTTTTGGAGGGGGCGATTCTCGCCTCCTATGCCATCAGCGCGGGCAAGGCTTACATCTATATCCGAGGCGAATTCGCCTTGGGCGGCGAGCGCATGGAAGCGGCTGTTTCCGAGGCGTATGCCCGGAACTACCTGGGCCAGAATATCCTGAAAAGCGGTTTCAATCTGGATGTCGCTGTCCACTACGGCGCCGGGGCCTATATCTGCGGTGAGGAGACGGCGCTGCTGGAATCCCTCGAGGGGAAGAAGGGATGGCCCAGGGTCCGTCCTCCGTTTCCTGCTGTGGCGGGACTTTTCCGCTGCCCCACGGTGATCAACAATGTGGAGACCCTGGCCAATGTCCCGCACATCATCAATCAGGGGGCCGAGTGGTTTGCCTCTCTGGGGACCGAAAAGAGCGGGGGGACCAAGCTCTTTCCCATCAGCGGGCGGGTGAACCGCCCCGGTTTGTATGAGCTTCCCCTGGGCACGCCGCTTCGGAGAATGATCGAGGAGGAGGCCGCCGGCGTGATCGGAGGCAAGAGGATCAAGGGGGTGATCCCCGGAGGCGCCTCCTGTCCCGTGCTCACGGAAAAAGAGATTGATGTTCCCATGGATTTCGATTCCCTGGCCCGTGCAGGCTCCATGCTCGGTTCCGGCGCGGTCATTGTCCTCGATGAAGAGACCTCCATGGTCAAGACCCTGCTCAATCTGGAACGGTTCTTCGCACACGAGTCCTGCGGACAGTGCACCCCTTGCCGTGAAGGGACCCGCTGGATTGTGCAGGTCCTGACCCGGATTGCGAACGGCAAGGGCACGGACGGCGATCCGGACCTCCTGCTCGATATTGCAGACCACATGGCCGGGCGCACGGTCTGCCCCCTGGGGGATGCGGCGGCCGGGCCGGTCAAGAGTTTTGTAACCAAGTTTCGACAGGAATTCATGTCCCTGTCATGAAATGGGAATCAGGAGTCCGAATCCCAAGCAGGTTCCTCCCCCTGGATGGGGGAGAATAAAGGTGGGGGTGGGCATTTCTTTTTCGATTCCCCCTCACCCGCACCCTCTACCGCCAGGAGACTGTGTCGTAATGCATTTTGGAGCGAAAAATAAAAAATTGTTTCCCACATTTTAACCAGGGGAAGTTATGTTGTGGGATCGACAAGCAAGTTGGTTGCTCAT
>Ga0210027_1000401_pt1 | contig 44542 bp, 37 predicted proteins | sample CryGeymeta201510_FD_183978 | JGI IMG/M metagenome (GOLD analysis project Ga0210027, IMG submission 183978) | Groundwater microbial communities from Crystal Geyser aquifers in Utah, USA - Crystal Geyser metaG 2015-10 (SPAdes) (version 2) | ecosystem: Environmental > Aquatic > Deep subsurface >...
AATAATAAAATAGGTTGGATTGGAGGGATTGGTAACGAAATTTATAAAACTACTGATGGGGGAATAAGTTGGCACTTGAATTATTCAGAACTTCTTGATGATCAATCCACTTCAATTTCAAAAATATCGGTATTAGATTCTCTTAAAATGCTTGCTGTAACAACAAAGGGGAAAATTATTTCCACTTCAAATGGAGGAAGTAGTTGGGAATTGAGTGCTGATGCCGCAGACGCTTACTATGAATCTTTTTATAATATTTATTTTGTCAATGATCAAAAAGGTTTTGTCTTTGGTCCCGATTTATGGACTACTACTACTGGTGGTAGTAGTTGGAGTAAAGTTGATACATCAATAAAACCAACGTTCTCAAAAATTCAATTTATAAATACCAAACTTGGTTTTGGAATTGGGGGAGGACAATTATACGGCGGCTCCTCTTTCTATAAGACTTCAAATGGCGGGTTTAACTGGGAAAGGTTGTATGATGGTAATCCAGATGGTTCATTTCAAGGTTTTTTCATGAGCGATTCACTAAAAGGCTGGTTAACAAAATACGATTCACTTTTGAAAACTACAGATGGGGGATCTCATTGGTCTTCAGTATATGTTGATACTCTTTTAGAATTCATGCGCGGGGTTGAATTTTTTAATGATCAATTAGGGGTTTTATTTGAGGCTCGCCAAAGGTTTAACGATTATACTTTAAATTATCTTACAACAGATGGGGGAAACACCTGGCAAAAATATCAGATGAGTGATCAAAAATTCCTCACCTCTTTCCTAAAAATAAAAAGAACAGATCCGTCACACATTTGGGTTGTGAACCAGCAAGGAGTGTGGCTTTCACGCGACACAGTAAAAACTTGGGAAAACGTCAATCCGGATATTTGGGGTTGGGCAGCTGCTTTCGATTTTTCTGATTCTTTAAATGGGTGGGTAGCTCACTTAGACGGTCAGCAAAATAAAATCAAATTCACTTCTGATGGCGGAATTACCTGGCACACTATTATGAAACCATATATGGTACAGTCCCAGGATTTAGTTATTGATGGTCGGGATTATTTTGGCAGATTACAAGTTACTGTTGCCGGGCTTTATGGAAGTCTCTTTAGATTTTCTGAAGATACAGACTACGGTTATGAGCAGACGAGTTATACAAATAATTGGTTTAATTCAATCGCTGTTTACAGAGAAGGAAATTTTCTACATAAATGGGTAGCCGGTACAGGCGGAACAGTTTTGTATAATCGAGATTATCTAACAGATGTAGAAGAAGACAAAACTGTAACCTTAACAGATTATCACCTTGCTCAGAACTACCCGAACCCGTTTAATCCGAGTACGACAATTAAATATTCAATCCCGAATACAAGTACAGCGAGTGTTGTAGCTGTAAAATTAATAATTTATGATCTGCTTGGGAATGAAATTAACACTCTTGTGAATGAAGATCAGCCAACCGGAAGTTATGAAGTTGAATTTGATCCTCTATCTGAAAGCCGACAACTTACCTCCGGGGTTTATTTTTATCGTTTGAGAGCCGGGAAATTTACTGAGACAAAAAAGATGTTGTTTTTAAAATAAATGTATTGAGTTACCTGGTCACAATTGGCGATGTAACGAATTAATTAATCAAAATAAAAGATTTAATGATAAAGAATATTTCAGTTAGTTTAATTTTTGTCGGGTTGTTTTTCTTTTACGCGTGTAATGAAAAATTGGTTGATAACCCGGTTGCAAATAAAGCTCCCTTAACAAAAGTATTTTTAAACCCTGACAGCACCGTATCGCAGCAGCAAAGTACAATTAAGTTGTATTGGAGCGGTGATGATCCTGATGGCTTTATTGTAGGTTATTATCTATCCTGGGATGGTATTAATTGGTCATTCACTGTAAAGAATGACAGTCTCTTCGCGCTTCAAATTGGCGCTGTAGATACAATATTTTCATTCAAAGTTTCTGCGGTTGATAATTCGGGGAACGGACAATACGACACACAGATCGTTCAAAATAATATTTCTTACGGCGCCGAACCATTCACCGACTTAAACGGAGACGGTAAATGGAATTCAGGCGAACCCTTTACAGATGTTGGTTTAATTGATCCGAACCCGGCATCATTACACCTGCCTATCAAGAATACCGCCCCGACAATTAGCTGGAATATCCTTTCAACGCATCCGGATACATCATTTACCGTAATGTCCTTTGGTTGGAATGCAGATGATATTGATGGTTCCGGGACAATAAAACATATTAATATTGCCTTGAATGATACTACGAATTTTATTTCTGTGAATGGAGGGGTAAAATTAATTACCATCCGCACAAAGGATTTTTCGAACCCAAATCCCTTAATGGAGATTTTGATAGACGGTGACCCCAATAATCAAGCCGCCGATCCGACAACAGGACAGAAAACCCGATTACCAGGCTTGCTTTATAATGCGAATAATATTTTTTATGTTCAAGCGGAAGATATTTCAGGTGCAAAATCTATTTGGCTCAGTTCTGCTTCGCAAAAAGATAGTAAACCGGGTTGGTATGTTAAGAAACCCCAGGGAAAGTTTGTTCTTGTTGATGACTACAAAAAAAGCGATAACGCCCCGGCTTTTTTCTCAAGTATGATGGACGATAGTTTACTACTCAAACACAAATACGATGTTTATGACATTTATAACCAAAAACCTCCTTTTTTAAACTCAACTTTTTTAGAGACTATCAAACTATTTGATTGCGTCATCTGGTATGCTGATAATGATCCTTCTCTTGATCTTGCAAGCTCTTCGGTACAAAAATATACTATCCTTGGCGGAAAGATATTCTTTTCATTACAATTTCCGCAGACAGTTGACTTAACTCAAATTCAAGGATTTCTACCAATAACCTCGGACAGCAGCGACTACGCGACATTCCTTCCGACCGGAGCAACAGCATGGGACACTACGCAAAGCGATTATCCAAAACTCCAGGTAACAGCTTCTTTAGCAAGAGCGCGATCCTTTTATCTGAGTAATATTGGCGTTACTCCTATCTATTATTTCCCTAAGAAAGAATTAAAGGGATTCATCGGATTTGAGAACAGTGAAAAAAACGTTTTCTTTATTGGTATGCCTCTGCACCGGATTAACGGAATTCCCGGAAGTGTAAAAAATTTATTAACTAAGGTTTTATTTGACGATTTTAAGTTAACGCCATGAAATTATTAATTACAATAATCATTCTTTCCTCCTTTTCTCTTTCTGCACAAGAGACGGGAACCATATCGGGTAAAGTCACAGAAAAAAAGACAAAGGAAGCTTTACTCGGAGTTAATGTTGTCCTCAAAGGGACGTATTACGGCGCCGCTACTGATTTTGATGGGAAATACATAATTAAAAATATAAGTCCCGGAACATACAACATTGAAGTTTCTCTCATCGGGTACAAAGCTGTTAAGTATGGTGCAATAAAAGTCGAACGCGGAAAAACAAAACAGCTTGATATTCAACTTGAAGAATCTGCATTAACATTAGGGCAGGAAGTTGTTATTGTTGGTGAAAGACCAATGCTTGATGCCGAGGAAACACAAAGTAAAAGAACTATCTCTAAAGAAGATATTCAAAAAGCAAGGCTTGAAAATATTTCCGATATTGTTGTTCAGCAGGCTGGGGTAGTTAAATCCGATAATGAAATACATATTAGAGGAGGGAGATCAAATGAGAACGCATTTTTGTTAGACGGTGTTTCGGTACAGGACCCTTTAGCCGGAACAGGTTTTGGTTTACAGCTTTCTGCAAATGCGATAGAAGAAGTTGAGGTTATCACTGGCGGATATAATGCAGAGTTTGGTCAAGCAACATCGGGAGTTGTAAATGTCCGTACAAAAGAGGGGGGAGAAAATTATCACGGCTATTTTTCTTACAAAAACGATAATATGTTCGGTAAAACCTCGGTACATGTTTTTAATACCGATATAGTTGAGGCAAATATAAGCGGTCCCGAACCATTTACATCTTCACTTTTGCCTGCGCTGGGTTTAAATATACCCGGCAGCATAAGTTTTTTTGGGAATTTTTATATGGGTGTAACAGATGGAATTACTCAAGGGTATAACAAAGCCACGGCACGCCAGGTGGTTTCATCCATATTTAATGGTTCACGCTTTGCACCGCGTGCAGAGAATAGTTGGTTCTGGTTAGGGAAACTTACCTATAAAATAACACCTACAATTAAATTGCAGTATTCGTTCAATCAGTCGGTAAATATCAATCAGAATTCCCAATCATTACAATCAAATCTCGAATATGTAGAGCCGAGTCCCGGTTATCAATATACCTTCCAAAATAATTTTGATAATGCAAACACGTATACCCATAGCAATGTTTACCAAACGTTCAGTCTTACACACACGCTCAATCCCAATACATTTTATGAGTTGAAGGCTAATGCTTTCTTTACGCATCTCCGTGCAGATGCAAACGGCAAGAAGTGGTTTGAATATCTTGAACCTCAGGATATTACCAATTTTCCTGTTCAATATTACAATACAGGCAACGACACTATCGGTGTTATCCCCGGTGATGGTTTCTGGGACATTGGAAATCCTTATACCTGGCACGATCATTATGTGCAAACATTTTCTGTTAAGGGGGACTTGACAAGCTTTTTCGATGAGAAAAATAAGTTCAAAGCCGGGTTTGATTTTCAAACCGAAGAAATGCAGTTTGTTGATATTAATCAACCCTGGGTTGGCGAATTGGGTTTAAATAATGACATTTATAAAGTTCATCCGGCAAAGGGCGCTTTTTACGCACAAGATAATATCAATTTTTCAGGGATGATCTTGAACTTCGGTTTGCGAATGGATTACTGGTTCCCTGGAAAATTTGTTGATGATGCGGTTAAGAATCCTGATGTTATTACTATTCCGGACAAAGTAAGACAAAGTTATCAAGACCACACGTATAATTTATTCGGACGAAGATTTAAAGCAAGATTGAGCCCGAGACTTGGAATTTCTCACCCCGTTTCTGATTACCAAACGTTGTTTTTCTCGTACGGACATTTTAGCAAATGGCCGAATCCGCAATCAGTTTATGCTAAACTAAATCCCGTTAGCGCTCAATCGTCGTTTCAGAAATTTGGGAATCCCGATTTAAACCCGGAAACTACCGTAGCTTATGAATTAGGAATTAAAACTCAATTCTCACCAGATGATATTCTTACTCTAACCGCATACTACAAAGATATTTTCGATTATGTAAGTACAAGATCGGCAATTATTCGTTCTGCAAGGCTTTCGTCAAAATCATTTACTACGTATGTTAATTCCGATTATGCAAGGTCAAGAGGCGTTGAAGTTGAGTACAAAAAAAGAATTGGCAAAACTTTTACCGGTTCATTCAATTTCACCTACTCAATTGTAACTGGAAAAAGCTCTTCACCTGACGAGGGAATTCTTGTGCAGCGAGGTTCGTTGTCGGAATCTATAAAAGAATTTTATATGACGTGGGATCGCCCTCTCAATGCTTCGGTTTCGACAAATTTCTATATTGAAAAAAATAATGCTTTGTTCGGTTTCGGTAATGGAATATTGGATGATTACAATATTTATATCAGGGCGCAGTTTGAATCGGGTAAACGATATACTCCGGCTGTTTTTACGGGTAATTATTTAACCGATGGAAGACCGGAATATGTTACGGTTTACGACGAGAGAAACAACAAGATAGGTGAAAACTGGTTTTGGATTGACCTTAACTTTGAAAAATATTTCAAAATAAGTTCATTTAATTTTACACTCTTTGCGGAAGTAAACAATCTCTTCGATGCAAAGAACTCTGCGATAATTAACCCTACAACGGGTAAGGCGTATGAGCTTGGTGATGCTACTCCGACCAATTGGAATGATCCTCTGTATCCAGATTTACAAACGCCGATCAGCGCCTATCCTTTTAATCCGGCAAGATACCTAACCCGGAGAAATATAAAAGTTGGCTTGAGCTTAAGATTTTAGAAACTATTGAAGTAAGATCAATGAGTAACGATTTTCGATTTTTGAAGTAAAAATGAATGAGAGAGAACTGGAAGATAGACTGATCAATTTCGCTGTGGTGATAATCAACCTTGTGGAAAACATGATTGAGTCAAAGTCGGCCAATCATCTTAGTGGACAATTATTGAGATCAGGAACTTCACCGGCATTAAATTATGGTGAAGCCCAAAGTGGTGAATCTCGTAAAGATTTTGTTCATAAAAGTAAAATAGTATTAAAGGAACTTAGAGAAAGTCATCTCTGTCTGCAGATAATTTTTAGAACTAAACTTTGTAAATCGGAACATAAAATTTCGGAAGCTCTTAAAGAATGTAACGAACTAATTTCAATTTTTGTAAAAAGTGTTGAAACAGCTAAAAAAAATGATGATGAGCGGAGATTGAAACATCATGAATCTTAAATCGTTGATCATTATTCTTAAATCAAATTAATTATTTACTAACTAAGAATGTCAAAATATATTTTATATAATACAGTTTTTCAAATGAAAAAATTTCTCCTAATTATAGTATTACTTTCAGTTTTACATACAGAAACAAATGCTCAACTTTTTCCGGTACTTGGAGGACAGCGAGCGGGAATATCAACTGCACAGTTCTTAAAAATTGGTGTTGGCGGAAGAGCCGAAGCTATGGGTGAATCATTCATTGCAGTAGCTAATGATGCCTCGGCGCTTTATTGGAACCCGGCCGGTTTGGTTCAATTTGGAGATGATCAAATAATATTTTCGCATAATCAGTGGGTGGTTGATATCAATCATGAATTTGTCGGTGCAGTTTATCATTTGGATGAGTCAAATGCTTTCGGGCTCTCATTTACGGCTTTATCAATGCAGGATATGCCGGTCACGACAGAGTTTCAACCGTTCGGGACGGGGGAATATTTCGGTTTTGGAGATATCGCATTAGGTGTTACTTACGCAAGAAAAATGACGACACAATTCAGCTTCGGCGGTTCGATAAAATACATCGAAGAAACTTTAGATAAATTGAAAATGCGCGGTGTGATGATTGATCTCGGGACGTATTATTGGACGGGTCTTGGAAGTTCAAGATTCGCCGTTGCGGTAACTAATTTCGGGAATAACCTTGCGCCGGATGGTGAAGTTGTGCTCATCGGTAAAAGAACAAAATCTGAGTGGCAGGCTTTTTCTCCGCCCACAATGTTTAGGATCGGTTTTGCGTTTGAACCTTATGAAACTGAAATGAATAAAGTAACTGCTTCAATTCAATTAAATCACCCGAATGATAACAGTGAAAACTTTGCTGTCGGTGCAGAATATACTTTTAAAGAACCAACACTCAACTCATCATTTTTCTTGCGCGGAGGTTACAAATTTAATGTTGATGAGCAGAATTATTCTTTTGGAGCCGGTTTAAATGTGCCCTTAAGTTTCGCAAGTGTTACTCTCGATTATGCTTATTCTAATTTTATTAGATTAGGAACAGCTCATCGCTTCTCAATTATTTTAGGCTTATAAAAAGATGAAAAAATATTTTAAATATCTTATTCTACTCATTCCTTTTTTCTTTGGATGCGGCGATAAGTTAGACCTCAATCAATTCAACAGTAACACACAAAATGTGAATACTGCAGGGGATACGGTCTATGTGCAATTATCTCCTTCATGGGAAGGTTTTAATAATCCGCAAGCAATAATAATTGGAACAGAACCCTTTGTTTATGTGTGTGATACTGATAATAATAGAATTGTTATGTTGAATACGGCTGGAACAGTGCTGGGAACAAAAACAATACAAAAACCAATTGCAATTACTCAAGATTACCGGTTAAATCTTATTGTCTGCTCAGAATTTGATACGCTCGGAACTACTTTTAGTGCCGTCTATAAAATTGATTTGTTTGCGGCTCAACATGATATTCAAAATGCACCCGTAACCAGAATATTACCGCGTGCGGCTGACTTTAATTATCCGTTAAGAAAATATACTGCCGTTGCTGCATTCTATGATAACTCATTCTATGTTGCAAGGAACGGTCCAAACAATACAAGTGTCTACGACCCTGATAACTCGATCTTAAAATTTCAGCCGAAAAAATATTTTAACGCAGGAGAGGGAGATTCTCTTATCGGCAGAGTTCCAAACATAGACCCGCTTAGCTCAGGTTTGATTTCGGCAAACGGCATTAATTGTATTACCCCTTTTACTAAGAAGAATTTCGATTTCATCGCTACGTTTTCCGGTGAGACAAGTTTTAAAACGCAATGGTTCCATTTTTTTGTTTCCGCAGTTGATGAACGCTATCTTAGTCAATTTTCGCCTTACGAAGGAACTCATTTTGCGCAACCGAATAAATTTGGTCAGCCAACCGGTTCATGCGTTGATCAGTTTGGAAATATCTTTGTTGCCGATGGCAGTCCTACAAGAGATAGTGTTTACAAATTCAATCAATATGGAGAAGAAATGCATTCTTTCGGCGGGCCCAACGTTTTTACAAGACCTGCCGGTGTTGCGTTTTTAGATAAAACCTTGTATGTTCTTGATGCCGGAAGTAATAAAGTTCTGCGTTTTATCCTTTCGACCGACATACGATAATACATTATCTTAAAAGGCAAAGATTATTTCTTAATCGAACTCATTTTTGTGTTCTCCTTCAATAATTTGAAATTACAAGGATTAAGATTAAGAATAGCTTATACAATAAAAACTGTGTCGTCCACCAAAGAAGAATCGAAGGAAAATCATGAAGAAAATTAATCTTTTATTATTGCTCATTCTGTTTACAGCTAATTTTTTTGTTGTAAAAGGGCAGTCAATTATAATAAACGAAATTTATAATTCGAGCAGTACAGATGAGTGGGTAGAATTTTTAGTTTTGCAGGATGGATTGGATCTACGGAACTGGAATATCCATGATTTTTCTTCTTCCGGCGGGTCACAGGCGCCTTTAACCTTCACAGCCAATGCCTTATGGAGCAGTCTCAGGAAAGGAACGGTTATTGTCGTCGCACGTTCTGAAAACACTTTTGCCGAAGACCTCGATCCAAGTGATTACACGTTAACGGTAAAGACAAATAATTCTCTTTATTTTACAGGAAATCCATTTACGATTGCCGGTTCATCCGAAGCTATCGAAATTAAAGACGCTTCTCAAATTCATATTCACGGGGTTTCATGGGGCGCAAATAATATTAACAGCATTGTCGCTCCAAAAGTGCATCTTGCGGGTCCGGCTGTTAGCAATACTTCAATTTTCTTTAATGAAGATGATCTTACTAAAATTGGGATAGCAGCAAATTGGACTATGACAGGGGCAAAATCTCTTGGCATAGGGAATTCGGTAAATAATTTAAATTGGATAGCAGGTTTGAGGGCGCGCTCTGAAGGGTCGGGAACAGTTGCTATTGCACCGCAAATTGTAAACGGGGATCAACTTATCAATCTGACTTTCAATTATGTTAGAGACACCCAATATGCTATTACTACAATCAAAATTATTTTCCCAATTGAATTCGTTTGGTCCCAAAACTTGAATGGGGTAGCTACTACAAATTTTTCTGCTGATAAGACTATTTCCGGTGACACTGTTTCCTTTAACAACGTAGTTTTTTCCGCAGATTCTATCACTATAAAAATTGATAGCGTTACACCGGCTATTTTCACCGGTTATTACAAATTTCAATTTCTTACCGGTAGCGCTGATGTATTGGGCGTTGTCACTCCGTTACCTATAATCACAGTTTACGGCGCACCGATTCCAATTGCTGAGGCTAAGGTAAACGACGCTGCGGGTCTCGGTCTTCGAAATGGTGATTTAGTTACCTTGAGAGGAATTGTCACCATAGGAGTTGAATTTGGAAGTCCCAGCGCCATGCAGGATAACAGCGGAGGAATATCAGTTTACGGTTCAGCTTTTTCAGATAATGTAAAAGTTGGTGACGAAGTTTTAGTTACCGGAAGACTCACACAATTCAGCGGATTAAATCAGATTGAACTTCCGATCGTTCATTCCATTTTAACCAGTAACAATCAGTTAGACCCTCTTGTAGTAACTCCCACGCAGTTAAGTCACGACGGACAAAACGGTGTAGAAAATTATGAAGGACTTCTGGTTCGATTAAATGGTGTTTCGGTTGCTGAAATTAATGGAAGCCCGGTTACAAATTGGGCATACAAAAATTACATGTTAACGGGTTCATCTCCATCCGATACAGTTCAATTAAGAATTGATAATAACACAACAATTATCGGCATGGTTGCCCCGGCGGGTAAATTTGATCTTATAGGAGTTCTGAGCCAGTATAAAACCACCGCACCGTTCATCGGTGGTTATCAATTGATGCCGAGAATTCCAGCTGATATTATTTCCAACGGACCGATCATTGATAAATATCCTGAGGAAGTTGAAATAACTTCAAGTTCGATCGGTTTAAATTGGGGAACTTTGAATCCCGGAACTTCAAGACTCCGTTACGGAAAAACTACAAGTTATGAAATGGGTGTAATTTCACCGGACGATGTACTTGTGAACGACCACTTTGCAACAGTTACCGGTTTAGATGCTGCAACCATTTATAATTTACAAGCTTTCTCTGTTGCAAATGGTGATACAAGTTTTTCGGGTAACATTATTTCCAGCACTTCCTCCGGAGCTGAAACTACCGGTGAGATTAATGTTTATTTTAATAAAACTGTAAACACTGATGTTTCTTCGGGTGTTAATGCTTTGGGAAATGTCGATTTTAAAGCAAAGATCATTCAAAGGATCAATAATGCAAGGCGCTCAATTGATCTTGCGATTTACAGTTTAAGCGGAACGGTTGGTGCTGATGTTGCGTCTGCACTCGTCAACGCAAAAAGTAGAGGTGTTAAAATCCGGGTGATTGGTGAATATGATAATCGCACTACCGCACCATGGTCAAATTTACAGAGCAATGGAATTCCTGTTATCACTGATTATTTTGGCATTAACGATGGTACAGGACTGATGCATAATAAGTTTTATATTTTTGACTATCCCGACGGCGCTGCAGATAGTATTTGGGTGGTTTTGGGTTCATGGAATGCAACCGATCCCGGAACAACCAGCGACAGACAGAATCTAATCGAATTTCAGGATGTTGCGCTTGCCGGCGCTTATCAAATAGAATTTGAAGAAATGTGGGGAAGCAAAACCTTACAACCAAATGCGCAAAATTCCCGTTTTGGCGCCCGTAAATTGAACAATACTCCGCATACATTTATTATCGGAGGAAAACACGTTGAAAGTTATTTTAGTCCAAGCGATAGAACCACTTCATTTATTGCCAAAACCCTGGGTAAAGCAAAAAAATCTATCAACGCTGCAATCTTAAGTTTTACGCGCAGAGAACTTTCAGACTCTATTGTTTCTCTTCATAAAAGAGGAGGAGAGACCCGTATTTTAGTTGATAATAATACCGATACGGGAAATCAATTTTCATATCTTCAATCAAACGGAGTGGATGTGCTTTTAAAAGGGGGAACAGGACTCTTACATCACAAATATGCCGTTATTGACGCTTATCCGGGGGAAATATCGTATTTAGTAACAGGATCACATAACTGGTCTTCTTCGGCGGAAAATAGTAATGACGAAAATACAGTGATTATTCAAGATGGACTTATCGCCAATTTGTACTTGCAAGAATTTACCGCAAGATATTATGAAGCAGGCGGAAAAGATTCGATCACGATCGTCAATGTCGAAAATATAGACAATATGCCAAGTGAATATGCTTTGGATCAAAACTATCCCAATCCGTTTAATCCATCAACAACTATTCAATATTCGTTAAAAGAAAGTGGAAATGTAGACCTTTCAATCTACAATACTCTGGGACAAAAAGTTCTCTCGCTTGTTAATGAACATCAAAACGTAGGAAGTCGTTCAGTTAAGTTTGATGCGTCTCATCTGGCTTCAGGAATTTATATTTACCGGATTAAAGCGAACAATTTTATGGCATCTAAAAAATTACTGTTGTTAAAATAGCAAATCAATTCATCTGAGTTGTAAAAGAATCGTCGTTGCCACGAAGTGAAGAGACTGTATAAAAATTGTAGAGCGAAATTTATTTTGCTCATAAAAATCGTGAAATTATTAGTGCTTCACGATCAGCGAGATGAATCTCGCTCTACATTTACCATTTTCACAGAGCTGCTGAAGACAGGGTAAATGGTCGGGGCAGAAAAGTGTAGCGTTAGAACGCGGCAGACAAGCAGAGGGCAAAAGCGTTGCTTTTTTCGACTTCGCATAGTAAGTTACCGATAAGTTTATAAAAATTTATTTAATAGATGGAGTGATACAATGAAAAAAGTAAAATTCTTTTTTGTCCTTTTTCTCGGTGTCCAATCTTTTCTTTGGTCAAATCCAATAGATGGAACTCCGGTAATCCGATTCTCCGAGTTGGTTTTTGATAACTTTAATAAATGGACGATGGAATTATATTCCCCGTACCAATTTGATCAATATATTATTGATAGCGTAATCTTAAAAACTTCTTCAAAGGTAGCTAAAGTATTGAGTACATCATACGGAAGCAACGTTCTGACATTAATAACTCAGGATAGTCTATCGATTCCAATCTCATTTAATGTTGATGGAGATTCAATAGTTATTGTTACTTATTCAACATTAAATAATATTACGAGTAGAAGAGAAGATTGTATAATGTATGGGAATTATCCTTACGCGAAGGTGGGAAAACCTTCAGTTGATTTTCCATCAATTTGTAGATTATTTAGTGAGTTTAATCGAAATAGTTGGGAAATAGATTGTCTTGCTAAGTATCCGTCACTTGGATTGATAAATTCATTCGATTCACTTAGTACAATAATGCAAGGACATATTTACGACATGAATAATATGCCGGTTGCTCAGTCTCAGATAGTTAATACAATTCCGTGTTATTTTGAACTTGAAACTCCACTTACAATTGATGTACCTGGAATCTACTCTACTCATATTTTTAGGCATTTCGATAAAGAAATTAAGAAATATCTTTTTGTTAAATCGGATGATTATGAGGCGTTTACAACTATTACCGCGATTGAACAATTTGAACTAAACAACATTCACCACGATACACTAGTTAATCAGGATATACATCTGAAAACCAATGAGTTTATTATTTCTTCGATTGAAGATACAGAACCATTGCGAAGCGAAGAATTTATTTTAATTAATTATCCAAATCCATTTAATTTATCGACTAACTTTTTTGTTAAAGTGCCGGAGAGAATGAAGGAGAAAACTGGAGTTATTAACATTTATAATTCAAATGGTGAACTGATAAGAGCTATTCAATTCGATAATAGTTCAACAGTAAGTTGGGATGGAGAGGATGGAGTTGGGAATGTTATGCCGTCCGGTATTTATCTCTATCAATTAGACATTGATAAACAGATGATGAAATCAGGTTCGATGATTTTGTTGAAGTAAAATGAAGAATTTTGTTTTCATCCTTTTCTTGCTCGCAATTACGACTTCAAGCCAAAGAGCAGATTTTTTTAGAGAAGATATTACCTTTCGTTTGGATAGCACTTATTTTGATGTTGAAGGATATTACTGGTTCGCAAATCATTCTGATAAAATTGTTAATAGTGAGATTTTTTATCCTTTTCCAAATGGACAAAGTGGGACGATTGATTCCATCCGGCTTTACAACATCTCCTCAGGGAATATTGTTGGCTATAAAAAAGAAGGTTCCTCCGGTATTTCATTTCTTATGAGCATTGACCCCTTCGACACTTTACTTTTCCAGATTGGTTACAGGCAAAAAATTATCGGAGACAGCGCCATTTATATTTTAAGAACAACTCAAGGTTGGGGAAAACCAATCCTACTGGCAGAATATAAACTTATCGTTCCTGATTCGTTTCGGCTAAAACAATTCACCTATCAACCGGATAAATCTTATAAAATGGAAAAATTCATCATCTATTACTGGAGAAAAGATAATTTTATGCCTGACAAAGAGATGATATTTAGCTTCTAAGCCTGAAGGAGGAAATAAGAACAAACTAAGAGATGAAATACTGGAACAAGAAAAATGATTTTCTTCTTCCCCATTATTTGAAAAGAATTATTTAATAGTTAATTTTTGACCAATAATTTTTAATCTTCAGGAGAACCATGAATCGCCCAAAAGGAAAAATCATTCAAGTTATCGGTCCGGTCGTTGACATTCATTTCGAAAATAACCACCTGCCCAAAATATTAAATGCTGTAATTATTCCAAGAACTAATACTGACGGAGTTGATGAAGAGTTAGTTGTGGAAGTCCAACAACATCTCGGTGAAGATCGAGTGAGAACGATTGCTATGGATGTAACAGATGGATTGGTAAGGGGAATGGATGCATTTGATACTTTAGAACCAATCTCGGTTCCTGTAGGACCGGAAACGCTCGGTAGACTCATAAACGTCATCGGAAAAGGCATTGACGGTCTTGGCGAAATTAAAACTGCAAAAAGATATCCCATCCATCGCCCGGCTCCTGAATTTAAAAATCTTGCTACCTCCACTGAAATGTTTGAAACCGGAATCAAAGTTATTGATCTTCTTGAACCTTATGCCAAAGGCGGCAAAACCGGATTATTCGGCGGCGCTGGCGTTGGAAAAACCGTAATCATCATGGAACTCATCAATAATATTGCTCAGCAGCATGGAGGCTTTTCGGTATTTGCCGGTGTCGGTGAAAGAACCCGCGAGGGAAATGATCTCTGGTTAGAAATGAAAGAATCGGGAGTTATTAATAAAACTGCTTTAGTATTTGGACAGATGAATGAACCTCCCGGAGCTAGATTGCGTGTAGGATTAACCGGTCTAACTATTGCTGAATATTTCCGTGATGAAGAAGGGAAGGATGTTCTTCTCTTTATTGATAACATTTTCCGTTTTACTCAAGCTGGTTCCGAAGTGAGCGCTTTGTTAGGTAGAATGCCTTCTGCGGTTGGTTATCAACCAAACTTAGCGACGGAGATGGGAGCGTTGCAGGAAAGAATTACTTCAACCGATAAAGGTTCTATTACTTCAGTACAAGCTATTTATGTCCCCGCAGATGATTTAACTGATCCGGCTCCGGCTACAGCATTTTCTCACCTTGATGCGACAACCGTACTAAGCAGACAAATATCTGAACTTGGAATTTATCCTGCCGTTGATCCGTTAGATTCAACTTCAAGAATTCTCCAGCCCGGAATTATTGGTGAAGAACATTACAATGTTGCAAAACAAACAAAAGAAATTCTTCAAGGGTATAAAGACTTGCAGGATATTATTAACATTCTTGGTATGGATGAACTTTCTGATGAAGATAAAATTACAGTTAAAAGAGCAAGAAGAATTCAAAGATTTTTCAGCCAGCCTTTCTCCGTTGCCGAAGCATTTACGGGAATGAAAGGGAAGTACGTTAAACTTGCCGACACGATCAAAGGTTTCTCTGCTATTATCAACGGTGAGTGCGACGATATCCCTGAACAAGCTTTTATGTACGTTGGTAATATCGAAGAAGTCTATGCCAAAGCAAAGACGATGAGCTAAGATGAAACTATTTACTTTAGAGATCGTTACCCCATCCAAACTTGCTTTTACTGCTGAAGTTGTTTCTGTTACTGTTCCGGGATCACTTGGAGAATTCCAGGTCCTTTATAATCACGCTCCGATTGTAAGCAATCTCGAAATTGGAAAAATGAAAGTTCAAACTAAAGATGGAGATACGCTTCATTTTGCTATAAGCGGTGGAGTGATAGAAGTTCTTAAAAACAAAGTAGTAGTGCTTGCCCAATCACTCGAGCGTTCAGATGAAATTGACACTGAGAGAGCCCGCCAGGCTGTTGAAAGAGCTAAACAGAGATTGGAACAAAGAGATCAAATTGATGTGGCAAGAGCGGAAGCCGCATTAACAAGGGGAATGAATAGGTTGAAGGTTTCTTCTTTAAGATAAACCTTACTTTTAGATACTTAGAAAATCACTATCACTAACATGTTAACGATAATTAAATATCGAAGTGAATGCAGATTGTCTTACAACTTCATCATTCGAAATTCCTTGTTCGATATTCATTATTTGTTTTTTCCTTTAGCTTTTTTCCCAGGCAGCGTCTTGGGAAAAACGTAGTACCTTATCAGTAAAGTTCGTGTAATATTTGGCAGAATATTAACATGATAAATAAAGCGAAAGAATGACTGAATGAAAATGAATGGATGTATGTTTTTCATTCAATCATGCAACCATTCAATTATTCTAATGTGATAAATTGGTTCTGGCTTGTCCAGGTTAGGGTTTAAAGAAATGGCGCAAGATCACATTGCGCCATTTCAGTTTTAAACTATTTCAACTAGTTTTGCTGCACGCATTCTTTTCACGAGACGAGAGAATTCACCTACCCATAAAACAATTGAAGAACCTGCAATAATCAAAACCCAATCCAGAAAGCTTAGTGGAACGGTTCTGAAAAGTTTTCCTCCAAATTCCACAATGATTATCTGCATTACAAGTATAAAACCACAGATCACTAAAAAGTTTTTATTCGAAAAGAAATTGTGGAAAGTAGAATTATTTGTCCCTAAGGTCTTTGCGTTAAACAAATTCCAGAATTGGAGGAGAACAAACAACGTAAAAAACATTGAAAGTTCGTAGTCGGTTATTATTCCATCACTGCCCTGCATGATAAAAATTGTCGTCAGCAAAAGAATAATAAAAGCAGTTGCAGAAATAATAATGGATTTAAACATTGCTTTAGTAATTATAAAATCACTTGGTTTTCGTGGTTTATGTTTCATCACGGTTTTGCTCGGCGGTTGTGTTGCTAAAGCAAGAGCGGCAAAGGTATCCATAATTAAATTAACCCAGATCATCTGGGGAACAGTAAGGGTTAATTGAACGCCGATAAATGGTCCAAGCAAAACTATCGCCAGCGCCAACAAGTTAATGGTCAATTGAAAAAGCAGGAACCTTTGAATATTTTGATACAGCGATCTTCCCCACATAACCGCATTGACGATACTGGTGAAGGAATCATCGAGAAGAATAATATCACTTGCCTGTTTTGCAACTGCTGTTCCGGTTTTACCCATTGATAAACCTACATTTGCATAATTAAGTGCAGGCGCATCGTTCGTGCCGTCGCCGGTTACCGCAACAATTTGATCCTTCTTTTGAAGTAATTTTACTAAACGAAGTTTATCGAGAGGGCGGGCTCTCGAAAGAATTTTAATGTCAAGAATTTTATTGCCCGCTTCTTCATCAGATAAATTCCCAAAATCGGGACCGAGCATTAAATTGTTTTCATCGGTGTCAACATCGTTATTCCATAAACCAATTTTTCGGGCAATTTCTTTAGCAGTTCCCGGTGTATCACCGGTAACGATCTTCAAGTTAATTCCTGCATCAAGACAAGCTTTAACTGCATCGGGAACTTCCTCGCGGACAGGATCATTAATAGCAATAAAACCAAGCCATGTCAAATTATTTGCGAGTTGTTCAAGTTCAATTCCATCTGCATATTCGCAATTCTCCAATGTAGCAAAGGCTAAAGTTCGCATTGCCCGGTTTTGATATTTCCGGAGTTCGGAAAGAATGGCTTCTTTTTGAGATGAAAAATCTTCAACTTTATTTTCAGTGACATGTTTTGTACAGAGATTAAGTATAATTTCCGGAGCCCCTTTAACAAGCAAAACCGGTTTCGAATCCATAGATGAAATTCCATAAGTAGCCATAAACTTTCGCTCGGTAGTAAAAGTCCACTGATGTACTATTTCGAAATCATCTCTCCATTTTTTATAATCAATTTGATTATCATTGAGCCAGAGAAGCATGGCGCCTTCCGTCGGATTCCCTAACACTTTGGGGGTTGCCTCCGTCGTGTCTAAATTTGCCGTAGAGTTTGCACAAAACGATTCCACGATGGCTTTTTCAATATCAGAAAGGTCTTTTGCATTGAGTTTATTAGTTTTCAGAGTAGGGAAGTGAACATTATAAACTCGCATTTCATTCATTGTGAGTGTTCCGGTTTTGTCGGAACAAATAACCGTTGCAGCGCTGATGGTCTCAACCGCATGCATTTTTCGTACAAGATTATTCGTCGCGGTCATTTTTCTGACACTGTAAGCGAGACTTAAAGTAACGCTCATGGCTAATCCTTCCGGTACCGCAACAACAATCATAGTAATAGCGATCATAAAGAATTTTAGAAACTCTTCAGTGATGTGTGCGTTTAACCAATCCCATGGATAGGGAGAAATAAAATTAAAGAACATTGCCGGTACAAGAAAAAGAACACTAATCATTAATCCATAAACCAAACCCCTCAACCATCCAAAGATGCTTTTATTTGTAAAAATATCGGGGCGGGAGATTGATCTGCCTAACAGTTCAAGGGCATCATAAAAGATGGGAAGCCAGACGCGATAGAGCAAAGCAAGAACTGTTAAACCAAGAATTATCACCACATACCACTGAGGCATTGTTAAAACTAATTCTTGTATTAAAACATCGCGTACCGTGAGTGCAAGAAAAGTTACTCCGGCGGTTGAGAACCCGAAGACCCCAATAATTTTACTTAATTTTTCAAGCTGTAAATTAAGGGGAGTTTTTACACCGGTTTCTTCCATTGAAGCCTTAGCGGTTTTTCCGATTTCTGTTGAATCGCCAACAGCGGTAATTTCAAGAATTCCGTGCCCGTCAACAACAAATGTTCCGCGAAGAACTTTATCGGCGGGATACGCTTTTTCTTTAAGAGATGCAGTTTCTAAATGTTCGGTTGATATTTTTGTAACTGCAACAGATTCACCGGTTAAACTTGACTCGTTCACTTGTAAGGAAATTGCCTCAAAAACTGTCCCATCAGCGGGAATTTCTTCCCCGGTTTCTATAAGAACTATATCGCCAACAACTAAATCTTTTTTGGGAATTGTTGTGTATTCCGAATCGCGTATAACTTTAATCGGTTCATCATCTGTTACTTTATTTAACAGATCAAACTCTTTATTCGCTTTAAACTCATTCAGAAAAGAAAGAGTAGTTGCCAGAAGAATAGCGACGATAATCCCGATTCCCTCAATATAATTGCCGTCAACAAGTCCAACGGCAGTGGCAACTAATGCTGCGATAATAAGAATACGGATTATCGGGTCTTCAAATTTCTCAAGAAATAATTTCCACCATGGCGTTTTGACCGGTGGGGAAATTAAATTATCGCCAAATATTTCCCTTTGAATTACAACCTGTGAAGCGTTTAAGCCTTCGTACACTTTGGTATTTTTTTGTTCTTTTTTCATCTGTTTATATTCTTAGAGATCCCATCCCTTGTGAATGAAATAACTCTTGGTTGTCATTCCAAAGAGGAATAGTATCTCTAAATGCAACCAATCAGTCTGTTGTGTGTGTTTTTCTATCATGGAAGTTTCATAATTTAACTTTAATTACCAAAACAGATTCCTAATTCTCTCCCGGTCAGAATTGAATCACAATCCGGCGGGACAGTTTTCATTCTATTAGTAGCTTGTTCTAAAGGGACATATCGAACTGTTGGAGGATCTAAAGCCACCATAACTCCTGTTTGGCCTTCAGCTAAAGCACGGACAGCAGCAGCACCGAATCGAAGCGAAAGAAGTCTATCAAAAGTTGTCGGGCTTCCACCTCGTAACAAATGTCCAAGAATTACTGTACGAATTTCTTTGTTTGTTAGAGCTTCTAAATTTTTAGCGAATCGTTCTGCGGCGCCTCCTAAACGTTCTGCTTTACCCGCTTCTTTTTCTATTACAGATGTTTCACCATCACGTGGTTTTGCTCCTTCAGCAATTACAATGATAGCATAGTTCTTTTGTAGAGCAACAACATTATTTAAAAAGGTAGCAACTTTGTTGATGTCATAAGGAATTTCCGGGATTAAAATTACATCAGCGGAACCGGAGATGCCGGAGTTTAATGCTATCCATCCTGCATATCTTCCCATAACTTCTACAACCATAATTCTTCCGTGTGACTGAGCTGTCGTATGAAGTCTATCCAAACTTTCCGTTGCAAAAGCGAGAGCAGTATCAAATCCGAACGTGATAACAGTTTTATCAAGGTCATTATCAATTGTTTTAGGAACGCCGATAACTCTTAATCCTTTTTTTGCAAAGACATTTGCAATTGATAGAGAACCATCACCGCCTATGGCAATTAACGCATCAATATTGTTTCTCCTGAAGGCGTCAAGTATTTCATCTGAACGATCAATTTCTACAAGATTTCCTTTTGTGTCTTTCATGGGATATTTGAGAGGATTACCGCGGTTTGTGGTTCCTAAAATTGTTCCTCCCAGCCCGGTGATGGAAGCAACTTTGTCGTATGTAAGATTAATTAATCCTGCTCCTTTGGGATATTTTTCGGGCAAGAAAATTCCGTTATAGCCATCCCGGATACCAATAACTTCCCAACCTTTATTTAAAGCTGTAATAGTTACTGCCCTGATGACGGCATTCAAACCGGGTGCATCTCCACCACCGGTATTTATAGCTATTTTTTTTATTGAACCGGAACTAATTGTCATTTGAATCCTTTATCAGAAAATGAAAACTTTTCGTTTTTTTTACTATGCTTAATATATGAGTAAGAAATTCTTCCTTCAAGTAAAAGTTGTAAGAACGTGATCAAAAATACTCTCTTTGTAACAAAATATTTTCTACCGGTTATATTTAAAAGAACTTTTCGGAAATAAACTATTTCTTAATCATATTTTTATAGTCAAAACCTTTTATGGGTTCACGCAAAGTTAAAACGGGGCAAGGCGCTTTTCTAACAACTTTGTCTGCCGTACTTCCAAACAGAATATGCTCAACACCGGAATGTCCGTGCGTTGAAATAATGATTAAATCAGCATCTTCCTCCTTAGCTGTCTCAATTATTTCTACAAACGGTTTTCCTGTTTTTAAAACTGTCCGCACCTCTACCAATGATCCGATTTCAGTTTCAGCTAACTTATCCAACTCTTCTTTAGCTCTCTTATCCATTTCAAAATTAACGGTTGGAAGAGTTATCTGCCCCATACTGAAATCCGGAGGATAAATTACCGGTTCCAAAACATAGACCAAAATCAATTGGGCATGATACTGTTTAGCGAAAATGACTGCGTATTTTAGCGCTGATTTCGAGAAATCGGAAAAGTCAATCGGCACTAAAATTTTACTAAATTGAAGTTCCATGGATATTCTCCTTCTTGTTTATTTTCTCTTCTTGTAAACCAATATATTCTTCATTCAAATTACGAAGCCGGGTAACAATAATTTTAGATAAGCCGGTTAAAACAGCCACTCCAATTTTCGGTTTCTTTCTAATTATTTCTTCCAGATCGGGTTTAAAGATAATTCCAATTTTACAATTTGTATCAGCAATAGCGGAGGCTGAGCGGTTCCCTTTGTCAATCAGTGCCAATTCGCCGAAAAAATCACCTGTAGAAAAATTAGCAAGTTTTACTCTCACTTTAGAAAGGGAATCTCTATAAATACTAACTTCTCCATCGAGTAAAAAGTATAACCCGATACCAGGGTCGTTTTGAAGAAAAACATATTCACCTGCCACATAATTTCGTTCATGGACGATACTTAATATCTCGTCTAATTCCGATTTGTGTAATTCGTTAAAGGGGGGCAGCTCTTTTAGTATCGAAAACAATAAGGGGAATTCAGTTTTTTTCTTAAAAAAATTAGACCAAAAACTGCTGTGCACTGACCGGGATTCTTCCTGTTCCATGAAATTCCTCTAATTAAATATTCCTAATTCGGCTACACGCCATAGCTTTTGACAAGGGAACCGATTTTCATATAAAGCCCTTCCTACGATCACTGAATCAACTCCGACAGAGAGTAAGGCTTGGACGTCCATGAGTTCATCCTTATTTCTGATTCCGCCAGATAGGGTAACCTTTGCTTGCGTAGCATCAGCAATGGCACGCGATAACTCAATATTAGGTCCAAGCATCATTCCATTTCTTTTTACATCGGTAACAATAAATCTTTCAACTCCAATTTCTCTTAATTTTAATGCAAATGCAATAGGGAGAATCCCGGTTTTAATTTTTCTCCCTTTAATTACAATTTCATTATCAATAACATCGAGCGACACGACAATCTTTTTTGGACCGAATGTGTCAAATATTTTTTTGAACTCAGGAAGATTTTCCAAAGCCAGCGTTGAAATAGCGATTCTACTTACGCCTAAATTAAAATATTTATTTGCATCTTCCAAAGTGCGAATGCCTCCGGCAAATTCAACAGGGATAATAACTGAATTACAAATTTCTTCAAGAAGAGAAACGTTTTTATTCTTGTCTCCGTGTAGAGCGTCAAAATCAACTATGTGAAGCATTTTAGAATTTTCTGCACGCCAGATTTTTGCCATCTCTACCGGGTCACTGCCGTACTCATTGCAGTGCAATTCCGGAATTCCCTGAACGATTCGGACGGTTTTACCGTTCTTGATATCTATGGATGGGATAACTAATAAAAAAGCCACAGGTCACTCATCGCCAATTTACTGAGAAATATTTTGAATTGTTACTCGAAATATAGATTGTACAAGCAAGAATGTAAAATGAATTAATCAAAAATGTTATTTGAGTGCATTCTAAAAAGTTCATAATAATTTAAAAATAATTTTTATATGAGTAAATTTTTAATTAATTCAAGGGAGCAAAAACATTCATTTAGTGGTAAAAAAACGTTCAAAATTAGGACAAGGCTTACTTAATCAAGCATATTTGGATGCACCAATATGGTTATCGCCAAAGATGAAAAAAGCACTTCAAGAATTGGAAGCCCGTCTTTGGAAGGCTAAGTATTATTCGTCGTGTGTTTTAGCTTCGGCGGGTCATTTACAAAAAAAGAAGTCAACCAGAGTCTATTATTTTACCGCAGGAGAATATCTAAAAAAAGAGGCGTTTAGAAAACATCCAAAAGACACCGAATGAAAGAAGAAGCTTTCGCACATCCCGAAAGCTTTCGGGACGCAAGACAGATGAATAACCGGAAGTTCAAAGTAAGAGGTTACTTCAAAGCGACGATATTTGTCTTTGCCGTTTAAATATGTGTGAAATTTGGATGAATTATTCGTTACCCTATAGCAAAAGAATTAGGATCGTTGGCTTCAGCCGCATAAAAACAGAGCAGGAAAGGGCGTCGTTTAAGTCAAGGAAGTCAAAGAACGAATAAAAAAGATGCAAACCTCAAACAAAAAAAATATTATCAACATATCTGGGGAAATTAAATAGCCAAAAAAAATATATCAACTGTTTTTTTTAACAAATTACTTAAAAAAACATCGAATTAAGAAATTTGCTTATTAGAGTGGACTCATTTATATTTTACCACTAAGAAATTTTAAGTTTTGCTCAATAATAAAGAAGGAAACGTATATAATGTTCAAGGACGAGAGAAATCATAGTGTACTCCTTTTCTTTTTCACTATTATTTTCACAATGGTGCTATCATATATCCCTGCTGATACAAAAGTTTTGAACTATCAGCCTAAAAAAATAGACCTCCTTATGGATATCGTTCCCGATTCTTTGTTGGGTTATTCTCGCATTGACATTAAGGCGGGAAAGGAACCGCTTACTGCAAATCTTTTTTCCGGAGCAATGAGCAGGGAAGTGATAGAAGCTCTTCTTACTCACACAAAAACTCCTCCATTCTGGGAAATGAATTCGAGTGAGGGGGTGCATGGAAACAGCATTCCTCTTTCAGGCAACGCCGATCAAATGAATTTTTTTTGTGAGGCATTGAAACAGGTAAAAAATAAAAAAGTAAGAATTGCTGATTATGGTGATTCGGGGAATGAAGGCGATTTTATGACCGCCGATATCCGCGAAAGATTTCAGAGTGAATTTGGTGGAAACGGTGTCGGTATGATGGCAATAACTTCTCAAGACATTTCTTTTAGAATTACAACGAAACATTCTTTCAGCGATAATTGGAAAACCGTTTCTGTTTTAACAGGCAAAGAAGGGGATATTCCCATCGGCATTAATGGCTTCGTCTCTATTCCTAAAGGAGCTGCATGGGTTCAATATGAGGCGAGAGGTGGATATAAAAGCAGTAAATATTTTACTACCGCAAAAGTTTTTTATACCAATGCAAAATCATCAGCAATAAAATATGCATTTAATAACGGAGGTGAAAAAACTGCGACATTGCAAGCCGGCAGCGGCGTTAAAGAATTAGTTCTTACTTCTTCAGGAAATGCGAATTCATTCAGACTAACAACAGCAATGGCTGATCAAGCTCAATTTTTTGGCGTTAGTTTAGAATCAGGGAATGGAGTGTATATTGATAATTATCCTTGGCGCGGGAACTCAGGAATTTCTTTCCGGGATATACCGGATTTTGTAAAACAAGATTTTCAGAAACATTTAGATTACAAACTGATCATTCTTTCGTACGGCGCTAATATGATGACTGCCGGCAATATCAATTTTACCTGGTACAAAAATCAGATGACCAAAGTTATTCAAGAGCTAAAAACATTTTTCCCTCAGACGAGTATTCTGTTAGTTGGAATTGGTGACAGGCCTGTGAAGAGGGGATCAAGGTTTGTTACTGACCCCAATGTGTATAAAATGATCCAATGCCAGAAAGATATCGTGGCGGCTACCGGCATTTCATTCTGGAATAAGTTCGAAGCGATGGGCGGCGAGAATTCAATGTTAGATTGGGTTGATGCCAATCTTGCTTCAAAAGATTATGGGCATCTCAATGATTTGGGCGCGAAAAAAATGGCTGGAATGGTCAGTGATCTTTTGTTAAATCAATGCAAAAAATAATAACGGTATAAAGGGAGAAATGAATTAAATGATCTCAGATAAATTAAAACAAGTTATCCTCACAGAATTGGCATTAAAAGAATTTAATCTCCAGGACGAAACAGTTGCGAGCCAGGTTCCGGGGTGGGATTCACTCAACCATATTAATATTATTCTTGCAATCGAAAAAGGATTCAACGTTAAATTTAAAGGGCTGGAAATCTTAAAAGCGAAGAATATCGGTGATTTGCAAAAACTTATTGACTCAAAAATTCCAGCTTAACTTAATTTTGAAAAATCGGATGGATAGTTTTACGTCCGGTATTTTTGTTGTCAATAAGAAACCTTAGGAATAATACATGCCGTTAGCAATAGATTTTGAGAAATTATTTTCACTTTTTACCTATGATAAACATGATCCGCTGCTTTTTGGTTCGAGCCTTTTTCTTTTCTTTTTTCTCTTCGTCTTAATAATTCAAAGGCTTTTCAGCAATCAAAAAGTATTGCGCATCTATTCGCTTCTTTTCTTTTCGCTTTTCTTTTATTATAAAGCTGCAGGGTTTTATCTTTTCTTACTCCTCTTTTCATCGGCGTTTAATTTTATTTTTGGAAGACTTATTTTCGAGAGTAAGACAGCTTTCCTTAAAAAAATATTTTTCACGATCGCTCTGCTTGTTAATCTTGGGCTGCTCGGCTATTTCAAATACACAAATTTCTTTCTACAGATAATAAATGATCTAAAACTCGGAACGATTGAACCCTTAGATATATTTCTTCCAATTGGAATTTCCTTTTTCACATTTAAGGCGCTGAGCTACGTAATTGAAATATATTTAGAAATGTTAGAGCCAATAAAGAGTTTCCGGGATTTTTCTCTTTTTATTTTCTTTTTTCCGAATGTTTTGATGGGTCCGATAGACAGGGCTTCTGCGTTTTTACCACAGATAGAAGAAGACAATCCAATAACGAGAGCAGATGTTGGACGCGCGCTCTTTTTAATCTCTTGCGGTTTGATTAAAAAATATGCTATTGCAGATTATATTTCTCTTAATTTTGATGAAAGAGTTTTTGGTTTTCCACTGCGTTTTACCGGTGTTGAAAATCTTATTGCAGTTTATGGTGCAGCGCTCCAGGGTTATTGTGATTTTTCCGGCTATACCGATATGGCATTAGGCATCGGTTTACTCCTTGGTTATAAATTAATGGATAATTTTAATAGACCATTTAAAGCCACAAGCGTTGGCGATTATTGGAGGCGATGGCATTTATCGTTGTCCACATGGTTGTTGGATTATTTATTTAAACCTCTTCAAATATCTTTTCGATCTATGAGAAAATGGGGAACGGCGCTCGCTATTTTCATCACTTTTTTTGCAGTCGGGCTATGGCATGGACCCAACTGGACATTTATCGCGTTTGGTCTCTTGCATAGTTTGTATTTGATTGTTGGAATGTTCACTCAACCGGTAAGGAGAAGATATACAGACAAGTTAAAAATAACGGGAACGAAATTTCATAAATTTTTTCAAGTGGTTTTTACATTTCATCTCTTAGCCTTCACAGCTATCTTGTTTGGTTCTCCGTCGCTCCAATATACGCTCGATATGATGCATCAAATATTTACCTATTTTCATCCGGAAGTTTTTCCACAATTTGTACAGGCATACACAACGGTCTTTATTATCATTGTGTTCGGGTATGTAGTTCATTTTTTACCTAAATCAGTTGAAGAGAAAGCACAAAATTTAGTTATAAAAATGCCGGTTGTTCTTCAGGCAGTTTTGTTCGCAGTAGTGATCTGGATTGTTGTGCAGTTTAAATCGGCGGAAATGATGCCGTTTATTTATTTCCAGTTTTAAAATTTGAAAAAGTACTAAGAGAGAATTGTATCCGCTAAGAAATATCTCCATTTAAGAAAATGGTGTAGAGTTAGTTTATTGATATTTGATTTTTACTTTCAATACCCGGTGGTTGGAACCTAGTAAGCTGGTTCTTGCTTAATCTTTGGGAAATATTTTTTTTATTGACAAATATCTAAATATATTAAGCTGTGTATAACATTTAGAGTGGATCATACTAAACATTAATTATTTAATCTTTAAGAGTTACAAAATGGATGTTCAAGAGTTTATAGAAAAAATTGAAACGAGTCTAGATGGCTTGACTCCGGGGACTATAACACCAGAAACTGAATTTAGAAGTTTAGAGATGTGGGACTCACTTGCCGATTTGACACTTTTGGCAATGGTAGATGCTGAATATGATGTGGCAATTTCAGGTGGTGAGTTAAGAAATTTTAACACGATTCAAGATATAATTAATTTTATCATTGTCCATAAAAAATAACTAATTCATCTTATAATTAGCTATTAGAAAAAAAATATATCGGTAGAAGAGATTGCAAGCACTTAAAAAGTTATTCGCATTGTTTAATTTGGATAAAATTGATTACTAAATCCACCTAGCAAACATAAGGTTACGATGAAAGTTAAACTGAACGGAGTATCGATCAAAGCTATAGCATCTACTTATCCCAAAGATGAATTTGATCTAATGGAGCTTGCAGCTAAATATGGGGAAACTGAAGTAAAAAGAATTATTGCAAGTACCGGGGTCTCAAAAATTCGTGTTGCTCCCTCCGGAACGTGTAGTTCAGATTTATGTGAGAAAGCAGCAAAAGATTTATTCCTGGCATTAAATATAGAGCCGGGAAGTATCGATGGAATTGTTTTTGTCTCTCAAACTTTCGATCATATTGTTCCAGCTACCAGTGTTTTAATGCAGCAGCGTTTAGGTATTTCAAAACATGCTGTTGCTTTTGATATCCGCTACGGATGTTCCGGTTATATCTATGGATTATACCAGGGGGCTTTGTTGGTTTCTTCCGGAAGTTGTCAACGAGTTTTAGTTTGTGTCGGTGATGTTTCAACGCATTTAATTCATCCGGATGACAGAGCGTTGAGAATGGTTATGGGTGATGCAGGGAGCAGTACCATTATAGAGAAAGGGGATGAAGCTTTATCATTTAATATCATGTCGGATGGTTCCGGCGCAGATTTTTTAATAATTCCCGCCGGGGGCTGCAGATATCCTTCTAATGAAAATTCAAGAATTGCATCAGAACGTGAAGGAGGGAATATTCGTTCGGATGAAAATCTTTTTATGGATGGAATGGAAATAATGAATTTTTGTTTACGTGAGGTTCCACCTTGTATAAATGATTTACTCAATTTTATGAGTTGGGAAAAAGTGGAAGTCGGTTTTTTCGGACTGCATCAGGCAAACAAATTTATAGTTGATTATCTTCAAAAGAAATTAAAAGTTCCTAAAGAGACAGTTCCGGTGGCTCTGCAATTAACCGGCAATACCGGTCCTGCTTCAATTCCTTTAATGCTCTCTTTGGAGAATCAACGTTTACGAAGTGAAAAAAGATTAGAGAAAGCTATCCTCTGTGCTTTTGGTGTTGGACTTTCGTGGGGTGCGGTTGGGGTAGATCTATCAAAAACAATTATGATTGGTCCTAGTGAATTATGAATAGTCTAAAAGAATTTGAAGGAAAACGGTTTATCATAACCGGCGCTAGTTCCGGGATAGGGTATAAAATCTCAACCGATTTAGCTAGGTTAGGTGCAACTGTTTTAGCGTTGGGACGAAACAGCGAAAAGCTTGAATCACTTAAGAAGTTTTTTCCGGACAAAATAGAGATTGAAGTTTTAGACGTAACAGACTTTGCTCAACTTAGAGTAGTCGTGGAGAAATTTGTGGAAAGGGGCAAAGTTGATGGGTGTGTCCATTCCGCCGGAATTAATAAATTTACACCACTACGGGCTTTCAATTGGACTGTATTTGACAAAATTATGAAAATAAATTTACACGCAGGTATTGAATTAGCGCGATTGGTTTCGTCTAAAAAGAATTCAAATGAAGGGGGATCGATTGTGATGATAGCATCTGTTGCGGCATTGAAAGGAGAGATAGGATTTACTGCCTATTCCGCATCAAAGGGAGCCTTAATTAGTGCTGTTAAATGTATGGCACTCGAATTAGCGTCAAGTAAAATTAGGATTAATTCTATTTCGCCGGGGGTAGTACAAACAGAACTTACAGATACCATGGCGAATTTTTATCCTAACGGAATTGAGGCGGTTATCAAAAAGCATCCATTAGGAATAGGTACTGTTGAAGATATTTCCAACTTGACTATGTTTTTATTAAGTGATAAAAGTAAATGGGTTTCCGGTTCAAATTATGTTATCGACGGTGGGTATTCAATTTAATTTAGAAAGAAAATTATGAGAGATGAAATTATTGCTATACTCCTAAAAGTTTGTAACGAATTAAACGAACAATTGAAAAATAAAATTGAAATCGGTAAAGGAGAGCAGGCTCCTTTGTTTGGAAAACAAGGAGTATTGGACTCGTTGGGATTAGTGAATCTAATTGTATCAGCGGAATCGGAAGTTGAAGATAAATTTGGGAAAAGTTTAATGTTAACTGACGGAACTTCGTTGCCTGAAGCGAATTCTCCCTTTAGAACGATTGGTTCGTTGGCGTATTATATAACCGATTTGCTTGAGGATGAAAAGCAATAGAAGTATGCAATCAATTTATTTTAAATCAAAGTTGTCGTTAAAATATAAAAGTGAATTGGAACGAATTTTCTATTTCAACATAAATCAAAAAAATCATCTAAAAAAAATTGATGAAGCAGTAGAAGTTTTCGGAATCCCGCGTTTGATCTTGAATGGGAATTATGTCTCTTTTACTTTTGACAAAGTTAATTCATTTCAAGTACTTTACGCTCTTGATGATGAAGATGAGGATGCACATCTCTTAGGTGTTATCATTTTTTACAGTGATCTCCCGACAAATATAAAGATCATGCATATTGCAGTTGACGAGAATTGTTCATCCAGAGGAGAATTTAAAGAAGAAACCATAGCAGCTCGCCTGATTGATGAAGTTAGAAAAATCTCTTTAGCTTTAAAAAGCATTAAGACGTTTACACTTCCTTACACAAGTTTTAAAATCTCTTTGCGAACAAATTTCTCATTTTATTAATCATTCTCTTTATATGCAAAATAAAAAAGAATTTTCCGGTATTTTCATTTCAAATTTTAATTTACAAAACTTTACGAATTATATAGACAACGACGTCGGGTTCCCTTTGATTGAAACTGAGCTCGCCCCGTTTGGTCAGGTGACAAACATTTTACTTGGGGCGAAAAACGAAACAAAACATGATTTCGGTTTCATCTGGACTCAACCACACGCCGGTTTTGAGTCGTTTAGTAAGTTGATGAATGGGCAAATGGTTTCTCTTAGTACTATCTTAGAAGAGGTAGATGTATTTGCCGAAGCAGTTAAAAAATATTCTTCCTTCGTAAAATACTTATTTATTGCTTCATGGGTATTGCCGGCTTATTACAAGGGAATGGGACTTCTCGATTTGCGTAATGATTATGGAATATCAAATTGTCTCATGCGGATGAATCTCCATTTAGCCGATCGATTTTCTGACAAGAATAATATTTTTTTACTAAACTCACAAAAATGGATTGAATCTGCTGGCGAAGAAGCTTTCAGTTCTAAATTATGGTACCTCAGCAAAACACCTTTTGTTAATGTAGTTTTTAAAGAAGCAATGAAAGATTTAAAATCAGCTTTGAAAACGGTGACCGGGAATTCCAAAAAATTGATTATTCTGGATTTAGACGATACTCTATGGGGCGGTATTGTTGGAGAGGTTGGTTGGGAAAATCTAAAATTGGGCGGACATGATTTTGCCGGGGAATCTTTTGTTGAATTTCAAACAGCTTTAAAAGCTTTAAAGAACAGAGGAATTTTACTTGCAATTGTTAGCAAGAATGAAGAAGTTACAGCGTTGGAAGCAATAACAAAGCACCCGGAAATGATTTTAAAAAAAGAGGATTTTATTGCATGGGAAATTAATTGGGATGATAAATCAAAAAACATTCTGAATCTTTTACGAAAAGTAAATCTGGGAGCTCAGTCTGTTGTTTTTATTGATGATAATCCGGTAGAACGTGCGAGAGTAAGAGAATCAATTCCTGATATTTTTGTTCCGGAGTGGCCTAAAGACAGTATGCATTACGTTAAAACCCTTCATCAGTTAAACTGTTTTGACATCGCAGCAAGAACCGATGAAGATCTTAACAGGACTGAACTTTATCAAGCGGAAAGTGAGAGAAGCAAGTTAAGGTCGTCGTTAAACTCGATTGACGATTGGCTGGTGTCGTTAAAAACTGTTGTTACCATTGAGAAACTTTCTAAAGCAAACATCCAAAGGGCTGCCCAACTTTTGAATAAAACTAATCAAATGAATTTAACAACAAGGAGATTAAGTGAAGCTGAATTGTCCTTGTGGGCTAAGCAAGAAGAACATGAGCTTTGGACGTTTCGAGTTTCAGATAAATTTAGCGATTCCGGTTTGACCGGTATTATCAGTATTCATATTAAAGATGATACAGCTCAAATAGTAGACTTTCTTTTAAGTTGTAGGGTGATGGGGAGAAAAATTGAAGAGACAATGGTACGGATTGTTCTTCAATTTTGTATATCAAAGGGCATTACAAAATTAATCGCTGAATATGTTCCAACTAACAAGAATAAACCCTGCTTCGATTTTTGGAAACATAAATCCGGGTTCATTTTTAACGAAGAACAAAATTCTTTTCTTTGGGATTTCTCAAATGTTTTTCCCGATATCCCCCAAATTGAAATAATAAATAATGCTTAGAATCTTATGGATGAAACAATGACTAATAAAACACTATTCGATTTTTTTGGTAGTGACGCGGAGTTCGAACATATAGGGATGGCAGTGAAATCAATTGAAAGCATAGATAGAACTATAACAAAAATTTGCGATCCGATACAAAGAGTGAATGTCGCTTTTATTAGGGTGAATGGAATTGAGCTGGAGTTAGTCGAACCCGCCGGCGATGATTCGCCTATCAAAGGGGTTTTAGAAAAAGGACAATCGTTTTACCATTTATGCTTTCGTGTTAAAAATATCGAGAACGCAATTGCATATGCAAGAAAGAAGGGATTTCATTGTATTGCAAAACCGGTGAGTGCAGCAGCTTTTAACGACAGAAAAATTGCATGGCTGTATAACATAAATTTTGGTTTATTTGAACTGGTAGAAGCTTAGGCTAATAATTTAACACTTCATTCATTTTGGGCTGGTACATTTCTATCAAAACCTTTTCGTTGTATGGGAATATTTTTTTTAACTCTTCATTTTGAGATACCTTTGATTCTACAAGTTCAAACCCAAGTTTTAACGATGCATTTAACGATTTAAAATTATTTCTGAAACATATTCCCTGAACTTTTGGTATTTGTTTATCTTGTTGATAATGTTTTTTCACGCTTTCCGCCATTAACTTTAAATAAACTCCCTTGCGTCTGAATTCTTCTTTGACGTATCCGAACTCCAGTTGAATGGCTCCTTCATCCCTTCTAAAGCTCAACTCTTTTGTTATTTTGAATTTTGCTAAAATTCCTGGAATTTTTTCTTTTTTCATATAATTTAGCAAGATATTGCTATATAGGATATAACTTGAAACTCCAACAGCTCCTTCAACCCAGGAGCCCAAAGCCCCAATTGGTTTTCCATCTAGTTCGGCAATTAAAAATCCGGAAAGACTAAATTCTTGTCCTTCAATATTTTCATTGAGAATATCTTTTAAAATGCCCTTGTATTCTTCCTCTGAAAGATTCAAAATATTACACGCGCTGCTCATCGGGGTTCCGCTTTTATCCGCCTCAATAATAGTTTCTATAACAAAATTGATATCAAGAGGAGTAGCATTACGGACTACTAGATCGTTTAACATAAAATTTCCTTTTATTCTTGAGTTAGATTATAAATTTCATTTTAGGCTCTTCTCCATCAAAACCAAACAGTTTGAAGGAAGGATTGATAATATCTTATCATTTTCAACTTGGTACTTTTTTATGGATGTAAAACCTAATTTCTTATAAACATAGATTGCACTGTCATTCTCACTGGTTACAATCAATTGAGACTTTTCTAAATTCGGATATTGGATCTTCTTTTGTTTGAAATGTTCTTGAATAATCTTACTGCTGATTCCCAAACCTCTAAAATTTTGATGAACATAAACCGATTCAATTTGTAAAGCCAACTTCTCTCTCTCGATATGGAATCCTTTGATTAGCGGAGCTATTTTTTTTGAATGTTCAATATTAACATCTTTTAGGTATTGAGCCAATACACCATACTTCATCAAGTAGCTAGGTAAATTATCTATTGCCTCTATCCATGAACTACAAGCCCCAGCATTTCGACCATCAACTTTTGCTATTAAAAAAATTGACAAACAGAATTCAAATCCGGTAATATCCTCCATTAAAATATTTCTTAATATATCTTCGAATTCAACTAAAGATAAATTAAAGATATTGCAATAACTAATTCTATCAGTATTACATCTATCCGCTTCAATTATTGCTTCTATAATAAAATCAATATCATCTATTGTTGCTTGTTCTATTTTTAATAAATCCTTCATGAAACTTCTTTTTCCTTTTCCTGATTATATGTTAGTAGTGAATGCTCTAATTATTTAACATCAGTCGTTATGTTATGCGTGGGGCAAAGATTTGTTATTGTTTTACCGTGCAATTTGTATTCTTAATTTAAATTTTTATTAGGAGAACGATAAATTCGGTGAAGATACTATTAGTTTTTACTTTCTGGTTCAAGCGTAACGTACTTTATGCTTTCCGTTAGTGAGGTAATGACCATAGTTAAAATATTTTAATTGTAAAACAAAGTTATGAAGTTAAAAGTTCATATAACTTTTTACGGTCAATTTTCCCATTTTTATTTAATGGAAAAAGCTGGATCGAACTCATCGAAGAAGGAATCATATAAACGGGAATTTTTGTTGCTAAATAGTCTCCAATTTCTTTAAAATCTCCGGTATAATTTTCCAAAAACAGGTGAAGTTGCGTTGTTCCGAGCTTGTTTTGTGTTGGGAGTGCGACGACATTCCCTATATTTGTAAAATTTCGCACGTGATATTCAATTTCTCCAAGTTCGACTCTAAATCCTTGTATTTTTACTTGAAAGTCAATTCTTCCAAGGTAAAAAAAATCACCATCCTTATCAATCGTCCCTAAGTCGCCTGTGCGATAAAAAATTTCCTCTCTCCCGTTCGTTGAAAGAGTGAAAAATGATTTATAATTCTTCTCATCATTTTTCCAATAACCGGGCGTTACCTGCGGACCACTTAAACAAAGTTCTCCTTTTTCATTTTGTGGGAGCGGGTCATTATGCTCATCAACAATAATGGCTTTCATATTGTCCATCTCTTTCCCGATTGCAACAACTCCGTTGAAAGATTTTGTTTTACCTTTTTCAGGGTCGAAGTCATAAACCATACAGAATACAGTTGCTTCGGTCGGTCCATACGCATTTATAACCTTTCCATTAGGTGTACATTTTAACCACTCCAACGCAATATCATAATATAAGGGTTCGCCACAGAATAATGTGTATTTCAATTTTGGGAACAGAATCTCTGAAAAAAAAGGTCGAAGATAAGAAATCGTTACCGGAACCATGCACGCAAAGGTTATTTGATGTTCTTCAAAGGTTGTATAGACACTAACATATTTTATCCCCCCTGATCGAATAGGATAAATACATGCGCCGATGACCAGCGGGGCGATATAACAAACAACAGAAAAATCGAAGGTTAAATCGAACATCTGAACGAATCGGTCGTTTTCATCAATAGTATATCCGAGCGCAAAAAAAGCATCTATGAAGGCAGTAAAATTTTTCTGCGAAATGGGAACTCCTTTAGGGACTCCAGTACTTCCTGATGTAAATAAGACATAGGCAGTATCATCTTCTTTTTCAGTGGGGCATGAATAATCAATTTCAACTTCAGGTAACTCAGAGGTTACAATTACTGCTAAATTGTTTGCTTCAACTAATGCTTTTACAAGATTATCAACCTTGCTGGTCAAAATTGTGGTTAATCCAGTTTGTTGAATTATAGAATTATTTCTCTCTATCGGGTTATCAGGGTTTATGGGAACATAACCAATTCCGGTGAAAAGGGAACCATAGATTGCAGCATAAGTATAAAAATCATTCGATTCAAAAGCGATTATCCCGACCAGCTTTTGGCCTCTAAGAGCTTCCATTTCTAAACGTTTTCTAATTTTTGAAACAGCAAAAGCTAACTGCTGATAAGTATAATAAGTGTTATCAATGCAGAAGGCGTTTCGTTTCGAGTGTTTTTGAAATGATTCGCTGATTTTTTTTAGCAACATTGTTTTTCTCTAGTAATATTTCATAAGATTTTTAATAAGACTCATACCGAACTCTTTCTAAAAAAACCTTGCAGATAGCTGCTATAAGCATTGCAACTTTTCCCGGTATTAAAGAATTCAAAAAAAATCGGTCAATTAAAGTAAAAGTCAGTTACTAACCTGCGCCTCTTGTAAGATTTTTGCAATTGCTTTTCTATCCACCTTCCCATTAACATTAAGCGGAAATAATTTTATGGTTGAAATACTCGCCGGAACCATGTACTGCGGCAATTTCACCTTAAGGTAATTTTCTAATTCATTTATGTTTCCGGAGTAATCTTCAATAAAAAGGTGAACTTGTTGGTTCCCGATTTTATTTGTATGCGCAATAGCAACAACTTGACTATGCTTTGCAAACTCGCGTGCATAATGCTCTATTTCACTTAACTCAACTCTGAAGCCTTGAATTTTAACCTGATTGTCAATCCTGCCGCTGAACATGAAATCCCCTTCATCATCCATGAAGGCAATGTCACCTGTGCGATAAAAAGTTTTAACACCCCCATCCATAAATAACGTAAAAAATGCTTCTTTATTCTTTTGAGGATTTTTCCAATATCCCGTGGTTAGTTGGCTGCCTGTTAAACATAATTCTCCTTTTTCGTTCTTAAGGAGCCGTTTGTTATTTTCATCCACAACAATGGCATCCATATTTAACATAGGTTTTCCAATGCAAACAATTCCGTTGATGCTTTTAATTTTTTTCTGTTCTTTACTTAAATCATAAGTTAAACAAAAAATGGTAGCTTCAGTAGGTCCATAAACATTTTGAATTAATGCATTCGGGACACATCGTTGCCATTCTCTAGAAATATCTTCGTAAAGAGCTTCGCCGCAAAATAAAGAGTATTTAACTTTTTCAAAATGAATTTCTTCAAAATATGGTCTCAAGTAAGCAAGAATAGACGGAACCATCAATGCGAAAGTAATTTCTTCTTCCTCCATAATATTGTAAATATGAGTGTATTTAATTCCCTCAAAAGGAACAGGGTAAACACATGCACCGATACAAAGGGGGGCAATGTAACACATTAAGGATAGATCAAAAGTTAAATCAAACATTTGAAGAAATTTGTCGGTTTCATCAATTTGATAACCAAGCGCAAAGAAAGCTTCAATGAATGAAAAAAGATTTTTTCTTGTTAAGGGAACTCCTTTGGGTACACCGGTACTTCCGGAGGTGAAGAGAATGTAAGCGTTTGTACTCTCAGAAATATTACTTGGTTCAAGATTAATTCCGGTTCCCGGTAATGTTTTTGCATAAACAACTTTAACGCCGGGTGCATTAGAGAGAACAGATATTTTGTCGCTTGATTGCGCTGAAAGTATCGTTTTAATCTCAGTCTGCTTTAATATGTCTAAATTTCGATCTAGAGGATTTTCCGGGTTTAGCGGAACAAAAGTTTTCCCTGCGAAGAGACAAGCATAAATTGAGCAGTATGTTTCAATATCGTTAGATTCGATAACTCCGATCAACTGTTCTGTTGCGCAAGGTTGTTGTTCTAGTATTGAACGTATTTTGGAAGTAATTTCCGCAAATATTTGGTAAGTAAAACTTACGCCATCAATAACAAATACTTTTCTTTCCGGAAATTTTTCAAAGGATGATTTTATCTTATCAAGCATACAACCTCAGAATTAAATAGAATTTTGGAATAAATATAGCATCAATAAATTTATTTTGAAAGAAAGATTTTTTAACAGGCACTTTCACAAAATTAGTCAATTCCAAACCATACACTGCCGCAATGCCGGGGAATAAACAATCAGACTTTTCTAATGTTTACAGAGCAAAAGGAATTCCGAGAATTAAAGTTCTGTTGGCAGTTGTAGTCCAGTTAATTGTGCCGCAAAATAAATAAATTTGTAAAGAGGATTAAATTTCAGCGAAGAAACCTGTAGAAATTGAAATAGATTGCACCGGTCAGAAATGCAACTTGAGATTACTAAGAGCAAAACAGAAGGAAAAAATGTCACATAATCATTCGCACAATAGGGAAGGCACTTCAGAGAAAAACCTGTTCATAACAATGACCATGAACTTTTTGATAACAATGGCAGAAAGCAGTGGATGTTTGATTTCGGGAGGCTTGTCGTTAATTTCCGATGCGCTGCATCACTCCAGCAATGGTATGCAATTATCATTATTTATTTCTCTATGCGGTTGAGTAAAAAACCGAAAACATTCAAATATACTTTTGGATTAAAACGAACTGAGATTATAGCGGCAATAATAAATGCAAGTATACTAATCATAAATAAATATGAAATCAATCATACCACATCACAGCTTGAGTGCGGGACATGCAAAGAGGTCGAATTAATCAAAAACGATATTATAAGCAACTGAATTCATCTATAAACATAATACCGTTAGAAGTCATTACATCTCAAAAAAAACTCCCAAAACACTGTATTGTGAGTTTTTTGATAATGTGATCAGTAACAGAAGATAGAAGGACAAGTTTGCAACCACTTACAACATAACATAACTGGCGGAGAGGCCGGGATTCGAACCCGGGGTACAGTTTTACCCGTACGGCGGTTTAGCAAACCGCTGGTTTCAGCCACTCACCCACCTCTCCGTAGAAACTGAGATTTTTAAGTTGAAAAATTAACGAATTTTCTTCAAACTTAAAACAGAAATTGAAGAATAGGCAGGTATTTTTTTATATTAGTCAATCAAGTCTAAATAAAATGTTTTTGAATTAATTTAACAATAGTGTCCGGTTGTTAAGATATTCAAGAGCTGTAAGTGTTTAATAAATAACACTTTACATGGATAAATGTACGCTATCGATTTGAAATGGGAAAAGCTTAATTTGCCGCTAAAATCCAACTTTAAGAAAAGAGCGACTAAAATGAACACAGGCAAAACAGTATTTTCACAATTGATCGATTATTTACCAATTCATGAATTTCATAAATGTGTCGATAGGTATAACGGTAATTATAAAGTACAGCCATTTAATTGCTGGGAAAAATTTCTCACAATGGCTTTTGCGCAACATACCTATTGTGAAAGTCTTCGAGATATAGAAACCTGTTTAAGAGCTATGCAAAATAAATTATACCATATGGGTATCAAAAACAAAATATCCAGAAGTACTCTTTCGGAAACCAATGAAAACAGACACTGGAGAATCAATCAGGATTTTGCTCAAGTCCTCATTACCATTGCAAGAGAGCTTTATAAGAACGATGAATTTATTTCTGAAATTAAATCAACTGCATATGCACTGGACGACACGACCATTGATTTGTGTTGATCTTTATTCCCATGGGCTCATTTTAGAAAACACAAGGGAGCAATAAAAATGCATACGCTCTTAGGCACTTAGAGAATCACTATTGCTAACATGTTAACGATAATTAAATATCGAATAATGGCCAAGCCGCCAGAGGCGAGCGAAGTGAATGCAGATTGTCTTACAACTTCATCATTCGAAATTCCTTGTTCGATATTCATTATTTGTTTTTCCCTTTAGCTTTTTTTCCAAGCAGCGTCTTGGGAAAAACGTAGACCTTAAAAACAATATACCTCGTATATAGCAAAGTACATGAAGTAAATATTCTTTATGAACTTCCATTTGAAACAGGAGCCTATTATGTTATGGACAGAGGTTACTTTGACGACTTTTCAATAATAATATGTTTATTTTGTCTCAGTATGCTTAAATTTGAATAGCCTCTCTAAAGAAGAGAAACATATTAATTCCAAAATTAACATCACTAATACTTTGAATCCCAATTTTGTCGAGTAAGACTTATTCTGTAATTTTAATTATAAAAAAAACAAAAATGATATGGCAAAATTTTCAGGTGTAAACTATTTTAATATTGATGATCTTCTTACAGAAAATGAACTGCTTGTTAGAGAAACAGTTCGGGCATTTGTTGATAATGAAGTTCTTCCTCAAATTGTAAAGTATAATAGAGACAGCGAATTTCCCCGATATCTTGTGCCAAAACTGGCAAAGTTGGGACTCTTAGGTCCAACATTGCCAGCAAAATATGGGTGTGCCGAAATGAATAATGTAGCTTACGGTTTAATTATGCAAGAACTCGAAAGGGGAGATAGCGCCATCAGAAGTTTTGCCTCCGTTTTAAGTGCATTAGTTATGTACCCTATTTTTACCTTTGGAAGTGAAGAACAAAAAGATTTTTGGCTCCCACTATTAGCAAAAGGAGAGAAAATTGGATGCTTTGGACTTACTGAGCCCGATTATGGATCAAATCCCGGAGGTATGGTTACAAAAGCTGAAAAAGTTGATGGAGGCTATCTTCTTAACGGCGCTAAAATGTGGATTACGAATGGAACAATTGCGGACGTGGCTATTATTTGGGCGAAATTAGATGGTGTTGTACATGGATTTTTAGTAGAAAAAGAGTTCAAAGGGTTCTCTGCTCCCGAAATGAAAGGGAAACTTTCTCTTCGCGCTTCCATAACGTCTGAATTGATATTGGACAATGTTTTTGTTCCTGGAAAAAACCTATTGCCCAAGGGATTTGGTTTGAAATCTCCTTTGATGTGTTTGAATCAGGCAAGATTCGGAATTGCATGGGGTGTCGTCGGTTCTATGATGGCTTGTTATGATTCTGCCTTGGAATATGCAAAAACTCGGAAACAATTTTCTAAACCGATTGCTTCTTATCAATTAATACAAATGAAGTTAGTGCAGATACTTTCAGAAATTACAAAAGCTCAATTATTAAATATTCAATTGGGTAGATTAAAAGATAACGGTAAATTAAGATTCCAGCATATTTCTTTGGCAAAAAGGAATAATTGTGAGGCAGCGCTAGAAATCGCTAGAAGCGCTCGCGAAATCTTGGGAGCAAATGGAATCTTGGATGAATACCCTGTAATGCGGCATGCTGCGAATTTAGAATCAGTTAAGACTTATGAAGGAACCCACGAGATGCATACATTAATTATTGGGGAAGATATAACTGGGTTTGCCGCTTTTGATAATTAATCTTATCTCAAGATATTTTCTCATTCAAGTAAAAAATGGAAACTAGAAATGAAACATCAAAAAGTTATTTATGAAGGATTAACGTTTGACGACGTTCTCCTGCAGCCGAGGAAATCTTCTGTACTACCTAGTCAAGTTGACATAAGAACAAAACTGACTCGAGAAATTTCGATAAGTATTCCTTTTATATCCGCTGCGATGGATACAGTGACCGAATCCAACATGGCAATCGCTCTAGCGCGGGAAGGAGGTCTTGGGATAATTCATAAGAATATGAGCATAGAAACGCAAGCCGAAGAAATTGACAGAGTCAAAAGATCGGAAAGCGGGATGATTAGAGACCCAGTGACTGTTAACCCCGATCAACCAATATTCGATGCGCTTGAATTAATGAAAAAATATAAGATTAGCGGTATCCCTGTAATTGATAGTACGAATACATTTGTTGGTATTTTAACAAACCGCGATTTAAGGTTTTCACCAAACCCAAAACTCAAAATCAAGGAATTAATGACAAAGGAGAGGCTAATTACTGCTCCAGTAGGAACCGATTTTGCAACCGCGGAAAAACTCCTTCAGCAATATAAAATTGAAAAACTTCCTGTTGTTGATAAAAATGGCAAACTTAAAGGTTTAATTACTTATAAAGATATTCTTAAAAAGAAGCAACATCCATTTGCAAGCAAGGATAATTTGGGACGACTTCAAGTAGGTGGAGCAGTTGGAGTTACCGGTGATACATTTGATCGAGTTGAAGCGTTAATCGCTGCATCGGTTGATGTTGTCGTTATTGACACTGCGCATGGACAATCAAAAGGAGTGCTTAATCTTGTGAAAGACTTTAAAAAGAAGTTTAAAGATACGCAGCTAATTGTTGGAAATATAGCAACATCTAGTGCTGCACTGGAATTATATTCTCTTGGAGTTGATGCTGTAAAAGTTGGCATAGGACCTGGTTCTATTTGTACAACTAGAGTAGTAACCGGAGTAGGTGTTCCGCAAATCAGTGCGATTATGGATGTTGCGAATGCATTAAAAGGAAAGAATTTACCAATAATCGCAGATGGGGGGATAAAATATACAGGCGACTCAGTAAAGGCGCTTGCAGCCGGAGCAGATACTGTTATGATCGGTAGTTTATTTGCCGGTGTTGAGGAAAGTCCTGGAGAGAAAATCCTTTTAGAAGGAAGAAGTTTTAAGTCATATCGTGGAATGGGTTCTCTTGGAGCAATGCAATTTGGAAGTAAGGAGAGGTATTTTCAAGATATGGAAGATGATATTAAAAAGTTAGTTCCTGAAGGTGTCGAAGGAAGAGTTCCCTACAAAGGCCAACTTTCTGATACCATTTTACAGTTTGTTGGAGGTTTACGAGCTGCGATGGGTTATTGCGGTGTAAAAAACATTAAAGAATTGAAAGAGAAGACCCATTTCATTAAAATGACCTCAGCTGGTTTTAGAGAAAGCCATGCTCATGATGTTATTATAACTAAAGAATCTCCGAATTATCACAGGTAATTTTTTCATCAATTATTTTGGTTAAAGAGCTCAAAATGTTCAAAGTACTAGTTATCGCATATTATTTTCCTCCAATGGGGTTAAGCGGCGTTCAAAGAATACTAAAGTTTGTAAAATATTTTCCTAAAAATAAGTGGATTCCAACGGTATTAACTTCTGGAGCAACTGGCTATTTTGCTCATGATCCCGAATTATTGAAGGAAATTGATGCAAATGTTTCTATAATTAGAGTTAATGGAAATGAATTAAATGCTAAGTTGAGTTCATTTGGGACATTAAAAATGCCAAGTGAAACTACCCGTAAGATCATTAATAGAATAAATCAATTTTTTAACATCCCGGATAACAAAGTTTCATGGACAAAGAAAGCTCTTATTGAGGCGAGAAAACTTTTATCTGATGAGCATTTCGATTTAATATTTGTAACAGCCCCTCCGTTTTCTGCTTTTCTTTTAGGAACTATTCTAAAAAAGGAATTTAAGATTCCACTTGCCATTGACTATAGAGATTTGTGGTATGGGTATCAATTTTCGAAATACCTAACTCCTTATCATGCGTATAAGCATAAAAAATTAGAATATGGAGTTTTGAAAGCCGCGGATAAAATATTTGTTACGAATAGGAGAATCAAAGAGAACCAATTGGAAAACTATAAGTTCCTTGATTCTAATGACATAGTTATTATTCCACATGGTTATGACCCACCAGATTTTGAAGCTGCTCCAATCATCAAAAAGAAAAACAATAAGATGATTTTAACCTATACCGGTTCATTTTATGAATTCATTACTCCAAAATATTTTTTAAAAGCTTTTGCACTTTTAAAAAAAGAAAGAAAAGATATTACTGACAATATCGAACTTCATTTTGTAGGCGCACAAACAAAAGAATTGAGAAAATTATCGGTTAAGTATGTATTAGAAGATAATGTGAAGGAATTTGGTTATCTAACTCATATTGAATCGGTTGCAAAAATTAAATCCAGTGATGTTCTATGGCTGATGGTTGGATATGGAAAAAATAGTGATACAATTTCAAGCGGGAAATTATTTGAATATTTTGGCGCTCGTAAACCAATCTTAGCTTGTTTACCTGAAGGGGCATTAAAATCATATGTCGTACAATATGGTGCTACTTATCTCTCTGATCCAGAAAATATTCAAAATATAAAAGAGAGTCTGATGAAGATTTATAGCGATTACCAACTTGGAAATTTACCAATTCCAGAAGAAGAGTTCATTGAAAAATTCAGGAGAGATTTTTTAACTGAACAATTGACAAAAGAACTACAATTTATGGTTAAAAATACTTTATGAAAGTTTTAATATTAGGGAATGGGGGGAGGGAACATGCATTAGCATTAAAGATTAACGAATCTCCACAATGCGACAAACTTTTTGTAGCCCCCGGGAATGGTGGAACTGCCTCAATAGCTAAGAATATCAGTCTTTCAGGAAATCAAGAACTTCTCAAATTTATAGAAAGGGAAGAAATCAAACTTGTTGTTGTTGGACCCGAAAAATATTTAGTTGACGGAACTGTCGATTATTTAAGAGAAAATGATATTCTTGTCTTTGGACCTAATCGAGAGGCAGCAAATATTGAAGGGGACAAGCTCTTCGCTAAAAAAATAATGTACGATAACAACGTTCCGACAGCAAAGTATTTTGAATTTTCTAATACTTCTTCTAAAGAGGACATTTATAATTGTTTGAAAAAACAGAAATATCCGATTGTAATAAAAGCAAATGGATTGGCAGCCGGAAAAGGTGTCACCATTTGTAAAAGTATTTACGATGCACTTGAGGCTGTCTTATTAAATTTTGAAGAAAAAGCTTTTGGTGATGCGGGGAGTAAAATTCTAATTGAGGAATTTCTTGAAGGGGAGGAGGCTTCACTTTTTGTTATTTCCGATGGTGAAGATTTTGTATGTCTTCCAGCCGCACAAGATCATAAAAGAATTGGAGATAATGATTTCGGAAAAAATACAGGTGGAATGGGAGCCTTCGCTCCAGCTGAAATTGTTACGGACGCGCTTTTAAAAGTTATTGAGGATTCAATAGTTAAACCTACACTTTACGGGATGAAGAAAATTGGAAAACCATTTACAGGGTGTCTATTTTGTGGACTAATGATAACTAAAGATGGTCCAAAAGTGATTGAATTCAATGCAAGATTTGGTGATCCGGAAACCCAAACCGTACTAAATGTAATTGTGGGTGATTTCCTTGAATTACTTTACTCGGCTGCAAAAGGGAAAATTAATAAAGAATCTGTGAAATATAATGGAGGTTCATCTGTCTGCGTTGTAACAGCTTCTAAAGGGTATCCGGATTCTTACGAATTGGGTTATGAAATATTTGGTTTAGAACATTTGAATGATTTACCAATTAAAGTTTATCATGCAGGAACAGAAAAAAAGGACGGTACTCTTAGAAGTTCTGGTGGTCGAGTGTTGGGTGTTACTTCACATGTAAAGGATAAGAATTTTGCAGAAGCCATTAGGGTTGCTTATCAAGGAGTTTCAAAAATACATTATGAAAATATCTATTTCAGAACTGACATAGGGCGTAGAGCGCTGAATTTATGATTTACTTTTAAGAAGTGTGATTTGAAAATGAGCTTCTCATGAATTATTTTTAATTGATATGCCATTTAAAAACTGTGAAAGTATAGCTTACGCATCTTTAGAAAAACAATTCTTATTTTAACCGGTAATGTAATTTTTAAAAAATTCTACTAGGGTATTTACTTCTTACCACTAAGTTGTATATTTGTGGTTATGGAATATCCAAGAGACCAAATGCAGTTTGATAAAAGTTTTTCAAGCGAAAATAATTGTGTTAAATACCTGATAGAAGTAA
>Ga0210027_1000405_pt1 | contig 44324 bp, 42 predicted proteins | sample CryGeymeta201510_FD_183978 | JGI IMG/M metagenome (GOLD analysis project Ga0210027, IMG submission 183978) | Groundwater microbial communities from Crystal Geyser aquifers in Utah, USA - Crystal Geyser metaG 2015-10 (SPAdes) (version 2) | ecosystem: Environmental > Aquatic > Deep subsurface >...
ATACTCGCGCGCCCTCGCTGGTCCCTTGTCCGCACTGGAAAGTCTTGCTCAGTCGGGCGTATGAATAACTACGCCGCTCCTTCGCAAAATTCCCATTGCAAACAATGGTCTGCGCGATTATGGGCGCAGCCCGGTATCCTTTAGGGCATCACGCGAATTCATGCAATATCCGGGCTAGGTTCAACTTTCTGGGATTCACGCACATCTGCGGACGCAGCCGGCGGGGGAACTTCCTGCTGATACGCCAGACGCGGCGCGACTGGATGCGGGCCAAGCTACGGGAACTGAAAACGGAGTTGAGGAAGCGGATGCATCAACCCATCCCTGTGGTCGGCCGATGGCTGGGGCAAGTGGTACGGGGCTTTCCAGTATCACGCTGTGCCGACCAACGGCCCCAGGCTGTCCGCATTCCGCTACTTCGTGGGGCGGCTGTGGTGGCGAACGCTGAGACGTCGCAGTCAACGCGATGGCTTCAGCGCGAAGCGACTCGCCCGTCTGGTGACTGACTGGCTGCCACCAGCTCGTATCTTTCACCCCTGGCCGGAAGCACGCTTTGCCGTCAATCATCAGGCGCCCTTGTCGTCCGGCAGGGTGGAAGTTCGGTAAGGCTCAGGTCAAGCGGACTCAAGGATCATGTAGCGTTGTAGGTTGGGCACACGGTGCTTTGCCCGACCTACTTCCCGCCAAAAAACAGATACGCCGCGAACACCGCCGCGACGAAGCCGCCGAGGTCCGCCATCAGGCCGCCGGCGACGGCATGGCGTACCCGCTTGATGCCGACTGAACCGAAATACACCGCCAAGACATAAAACGTCGTCTCAGTGCTGCCCTGGACGATGCTGGCCAGGCGCCCGGCGAAGGAATCGGCGCCGGAGACCCGCATGGTCTCCACCATCATCGCCCGCGCCCCGGAACCCGATAGGGGCTTCATCAGCATGGTCGGCAGGCCATCCACCCAGGCGGCGTCGTACCCCAGCGCCAGGACCCCGGCACGCACCGCCTCGACGAAAGCCGGCAGCGCCCCGCTGGCGCGCAGCATGGCGATGGCCACTAGCATGGCGACCAGATAGGGAATGATGGTCACGGCGGTGTTGAAACCCTCTTTCGCGCCCTCGATGAAGGCCTCGTAGGCATTCACTTTTTTCACCAGTGCGCCGACGAGGAAAATCATGATCAGCGCCAGCAGCAAAAAGTTACTCAACAGCGACGAATGCGCGGTCATCACGGCGGCCGGCAGGTGGCCGAAGTACCAGGCCAGGCCACCCACCACGGCGGCCACCCCCCCCATCCAGGCCAGCACCACGCCATCCAGGCAGATGCGTTGCACTGCCGCCACGAACAGGAAACCCGCCAGGGTTGAGCAATAGGTGGCCATCAGAATCGGGATGAACACGTCACTGGGGTCCACCGCGCCCATCTGCGCCCGGTAGGTGAAGATGGTCACCGGCAGCAGGGTCACGGACGAGGCGTTGAGCACCAGGAAGAGAATCTGCGCGTTGCTGGCGGTGTCCTTGTCCGGGTTCAGTTCGTGCAGTTCGCGCATGGCCTTGAGGCCGATGGGGGTGGCCGCGTTATCGAGGCCGAGAATGTTGGCTGCCATGTTCATGGTGACCGAGCCCAGCGCGGGATGCCCACGCGGCACCTCGGGAAACAAGCGCGCGAACAGGGGGGCCAGCCAGCGTCCCAGAAGCGCGAGAAACCCGGCCCGCTCACCGATTTTCATTACCCCCAGCCACAGGCACATCACGCCGGTCAGCCCCAGCGCCACCTCAAAAGCGGTCTTGGCGGCCTCGAAGGCGGCCTTCATTACCGCCGCGAAAATGTTCTGATCGCCGCCGAGAAACTGCAACACGGCGGCGACGAAGGCGGTAATAAAAAAGCCGATCCAGAGGACGTTCAGCATGGCAGGGCCATAGGCGCGGGAGAGGCCACATTATCCTGAATTCCTCAGTTGAACGCGCTCGAGTGTGCGCCTGCCGGGCAGGCTGCTTGCAAATCCTCAGTCGCGTTCGTCCAGCCACTTGCCGATGGCGGGCGGCACGGTCTTCTGGGCCTTGCCGCTGACGTAGATGCCGATGTGGCCGCCGGGGAAGGAGAGTTCCGTGTAGTCCTTGCTGCCGAGTTTGCCGCGCATGGCGCGGGAGGCGTCGGGCGGGACCAGGTGGTCCTGTTCGGCAAACACGTTGAGCACCGGCATGGTGACGCCCTTCAAGCTCACCGGCGCGCCGATTTCCAGACCGCCCTTCAACAGTTTGTTCTCTTGGTAGAAGTCCTTGATGAACTGGCGGAAGGCTTCGCCGGCCTGGTCGGGGCTGTCGAAAATCCACTTTTCCATGCGCAGGAAGTTCTTCAGGGCTTCCGGGTCATCCAGGGTGTCGATCAGGCCCAGGTATTTCTGGCCCATGAGCTGATAAGGCTTCAGGTTGAGGAAGGTCCAGTTGAGCATCTCGCCGGGAACATTGCCCAGGGTATCCACCACCAGATCGACGTCGATCTGTTGCACCCAGTGGGACAGCATGTTGTCCGGGGTCTGGAAGTCGACCGGGGTCACCATCGTCACCAGATTCTTCACTTTCTCCGGGTGCAGCGCCGAGTAACACAGGGAGAAGGTGCCGCCCTGGCAAATGCCGAGGAGGTTGATTTTGTCGATGTGGTGGCGTTCGCGGATCACGTCCACGCAACGGTCGAGGTAGCCGTTGATGTAGTCGTCCAGGGTGAGGTAGCGGTCGGCGCGATCCGGGTAGCCCCAATCCACCAGATAGACATCCTGGCCGGCGGCCATCAGCCCCTTCACGGTGGATCGATTTTCCTGGATGTCAGCCATGTAGGGCCGGTTCACCAGGGCGTAGACGATGAGCAGGGGTGTTTTGCTCTGCACCCTGCTTTTGCCACCCTCGGCGGGCGGGTTGAAGCGGAACAGAGTGAGCTTGTCCTCCTGATAGATCACGGTCTTGGGCGTGACGCCGCTGGAAATCTCTCCGACTTCCATGAGATTCCGCACACCGTGCGTGAGTTTCTGGCTGTAGGCCATGAGTTCCTGCATGACGGCATCCGGCCGCATGTCGAAGGGCATCATTTGGCATCTCCTACTTTCTTGCCACGGGGGGCGGTGCGGCGCTTGGCAGCGGCGGGGGCATCTTCCCGATCCAGCCCAGAGGCGATTGAAGACTGCTGTATCGTTTCAAGTTGTTGATGTATTTCTTTGATTTCCTTGCGTAAACGCTGGTTCTCCCGGCGTAATTCATGCTGCCGGCACTGGAGTGTGCTGATCTCGGCATGGGTGGGCATATGCATCGCCTCCAAGCCCTGATCAGCCATGCGCGCCATCTGCTGCTTGAGCGCCAGCAAGCTGTTGACCAAATTGCCGTAAAGCTTCTGGTATTCCTCGGTCATGACGAATTCGGTGTAGGCCGCTTCGCTCATTTCTACCCACTGGTCATATAGCTCCCGCAGACTGGAGACAGGTTTATCCCCATTGGCGCGACCCTGCAGCGATTCCTGGAACTTGCGCGCGGCTTCGGCACCCAGCTTGCCAAAGGCCATCTGGTAGGCCTGAGTGGCGGTGGCGTAATCCATCTGGCGTTGCGCCAGAATCTGGAACTGCTCCTGGGATTCGCGGGTATAGCCAACCGCCGGGATGGACAGGAAACGATTTACCTGATCACGCATGGCACCAGCCCCTTCCGGGTGGTAGGCCTGGGTGAAATCGCCGGGCATGGGCACGATGTTGGCGGCCAGACGCTGCCAGGTGTCCATCGGCAAGTCCCAGAAGGTGTTGACACCCTTGGCGGGGTTATTGGCGCCGGCCCTGTTTGGGAATGGACTGCTCCACATTTTCTGCATGTTCTCAAGCCAGCCGTTCACGGCCTCCATGCCGACGTCCTTCTTGCCGCCAGCCCCGGCCATGAATTGCTCGGCCAGCGTAAAGTAACCACGGCTGACGTCCATCAACTTGTCGAACACATCGCGCCCGGACGGTGGCGTCATCGGCGACACCGCCTGCCACCACTGATCAATGCCCTGGCCCCAGGGATTCTTCGGTGCTTCCGGCGCACCCCGCTCAGCCAGGTCTCCCCAGGCTTTCCAGTAACGCTGCTGCGATTCCAGCCAGCCATTCATCCAGGTTGTGTCCGCCACGCTCTCTCTCCTTCAGGAAGAACTGCATTTCGGCGGATTTTGTGCATTGCACAAAAACCTGTCAAGCGCCTATTTGATGAGCTCAATCCGCAGTTCTCCTGGCCTTAAATCGTTCAGCGTATGGCCGCCGACTGCAGCGCGAATCAGCCGCAGGGTCGGATAACCGGCCTTGGCAGTCATCCGCCGCACCTGCCGGTTCTTGCCCTCGGTGAGGATGATTTCGATCCAGGTCGTGGGGATGGCGAGGCGCTTGCGCACCGGTGGGTCACGCGGCCATAGCCGGTCTGGTTCGCCGATCACGCGTGCCTTTGCCGGGCGAGCGATGAAGTCGCCCAGATTCATCGCCTGGCGCAGGGGTTCCAGATCGATCTCGGTTGCCGCGCCTTCGACTTGCGCCCAGTAAGTCTTGGGCTGCTTGTGGCGGGGGTCGGCGAGCCAATGCTGAAGCGCGCCATCGTCGGTTAGAATCAGCAGGCCTTCGCTGTCCGCATCAAGCCGCCCGGCCGCATAGACCCCGGGGATGTCGATGAAGTCCTTCAAGCCGCGATGCCCCTCTTCCGGGGTGAATTGGCTGAGAACGCCATAGGGCTTGTTGAACAGGATAAGACGGGCCATCAGATTCTTTTTTTCAATCAGGAGTTAACGTGAGTAGCCCTATTCAGCCGCCCGCAGCGGGCACGAAGATCACCGTCAATGCCGATCTTTCCCTGAACGTGCCGCGGCGGCCGATTATCCCCTTCATTGAGGGCGATGGCACCGGCGTCGACATCACCCCGGCCATGCGCGCCGTGCTCGACGCGGCCGTGGCCCGCGCCTACGGCGGCGAGCGCAAGATCGAATGGATGGAAGTCTTTGCCGGCGAGAAGGCAACCCGGGTTTATGGTCCCGACAACTGGCTGCCCGATGAAACCGTGCAGGCCGTGCGCGATTATGTGGTTTCCATCAAGGGCCCACTGACCACGCCTATCTCCGGTGGCATGCGCTCGCTCAATGTCGCCCTGCGCCAGATGCTGGACCTGTATGTGTGCCTGCGCCCCGTGCGTTACTTCGAGGGCGTGCCTTCCCCGGTCAAGCACCCGGAACGGGTGGATATGGTGATCTTCCGCGAGAACACCGAGGACATCTACGCGGGCGTGGAATGGGAAGCCGGCACACCGGCGGTAAAGAAGCTCATCGAGTTCCTGCAGAAGGAAATGGGGGTCACGAAAATCCGCTTCCCGGAGTCGTCCGCCATCGGCATCAAGCCGGTGTCCGTGGAAGGCTCCGAGCGCCTGATCCGCCGCGCCATCCAGTACGCCATTGACAACAACCGCCGGTCGGTGACCCTGGTGCACAAGGGCAACATCATGAAGTTCACCGAGGGTGGCTTCAAAAAATGGGGCTATGAACTGGCGATACGTGAATTCGGCGGCGAACTAATCGACGGCGGCCCGTGGGTGAAACTGCCGAACGGCATCGTCATCAAGGACGTGATCGCCGACGCCTTCCTGCAACAGATCCTGCTGCGCCCGGAAGACTACGACGTCATCGCCACGCTCAACCTCAACGGCGACTATGTTTCCGACGCCCTCGCGGCGGAAGTGGGCGGCATCGGCATCGCGCCGGGCGCCAACCTGTCCGACACGGTCGCCATGTTCGAAGCCACCCACGGCACCGCGCCAAAATATGCCGGCCAGGATTACGTCAACCCCGGCTCCATCATTCTTTCCGGCGAAATGATGCTGCGCCACATGGGCTGGCTGGAAGCTGCGGATCTGATCGTCAAGGGGATGGATGGCGCGATTCGCGCCAAGAAAGTAACTTACGACTTCGCGAGATTGATGGAAGGCGCAACCCAGATTCCCTGTTCCGCCTTCGGCCAGGAAATCATTCGCTGGATGGATTGACCGCCTGCCGGGGTGGCTTGCCCACCCCCAGGTGATGCAACAAATCGATGAGTTCCTCTGCGATGGGGCCGAGTTCTTCTTTTTGTCTTTCCAGGCCGGACAAAATACTCGCGACCTCGGTGGAATTCCAATCACCGGGATCAGGTGTCCGGGGTGATGTAACTGATTTATGGGTGGGGACTTCTGGATTTTTCATCCTGGCCGCTCCTGCGCCAACGTCATGTTTTGACGTATAGCACAGGGGGCCAAAGGTAGCAGGCGGTAAAGGCTTGCCTGCCGAAAAAACCCGCTTAGAGCGGATTGATGTTCGAGGCCTGCTTACCCTTAGGACCTTCGGTGACATCGAAGGAAACCTTCTGGCCTTCCTTCAGGCTTTTGAAACCGTTGCCCGCAATAGCGGAAAAGTGGGCGAACAGATCATCGCCACCACCATCGGGGGTAATGAAGCCGAAGCCTTTCGAGTCGTTGAACCATTTAACAATACCAGTGGCCATGAAACCGCTCCTAAACAAAAAACGAATTAACCCGTCTGATCAAGCAAGCCAAGCTGACTCGATACAAACGGCTGGCTTTTTACCTGCGGAATACGCATTGCGTCAATCTTTTTGCAAGAAAACATTGGCTTGAAAAAAAACTTCCCGCCGCCACTGTCCTTTTGTTGTGGCTTCCCGCTTCTATCAATGGCAGTCCGGCATCAGGAAGAAAACGAATTGGCGGTCGACAACAGGGTCGCGCCGCCCCCCCCTCTATATAAGGTTTTGCTTCTAAACGACGATTACACCCCAATGGAATTTGTCGTAAAAGTGCTGGAAGGCATTTTCTTTCTCAGCCGTGAACAAGCCACGCGGGTCATGCTCAAAGTGCATAATCAAGGCGTCGGTGTGGCGGGGGTATACCCCCGCGACGTGGCTGAAACCAAGGTGCATCAGGTTATGGAATATGCGCAGAGCCAGCAGCATCCCCTGCAATGCGTCATGGAGGAAGATCGATGATCGCCCAGGAGTTGGAAGTCAGTTTGCACATGGCCTTCATGGAGGCCCGCCAGAAACGGCATGAGTTCATCACCGTCGAGCATCTGTTATTGGCGATGCTGGACAATCCCTCCGCCGCCGAAGTGCTGCGTGCCTGCGCCGCGAACGTGGAAGACCTACGTAAAAAATTGACAGATTTCGTCGAACGCCACACCCCCCGCGTTCCCGGCGAAGCCGAAGTGGACACCCAGCCGACCCTGGGCTTCCAGCGCGTGATCCAGCGCGCCATCCTGCATGTGCAGTCTTCCGGCAAGAAGGAAGTCACCGGCGCCAATGTGCTGGTCGCGATCTTCGGCGAGAAGGATTCGCATGGCCTGCACTTCCTCACCCAGCAAGGCCTCACCCGACTAGATGTGGTCAACTTTATTTCCCACGGCATCGCCAAAACACCGCAGGAAGCTACTCCAGGCGGGCGTACCGAAGCGGCCGGAGAACAACAGGAGAACGATGCCGGAGCCGCCACCCCACTCGATTCCTTCACCGTCAACCTCAACGCCCAGGCCCAGGCCGGCAAGATCGACCCGCTGATCGGCCGCGGCATGGAAGTCGAGCGGGTGATTCAGACCCTATGCCGGCGACGCAAGAACAATCCCTTGCTGGTGGGCGAGGCCGGCGTTGGCAAGACCGCCATCGCCGAGGGCCTGGCGCGCCGCATCATCGAAGGCAACGTGCCAGATATCCTCCAGGAAGCCACCGTTTTCGCCCTGGATATCGGCGCCCTGCTGGCCGGAACCAAGTATCGCGGCGACTTCGAACAGCGGCTCAAGGCGGTCATCAAGCAACTCATCGACACGCCTCACTCCATCCTGTTCATCGACGAAATCCACACCGTTATCGGCGCTGGCGCCGCTTCTGGCGGTACGCTGGATGCCTCCAATCTATTGAAGCCGCCGCTTTCCGCCGGCCAACTGCGCTGCATCGGCGCCACCACCTACAATGAGTTCCGCGGCGTGTTCGAGAAAGATCACGCCCTGTCACGGCGCTTCCAGAAGATCGACGTGAAGGAACCCAGTGTGGAAGAGACCGTAGCCATCCTGCGCGGCCTGAAATCGCGCTTCGAGGCGCATCACGGCGTCAAGTACACACTAGGCGCGTTATCCACCGCGGCGGAACTATCCGCCCGCTACATCAACGACCGCCACCTGCCGGACAAAGCGATCGACGTGATTGACGAGGCGGGCGCCGCGCAGCGCATCCAGCCCAAATCGAAGCAAAAAAAAATCATCACGCCCAGGGAAATCGAGGACATCGTCGCCAAGATTGCGCGCGTTCCGGCCAAGAGTGTGGCCAGCGATGAGCGCAATGCCCTGAAAAACCTGGACCGCGACCTGAAAGCCGTGGTGTTTGGCCAGGACAAGGCCATCGAGGCACTGGCCTCAGCGATCAAGATGACCCGTTCCGGCCTTGGCAGCCCACAAAAACCAATAGGTTCCTTCCTGTTCTCCGGCCCCACCGGGGTCGGCAAAACCGAAGTGGCGCGGCAACTGGCCTATGTGCTGGGGGTGGAACTGATCCGCTTCGACATGTCGGAATACATGGAACGCCACGCGGTCTCCCGCCTGATTGGTGCGCCCCCCGGCTATGTCGGTTTCGAACAGGGCGGCCTGCTCACTGAGGCCATAACCAAAACCCCCTATGCGGTACTGCTGCTAGACGAAATCGAGAAGGCGCACGCGGACATCTACAATGTGCTGCTTCAAGTCATGGACCACGGCACGCTAACTGACAACAACGGCCGCAAAGCGGACTTCCGCAACGTGGTGATCATCATGACCACCAACGCCGGCGCCGAAGCCATGAACAAGACCGGCATCGGTTTCACCCTGCCCAGCAAAAAGGGCGATGAGATGGCCGACATCAAGCGCCTGTTCACCCCGGAATTCCGCAACCGCCTGGACGCCACCATTTCCTTCGCGGCGCTGGATGAGGCCGTCATCCTGCGCGTGGTGGACAAATTTCTCATGCAACTGGAAGAACAACTGCACGCCAAGAAAGTGGAAGCGCACTTCTCCGATGCCCTGCGCCAGTGGCTGGCCAAGAAGGGCTTCGACCCGCTCATGGGCGCGCGCCCCATGTCGCGGCTGATTCAGGACACGCTACGCCGCGCGCTAGCCGATGAACTCCTGTTTGGCCGCCTCGCGAATGGTGGCGAAGTGAGCGTGGATGTCGATGAGTCGGGCAACATCCAACTGCGCTTCGAGGAAGCGCTGGAACCCGCCTGAGACGCTTTTTTCGCGCCCACTCAACCTTGCCCCGCGGCGGCAAATAGCGCGAAGAAATTGTGGCTGCTGGCCGCCGCCACTTCTTCCAGGGCGACCCCTTTCAGGGCCGCGATCTCCTCCGCCACATGGCGCACATAAGCCGGTTCGTTGCGCTTGCCGCGATGTGGCACCGGCGCGAGATAAGGAGAGTCTGTCTCGATCAGCAAGCGCTCCAGCGGCACCCGGCGTGCCACCTCCTTCAAGTCCTTGGCGCTCTTGAAGGTGACGATGCCGGAAAAAGAGATGTAGAAACCCATCGCCAGCGCCGCTTCGGCCACTGCCCAGTTTTCCGTGAAACAGTGCATCACCCCGCCAGTGGCGGCGGCACCCTCCTCCGCCATAATCGCCAGGGTGTCCGCGGCGGCGTTGCGAGTATGGATAATCAAGGGCTTGCCGGCGGCACAAGCGGCACGGATATGGGTGCGGAATCGCGCACGTTGCCAGTCCACCTCTTCACGTTGCAGGCGATAGTAATCCAGCCCGGTTTCACCGATGGCGACCACGCGCGGATGAGCCGACAGACCAACCAGTTCTTCCACGCTGGGCTCACGGCCTTGGTCATGATCGGGATGCACGCCCACCGAGGCAAACAGGTTCTCATGCGCCTTAGCCAGCGCCAGTACACGAGGAAAATTTTCCAGATTGACCGAGACGCAAAGGGCATGGCTCACCTGCGCGGCCCGCATATTCGCGAGCACGGGTACTACGCCCTCGCTGAAGTCGGGGAAATCAATATGGCAATGGGAGTCTATGAACATGGTGGTAGCGAGTGGCGCGGGGCTTTCGGCTCGCCACTCGCTCACATGGTGTGCGTGTGGCGCGTGGATTTCATGGCATTACCGAGGATGCCCTCGATCTTGCCACGAACGGTGTTAGAACCTTCGTTGTCATCGAATTGCACACCAATGCCCTGCTGGCGGTTGCCCTGGGCGCCAGCCGGCGTGATCCAGACCACCTTGCCGGATATCGGCATCTTGTTGAGATCCTCGATCAGAGCCAGCAGCATGTAGACCTGATCCCCCATCTGGTAGGGCCGGTTGGTCGGAATGAACAGGCCACCGCGCTTCACGAACGGCAGGTAGGCCGCATAGAGCGCGGTACGCTCCTTGATGGTCAAGGAGAGCATGCCAGCACGACCGCTGGTAGCTTGCTTTGGACTCTCGCTCACGCACTGGCTCCCGCAATTTCGCTGTATCGAATAAGCCAGGATTCTAGCAACAACTGCGCATTCAACGGATGCCGCAACCAGCGCCCAGCCTGGGCCAATTCGCGTTGGAACGCGAGCAGTTCGACGAGGCCGCTGGCGGCGGCAATGCGGGCGATGGTGTCGCTCCTGGACGGGAAGTAATGCGTCTGTCCGGCGAGGCGCTGCGCTAGCAGGTCATGCAGCCAGCGGGTCAACCAACCCCAGGCCTCGGCAAGCACCGGCTGGAAGGCCTGGGCGGCCTGGCAGGCATCGAGCTGGCGCGGCTGCGCCAGCAGATCGAGGAAAGCCTCACGCCGCGCCGCGCGTTCCGGCTCGGCATAACCCAGTGCCGCCAGCGGAGCACCACCCGCTTCCGCGAGCGGGGACGCAGGCTCGGGCAATCCCGCCGCGCGCAGCCAGGCGAGCGCGGTTTCCCGTTCCGGCAGGGGAACAGCCACCTTGCGGCAGCGCGAAATGACCGTCGCCAGCAAGCGCCTGGGCTGGTGCGAGACCAGCAACAGCAGCACGCGCGCGGGCGGCTCCTCCAGGGTCTTGAGCAGGGCATTGGCAGCGGCCGGGTTCATAAACTCCGCCGGGTGAATTAGCGCCACCCGCCAACCCCCGCGATGCGCAGTGAGGTTGAGGAAATCAGTGATTTCCCGAATTGCCTCGACTTTAATGATGCGGCCGCCTTTCTTGGGCGCTTTCTTGGCCGGCACAGCGTCGCCTTCCTCAGCTTCGGTCTCCACCGGCTCCACCCGGCGGAAGTCGGGATGGTTGCCCTGATCGAACCAGTTGCAGGCATCACAGACGCCACAAGCCCCATCCGCCCTCGGCTGTTGGCATAAGGCCCAGCGCGCCAACTCGCGAGCGAGGTCGAGCTTGCCCACGCCCGCCGGCCCATGCAGTAGCAGTGCATGCGGCAGATGCGCCGGGTTAGCGGTGAGTTGCCGAAACAGGCTGGCGTTCCAGGGGTGGATCAAGCGAAAGGCTCCAGAATGCCGGCCAACTGGATACGCACCCGTTCCAGCGTGCGGCTGCCATCGATCACGCGAATCCGCTCGCGATGTGCCGCGGCGCGGCGCAGATAAGCGGCACGCACACGGGCATGAAACTCGCCCTGCTCGCGTTCGAAACGGTCGGGCTCGCGTGCATTGGCCAGGCGTGCCGCCGCAATCTCGGTGGGCACGTCAAATAATAAAGTGAGGTCGGGTTGCAGATCACCCAGAACCCAGTTTTCCAGGACTTCCAGGCGCGCCTCAGGCAAGCCCCGCCCACCGCACTGGTAGGCGAAACTGGCATCGGTGAAGCGGTCTGAAATCAGAACCTCGCCCGCCGCCAGGGCTGGACGGATAACCTGTTCGATATGTTCGCGGCGGGCGGCAAACATCACCAGGGCTTCGGTATCCGGGTGCATGGCTTGGTGCAGGACAATTTCGCGCAAGCGCTCGCCCAGCGGTGTGCCACCCGGTTCCCGGGTCTGGCGCACCACGCGGCCGCGCGCGCGGAACCAGTCCGCCAGCCACTCCAGATGGCTGCTCTTGCCGGCGCCGTCGACGCCTTCCAGGGTGACGAACAGGCCTGGCACCATCAACGCCCCTTCTGGTAACGATTAACCGCGCGATTGTGCGCGTCAAGGCTGTCGGAAAAGGCGTGGTGGCCATTGCCCTTGGCAACGAAATAGAGGGCGCGGCTTTTCTCCGGGTTCACGGCCGCGCGTAAAGCAGCCACACCCGGTAGCGCGATCGGGGTGGGTGGCAGGCCGGCACGGGTATAGGTGTTGTAAGGGGTGTCAGTGAGCAGATCATCGCGGCGCAGATTGCCGTCGAAGTGCTCACCCAGGCCGTAGATGACGCTGGGATCCGTCTGCAGCCGCATGCCGATCTTCATGCGATTGAGGAATACGGCGGCGATGAGCGGGCGCTCTTCCGGCGCACCGGTTTCCTTTTCGATGATGGAAGCCATCGTCAGCGCCTCATCCGGTGTGTGATAGGGCAAATTTGGCGCACGAGTGGCCCAGGCGGCATCCAGGTGCCGACGCATGGCGTCGTAGGCGCGCCGGTAGAGTGCCAGGTCGGAACTACCCAGGTCGAAGAAATAGGTATCCGGGAAGAAGCGGCCTTCCGGATGCGGCGTATACGCGCCAATGGACTTAAGCAGTTGTGTGGTGTCCATGCCTGCGCTGTCGTGGCGCAGGCCGGGGTGGGCGTCAAGGGCGCGGCGCATCTCGGCAAACGACCACCCCTCAGGCACGGTCATCTTCCCCAGTACCGTCTCGCCCTCGGTGATCTTGCGCAGCAGGTCGAGGGGTGTGATGGGCGCATTCAAGGCATAACTGCCGGCCTTGATTTCCGCCGCCACCCCTTTAATCCGCGCCAACAGGACAAAAGCCCAGGGGTGCTGGAGCACCCCCGCCTGCGCCATATCGCGCGCGGCGACTTTGAGGGCACTTCCCCGTTCCACCGAGAAGGCCACGGGATAGTCCATACGACCACCCTGCATGGGCGTACCGGCATACCAGGCCAACCCGCCAATGACGAATAGCGCAACCAGAAACAGCGGGGAGAGCAGACGAAAAGCGCGTTTACGCATCGAGCAGAAATTTGAGCCGCGGGCTGACGACGGGCTCGGGCCAGGTGCGCTCGGCCAAGCAAGCTACACGGCGGAGACCGATGAGGCTGTTGGTCAACATGATTTCTTCCGCGGCCAGCACGTCATCCCTGTCAAGTTCACATTGCTCGACACGATAACCGGCTGTGGCGGCACGTGCCAGCAAACGAGCTCGTGTCACTCCGGCCACACCGCAACGATCCAGACGTGGTGTGCGCAGACACCCGCCCTGCCAGAGGAAAACATTGCTCATGACCCCGGAGATGACTCGGCCAGCTTCGTCACGCAACAGACCCTCGTGAGTATCCGGGTCACTCCATTCGGCACGGGCCATGACATTTTCCAGACGATTGAGATGTTTGATGCCGGCCAGACGCGGTTGCGCGCCCAAACGCAGGTCACAGATGCGCACGTTGAGGCCTGCGCTGGGCCAGGCATCGCTCATAAGCGGAGTCGGGTCGTAAATCAGAATACGGGTCGGCGAGGCGGCTTTGGGTGGGTGATAGCCGCGCGCCGCGCTACCCCGTGTCAACAGCAGTTTGAGCACCCCCCCGGAAAGCCGACCAGCCAGATTCGCCAGATCGGCCCGCCAGGCCGATGCTTCAGGCCAGGCCATGGCCAAATGTGAGGCATCGGTGGCAAGTTTGGCTAGTTGCTCATCCCACCAGCGCGGCTTGCCATTGTCCACGCGTAGGGTGCGAAACACACCATCGCCATATTGCAGGCCGCGATCAAGCGGATCAAGCGCCGCCCCTTCGAGACCATTGACCAGGCAGATTGGGGTCATGGCTGTGCAAGCCGCGCCACTCGCCGGCGAGACGCCGGCGCTACGCTCAAACCTTGCCGAAGATGATGGTGCCGTTGGTACCGCCAAAACCGAAGGAGTTGGATATGGCCACGTTCACTTTGGCCGCGCGCGCCGTGTTGGGCACGTAATCGAGATCGCAGGCTTCATCCGGCTCGTTGAGGTTGATGGTCGGCGGAACCCTCTGATTGGCGACGGCCAGAGCGGAAAACACCGCTTCGACCCCTCCCGCCGCACCCAGCAGGTGGCCGGTCATGGACTTGCTCGAACTGACCATCACGCGGCGGGCATGTGCGCCGAGAGCCAGCTTCATCGCCTTGGTTTCCGCCAAGTCACCCAGCGGCGTGGAGGTGCCGTGGGCGTTGATGTAATCAACCTGGTCGGGGTTGATGCCGGCATTCTTGAATGCATTATTCATGCAGCGCGCCGCCCCCGAACCATCCTCGGCTGGCGCGGTCATGTGGTTGGCATCCGCGCTCTTGCCATAACCGATCAACTCGCAATAGATGCGCGCGCCACGTGCCTTGGCATGTTCGTACTCTTCCAGTACCAGCACGCCGGCCCCCTCGCCCAAGATGAAGCCATCACGGCCTTTGTCCCAGGGGCGGCTGGCCGTAGTGGGGTCGTCATTGCGGGTGGAGAGTGCACGCGCGGCCGCGAAGCCCCCGACAGCGAGTGGACAAATACAGGATTCGGCACCGCCGGCAATCATCACATCGGCATCGCCATATTCGATCATGCGACCGGCTTCGCCGACGGAGTGGGTGCCGGTTGAGCAGGCCGTGACCATCGCCACGTTGGGGCCTTGCAGGCCGTACATAATGGAGAGGTGGCCGGAAATCATGTTGATGATGGTGCCCGGAATGAAGAAGGGGGAAATCTTGCGCGGGCCATTTTCCAGGTAAGTCTTGTGCGTCGCCTCGATCATCGGCAGACCGCCAATACCGGAGCCGATGTTGACGCCGATACGCTCGCGATTGGCATCAGTCACTTCCAGGCCGCTGTCCTTGAAAGCGTCGATTGCGGCCGCCAGGCCATAATGGATGAAAGTATCCATGCGACGGGCGTCCTTGGGTGCCAAATACTTGCCCAAATCGAAATTCTTGACCTCACCGGCAATCTGAACTGAAAAAGCGGAAGCATCGAAACGGGTAATGCGGGCAATACCGGAATGGCCTGCCACAAGATTGCCCCAGGCTTCATCCACATTGTTGCCTACCGGCGAAACGATACCAAGACCGGTGACCACGACTCTGCGCCTAGACACTTGCGAACTCCTCAAGGCATTGGGGATATTGGGAGGAACCGACAAAAACTCGCATTTGCACGGATTCCATAAAAGGAAGGAAACAGGCACTCCCACCTGTTCCTGAATGGACCACCGTACTGCGAATTACTTGTTGTGCGCGTTGACGTAATCAACCGCCTGTTGAACCGTAGTGATTTTCTCAGCGTCTTCATCGGGAATTTCACATTCGAATTCCTCTTCCAGGGCCATCACCAGCTCAACTGTGTCGAGAGAATCGGCGCCCAAGTCGTCGACAAAGGAAGATTCCAACTTTACATCGGCTTCATTCGCGCCTAGCTGCTCGGCGACGATTTTCTTGACACGCTCTTCGATATCACTCATCAACAACTCCCTACGGGTAGCAAAAAACGGGGCGATTTTAGCAAAAACCCCCGGTAAAAAAGCAGACAAAACCGCTTGCTCACAAAGAAAGCGTGCGGTTCAGTCCATGTACATGCCGCCATTGACGTGCAGAGTAGCACCCGTTACATAGCCAGCGCCCGCGGAGGCAAGGTAAGCCACCGCACGAGCAACATCTTCCGGGACGCCCAACTTACCAGCGGGAATGCGCTCCAGCAACTTCTGGCGCGCGGCGTCGGGCAGGGAACGGGTCATGTCGGTGTCGATAAACCCTGGGGCGACGCAGTTTACCGTAATGCCACGACTTCCGACTTCCTGGGCAAGCGATTTGGAGAAGCCGATCATGCCGGCCTTGGCGGCGGCATAGTTGGTCTGACCGGCATTGCCAGAGACGCCGACCACCGAGGCGATGCCAACGATGCGACCGTAGCGAGCTTTCATCATGGGGCGTAGCACGGCACGGGAGAGGCGGAATACCGAGGTCAGGTTGGTTTCCAGGATGGAGTCCCACTCCTCATCCTTCATGCGCATCAACAAGTTATCGTGGGTAATGCCCGCGTTATTCACGAGGATGTCGATGTGGCCATGCCGGCCGAGGATGCCGTCGATGGCGGCATCGACCTGGGCGGTATCGGTGACGTTGAGCATAAGTCCCTCACCACGCAGGCCGGCCTTGGTCAGGATTTCACCGATCGCGGCGGCGCCGGATTCGCTGGTGGCGGTGCCGATCGCAAAGGCGCCGAGACGACCGAGTTCATGCAGGATGGCCTGGCCGATACCCCGCGAGGCGCCAGTCACCAGAGCAATCTTTCCTTCCATCTATCTCTCCTACGCTTGAGTCTTTTCCAGCACAGCCGCAAGCGAAGCCGCGTCGGTGATCGCCAGGGTCGGCACGCTTTCCAGAGTGCGCTTGTTGAGGCCAGCCAGCACCTTGCCGGGGCCGCATTCGGCGATCAGTTGGATACCCTCGTCGCGCAGGGCAAACAAAGTTTCCACCCAGCGCACCGGGCTGAACAATTGTCGCGCCAGGGCATCGCGTATCTCATCAGCCGTGGCGTGGGCGGCAACATCGGCATTGTGCAGAACCGGCACGCTCGGCACCCGCACTTCAATCACGGCCAACGCCACTCGCAACTTCTCGGCGGCGGGTTTCATAAGGGCGCAATGCGCGGGCACGGAAACGGGCAGGAGCAACACACGTTTAGCGCCTTTCTCCTTGGCCAGTAACATGCCGCGCTCGACGGCGGCCTTGTTGCCGGCGATCACCACCTGGCCAGGTGAATTGAAATTGACCGCTTCCAGCACCTCGCCCCGCGCCGCCTCGGCACATACCGCGCGTACGCCATCATCATCGAGGCCGAGTACCGCGGCCATCGCACCGATGCCTTCCGGCACGGCGGATTGCATGGCTTCCGCGCGTAAACGCACCAGGCGGATGGCATCGGCGAAATCAAGGGCGCCGGCACAGGACAGTGCGGTGTATTCGCCCAGGCTATGGCCGGCCATGAAGGTGGGTGCCAAGCCACCACGCGCCAGCCAGAGGCGGTAAACCGCCACCCCGGCTGCCAGCATGGCCGGCTGGGTAGTCACGGTTTGATTAAGCGCATCGGCCGGGCCATGGGCCACCCGGTCCCAAAGGTCGAATCCGAGTGCGCTTGACGCCTCGTCAAAGGTGTCGCGAATCACCGGCGCAACGCCATGGGTTGGCAAATAAGCCGCCATCATGCCAACTGCTTGCGAACCCTGCCCAGGGAAAACGAATGCGAACTTCATGGAGTCTCCTTGTAGGGCAGAATTCATCCCGCCCTACATTCTCACCAACACCGAGCCCCAGGTAAAACCGCCCCCGAAGGCTTCCATCAGCACCAATTCACCAGGTTTTATCTTGCCCTCGCGCACCGCGGTATCCAGAGCAATCGGCACAGAAGCGGCGGAGGTATTGCCATGGCGATCCACGGTCACCACCACCTTGTCCATGCTCATGCCCAACTTCTTGGCGGTGGCCTGGATGATGCGGATGTTGGCCTGGTGTGGCACCAGCCAGTCGATGTCGCTTTTGGCCAGGCCATTAGCCACCAGGGTTTCGTCGACGATGGCATCCAGCATCTTGACCGCCATCTTGAATACGGCATTACCGGACATGCGCATGTAGCACTCGCCCTTCTTTTTCAAGGAAACGCCGCCATCAACATAAAGCAGGTCTTCATAACGCCCATCGGCATGAAGATGGGTATTGATGATGCCAGGTTGGTCAGAGGCTTGAAGAACCACGGCACCGGCGCCGTCGCCCCAGAGGATGCAGTTGCCGCGATCGTTCCAGTCGGTAATGCGCGAGAGCGTCTCGGCACCCACCACCAGAGCGGTTTTTACCTGCCCGGAACGAATGAAAGTATCGGCCACCGACACCGCGTAGATAAAACCACTGCACACCGCCTGTAGATCAAAGGCGGGACAGCCACTGATAATGCCGAGTTTGGCCTGTAGCTTGCAGGCAGTACTAGGGAAAACACGGTCCGGTGTGGTGGTAGCAACGATAATCAGGCCGATCTCGGCGGCGTCGATGCCGGCCGCTTCAATCGCGCGCAGGGATGCCTTCTCAGCCAGATCGCTGGTGAATTCACCTTCCGCGGCGATATGGCGTTCGCGAATACCCGTGCGTTCGAGTATCCACTCGCTGGTGGTTTCCACTCGCTGCTCCAACTCGGCGTTGGTCAAAACATAGGCCGGCAAATAGCTACCGGTCCCGATGATGCGAGCATGGCTCACCCCGGAACTCCTTCGACTGATTTGCCATTATGGGCACCAACCTGGTCGGCGATGCGGCGCAACAGGCCACCACGCACTTCTTCCACCGCCTTGAGGATGGCCTGTTCGAAGGCGAATACATCCGCCGAACCGTGGCTCTTGATGATGACGCCATTCAAACCCAGCAGGCTGGCACCATTGTATCGGCGCGGATCCATCTTGCGCTTGAAGGCGCGAATTACCGGCAAGGCGATGATACCGGCCAGCCGTGTGAGAAGATTTTTTCTGAACTCCCGGCGCAAAACCTCGGCAATAAGCTTGGCCAGGCCTTCGGAGGACTTCAGAGCCACATTGCCGACAAATCCATCGCACACCACCACGTCAACCGTGCCCTTGTAGATATCATTGCCTTCCACATTGCCATAGAAGTTGAGCCCGCTGGATTTGAGCATTTCACCGGCCCGCTTCGCCACTTCGTTGCCCTTGATGTCTTCCTCACCAATATTGAGTAGACCGATACTTGGCCTTTCCTTGTGCTCAATGGCCGCGCAGAGGGCCGAGCCCATGATGCCGAACTGGAGCAGATGCTCGGCCGTGCAATCGACATTGGCGCCAAGGTCAAGCATGTAGGTGCATCCAGTGTAGGAAGGCAGGGTGGAGGCGATAGCGGGACGGTCGATGCCGGGTAGTGTTTTCAGGACAAAACGGGAAACTGCCATAAGCGCACCGGTATTTCCGGCCGAGACACCCGCATCCGCCTCACCGCGCTTGACCAGATCAGCGGTTACGCGCATCGAGGAATCTTTCTTGCTGCGCAGTGCGACAGAGAGGGGATCATCCATCTTCACCACTTCGGATGCATGGCGGACACGCAAGCGCGTGCTCGCCTGTGCGCGGCGCAATTTCAATTCCGCATTGATGATGTCTTCCAAGCCGACCAGGACAAAATTGACATCCTCCTCGCGCTGCAGAACGCTCAACGCCGCCTTGACGGTGACATGGGGGCCGTGATCGCCCCCCATGGCGTCAATGGCAATCGTGATTTCGCGCATATGCGGTCACCCGCGCCCGCCACGGGATAGAACTCATCAATCGGGACGGATCGGCTCGCGGGCAAACTCAGCTATTCTCACCTTTGCTGTTGACCACCTTGCGGCCACGATAGTAACCGTTGGGGCTGATATGGTGGCGCAGATGTATTTCGCCGGTGGTGGATTCCACGGCTGTGCCGGGGGCGATCAGAAAGTCATGGGCGCGGTGCATACCACGCTTGGACGGGGATTTCTTGTTTTGTTGAACAGCCATCAGTTTGCTCCTTGGGCAATTTCAGTCTGCTGGCAGGCACCCTCTTCATGACGAGGCGCCACCGGCAGGCTCAGTAAAAGTTCGTCTTCAACCAGCATCCGCACATCCATATGCGCTTCTGCCACGATCACATCCATAAGGGGATCGTGGCTTTCCCAGCGCTCCAGTTCCGCAGCATTGTGGGCCAGGAAAATCACCCCCTCGGAGTGCAGCGGATGCACATAAGGTTTGAGACATCGCTGGCAGATCAGAGTCGGATCCGCTTCGACCAACAGGCGCAAAGCGGGACGGCCTCGCACCAGCGCGCCTGCCAGGCGATAAGTCACCACACCTTGATCCCCTGCCAGTTCATCCCGCAAACGGCCCACTTCCGCCAGGGCAAATTCGCCCGCCAAGCAACCAGCCTCTCGAGTGAAGCGGATGGGATCCATCACAGTCTGTGCAGACATAAGCTGATAATGATATTGTGCACTGCTTTCAATGTCAAAAACATCTCCAGCGTGATACGCAAGATACTCATCGCCAACCGGGGTGAAATCGCGGTTCGCATCGTGCGCGCGTGCAAGGAGCTGGGCATCAAATCGGTCGCTATTTACTCCGATGCCGATCGCAGCGCCCTGCATGTAAAAAAAGCGGACGAGGCTTACAACATCGGTTCCGATCCCGTAGTGGGTTATCTCAATGCCCACAATATCGTGAACCTGGCTGTGGCATCGGGCTGCGACGCGCTGCATCCCGGCTATGGTTTCCTCTCGGAGAATCCAGTCCTGGCCGAAGTCTGCGCCCGGCGCGGCATCAAATTCATCGGGCCCTCACCCAAGGTCATTCGCCAGATGGGCGACAAGATCCAGGCTCGGTTGGCCATGATCAAGGCAGGAATTCCGGTCGTCCCCGGTTCCGACCACAATCTGGAAAGCGTCGAAGAAGCTCGCGATCTGGCCAACGGCATTGGCTATCCGGTCATGCTCAAGGCGACCAATGGCGGTGGTGGCCGCGGCATCCGGCGTTGCGATTCGGAAGCCGATCTGATGAAAAACTATGAGCGAGTGGTGTCGGAAGCCAGCAAGGCATTCGGTAAGCCAGAAGTGTTCATCGAGAAATGCGTGGTCAATCCGAAGCACATCGAGGTCCAGGTCATCGGCGATTCCCAAGGCAACACCGTGCATCTTTATGAGCGCGACTGTTCCATCCAACGACGCAACCAGAAGCTGATCGAGATCGCCCCTTCGCCGCAACTTTCCGAGGCGCAACGTGAATACATCGGCAAGCTGGCGGTACGCGCTGCCAAGGCGGTCGGTTACGAGAATGCCGGCACGGTGGAATTCCTGCTCGATTCCGACAACCAGTTCTACTTCATGGAGATGAACACCCGTCTCCAGGTAGAACACACGGTCACGGAAACCATCACCGGCATCGACATCGTCCAGGAACAGATCCGCATCACCAGCGGTGAACCGCTGCAATACAAGCAGGAAGACATTCGCCATCGCGGCTTCGCCATGGAATTTCGCATCAACGCGGAAGATCCACAGAACAGCTTCCTGCCCAGTTTCGGCCGTATCTCCCGCTACTACGCGCCGGGCGGCCCAGGTGTGCGCACCGATGCGGCGATTTACTCCGGCTATGTCATTCCCCCTTATTACGACTCGATGTGCGCCAAGATCACGGTCTGGGCGCTGAGCTGGGAAAATGCCATCGCGCGTGGTCTGCGCACCCTCGACGACATGGTCGTATATGGCGTGAAGACCACCATTCCCTACTACAAGGAAATCCTCAAGGACGCGGAATTCCGCAGTGGGCGCTTCAACACCGGTTTCGTGGAAGCCCACCCGGAACTCCTGAACTACGTGGTCCGGCGCCCTCCGGAGCTGACCGCCGCAGCCATTTCAGCGGCCATCGCCGCGCACCTTGGCATGTAAGAGACTTAAGGGCCTGTCCATGAATAACTCGAACATTCTGGCCGCACTGGTGGGCGCGCTGCCGCGTTGTCGGTCGCTTGCTTGGGATGGCCAAGCGGCGCGCCCGACGCTTTGCATCGCATCCCGACAGCACACCCATAATCCTAGAAAGCTCAGTTGACCGCTCCTTGGCCCTCGCGAGGCCGCATGTACGCAGAGGTTAGAGCCTTCGATAACGGTCACCCGTTGGGTGAGCCCGCTACGCGCCCGATTGCACGGTTTTCGGGCTGCCTGGCGGCGTTGCTCCTCCTTGCGGGGCCTGCCCCGCCGCGTCGTCGCGCCTTGCCAGGCAGCCCGAAAACCGCACACTCGGACGCGTCCAACTGAGCTTTCTAGGATAATCGCCCAAGTTATCCATGAACAGGCCCTGAACCATGGCAAAAATACTCATTTCCGATCTCGTCCTGCGTGACGGCCACCAGTCCCTCATCGCCACCCGCATGCGTACCGACGATATGCTGCCGATCTGCGGCAAACTCGACCGTGTCGGCTTCTGGTCCCTGGAAGCCTGGGGCGGCGCCACCTTCGACGCCTGCGTGCGCTTCCTCAAGGAAGACCCGTGGGAACGCCTGAAGAAACTGCGCCGCGCCCTACCCAATACCCAGATCAACATGTTGCTGCGTGGTCAGAACCTACTTGGCTACCGGCACTATGCCGATGATGTGGTACGCGCTTTTGTGCGGAAATCCGCCGACAACGGCGTCGATGTATTTCGCGTGTTCGACGCCATGAACGACACCCGCAACATGCGCGTGTCCATCGACGCTGTGAAAAAAACCGGTAAACATGCCCAGGGCGCGATTTCCTACACCGTCAGCCCGGTGCATGACATTGCCTACTTCGTCGCCATGGCGCGCACCCTGGCGGAGATGGGTGTCGACTCCATTGCCATCAAGGACATGGCCGGCCTGCTCACCCCCTATGCCGCCTACAACCTGGTAAAAGCGGTCAAGGACGCAACTAACCTGCCGGTCAACACGCACAGCCACGCCACCGCCGGCCTCTCGACGATGGTGCACCTGAAGGCCGTGGAAGCCGGCGCCGACATCATCGACTGTTGCAACTCCGCGTTCTCTGAAGGCGCCAGCCACGCGACCACGGAAAGCCTGGTCGCCGCGCTTGCCGGCACGCAATATGACACCGGCTTGAGCCTGTCCCTGTTGCAGGAAATCGCCGCCTACTTCCGCGAAGTGCGCAAGAAATACTGGCAGTACGAAATGGATTCACACCTGGTCGACACTCGCATCCTGACCTCCCAGGTGCCGGGCGGCATGATCTCCAACCTGTCCAACCAATTGAAGGAACAGGGCGCGCTCAACCGCATGGACGACGTCATGGCGGAAATCCCACGGGTGCGCGAAGACCTTGGCTTCCCCCCCCTGGTCACACCCACCTCGCAGATTGTCGGCACCCAGGCCGTGCTCAACGTACTTACCGGTGGCCGCTACAAATCGGTCACCAACGAAGTAAAGAGCTACCTACTCGGCCGCTATGGCGCCGCGCCAGGCAAAGTTAACGAAGAAGTGAAGAAGATGGCCGTGGGCAACCAGGAAGTCATCACCTGCCGTCCCGCCGACCTCATCCCCGAAGAGCTCGACAAGCTCCGTCTCGAAGCAGAAGGCCTGAGCAAGTCCGACGAGGATGTACTGACCTACGCCATGTTCCCCGACCTGGCCCGCACCTTCCTGCAGGAACGCGCCGCCGGCACCCTGGCCCCGGAACCGCTACTTCCCCGGGAAGCGCGCGAAGCCGCTACCTGCCCATCCTTTTTCGCGCCCAGCGAGTTCAACGTCACCTTGCACGGCGAGACCTACCACATCCGCATCAGCGGCACCGGCAACGCTGGCGAGGGGGTACGCCCGTTCTTCGTCCATGTGGACGGCGTCTCCGAAGAAGTACGGGTGGAAACGCTTGACGAAATCGAAGTCAGCCCGGCGGGTGGAGCCCGCGCCGGCGCCAGTAAAAAGCCGGCGGCTGGCGGCTCCAAGGCGCGCCCGCGCCCGACCCATGCCGGCCACATAACCACCGCCATGCCCGGCACCATCGTCGATGTGCTGATGAAAATCGGCCAGAAGGTCAGTGCCGGCGACGGTGTCCTGGTCATCGAAGCGATGAAGATGGAAAACGAGATTCAGTCCCCTGTCACCGGTACGGTCGTTGGCATCCATGTCACCAAGGGAGACGCGGTAACGCCGGATCAGGTACTGGTGGAAATCCAGCCGGAATAACTTCAGGGGCAAGGTACAAGGGACCCCCAGCTTTTTCTTGCCCCTTGCCCCTTGCCCCTTGCCCCTTGAAACTCGTTCTCGCCTCCACCTCCCCGTATCGCCGCGAGCTTCTGGCGCGCCTGGGTGTGCCGTTCGAAGTCGCCGCCCCGGAAGTCGACGAAACGCCGCTGTCCGGTGAATCGCCGGATGAGACTGCGCAACGACTTTCGCTGCTGAAAGCGCGGGCGGTGGCCGAGAAATTTCCCGATGCGCTCATCATCGGTTCCGACCAGGTGGCTCTGCTGGAAGGCGTGCAACTGGGCAAGCCTGGCACCCACGAGAAGGCCATCGCACAACTGAAGTCGATGCGCGGCAAAGCGCTGGAATTCCACACCGCGCTGACCCTGCTCAATGCGCGTAGCGGTTCGGTGCAGACCGCCAACGTGCCGGTGCGGCTGGTGATGCGCGAATACACGGACGCCCAGATCGAGAACTACCTCTTGCGCGACCAGCCCTACAATTGCTGTGGCAGCGCCAGGAGCGAATCACTGGGCATCGCACTGATCGCCCGCTTCGAGACGGAAGATCCCAATGCCCTGATCGGCTTGCCATTGATCAAACTCACCGAGATGCTGGCCAACGAAGGGATGGACGTGCTGGCTTAGGGTCCGGAAACGAATAACTCGTGCTTACTTGCAGAAGTCTGCGTTAGCACCGAGAGCTGTTGATGGCGGCGAGGGTGTGCCCTCACGACATGAGGTTGGCGCATCAATCGATGCATCACTTTGCCGCCGATGCCGACTGGAGCGATGACACCTTGCTGGCGACGGTCGCGGGGCTGATCTTGCCGTCTTTGGCCGCCAGATCAGAGGCCATTACATGGATCGTTGACGACACCGGTTTTCCCAAGAAAGGCACCCATTCGGTTGGCGTGGCACGGCAATGCTGTGGACAAGTGGGCAAGACCGGTAACTGCCGCGTCGCGGTCAGTTTGTCGCTGGGGACGGCGGCTGGCAGCCTGCCTTTGAGTTACCGCCTGTATCTGCCGCGCGAGTGGACCGGCGACGCCGCACGCCGCCGTGCGGCGGGTGTGCCGGAGGCGACCGTGTTTGCGACCAAGAACGAGATTGCCCGGGCGCAAATCGAAGCCGCACTGCAAGCGGGGATTCCATGTGGAACCGTGTTGGGTGACGCGGCGTATGGCGACGACACGGCCTTGCGCGACTGGTTGACCGAGCAGGAACTGGTCTACGCGCTGGGCGTGCGTACCGGCACCACCGTTTGGTGGGGAGAACACCAGCCGGTCGCGCTACCTGTCATCGGCCGTCGAGGTAAAATCCAAAACCATCTCACGCGTGATGAAAATCATCAGCCGATTTCAGTGCTGGCGTTAGCCCGGTCGCTTAGCCCCCAGCGCTTTCGCACCCTCATCTGGCGTCAAGGGACATCCGAACCGCTGCGTTCGCGTTTTGCCAGGGTGCGTGTGCGCGCCACCCACCGCGATGTTCCTCGTGAGGAAGAATGGCTGGCCATCGAATGGCCGAAAGGCGAAGCGGAACCGAGCCGCTACTGGCTATCGACGCATCCGAAAGAGATGCCCTTCGCGGCGCTGGTCGAATCCATCAAGGCGCGTTGGCGTATCGAACGCGATTACCAGGAACTCAAACAGGAATTCGGCCTGGGCCATTACGAAGGGCGTAACTGGCGCGGATTTCATCACCATGCGAGCCTGTGCATTGCGGCGTATGGCTTTTTGATGCGTGAACGACTGTCCGGGGCAAACACCGGCCGATTCACGGAACCTGCCCTACCCGAAGGTTTCCGCCCGCGCGGGGCCACGACCGATGCAACGCCATGTCCCGAATTCAATCCCTACATTGCGCTTCCGCCTCGCAGCCGCTATCGCAAGAGGCTTGCGCCAATGTCCATGCTGCGGACAGCCAGCAAATCAGGTTATGAATATTTAATAACACAGTAGAACTAGCGGCCTGTCGGATCAGCCCTCCTGCTCCTTCAACTTGCGCCATAGCGTCGAGGGGTCGATGCCCAACTGCCGTGAGGCCTGGGTGCGGTTGCCGCCGCAGCGGTCTAGAACATGGCGCAGCCAGAAGTCTTCCACGGCTTCCAATGTCGCCTCAGTCGGCCAGGGAATCGCGGTGAAACTCGCCGGCACGGGACGTAGGTCGGCGGGCAGGTCGGCCGGCGCCAGGATTTCGCCGCCGGCCAGCACCAAGGCGCGCTGAATCGCGCCTTCCAGTTCGCGCACATTGCCCGGCCAGTCGTACTGCACCAGGCGTTCCAGCGTTTCCGGCGCGAGGCCGTGCACGTTGGGGTTGAGGGCACGGCCGTGGCGGGCGAGAAAATATTCGGACAGCACCGGGATATCCTCGCGCCGGGCACGCAGCGGTGGCACCGGGATGGGGAAGATGTTGACGCGGAAATACAGGTCCTGGCGGAAACGGCCGGCGGCGACTTCATCTTTCAGCGGCCGGTTGGCGGCGAGGATCAGGCGCACATCCACCTCAATAGGCTTGACCCCGCCCAGGCGCATCAAGCGCCGGTCCTGGATGAATTGCAGCAGCCGGGTCTGCGCGTCCAGGCTGGTGCTGTTGATCTCATCCAGGAACAGGGTGCCGCCGTGGGCCAGTTCGAGCAGGCCGGGCTTCCTCGCTATGGCGCCGGAGAAGGCGCCCTTCTCGAAGCCGAACAGTTCTGATTCCAGTAGCGTGGCGGGCAGCGCGCCGCAGTTGAGGTTGAGGAAGGCGCCATCGCGGCGGTTGGATAAGCCGTGGATGTGCGCGGCGACGACACCCTTGCCGGCGCCGGTCTCGCCTTCCAGCAACACTGGCAGTTCCTTATCGGCGACCTGGGCGGCCAGTTGCAGGCACTGTTTCATCGCCGGTGCGCGGCTGTGCATCAGCGGCGGCGCGGTGTGCGTGGCGAGCTGGGCGGTGAGCTGGTCGATGCGGCGGCGCTGCGCCAGGTTTTCGCGCAAGCGCTTAAAGGTCAGCCTTAGCGCATCCAGTTCCAGCGGCTTGAACAGCACGTCCATGACGCCGAGATGGAAAGCTTCGACCGCGTTGTGGGCAGTGGCGTAGCCAGTGGCGAGGATGACCGGCATGGCGGCGTCCACTTCGCGCGCGGCGGCGATCAGGGCGAGGCCGTCGGCGCCTGGCAATCGGAGATCGGTGAACAGGGCATCCGGCGGACTGCCGCGCAACTCAGCCAGGGCGGCATCGCCGTCAGACACGACGACGACGTCGCAACCTGCTTCGGCGGCGATGCGGGCGAGCAATTTGGCCTGAACGGCGTCGTCCTCGGCGATGAGCAGGGTGAAGATCATGAGGGTAATCCTTGGCGGTAGTCCCGGCTTCCAGCCGGCTGTTTCAAAGACGCCGGCTGGAAGCCGGCGCTACAAAAATGCCCGGTCTACACCATCTCGCCCAGGGGCGGAAAAGCCAGGTGGAAACGGCAGCCCGCGCCCCCCTCGACATAACTCAACTCCGCCCCATTTCCCGCGCCAGGCGCTGGCTGATGGCCAGGCCCAGGCCGGTGCCCTGGCCGGCGGGTTTGGTGGTGATGAAAGGTTCGAACAGGCGAGCGCGCACGGTTTCGGGCAGGCCGGGGCCGTCGTCGCTCATCGTCAGGCCGTCCGCGATGGCCAGTCGCACTTCCCGCGCCCCGGCCTGCACCGCGTTGAACACCAGGTTGAACAGGATCTGCTCTACCCGCGTGGCGTCGGTGCGCACCATCAATGGCTCGCGGGTTTCGAGCACGATGGCGCAGCCCTGCTTGCGCGCCAGAGGAGTGACCAGGCGGGTGAAAGCGGCGGCCAGGGCGGCCAGGTCGACGACTTGCAGACTGGGCGCGGGGGCGCGCGCGGCGGTGAGCATGTCGCGCACGATCTGGCCGGCGCGGCGGGCCTGGGCCTCGATGGTTTGCAGCGACTCGCGCAGTTCGCCCTCGCCAGTCAACGGCAGGGCGCTTTGCGCATAGCCCAAAATGTCGGATAGCGGCGTATTCAGTTCATGCGCCACCTCGCCGGCGATCTGGCCGATGCTGGCCAGGCGTTGCTCGGAGCACAGACGGCGGAGGGCTTCGTTGCGGCTCTGTGCGGCTTCCTCGGCATCGCGCAGATGCTGGTCGATACGACCGCGCAGGCCGCCGATGGCGGCGGCGAGCTCGGCTACCTCGGCGGGCAGGCCGGCGGACACCGGGATGGACGCGCGTTCCGGATCGGCCTGTTCGATCAAGGCCGCGACCGGCGCCACCAGGCGATTAAGCAGCACGCGGCGCAAGGCCCAGAAAGTCATGGCGGCGAACAGCGCCAGCCCCAGCGCCATGGCCCCCGCCAGGTTCCAGGCGGCGCGGCTGGCCGGACGTGGATCGTATTGGGCCAGCACCTGGCCGATGACTCCATCGGCTGCGCGTAGGGGGACGCGCAACGGTTCCTGCTCGGCCAGGCGCCGCCCGGTGCTGCCCAGCACCTGGCCGTCGGTGCACTGAATTTCCGCCCAGGCCAGCAGCCTGTCGGACTTTGGAATCGTCGGCTGCAAATCGACCGCAGCGGTCCATTTTTCACCGGCTTTTTGCTCCATAGCCGGGCTATGCGGCGGCAAATCCGGCAAAAACTGGCCTCGCCGGGGCCGTTTCTCGCTATCGACGACCAAAGTGCGACAGGCTGCGAGCACGCGGACATAGGGCGTGGGGCCGAGGTAGGCGTAGTCGGCGCGGCCCGTGGCGATCGTCTCGATCTGCTCATCGTAGCTGTGCGCAATGCGCAGCCTGAGTGGCCGTCCGATAACGTCGCCCAGGTAGCGGGTGAGTGGACGGAAGCGGGCATAGAGGCGGCTGGGGATGTCGTAGGGATGCACCACAAACACGGCCGGTGCGGACGCTGCGCGCGCCAGCAGCGGCGTCAAGCCGAGCGCGGCCAGAAAGGCGCGGCGGTTCATGGCTTCGCCTCGTTCACCGACAGCCCCAGCTTCTTCATCTTTTCCCACAGATTCTTGCGGCTGATACCCAGGGCGGTGGCAGTGTGGCCGAGGTGGCCGGCGCATTCGTCCAGGGCCTTGGCGATGTAGCGGCGCTCGCTTTGCGATACGAAATCGGCCAGGGACGAGGTGGGCGCGGATTTTTTGCCAACCGCCTCATTGCCAACCGCCTCATTGCCAACCGCCTCGTTGCCGACCACCTCGTTGCCGACCACCTCCTCGCCGAATAGCGCCGCGACCCCAATCGAAGCGCCGTTGGCGAGGATCGCGCCTCGTTCCACCGCGTGCTTGAGCTCTCGTACATTGCCTGGCCAGTCATGGGTGAGCAGGGTCTGTTCGGCCTCTTCAGAAAGACGCTTGTCCGGCGCGGCTTCGAGCAGGAAGCGGCGGGCCAGCCAGAGGATGTCCTCGCGCCGCTGGCGCAGCGGCGGGATGTGAATCTGAATCACGTTGAGGCGGTAATACAGGTCTTCGCGGAAAAGATTCTGCGTCACCCGCTTCTTCAAATCCTGATGCGTGGCGGAAATCAGGCGCAAATCCACCGCGATGGATTTCTCGCCGCCAACGCGAGTCACCCGCCGCTCCTGGATCACACGCAGCAGCTTGACCTGCATGGAAAAAGGCATGTCGCCGATTTCATCGAGGAACAAGGTACCGCCGTCGGCCTGTTCGAACACGCCTTTGCGGGTGCGCACCGCGCCAGTGAAGGCGCCGCGCTCGTGGCCGAACAGTTCCGCTTCCAGCAGCCCTTCCGGGAAGGCGCCGCAGTTTACTGCGATGAAGGGCGCGCCCTCCCCCTCCGGCGCCAGACAATGAAAGGCGCGCGCCACCATTTCCTTGCCGACGCCGGACTCGCCGGTGATCAGCACGGTGCGTGCCTTGGCCGCCAGTTGCGGCAGTTGCGCCTCGATCCGACGCAGCGCCGGGGAGATACCTAACCCGGCATCCTGCACCGCGGGCGCGGGGGGTGTGGCCTGGGCGTAAAGCTTGAGCTTGTCGATCAGCGCATCCAGGTCAAACGGCTTGGTCAGGTAATCCGCCGCGCCCAGCTTGAGCAGGGCCACCGCCTGGTCCACCGCGCCATAGCCAGTGATGAATAACCACGGCGGCAGCACCGGGTAGCTCGCCGCCGACTCGCGGAACAGCGCATCGCCGCCCATGTCCGGCAATCGCATGTCGGACAGCACCACGCCGAAACCGCCGCGCGCCAGCCAGCGTTGGCCTTCCGCGCCGGTTTGCGCCCAGCGCGCATGAAAGCCTTCCAGCTCGAACCGCTCCATCAGCGATTCGCCCATGATCGGGTCGTCCTCGATCAAGAGGATGTTGAGGTCAGGTTTCATGTGAGGTATCCAGTGGCAGGCTGACGCTGAAACGGGTATGGCCGGGCACGCTGTCCACGGCGAGCTCGCCGTGGAGCTGCTCGACCAGTTGATAAGTGACCCAGAGCCCCAGGCCGTGCACCTCGCCCTCGCCGAAATAGGGCTCGAACAGATGTTGCCGGCGCCGTTCCGGAATCTCCGCACCCGCGTTGCTCACGGTAAGCCGGAGGCGCCCATCGGCCACCGCGAGGGCGCAACTCAGCGCGACGCCCGCCGGGCTGGCCCGCACCGCGTTGAGCAGCAGATTGAGCAGAATCTGGCGAATCTGCACCGAAGGCAGCGGCAGAACTTCAGCGATGCGGTTGTCCCAATCCAGGCGCAGGTGCTTGGCCTGCGCATCGGCGGCGATCAGGGTACGCACGTCTTCCAGGTCGTCCGGGGTCAGCGCGCGCGACTCCAGCTTGGCCTCGACCAACAAGGCGGATACGGTATCGCGGATCTGCACCAGGCCGCGCTCGATCAAGGCCAGCGTCTTTTCCGCATGCGGGTCCGCGCTGCCGCGTCGGCGGTAATTGCTGATCGCATTCAACATGCCGCCCAGCGGGTTATTGATCTCGTGCGCAATGCCGGCCGACAAGCGCCCGACTGCGGCGAGGCGGTCGCTTTGCGCGAGATGTTTTTCCAGCGCCTGCGCCGCAACCAGCTCTTCCACCATGTTCTGGAAACGTTCGGCCAACTGGCCGATCTCGTCGCGCCCGCGCGGAAACTGGCAGTGAACTGCATCCGGCAGTTCGCGGCCCACCCGCGTGAGGCATTCCGCCAGATGTGACAACGGCTCGGCCAGGCGCTTTCCCGCCAGCCAGCCCAGCGGCAACAACAGCGCCAGCGCGGCTAACGCGGCGGTGAGCGTGCCGGCGGCGACATCGAAAAAGCGGGGTGCGAGCAACGACTGGTCATAACGTTGCACCAACTGGCCCAGTACGGTGCCATCCTCGGCCAGCACCGGCATGCGCAGGTATAAATATCGCCCGTCACCGCCTTCCTGCACGGCTTGCACCTTGCCCGGCCGCAGCATCGCCGCCACAGCCGGGTCGCCGACGGCCTGGGAAAAATCGTCCAGCACCGCGAACTGTCTGGGCTCGGACGCGGCGAACACCTGGCCGCGCGCATCCAGCAGGATCAGCGCCCGCCCGGCATCGCCCGAACGTTCCAGCGGCGTGAGCAGGATTTCATAGGCCTGCCAGACGTCGTCGTGGAGCAAGGCCGGGCGCAGCGTCCGCGCCAGCGTCTTGCCCAGCACCTGGCTGTGCTGGATGAAACTGAGATGCGCCTGGGTGTAACCCTGCCAGACCAGCGCCCCCGCCACTACCGCCGCCGTAGCCACGATCACCAGGCTCATGGCCAGCGGCGTCTTGTGGCGGTAACTCAGGTTGGCGAGCATGTCATGTGCCCAGATAGCGCCAGTTGGCTTCGATACCCGCGAACAGCGTGGCATCCCCTGGCGCGAAACCATCCAGATTCAGGCGCGCCAGCAAAGCCCGGCCCGGCGGCGTATGGGACATTCGCAGCAAGGCATGGCGCAATGTTTCGCCCACATCCGTTCCGCGGCGGGCGACGATGGGCGGAAAACCGTAAGTGGGAGAGCGCCAGGCCACCCGGGTGGCGCCGGTCAGTTCCGGATGCAGGCGCGCCAGGCTGTCCCAGATATAGCCATCCACCGAACCGCCCTGGGCCAGCCCCGCCGCCACCGCCTCGATCACCTTGCGATGGCCCCAGGTGTAGAAACTCTTTTTGAAGAAGCGGCTGGCATCCTCGCCGGCCCGCTTCAGTTCCACCTGCGGCACCAGCCAGCCGGAGTTGGAATCCGGGTCGGAAAAGGCGAACACCTTGCCGCGCAAATCCAGGATGGAACGGGTCGCGCGCTCGCCCGCCGGCACGATCAGATAAGCCCGATACAGCGGTTGCCCGGCGTAAACCGGCACCGCCACCAGGTCGAGCTGATCCTTCATGCGCACATACGGATAACCGCACAGCCAGGCGCAATCCAGCTTCGCGCCCGCCAGCATGACCAGAATTTCCCGATAACTGCCGCGCTGCACGAAGCGCACCGGCCGCCGCAACAGCGTCTCCAGATAAACCCGCCAGCGCGCCAGAAACGCCGCCTGCTCATCCAGGATCACCGGCGTGGTGCCGAACAGCAGCGGCGGCTGATCTGCTCCCGCCCGCGCCGGCATCACGGCGGCGCCCAAACTGGCGACGGCGGATTTAAGCAATATGCGGCGAGCGGGATTCAAGCGAACCTCCAGGCGGGAATGCCGGCATGTTACCGGTCGGTAATGGGGTGGGGTCAAGACCAGGGAAAAGTATTACCAGATGGTAATAACGGGGGTCCTCTCCGCCCCATGAGCCCGACTTTTCGGCAAGAATGCGACACTCTGCCCGTATTCGCCCGATTGCCCCTTTATCCCAAGCCCATGCCGCCATGCCCGAAATCGTCTTCAAAGGTAAAGAGTACGTTTACAACCACCATCTGACGGTGCCCTACCGGCCGCTGCTGGCGCATCCGGACAAGGGCATCGGCCCGGCCGACCTGGCCGGCAACCTGATCATCCACGGCGACAACCTGCACGCGCTGAAAAGCCTGCTGCCGCGTTATGCCGGCGCGGTGGACCTGATCTTCATCGACCCGCCCTACAACACCGGCAACGAAGGCTGGTGCTACAGCGACGGCGTCAACAGCCCGATCATGAAGGCGTGGCTGTCCAGCAACCCGGTGGACGCCGAGGACATGCTGCGCCACGACAAGTGGCTGTGCATGATGTGGCCGCGACTGGTGCTGCTGCGCGAGTTGCTGAGCGAACACGGCTCGCTGTGGATGACGCTGGACGACAACGAAGTGCATCGGGCAAGGATGGTGCTGGATGAGATTTTTGGGGAGGAGGCTTATGTCGGCACGTTGATTTGGCAGAAGAAATACAGCACCAAGAGCGACACCCGTTTTTTCTCGGAATCGCATGAATACCTGCTGGTCTACGCCAAGGACATCGAACAAGTACGAATCAACGGTCTGGCCCGCACGGAAGATCAGGATGCCGCCTACAAAAACCCGGACAACGACCCGCGAGGCGACTGGGCATCCGACAATTTGCTGCGCACTGAAGCCCGTGACTACGCAATTTTCCGATCAAGGGGCCGGCCAGCGAGGAGTTTTTACCCCCCGCTGGGAGTAGTTGGCGATACAACCGCGACAAAATCGATGAACTGCTGGCCGACAACCGTATCTGGTTTGGTGTGGACGGAACCGCCCGACCCAGACTGAAACGCTTTCTGACCGAAGTACAGAAATCAGTTCCCGCGCAAACCATTTGGGGATACGGCGAGGTCAATCACAGCGACGGGGCAAAGAAACAGTTGGCTGAGATTTTTGGTGGGAAAGAAGCCCCATTCGCCACACCAAAGCCAGTGGAATTGTTGGATCGGGTTGTCGGCATTGCTACCGCATCTGACGCCCTCATCCTCGACTCCTTCGCCGGCTCCGGCACCACCGCCCACGCCGTGCTGAAGGCCAATGCCCGCGACAACGGCAGCCGCCGCTTCATCCTGGTGGAAGGCGAGGACTATGCCGACCGCCTCACCGCCGAACGGGTGCGCCGCGCCATCAAGGGCTATGCCTGGCTGGGTACGCAGCGCGAGACATTGCTGGAAGAGAAGATCACCTTCACCCAGCTCAAGAAGGCCGAGGAATGGTTGAAGAAGGTGGAAGCCATCAAGGCGCGCGAGGGCTTCGCGGAGGGCGATCTGGCCGATCAGGGCACGGTGGCGCGCAAACGCTACGACAGGATCGAAGTGAAGATCGACGACGGCGTGTTGCGGGTGGAAGGCGTGAAACGCGTCTCGCAAATGGTGGACGGCCTGGGCGGCGAGTTCGCCTACTGCACCTTCAGACTTCCTGATCCCACGCGCATTGGCAATGGCACTGTAGGGCGGAAAAGCGGCTTTATCGCGCCTTCCGCCGTATGTGGTCGGCAAATGGCGGAAGGCGCCGGCAAACAACCGCCGACTTTTCCGCCCTACGCGGGTTACCTGGGAACGCTCGTGCTTCATGCCATTCATGTTTCCGGAAAGCACGGCCATAACCCGGCCGGGATCAGGAAATCTGAATCTGGATGTGTATTCGGCCTGGGGCGGCAGCACCGAGGAAGCGCGGGCGCAGAAGGGCTGCATCGCCAAGAGCTCGCTGGGCAATGTGATGCGCCTGTTGCGGCCGATGGTGGTGATCGACGAGGGCCACCACGCCTATTCCGAGACCGCCTTGCGCACGCTGGACGGCTTCAATCCGTCTTTCATGCTGGAGCTTTCCGCCACGCCGCGCGTGGCTGGTAGCAAAGGCGCCGGTTCGAACATCCTGGTGGACGTGCGCGGCGTTGACCTCGACGAAGCCGAGATGATCAAGCTGCCGATTCAGGTCGATGTGAAACGCTGGAGCAGTTGGCAAAGTTGCCTGGCCGCTTCGGTGCAACAACTCGACGAATTGCAGCGCGAGGCAAGCGCCTTGCAGGCCGAGACGGCGCGTTATATCCGGCCCATCCTGCTGGTGCAGGTGGAACGCACCGGCGCCGACATGCGCGATGCAGGCTTCATTCACGCCGAAGATGCCAAGGCCTATCTCATGCAGTTGGGATTTTCCGAACGGCAGATCGCCATCAAGACTTCGGACAAGAACGAGCTGAAGCAACCGGAAAATATTGACCTGCTTTCGCCCGCTTGCGAGGTGCGCGCAATCATTACCAAGGCGGCCTTGCAGGAAGGTTGGGATTGCCCGTTCGCCTATGTGTTGTGCGCCCTGGCGGCGGGCCGCGCGCCGGCGGCGATGACGCAACGGGTCGGCCGCATCCTGCGCCTGCCGCAGGTCGCCAAAACCGGCCGCGCGGCGCTGGATGCCTGTTACGTGCAGTGCTTCGACGCCACCACCGCCGATGTCGTGCGCGCGATCAAGAAGTCGCTGGAAGGCGAGGGCATGGGCGATCTGGCCGTGTCGGTGCGTGGCGACGATTCCGGCACGTCGAACAAGCGGCAGATCGAGTTGAAACGCCGTCCGCAATTCGCCCGGCTGCGCCTGTTTCTGCCCAAGGTGACCTGGGCCGAGCCGGGTGAGCCCCGCCGCGAACTGGTCTACGACAGCGATGTGCTGGCGCACGTGGACTGGGCCGGCCTGGAGGTCGAAACGCTGGCGCGGGATTGGGCGCCCGATACGCAAGGCGGCGGCGATGATCATCTGAGCATCGACCTGTCGATCCTGACCCGGCCGGACGCGGGGAATGGAATACACAGCCCGCAAATGCCGCTCGAACTCGACCGTGCCCGCCTGGTGCGCGCGCTGATCGACCTGGCGCCCAATGCCTGGCTGGTGTGGGATTGGCTGACGGCGGTGTTGCAGCGCTTGCTGGCACAGGGTTTCAGCGAATCGGCGCTGGCCGGTTCGAGTGCTTCATTGATCGAACGGTTGCGCATCGACATCGAGCGTGAACGCGACCGGCTGGCACAAACGGTGTTCGAGCGGCTGGTGGGCGAGGGCCGCATTCAGTTCCGCCTGCGCGCCGATGCCAGCGACTATGAACTGCCGACAGCAGCGAGCCTGGTCCTGGCCTCGCCACTGCAACGGGCAGACGCCCGCGTGGTGGAAAAGAGCCTGCTGGAACCCGCCCTGCGCAGCCCGGATATGAATGCTTTCGAGGTGGCCTTCGCCGGCTATCTCGACCAGAAGGCGGCGCTGCAATGGTGGCATCGCAATGTCGCCAAGACCCAGTACGGCTTGCAGGGCTGGAAACGGCAAAAGGTCTACCCGGATTTTGTTTTCGCCCTGGTCACGCAAAACGGCCAGCGGCGCACCGTAGTGATGGAAACCAAGGGCCTGCATCTGGAAGGCTTTTCCGACACCGCCTACAAGCGGGCGCTGTTGCAACGGCTGACGGCGGCTTTCCAGGACGAGCGACTGGGTCGGGCTGGTGAACTGGTGCTGGAAAGCGCGGAAAAGGCGGACGTGGTGTGCGATCTGGTGTTCGACCAAGACTGGCCGGGGACGCTGGAGCAGCGTTACTTTGGCATGAAACAGGCGCGCCCGCTGTAGCGGCGGCGTTATACCTTTAGCGGCCACAAAAGGTATATAGGGCTGGCCGCGCGAGATTACCAATCGGTAATCCCGCTCAACCTGGAATCTGATTGTTTGTTACCGACCGGTAATAATCGCCTCGCTCAACTCATTGATCTGATTGCATAAGCCGCCTGGCACGGCACATGCAATAACTCCTTGGCGCATTCGCGCTTTGCGAACCTGAGGAGATATCAGCATGAGTGAAACCCCGAACCAACCCGCCTCGCCCTCCCGCCGCGACTTTTTCAAGATGGGCGGCGTCCTCGCCGCCGGCGCCGGCGTCGCCGTTGCCGGCCTGACGCCAGCCGCTGCCGAAGCCGCCATCAATACCGCCGCCACGCTGCCGTACAAGCACAAGACCGTGGCGCGGGTGAAGACCATGAAGGTCAACCAACCGGTGCCGTTCAACTACCCGGATGCTGCCAGCCCCTGCTCGGCGGTCAAGATGGGCGCGCCGGTTCCCGGCGGCATCGGCCCGGATGGCGACATCGTCGCCTACAGCATCATGTGTACCCACCAGGGCTGCCCGACGGTGTATGACAGCAACGACCGCTGCTTCAAGTGCCCTTGCCACTACTCCATTTTCGACGCGGAAAAAGGCGGCCAGATGGTGTGCGGCCAGGCGCCGACCAAGCTGCCGCAGATCGTGCTGGAGTACGACGCCAAGACCGACATGATCGCCGCCGTGGCCGTCAATGGCCTCATCTTCGGCCGCCAGGCCAACGTGCTGTAAGGAGAAAAACAACATGGCTAACGATCGCATCGTTCTCCCCCCGGTCAACGCGAAGAAGACCAACATGACCTGCCATTTCTGCATCGTCGGATGTGGCTACCACGTTTACAAATGGCCGGAAGCCCAGGAAGGCGGCAAGGCGCCACACCAGAACGCGCTGGGCCTGGATTTCCGCAAGCAGTTGCCGCCGTTCTCCACCATCGTCTCCCCCACCCAGCAGAATGTAGTGACCGACCAGGACGGCCGCCGCCACAACATTCTGGTGGTGCCCGACAAGGAATGCGTGGTGAACCAGGGCGGTGGCTCGGTGCGCGGCTTGCACATGGCCAGCTATATGTACGCTGATGGCAGCCAGACCGGCGAGCGGATGAAGCACCCGCGCCTGCACACCGGCGACCAGTGGCTGGAAACCGATTGGGAGCAGGCCCTGGCCTTGTACTGCGGCGTGACCAAGAAAGTGCTGGACGCCAAGGGCCCGCGCGAACTGGCCTTCGACTCGGCCGACCACGGTGGCGCCGGCGGCGGTTTCGAGAACACCTGGGGCGCCGGCAAACTGATGTTCACCGCGCTGCAAACGCCGCTGGTGCGCATCCACAACCGGCCATCCTACAACTCCGAGTGCCACGCCACCCGTGAGATGGGCATCATGGAGTTGAACAACTCCTATGAAGACGCCGAGGTGGCCGACTGCATCATGTGCATCGGCGCCAACCCCTACGAGACCCAGACCAACTACTTCCTGGTGCACTGGCTGCCCAACATCCAGGGCATCACCGTGGACAAGAAGAAGGAATGGTTCCCCGGCGAGGAAGTGGGCGACGGCAAGGTGATTTTCGTTGACCCGCGCAAGACCGCGTCCATCGCCATCGCCGAGGCCACCGCGCCGGATCGGGTCATCCATCTCGACCTGCTGCCCGGCACCGATGTGGCGCTGTTCAACGGCCTGTTCACCTATGTCATCGAGCAGGGCTGGATCGACCGCGACTTCATCGCCCGCCGCACCAAAGGCTTCGAAGAAGCTGCCGCGGCCAACAAGCTGAGCCTGGATGAGTGTTCCAAGATCACCGGAATTTCAGTGGACAAGCTGAAGCAGGCGGCGGAATGGGCCTATAGACCGAAGGCCGGCGGCAAGATGAAGCGCACCATGCACGGTTACGAGAAGGGCATCATCTGGGGCAACGACAACTACCTGATCCAGTCCGCGCTGCTCGATCTGGTCATCGCTACCGCCAACGTCGGCGGCCGGCGCGGCACCGGTTGCGTGCGCATGGGTGGCCACCAGGAAGGCTATGCCCGGCCGCCGCACCCCACCGGCGAGAAGCTGTACAACGATCAGGAAATCATCGCCGGCCGCGGCATGGTCTACACCGCCTGGGCGGTCAACCCGTTCCAGTCCACGCTCAACGCCGAGAACTTCCGCGAGACGGTCATGCGCCGTTCCGAGATCGTCAAGGAAGCCATGCGCAAGGCGCGCGGGGCGACTACGGCACAGATGGTGGATGTAATTTTCGACGCCATCTCCACCAAGGGCGGCTTGTTCGTCACCCACATCAACCTGTACCCGACCATGATGGCCGAGGCGGCCCACCTGATGATGCCGGCCGTGCATCCGGGCGAGATGAACCTCACCTCGATGAGCGGCGAACGGCGTATGCGCTTGTCCGAGCGTTTCATGGACCCGCCCGGTTCGGCCAAGCCGGACTGCATCATTTCCGCCGACATCGCCAATACCCTGAAGGCCATGTATCACGCCGAGGGCAACGCCAAGATGGCCGACCGCTTCAAGGGCTTCAACTGGAAGACTGAGGAAGACGCCTTCAACGACGGCTTCCGCCTGCAAGGCGCCAAGGATGTCGGTGGCGAAATCCACAGCCAGGGTGGCGAGACTGGGAACCTCGCGACTTACGAGCTACTCAGAAAAGCCGGCAACAACGGCGTGCAACTGCCGATCAAGGAAGTGAAGAACGGCAAGCTGATCGGCACCGAGATGCTCTACACCGAGAAATTCGGCACCGACGACGGCCTCGCCCACTTCAAGCCCTCGCCGTGGAATGGTCTGTTCAAGGCGGTGCAGGGCCAGAAGGACAAGTACCGCTTCTGGGTCAACAACGGCCGCGTCAACGAGATCTGGCAAACCGGCTACCACGACCAGTACAACCCGAAGATCAAGGAACGTTGGCCGATGGCGCCCGTGGAGATGAACCCGGACGACGCCAAGGAACTGGGTGTCAGTAACGGTGACATCGTCGAGTTGTTCAACGACTATGGCGCCACCTACGCCATGGCCTACCTCGTGCCGGAAGCCAAGCGCAACCAGGTGTTTATGCAGTTTGGCCACTTCAACGGTGTGATGGGCGATGTAACCACCGATGCGGTGGATCGCAACGTGCTGCCGGACTACAAACACACCTGGGCCAATATCCGCAAGGTCACTCGCGGTGAATACAAGGCCACGGTGAGCTTCAAGTCACGGCAGTACAAGGCCTGACTCCTGTAGGGTGCGCCGCGTGTACCATTTGGCGTGTATCGGTGCGCTCGGCGCACCCTACAGAATCTGCCTGCAGCATGGGGCCGGTCGCAAGGCTGGCCGTTTTTTACTGAATCGCAAAAGGAAACAACGCATGTACAGCGAGTATTTCATTTCCCTGATCGCCGGCTTGTCGCTGTCCGCCACGGCCCAGGCCGCCGACAAGATGGGTGTCGACGTTTTCAATTCCGTTTGCGCCGCCTGTCACACCACCGGCGCCGCCGGCGCGCCGAAGTTCGGCGACAAAACGGCCTGGGGCAAGCGCAACGAACAGGGCCTCGCGGTCCTGATCAAGTCCGCCATCAAAGGTAAGAAGATCATGCCGGCCAAGGGCGGCCACCCCGACCTGTCCGATCTGGAAGTCGCCCGCGCCGTGGTGCACATGGCCAATGCCGGCGGCGGCACGTTCAAGGAACCGCAATCCGCCGATATCGCCAAAGCACTCAAATAAGCCGGGGGCGGGCTGGACGCCCGCTTTTGCACGGCATTAGCGCGCCCACCCGAGAAGAACCCGCCCACGCACGGAGACCACCATGCCTCAGTCCACCGCACCCCATGTCGAACCCTTGCCTACCCGCCTGCCCACGATCCGCCAGGTTCCTCTGCTGGCCTGCCTGGCCTGGCTGCGCTCAGGGTGGGCCGATTTACGCGCGGCCTGGGCGGTTTCCCTGGCCCACGGCGTGTTGTTCGCCGGCCTGGGCTGGCTGTTGGTGACGCACGGCTGGGGCGACTTCCATTGGACACTGGCCTTCACCTCGGGCTTTCTCATCGTGGCGCCCGTGCTGGCCACCTGTTTTTATGCCCTCTCGCGGTCGCGAGAGAAAGGTGAGCCCCTGGTTTCGCTGTCCCGGCCATTTTACCTACTGCGCGACAACGCCTGGTCTTTGGGCCTGTTCGTGGTCATGCTGGCCATGCTGTTCAGCCTGTGGGAGCGGGTTACCGCCATCGCCGTGGCCATGACGCTCAAGGCCGACGTGTATGCCTACGGCCACAAACAGGTCTTTTCCTACACGGCCAGCATCCTGAATGACCCCAACCACCTGCCGGTGGTGATCGCCTTCTTCGCGGTGGGCGCCCTGTTCGCCCTGGCCGCCTTCGCGTTGACCGCCGTCGCCCTGCCGATGATCGTGGACCGCCAGGTGGACCCGGTCACGGCGCTGCTCACCAGTTTGTCCGCCGCGCGCCGCAACCCCCTGCCGATGCTGCTCTGGGCCGCCGTCATCGCCCTGCTGGTGAGTGTGGGCTACCTCACCGCCTTCATCGGCCTGATCGTCCTCTTCCCGCTGCTCGGGCACGCCACTTGGCAGGCCTACCGGGGATTGGTGGAACCGGCTTGACTACAACGCCATTCTCTACAGGTTTCGGAAGTATTCCAGCGCCTCGGCCAGGCTCCCCACGCCGCTCACCCGCATCCCCGCGATCTTGCCACGGGGCAGGTTGGCTTTCGGGCACAGAGCCTCGGTGAAGCCAAGTTTGGCGGCTTCTTTCAGGCGTTCCTGGCCACGCTGCACCGGACGGATTTCGCCGGCCAGGCCGATTTCACCGAACACCGCGAGATGGTGCGGAATCGATTTGTTTTTCAGCGAGGAGACCACGGCCATCGCCACCGCCAGGTCCACCGCCGGTTCCGTGATCTTGACCCCGCCCACGGCGTTGACGAACACATCCTGGTCGTAGCAGGCAATGCCACCGTGGCGGTGCAAGACCGCCAGGAGCATGGCCAGGCGGTTGCCGTCCAGGCCCACCGTCAGGCGGCGCGGGCTGGGGCTGTGAGTAGCGTCGAGCAGGGCCTGGATTTCCACCAGCAAGGGACGGGTGCCTTCCAGCGCCACCACCACGCAGGAGCCGGGCGCCTCGCGTTTGTCACGGTTGAGGAACAGGGCGGAAGGATTGTTCACCCCCTTGAGGCCCTTGTCGGTCATGGCGAACACGCCCAACTCGTTGACCGCGCCGTAACGGTTTTTGAAGGCGCGGATGAGGCGGAAGCTGGAGCCGGTGTCTCCCTCGAAATACAGCACGGTATCGACGATATGTTCCAGCACGCGCGGGCCGGCCAGGGTGCCTTCCTTGGTGACATGGCCGACCAGGAAGAGGGTAATGCCGGCCTGCTTGGCGTGGCGCGTGAGCTCCTGCGCGCATTCGCGCACCTGGGCGACGCTGCCGGGGGCGGATTGCAGTTGCTCGGTGTAGACGGTCTGGATCGAGTCGATCACCGCGATCTGCGGCTTTTCTTCCTTCAGCGTGGCGAAGATGGATTCCAGGCGGATTTCGGTGAGCAGCGGAATATCGGCGGCCAACCCCAGGCGGCGGCTACGCAGGGCGATCTGGGCGGCGGATTCCTCGCCGCTGACATAGAGCGTTTTCGCGCGCGTGCTGATTGCCGCCAGAGCCTGCAACAACAGAGTGGATTTGCCAATGCCGGGGTCGCCGCCGATCAGCACCACGCCGCCACCGACCAGGCCGCCACCAAGGACGCGGTCGAACTCGGGCAACCCCGTCGCCAGGCGCGGGGTTTCCACCGCCTGAACGGCGGACAGGCGCACGACCTGGCTGCTGGCGGCAAGCGCCTGAAAGCGGCTGGGTTTGCTTTCCTGGAGGGATTCGGCGAGGGTGTTCCAGGCCAGGCAATGCGGACATTGCCCCTGCCATTTGCCGGTCTGGCCGCCGCACTGGGAACAGACATAAGTCGTATTGATTTTTGCCATGACGCGTTATAGCGGCCTCACAGCGTGGCGGCAACGTCCTTGCCCAAGGTCAAGGAGACGATGCCGTTAGCGGACCAGTATTAAAACGTTTATTTTTTTAGACCTGAACCATGACTTCGATCTCCCGCTTTCTCTCCTCCGACCATGCCCACTGTGACGATCGCTTCGCCGAGTCGGAAAACGCCGTGGCGGCAAAAGACTGGGCGCGCGCCCAGAGTGCGCTCCAGCATTTCCTGGATGGCATGAAGCACCACTTCGCCATGGAAGAAGATGTGCTTTTCCCGGCTTTCGAGGCCCATACCGGCATGAGTGGGGGCCCCACGCAAGTGATGCGCGGAGAACATCGGCAAATGAATGAGGTTTTCGCCGCCCTGCGGGACGCCCTGGCACGCCAGGATGGCAACGGCTATCTTGGCCTCTCGGAAACCCTGCTCATGCTCATGCGCCAGCACAACATGAAGGAGGAGAACATGCTTTATCCGATGGCGGATCAGGCGCTGGCGGATGAGCGGGATGCCTTGCTGGCACGCATGGAGGCGACCGCACCCTGAGCGCGGGCAAATGAACCGGGAGGTGCTGGTCGATGGCCGTGGGCTATTACCGCCGGAGCCGATGGAGAGGGTGCTGATGGCGTTGGATCTACTGCGGCCGGGCCAGCACGTCCGTTTTCTGCTGCACCGCGAGCCGTATCCGCTTTATGGCATCCTGGAAAATAGGGGCTACACCCACCACGCCCACCTCCTCCCGGAAGGTGACTACGAAATTTTGATCAAACCTCGCGTGATAAGCCGCTGATGCTTGGCCCCGGTCTTTCCCTGGAACAGGCGCCGCCCTTCTCCGTTCCCCTGCGTTTTTTCCTCACCGCGCCCCTGTTTCTCATCGCGGCCGGGCTGGGTGCCGCGCTGTTTCCGGACTGGACCGCCGCGCCTCTGATCCCCGCCACCCTGGCACTCACTCATCTGCTGACCCTGGGCTTTCTCGGCATGGCCATGTTGGGGGCGATGAGCCAGATGCTGCCGGTGGTGGCCGGCGCGCCGCTGCCTGGCGTGCGCGGGGTCGCGTGGGTGAGCCATCTCGGTTTGTTGCTGGGGACGCCGCTCCTGGCGCTGGGCCTGTATGGTGGCCAGACGGTATGGCTCGCGGTCGGATCCATTCTGCTCGGCCTGGGCCTGCTGGTGTTTCTTGGCGCGGTCGGGTTAGCCCTGATGCGCGCACAAGCCAGCGACACCACGCAAGCCATGCGCCTGGCAGCCTTTACCCTGGTGGTAACGCTGTTCCTGGGATTGGGCATGGCGAGTTGGCTGATTGGCTTTTGGATGCCGGAAACGCCGCTGGACTGGCTAGCCAGCCATGTGCTGTGGGGCCTGGGCGGCTGGGTCGGGATATTGGTGATGGGCTCGGCCTGGCAAGTGGTGCCGATGCTGCAACTCACGCCCCCCTACCCGCCCCGGCTGACCCGCTGGCTGTGGCGGGCCATGCTGCTCGCCCTGCCGCTGGCCACGCTGCCACCGGGCCCCTGGAACCGCGCGGGACAATGGCTGGCAGCCCTGGCGCTGATCGCCTTTGCCGTCACCACGCTACGCCTGCAAGGCCAGAGAAAACGCAAACTGGCCGACGTGACCCTGGATTTCTGGCGTGTCGGCATGGTTTGCCTGATCGCCGCCGCGCTACTCGCGATTGGGCACTCGCTGCAGGCGCTGCCAGAGGCCGGGATCTTGCTTGCCGGACTGCTGTTTCTGATCGGCTTCGCGGTGTCGGTGGTCACCGGCATGCTCTACAAGATCGTGCCCTTTCTCGCCTGGTTCCACCTCCAGGCGCGGGCGGGTTTCAAACCGGGCCAGCCCAACATGCGCGATTACCTGCCGGAAGCGCGCGCGCGCGGCCAGTTCCGCTTGCACCTGGCCGCTCTCCTCTGCCTGCTGGCCGCGCCCTTCTTGCCCCCGCTCGCCCTCCCCGGCGGCCTTCTGCTGTCGGCTTCCGCCGCCTGGCTGGGCTGGAATCTGCGGCGGGCGGTACGCCTCTACCAACAGGCGGGCGCGGCAGTCAATTCCAATAGAGGTATGAGTCTGAGCTTCCGGTTTTGACCTTCGAATTTCGAATCAAAACGGCTGGCGCC